>Ga0209526_10001511_pt1 | contig 15637 bp, 14 predicted proteins | sample JacPinW_OM2H0_M1_FD_188566 | JGI IMG/M metagenome (GOLD analysis project Ga0209526, IMG submission 188566) | Forest soil microbial communities from Algoma, Ontario, Canada - Jack Pine, Ontario site 1_JW_OM2H0_M1 (SPAdes) (version 2) | ecosystem: Environmental > Terrestrial > Soil > Boreal... | reverse complement strand
AGAGCGACGAGCGCGCCATAAATGATGCCGATGATGGCAAGCGTAGCGACAATCGGAGCGGCGCGATGCGAGGCGTTAGGGAAGAGCGGCAAGCAGAAGCGAATCATGCCGTAGGTGCCCATTTTCAGGAGTACGCCGGCCAGGATGACGGAACCGGCAGTGGGCGCTTCCACGTGAGCATCAGGCAGCCAGGTGTGGAACGGGAACAGCGGCACTTTGATGGCGAAAGCCAGGAAGAACGCGAGGAACAGATACATTTCCTCGGGTGCGGAGAGGCGAATGGCGCCGGACTGAAGCATCTGCTGAATCTGGGGCAGATCAAATGTGCCACCCGGAACGGCGGTGGCGCTCAGATTGTGGATCCAGATGATGCCGACGAGCATCAGGATGGAGCCGGCCATCGTGTACAGCACAAATTTCACCGCAGCGTAGATGCGGCGCTCGTGTCCCCAGATGCCGATAAGGAAGTACATCGGGATCAGCATCACTTCCCAGAAAAGGAAGAAGAGAAAGAGGTCGAGGGCGAGGAACACGCCGACAATGCCGACTTCGAGCATCAGCAGCATGATGAAGAACTCTTTGACGCGGTGCTGGATGCTGTTCCACGAGGCGAGCACGGAGACTGCGGTCAGAAATGTAGTGAGAATGACTAGGAAAAGGCTGATGCCGTCGAGACCGAGGTGATAGTGGATCGGCGGAACGTTGATCCACTCACTGAACTCCTCAAGCTGATACCCGGCAACGCCAATCTGCACCTTCGGAATTAGCAGCAGCGAGAAAATGAATTCCACGGTGGCGATGGTCATCGCCAGGCGGCGAATCCAAACGTGATCGTCGGCGCGCAGGAGTAGCAGCGCGAGACTCGCCGCAGCGGGAAAGAAGATGACGATCGTGAGCAAGTAGCTGCCGTGAAGCATCAGCGCACCGCCCCTACGGTCGTGGGCCGGAAATATGGCCAGAAAATGATGGCGATGATGACGAGCGCGCCGATTACGACCCAGACGGCGTAGCTGCGCGTGTTGCCGGACTGCGTGTGGCGCACTCCGTCGCCAATGCCCATAGCGCCCTCGGCGATGCCGTTGACGGTGGCGTCGATGGTACGGACGTCGACCGTTTGCCAGAGGACGTTGGTCGAAAGCCAGAGCAGCGGCTTGACGACGAGCGCAGCGTAAATCTCATCGACGTAATATTTGTGCAGCAAGAGGTTGTAGAGGCCGCGCATGGATTTGGCGAGTTGTTCGGGTTTGCCGGGCTGCTTGAGGTAGAGCCAAAAAGCGATAGTGAAGCCAAGAAGCGCGGTGATGACCGCGACAATGGCGAGTGGCGTTTCCAGCGCGTGTGCAGTGGCTTCCGCCGCCTCGGCGCTGGCCAAGCCGCCTTGCGCGAAAACCGGCTCAAGAAATTTGGCGAAGTAGTCCGGCCCGCCCAAGAACGCGGGCGCGGCCATCCAGCCGCCGACAATCGAGAGCAGAGCGAGAATCACTAGCGGCACGAGCATGCTTTTGGGCGATTCGTGCACGTGGACCTTTTTTTCGTCATATCTCGGCTTGCCGTGAAAGGTGAGAAAAATCAGCCGGAACATATAGAACGAGGTGAGCAGCGCAGTCAGCAGACCGAAAGCGTAGAGAACGCGGCCGCCGTGGTCGCTTTGGTAGGCGCTGAGCAGGATGGAATCTTTGCTGAAGAAGCCGGCGAGCGGCGGGAAACCGGCAATCGCGAGCGTGGCTGTCAGCATAGTGAGATAAGTCCAACGGATTTTTTTGCTCAGGCCGCCCATGCGCGTCATGTCCTGTTCGCCGCCCATGGCGTGAATGACGCTGCCCGCGGCGAGAAAGAGCAAAGCTTTGAAGAAGGCGTGGGTCATCAGGTGAAAGATGCCGGCCGAGAATGCGCCAACTCCGAGGGCCAGAAACATATAGCCAAGTTGGCTAACGGTGGAATAGGCGAGGACGCGCTTGATGTCCGTCTGCACAAGGCCGATGGTGGCGGCGAAGAACGCTGTGGCGCAGCCGACGATGGCGACGACGAACATGGCGGTCGGCGCGTGAGAGAAGAGAATGTGCGAGCGCGCGACGACGTAGACACCGGCAGTGACCATCGTCGCCGCGTGGATCAAAGCGCTGACCGGCGTGGGGCCTTCCATCGCGTCCGGCAGCCAGACGTAGAGCGGAAGCTGCGCGGATTTGCCGCAGGCACCCATGAAGAGCAGCAGGCACGCGATCGTAAACGTGCCGAGGTGGCCCATGGGGTCAGCGGGCAGCGGCGCGGCTTTCGCGAAAAGGGGAACGAAATCGAGCGTGCCGAACGATTTGAAGAGCAGGAACATGCCAAGCATGAAGCCGAAGTCGCCAACGCGGTTGACGATGAAGGCTTTCTTGCCGGCGTCCGCAGCGGACTTACGAAGAAAATAAAAACCTATGAGCAGGTAGCTCGAGAGGCCCACGCCTTCCCAGCCGACGAAGAGCAGCACGTAATTCGCGGCGAGGACGAGAATGAGCATGAAGAACATGAAGAGATTGAGGTAGGAGAAAAATCGGTAGTAGCCGCCTTCGTGAGCCATGTAGCCGGTGGAGTAAATGTGGATGAGCCAGCCGACTCCGGTGACGACGAGGAGCATTACGACCGTGAGGTGATCGACCTGCAGATCGAAGCCGGCGCGGAAATCGCCGGCGATGATCCAAGTGAAGTATTGCTGGACCCAGGGGATATTCTCCGGTGCAAGGTGCGTGAATTCGCGGACGGCTTCGAGCGCGGCGAGGAAGGAAAGGCCCGTGGAGCCGACGGCGATGGTGGTGATGATTTTGTTCGGCCACTTGCTGCCGAAAAGGCCGTTGATGGCCGAGCCGAGGAGCGGCAGCGCGGGAATGATCCAGAGATAGTTCAGTATGGGCATCAGAGTTTGAGCAGGTCGACGCGCTCGACGTTCAGCGTTTGGCGATTGCGCGTAATCATGATGATGATGCCAAGGCCGACAGCAGCTTCCGCGGCAGCCACGACAATCACGAAGAGGACGAAGACTTGGCCGTCGAGCCTATGCCAAACCTGGCTGAAGGCGACGAACGCAAGATTCACGGCGTTGAGCATCAGCTCGATAGACATAAAAATGGTGATGATGTTGCGTTTGAAAATGAAGGCAACGACGCCAAGTCCGAACAGGATGGCGCTAAGAATCACGTAGTAGTGCGTTGGGACCATCTCAGCTTTCACCTCGCGGGGCGGCGAGCACAATCGCGCCCAGAATGGCGACGAGGATTAGGAAAGAAGTGAGCTCGAAGGGATAAACGAAATCCTGGAAGAGCAGATTAGCGAGCGCTTTGGTAGGCGCGGTGGCGCCGGTTTGCGTGGCGGCTTGCACAGCGTCTTCCGAGCGGGCAACGGCGGCGGCAAGCAAGCCGGTCAAGGCGACGGCCAGTGGAATGCCTGCGAAGCCCGCGAGTTTCGAGAGATTGGTGCGCTCTTCGAGCCCGGCGTTCAGCAGCATGATGACGAAGACAAAGAGGACCATGATGGCGCCGCCGTAGACGATGATTTGCACGGCGGCGACGAATTCCGCGCCCATCAGCAGATACAGACCGGCGAGCGCGACCATCACCACGATGAGCGAGAGTGCGCTGTGAATTGGGTGGCGCTGAATGATCAGGCTAAGTGCGCCAACGATGCACATGGCGGCGAGCACGAAGAAAATGATCAGCGGGGCGTGCATCAGCGGCTGCTCCAGAGCAGCGCGGTAGCGGTGATCACGACGTTGGCGAGCGAGACCGGCAGGAGCAGCTTCCAGCCGAAGGACATGAGCTGGTCATAGCGGAAGCGGGGGAGTGTGCCGCGCATCCAGACGTAGACGAAGAGGAAGACGAAAATTTTCGAGAGTAGCCAGAACGGGCCTTGGATGAAGTCGTTGACTGCGGGAAGAGCGATGAAGAGGACGCCCAGAGCGGTGATTACGGTGCCTACGCCGGGCAAAATGAGTTTGCCAAAAATTGTTTCGTAGCGCAGGCCGTCCCAGATTACCCAGAGGCCGAAAGGAATCAGCAGAACGGATGGCAAGTAGTGCGTGAATGTCCAGCTTGCGGGAAATGGGGAGAGCCAGCCTCCGAAAAAGAGAATCGAGCACAGGCACGAGACGGTGATCATGCTGGTGTACTCGGCGATGAAGAACATGGCGAATTTGAAGCTGGCGTATTCGGTGTGAAAGCCCGCTACGAGTTCGGATTCGGCTTCTGGGAGGTCGAACGGGACGCGATTGGTTTCCGCGACGGCGGCGACGAAAAAGCAGAGAAAGCCGAGGATTTGCGGGAATGGGCCGGCAAAAATATTCCAGCGGAAAATGCCGCCCCAACCGAAAAGACCGTGAGCGCTGGCTTGGCCGTCGATAATTTCGCGCAGGCTAAAGCTGCCAGCCATGAGCAAGACGCCGACCACGGACATGGTGAGCGCAAGCTCATAACTGACCATCTGCGCGGAACTGCGCAGGCCGCCGAGGAGAGGATACTTGCTGTTGGAGGACCACCCGGCGAGCGCGACGCCGTACACGCCCAGCGCCGTGATGGCGAAAAGCGCGAGGATGCCGATGTTGAGATCGGTGATCCCAAGATAAATGTCGTGCCCTTTAAAGCTGATGGGATTCGGGCCGAAGGGAATCACGGCGATCGAGGTCAGCGCGAGCGCCAAGGCCAGCAACGGCGCGAGGAAGTAGACGAACTTATCGGCGGCGGCCGGCGTGGGATCTTCCTTAAAGAGAAACTTCAGGCCGTCGGCGAGCGGCTGCAGCAAACCGTGCGGGCCGACGCGGTGTGGTCCCCAGCGCGACTGAATGTGCGCGACGACCTTGCGCTCGAACCAGGTCAGATAGGCGTTGACGGTCAGCACCACAAAAAGCAGGATGCCGATCTTGACCAGCGTGATAAGGATTTCCGCGTGCTGGGCGGCCTGCTGGGCGAGGAAGTCTTTCACGGTTTAGCTTCGGCCTCCTGCAATGATTCCATCATGGTGCAGAAGCGGGTCAGTGTGCCGGTGGTGAAAAGCGTATCGTGCGCGGACCGGATCAGTCCGGCGGGAACATCATACGGCGCGTGCCCGTTTCTGGCGACGTGCGCGTGCGTGGGCTCGGCGTTGCCGGTCAGCAGAGGCGTGGTGTCCACGTTGTAGCCGGGAACCGCTTTGCGAATTTCCTCGAAGACGGCAGCAGGATTTTTGTAGTGGAACGCTTTGCCGAGGCCTGCGCGTTCGAGTTGATGCGACAGAATGCGCAGCAGATCGAAATCGGTGCGCGTACCCATTACTTCCGCGCCCTTGCGGAGAAGCTGGACCTCGCCGGAAGTATTGGTAACGGTGCCGTCTTTTTCGTAGGCGGAGGCTGCGGGGAAAACGACGTCGGCGACCTTGGCAGTCTCGGTCAGGAACATTTCTTGAACGACCAGGTATTCGAGCTTGCCGCGGCCGTAGCCGAGCGTGCCGAAATGCGCGAAGGGATTCGCGCCCATAACGTAAAGCGCCTTGAGCTTGCCGCCTTGCGCAGCTTCCACAATTTGCGGCGTTGTCATGCCCGGCTTCGACGAAATGATGGAGCCCCAGAGCTTGTCGAATGCTTCGCGATTTGCGGCGCTGTCCAGATGCATGTACCCGGGCAAGCGGTCCGGCAGCACGCCCATATCGGCGGCGCCACGCGAATTCGCGTAATCGCCGAGCGCCATGTAGCGCGTCTTGCCGGGCAATTTGGACCCGAACGCTACGAGCTGCGCGATAGCCGCGCCAGATACTTCCGCGCCGAAGACGACGGCGACATCGGATTCCGCTTCGAGACCGGCTTTGAGTTGGACGAGCTGCTCAACAGTGGCTGGTGAGAGCTGGCCCTCTTCGTGCGCGAGATAACGGAGCGCCGCAGGTATCTGCCGCTCACCGACATTGGCGAAAAACTTCGCCTGGCGATGCAGCTTGATTTCGCGCTCGTGAAGAATGAATAGCTTGGAGCCGAAATGCCGAATGCCGGCACGAATCTGCCAGGCAGCGAGGGGATTTTCGTTGGTTGGATCGTTGCCGACAAGCAAGACGGTCTTAGAGCGGTAGAGCTGCTCCATGGTCAGCAGGGAATCGCCGGCGCGCTCGCCAAGCGCAGTGATCAAGCCGGTGTAGTCCGCAGTGCGGTGATGGTCGACGTTATTGGTGCCGAAGGTGGCGCGGGCGAGGCGCTGGAAGAGATAGTTTTCCTCGTTGGAGGTGCGATTGGAGCCGATGAAACCGATCGAATCGGCGCCATTCTTGGCGTGAATTTCTTTTAGCTTGGTGGCGGCGGTTTGCGCGGCTTCTTCCCACGAAACGGGATAAAGCTTGTCGCCCTTTCGGACCATTGGCTGGCGGACGCGCTCTTTATGCTGCGTGAAATCGAAACCGAAGCGGCCCTTGACGCAGAGAAAATCACCGTTGATGCCGGAAAGGTCGCGGTTGTTCGCGCGCATGATCTCGTGATTACGCACGCTGAGCGTGACCTTGCAACCGTTCGAGCAGTGCGCGCAAGTAGTGGGAACGTACTGCATTTCCCACGGACGCGTCTTGTAGCGATATGTGCCGCTGGTTAGCGCGCCTACAGGGCAAATATCGATGCACATACCGCACTCTTCGCATTCGAGATGATCTTCGCGATTGGGTATGATCACGCTGTTGGCGCCGCGCATGCCCACGCCGAGCGCCTTGACGTCCATGCCTTCATCGCAAACGCGGACGCAACGGAAGCAGAGAATGCAACGCGGGGCGTCATAGTAGACAAGCTCCGACCACTTTTCCTCGGGGCGGTGAATCTTTTCTTCGACGAAGCGGCTGGAATCCGCGCCGTAGCGGAAGACCATGTCCTGTAGCTCGCATTCGCCGCCCTTATCGCAGACGGGGCAATCGAGCGGGTGATTGGTCAGAAGAAATTCCAACATGTACTTGCGCGCATTGCGTACCTGGTCCGTGTTGGTGCGCACGACCATGCCTTCGGTCGCGACCACGGTGCACGCAGTCTGCAGCTTTGGGAACTTTTCGATTTCGACCAGGCACATGCGGCAAGCGGCCTGCAGCGAAAGCCCCGGGTAATAACAGAAAGACGGAACTTCGGTGCCGATGCGTCGCGTCGCTTCGATCAGCAGCGTTCCTGGCGGAACTTGCACGTCGCGGTCGTTAATCTTCAGCGAAATCAGTTTTTGCTCAGTTATTGTTTCGGCCATTAGGTCCTACCGCGAGCCGACCAGCGCTTCGGCGGATTTATATGGGCAGCGCCCGTTCAAATGTTGCTCAAATTCATTGCGCCACTTTTGCACGATGCTGATGGTGGGCAGCGCAGCGGCGTCGCCGAGCGGGCAAAAGGTGCGGCCCAGCATATTTTTGGCGAGATCGCCTACCAGGTCGATATCTTCCGGACGCCCGAAGCCTGCGTGGAAGCGGTCGAGCATCTTGCGCAGCCAGGTGGTGCCTTCGCGGCAGGGGATGCACCAGCCGCAGGATTCGTGTGCGTAGAAATGCATGATGCGGCGCGCCATGTCCACCATGCAGGTGTCCTCGTCCATGACCACCATGCCGCCGGAACCGAGCATTGAGCCGGCCTTAGCGACAGAATCGTAATCCATGGGCAGGTCGATTTCACTCTCGCTGAGAAGCGGGCAGGAGCTGCCGCCGGGAATCACCGCTTTCAGTTTTTTGCCGTTGGGAATGCCGCCTGCGGTTTCGTAGATGAACTTCTTCATGTTCATCCCCAACGGAATTTCGTAAATGCCCGGCTTATTGACGTGGCCGGCCACGCAAAGCAGGCGCGTGCCGCCATTTTTTGGCGTGCCGCGGCTGGCGTATTTTTCGCCGCCCTCGAGAATGATCGCCGGAACGGTGCTGAGGGTCTCAACATTGTTGATGATCGTCGGGCAGCCATACAGGCCGACGACAGCAGGGAACGGCGGCTTGATGCGCGGATAGCCGCGCTTGCCTTCCAGCGATTCCATCAGCGCGGATTCTTCACCGCACTCGTAAGCGCCCGCGCCAGTGTGCACAATCAAATCAAAATCGAAACCCGAGCCCAGAATATTTGTGCCGAGATAGTTGCGCGAATACGCTTCATCGAGCGCGGCCTGAACAATATCGAGAACGTAGCGATATTCCCCGCGGATATAGATGAAACCCTTGTGTGCGCCGATCGCGCGCCCCGCAATGGTGATCCCTTCGATCATCTGGTGCGGGTCCATCTCCATTAGCGGGCGGTCTTTGCATGTGCCGGGCTCGGATTCGTCGGCATTGCAAATGACGTATTTCGGTTTCGGCGAATCTTTCGGGACGAACGACCATTTCATCCCGGTAGGGAAGCCCGCGCCGCCGCGACCGCGCAGACTCGACTTCTTCACTTCATCGATGATCGATTCCGGGGTCATTTCCCTCAGCGCTTTTTCCAGCGCCTTGTAGCCGTCGTGCTGCAGATATACGTCAATCTTGTGCGAATACTTGATCCCGAAGCGCCGGCTGATAACGGGAGTCTCCGCCGGATCGCGCGGGTGCAACGCGCCCGCAGTTACCGGCTCCGGAGACGGATGATCGCCGGCATCAAGTTGCTCGATAATGCGGTCGAACTTCATCGGAGTGAGATTTTCGTAGAAGTCGTAGTTGACCTGCATGGCCGGCGCGCCGGTGCAAGCACCGATGCATTCGACCTCTTCGAGCGAGAAAATACCGTCGGTCGTGACTTCCTTGTTGCCGATTTCGAGGCGCTTCTTGGCTTGATCCAGTAGCTCATTGCCGCCGCGCAGCATGCAAGCCACGTTAGTGCAAATCTGCACGTGATGCTTGCCCATCGGCTTGCGGTGCAGCATGGAGTAATACTCCAGCGTCTCTTCGACCTCCACCGTGCGCAGGTCGAGCCGCCGCGCAATCTCCGCAATTATTTCGTCGCTGATGAAGCCGTACTCATCCTGCGCGTACATCAGCATAGGGATGAGCGCGCTGCGCTTCACGGGATAGCGATTCTGCAGCGTCTCGAAACGTGTGGCGAGTTGCGGCGAAAGGTCCATAGTTCTTAGCGGTCGACCTCTCCTAGCACGATGTCGATGGTGCCGATGCACGCGATCACGTCGGCCAATAACTTCCCCTCGATCAATTTCGGAAGAGCTTGCAAATTGATGAACGAAGGCCCGCGGAAGTGCACGCGCAGCGGCTTCGGCGAGCCGTCGCTGGCCACAAAAACCCCCAACTCACCTCGCGGAGACTCGATGGTGGCAAAGGCCTCGCCCGGCGCCGGTGAAAAGCCTTCGGTGAAAATCTTGAAGTGATAGATGAGCGCTTCCATCTCCGTCTTCATTTTCTCGCGGTCGGGAGGAATGATGCCGGGTGCTTCCGTTCGGAAAGGTCCGTCCGCCGTGATCTTGCCCATGGCCTGCCGAATAATTTTCAGACTCTCGCGCATCTCGGCGATGCGGATCATGTAGCGCCCAAAGCAATCCGAATCCGTGCGCGTGGGCACATCAAATTCAAACTCCGGGTAGCTCGAATACGGAAAAACCCTGCGATTGTCGTACGCCAGGCCGGCGGCACGCAGCGTCGGTCCCGTCATGCTGAGCGCCACGGCGTCTTCGGCTGAGATGTAGCCCACGTCCTTGGTCCGCCCCATCCAAATGCGATTGCCGGTGAGCAACTCTTCATATTCATCGATGCGCCCGGGCATCATCTTCAAGAATTTTTCGACGCGTTGCCGCCAACCGGCGGGAAGATCGAGCGCCAGCCCACCGATGCGAATGTAGCTGGTCATCATGCGCTGCCCGGCCACAAACTCAAAAATCTTCAGGATCTCTTCGCGCTCGCGGAAGCAATAAAGGAAGACGGACATGGCGCCCAAGTCGATCGCATGCGTGCCCAGCCAAACCAAATGCGACGAAATGCGCTGCAGTTCCACCATCATCACGCGAATGTATTGCGCGCGCTTGGGGATTTCGAGCCCGAGCAGCTTTTCCACCGCCAGGCAGTACGCCAAATTATTGCCCAACGGATTCAGGTAATCGATGCGGTCCGTCAGCGTAATCGCTTGCGAATAGGTTTTGTCTTCGCACGATTTTTCGATCCCGGTATGCAGATAACCCATGTCCGGAATGGCTCTGACCACGTTTTCGCCATCCAGTTCCAGCAGAATGCGCAGCACGCCGTGCGTTGACGGATGCTGCGGCCCCATGTTGAGGACCATGGTCTTCGCACCGCCCGTGGCGGTTTCGACCATACTGCTGATCATGGAGGGAGAGCTCACGGCCGGTTCCTCGTATAACGTGTCGCCGACGACGGAATATCGCGGTAGCCTTCCACTGGATAATCCTTGCGCAACGGGTAGCCTTCCCAATCCTCGGGCATCAGGATGCGCCGCAAGTCTGGATGCTCGTTGAAGCGAATTCCGAACAGGTCGAAGACCTCCCGCTCCAGCCAATTCGCTCCAGGCCAAACGGGAACGAGAGAATCCACGGTAGCATCGTCGGAAGAAAGACGAACTTTTAGGCGCAGGCGGATGCGGCGGGGAATCGAAACTAAGTGATAGTTCACTTCAAAACGGGGCTCGAGAGGATAGCGGTCGACGCACGTGGCGTCGCTGAGTAAATTAAATTGCAGCTCTTTGTCCGCGCGACATCGCTCGGCCAGGACGCGCAGCACATTACGAGGAACCACAATCGTAGTCTCGCCGCGAAACTCGATTACTTCGCTGATTGCGTTAGGATTCCACGCACGCAATCGCTCGACCACAACATTAGTATTTTGGTTGCTGTTCTCCGTCACAGTTCCCGAAATCCCCACTTGCGCCGACTATTTAATCCAGTCGAACGCGCCCTTTTTCCAGAGATAAATGTACCCGACCAACAGGATGGCAATATAAACGAGCATCTCTACGAAGCCATAAACCCCAAAGCTGTGCGAGATCTTGAACATGTCCTTATAAATGTACGCCCAGGGATAGAGGAAGATGGCTTCTACGTCGAACAAGATAAAGACCATAGCCACAAGGTAGAACTTCACGGAAAAAGGTTCGCGTGCGTCGCCCGTGGGTTCCATGCCGCATTCGTAAGCCTGTTGTTTGGCGCGATTTGGGCGCCGCCATCCTACCAGAACGGAAACAGCAGTGAGCGCGCCGGCTAGCGCAATGGCTAGCAGCAGGTGTAAGAGAAGCGGTGCGTAAGCATGTAGGCCGGAACCACTCATGGGTGAAGGGTTATAATAACGATTCAACCGCAAGCGGTCAAATGCGCCGCGCGCGGCGTAATTTGTACGACGTCGAAAGAGCGGATTCTCTGCATGGTGTTCGGTCACAACTCGAACTTGAAAATCGGTGAGACAATCTATCATGTGCAGACCGAAGATCGCGGCACTTCACACGCCGTGATCGACACGATGGTCTATCAAAGCGGACGCGTGCTGCACCGCCGCGCAAACAGCTACGCGGACCTGCTTCCGCTCGACGCCTCGCGCGAGCAAGCTTTGAAAGAGCGGGTTAGCGCGCAGCATCAGGCGGTTTTGGACGAATTGCGTTCTGGCGCCTTAAAATTTGCGCAGCAGCCGGTGCCTGCCGCCAAGCCTCCCGCGGACGGCAACCCGAATACGAGTGTCGCCCCTTCTGCAGATGGCGCGAGCGATTCTTTAGCTATTGAACTGCTGAATGCGAAGAATTGGCTTTCCGGAAAACGCGCCACGCTGCAGGTCCAACTCTTCCAGAAGCAAGACGGGGCGGCGGTGTCCGGGGCGCGCGTCGCCGCGCGCATCGAGGGCGCTGCAGAGCCTTCGCAGTTTTCCACGGCGACCGGGCTGGACGGAAGAGCGCAGCTTGCGTTTGATATGCCGCGGCTCGCCGATGCGGAATGCGCGCTGGTTATCGAGGCAAATCACGGCAAGGCGCGGGCTAGCTTGCGTTTTCAGTTGCGCGCCAAGCCGAAAGTTCCCGCGGCAGGGTGAAATTTTGGAGACGGCCATCACGATATCGGTGAACGGCGAAAATCGCACCGCGAAACCCGGCGCAAGCGTCTCTGATCTCTTGCGCGAGCTTGGCCTCGATGGCGGCCGCGTGGCGATCGAGCGCAATCTCGAGATTCTGCCGCGCCCGCAATGGACACACACGCTCGTCGCGCCTGGCGATCGCTACGAAATTGTGCAGTTCGTCGGCGGCGGTTAGTGTTACCCTGCGGGACTCGATGACCGACCGGCTTCCTGCAATTCTCTTCATCCTCTGTTTGTTCTGCGCCGAACCCACGGCTCTCTTCGCGCAACAGAAGATTCGTCCGCCCCTTCACACCGGCGGCTACGACATTCTCGACGCCGCCGGCCATCGCGTGCGCATCACGTCCGTGAATTGGTACGGCTTCGATCAAAAGGAATTCGTAGCCGGCGGCCTCGACGTCGCGCCGTTGCGGACAATCATCGAGCAGATTCGCGCCATCGGTGTCAATTCCGTGCGCCTGCCGTGGGCCAACGAGACTTTCGAGAAAAATCCCCTCGTCCCTGATTACGCCGTAACGGCAAATCCGACATTTCGCGGCAAGCACGCGCTCGACGTCATGGACGCAGTGATCACCGCTCTCGCCCGCGCGCACATCCTTGTAATCCTCGACAATCACATGAGCCGCGCTGATTGGTGCTGCAAGGATGACGACGGGAATGGACTCTGGTACAACGCCGAATACCCCGAGGAAAAATGGCTCGCTGACTGGCGTGCCATCGTGCACCGTTACAAGAAGCAGCGCTGGGTGATCGGCGCGGACCTGCGCAACGAATTGCGCAGCGGGGCGCTATGGGGTGGCTCCGACCCGCATCTGGACTGGCACGCTGCCGCCGAACGCGGCGGCAATGCCGTGCTCGCCGAAAATCCCAACCTGCTCGTTATGGTCGAGGGCCCGCAATATTCCACCGACTTCACCGCGTTCGCTACGCTGCCCCTTGTGCTGAAGGTCCCAAATCGCGTGGTTTACTCGCCGCACGCTTACTCCTTCTCCGGGCACGTTTTCCGGAGCTACGACGAGCTAAAGCAAGCCTACGACGCTCGCGCCGGTTACCTCCTGCGCGCCGAACCTGCGATTCCATTGTGGGTCGGTGAATTCGGCACTTGCCAAACGCTCGATTGCAGCGACAACAGCGAGTGGTTTCGCTGGTTTGTGCAATACCTGCAGGAGAAAAATTTGAGCTGGAGCTACTGGCCGCTCAACGGCACACAATCCAGCGGCGTGAGCCGCAAATACGGCGAAGTGGAAACCTATGGCCTGCTCTCGCCCGACTACCAGCACATCGGCGCGCCCAAAATCGTGGAGCTGCTTCGCACCATCGAAAGCCCAAGCCGGAAAAATTGATCGCTACGACTGTGTGCCACTCAAATATTTTCGAGCAAATGGCCCAATTTTTTCTTTTTTGTTTGCATGTAGGCGCGGGAGATCTTGGAGATCCGCGGCTGGCAGGGAACTCGCTGCACCACGCGAATGCCGGCGCGCTCGAGCTGGCGGACTTTTTCGGGATTGTTGGAAAGCAAGCGAATCTTGGTGGCGCCGAGCTGCTTCAGGATCTTGGCCGAAAAATCGTAGTCGCGTGCGTCGGCGGCAAATCCCAGCGACTCGTTCGCTTCTACCGTGTCCATCCCGCCGTCTTGCAGTTCATAGGCGCGCAGCTTGTTCATCAAACCGATACCGCGCCCTTCCTGAGGCAGGTACAGCAAAATCCCGGACGGAGCGCGCCCGATTTTCTGGAGCGAAAGCTCCAGTTGCGCCCGGCAATCGCAGCGCAGGGAAGTCAGCACGTCGCCGGTAAGACACTGCGAATGCACGCGAACCAGTGGCGCGGATTTGCCCCGCACGTTCCCGCGCACCAAAGCGACGGCTTCCTCTTGCGCCCCGCGTCCCTGGAAGCCGTAGATGGTGAATCGTCCGTAGCGCGTGGGCAATTCGGCCCGAGCGACAGCGCGCAGCTTTGCCGATTTTCTCTTGGAGTGATTGCTGGAATGGGATTTCGGGGCCATGGCAATCGAGCAGTATAGCAGGTCGAATTTGGGGGCAAAAATCAGCCCGCAATCGGTTAGTTGGCTCAGTCTGAAGGGAACTAGTCAATCCCAAAACGGACTTTTGGAAAGCCAGGAATATTTGTCCGATTTGCGCGCCCATCAGGGGTTTGAAGTCGCGGACGGCCCGGGCGCGGCGCGCGCCACGAAGAGGCCGTAGACGAAGTTACCGGAAGCGAAGCCGGCGCGCATTGCCTGGAAAGCCTTCAGATACGAGACAAACTCGGTGCCGTGTTTTACGGCGAGCGTCCAGAGTGCTTTGTCGCTAACGATGTCAAGGCACAGGTCCCACGTTTTGGCGCAATTCTTGTTCAGAATTTCGCGGTGCATGATTTGCAGGCCGTTCGAAGTCAGAAAATGCTCATAGGCATCCATGCTCTGCAGTTCCACCATCATGCCTTTCTCGATGGGCTCGATAAATTTCTTGGTCTCAGCGCGAGTGAGATTCGCTTTTTTGAACCAGTCTGTGATTGCGAAGCGGCCGCCGGGCTTTAGGAGTTTAGCGGCAGCAGAGAAAAACGCTGCGTGGTGTTCAAGGTGAGAGATGGCTTCTACGGACCAGAGAAGATCGAATTGTCTCTGGAAGTCCATTGCTTCGGCGTCCATTAGGAGAAACTTCGCATCGAGTTGCTCCCTCGCCGCAGCCTTGCTTGCCATTTGGACCTGTACCGAGGAATTGCTGATGCCAGTGACCGCGGCGTTATAGTTCTCGGCCAAGTAAAGACTGCTGGCGCCCAAGCCGCAGCCAATGTCCAGAATATCTGAGCCGGGCTTTATCCTTGCGAGTCGACCGAGATGCTCGATGAGCTGAAGCTGCGCCTTTTCCTTTGATTCATCCCCACGAATCCAATAGCCATGATGCAGATGCTCGCCCCACAGGGAGCGATAGTAGGGACTGACAAGATCGTAGTGTTCGATGACTCGATGCTTACGCGTGCTACCCACCGATGTTTCCATCTTTGGTCATCGGACGTGTCGCCATTGTACCTGTGGCGAGACTAGGGGCAAGTGGGCACAAATAACGGGTGACCCAGTTTCCGGCAAGCGCGTTCTATAAGAGGGGATTACTTCCGAGTGGCCCGTCATCCGCCCGGTGCTGTTCAATGGGTTGTGTGGATCAAAACGCGAAGGGACAGAATCAACACAGGCGGCTCTTGACCCATCCGTTCGTGCAAGTAACGACCGAAGGGCATGGGCGGTGGCCGATTACGGCGCGGCACACAAAAAAGGCGCCGCCTTTGCTCGCTTTTGCATCAAAGTGCTATCTCCGGACCAAAGGGAAGGGAGGGCGCAATGGCACCGTTAGAGGCCAACCAGGACGCAAAAACCACAAAGGGCAGCGGAGAGTTGCCGGGTGAAACCGCACCGATGGAAAAGCATCCAGCGCCCCTGACCGCAGGAAGCATGTTCGCCCGATTGGCGGGTATTGGCGTTCTGCTTCTAGGGGTTGTGGGAGCGTTTCTCTATCTGGGCGGGTGGTTCAGCCCGCAGAAACTGACGCCCGCGCGGTTCGTCGATGAGTTTGAGCGGGTGAGCGGCATCCACTCGGGTTTCCGTCGCAATCACGCGAAAGGCGTATGCGTTCGAGGATTTTTCGATAGCAACGGGCAGGGGGCGCGCCTCTCG
>Ga0209526_10001510_pt1 | contig 15639 bp, 15 predicted proteins | sample JacPinW_OM2H0_M1_FD_188566 | JGI IMG/M metagenome (GOLD analysis project Ga0209526, IMG submission 188566) | Forest soil microbial communities from Algoma, Ontario, Canada - Jack Pine, Ontario site 1_JW_OM2H0_M1 (SPAdes) (version 2) | ecosystem: Environmental > Terrestrial > Soil > Boreal... | reverse complement strand
GCGCGGCGAGATGGAGAACCGCATCAAGGAGTGCCAGCTTGATTTGTATGCGGATCGCACCTCGACAGCCACGATGCGAGCAAACCAGCTACGTCTCTGGTTGAGCTCGTTCGCCTACGTGCTGCTTTGTGGCTTGCGTCGGATCGCGTTGCATCACACTAAATTCGCCAAGGCAACGTGCGGCACCATTCGCATACAACTGCTCAAGATCGGCGCATTCGTTCGAAGCAGCGTTCGGCGCATCAAGTTCGCCATGACCTCGGGCTGTCCCGTCGCCGCCATCTGGGGCCGGGCTGCTACTCGTCTCAATGCCGCAGCCTCCGCCCGCGGCTCGCCAGCGTGACACGCGTTGCCGCAACGCGTGAAATTGCGGCACCATCCCAAGGCCCACCGAGACTATCTCTACGCTGCTCCCCGCAGCTCCGCAAAAGGCCCCCTGCACCGCGTCTCCCGACGCCACGATCTCGCATACCCAGGCCGACGCTGATAAATTCTCGGGCAGAACTGCTCAATTGTGGAAAGATAGTGTGAGATATCCAGGCTAGCGCGCTAGTCTAGATTCGCAAGTCGCCCTGATCGTGTTGCGGTGAGATAGGAAAAAGCGTAGTTTTGTGTCGCAGATCTGGAGAATGTCGGCCTGAGTGAAGATCGAGCTCTAGGATGAGGTCGGCGAACTCGATCTTGCCCCTTGGAAAAGGGCCGCTCGGGTCGTCGGCGCAACTGCGAGAACGTACAGCGTAACGGCACAGGATTGGCGTCGTGGAGGAGACCAAGGCAGGCGACCTTACGCGTCGCGGATTGTTGACCGCTGCCGTCGCGGGGGGGACCGGACTTGCGAGCACAACCCTCATTTTGCCGCTGAGCGCAAGTAAAAGCGATGATGCGGTTGAGCTGATCAAGCAGCTGACCGAGAAGACGCCTACGGAATCGAATCGCGTTCACCTTTCGATGCCGCGCGTCTTCCCAAACGGGTATACCGTGCCCCTGACCCTTGAAATCGACAGCCCGATGACTGAAGGCGACCACGTGAGAAAGGTCCGCGTGCTGGCGCCGAGAAATCCGCTCATCGAGGTTGTCACTTTTCACTTCGTTTCGCAACGGAGCGAACCTCACGTGTCTACACGCATCCGCCTTGCCGAGCCGCAATATGTCCTGGCGCTGGCTGAAATGAATGACGGCGCGCTGCTGATGGCCAAGACGTGGGTCGAAGTCGCAACCAATGGGTGCAAATAACATTCTGCGGGAGGTAGAAAATGTTGACGCCGACACCACGCGTGCAAGTGCCAGGCGCTGTGACCAAGGGCGAAATCTTTCAGATCAAATCCCTTATCACCCATCAGATGGAGACCGGCCTACGCCATGATAGCGAAGACAACATCATTCCGCGCAAGATCATCAACAAATTTATCTGCCGCTACAATGACGTCGTCGTGTTCGGCGTCGATCTACACGAGGCCGTTGCGGCCAACCCCTACATCGAGTTCTACCTACGCGCTACAGAGAGCGGTCGGCTCGAGTTCATCTGGGAAGAGGACGGCGGCGGTATTTACTCGTTGGCACACCACCTCGTGGTTAGTTGATAATGATGCCGCAAAGGTCTGCGGGGCTCTTTGTCGCCAGGAGGCAGACCGCGTGACCGCAAAGTACTGTCGGGGTGCAAACGCGTCCGGTATGCGTCAAATCATTGCGCTTTCGATTGCCGCAAGCCTGATCATTCTCGTCGCGGATCGCAGCCTCGCAGCGGACAATGGTCGAGGTGCCCAGCTCGCGACGGTTTGCGTGTCCTGCCATCGTCTCGACGGCAGCGACAAGGGCATTCCGTCGATCATTGGGCTGGACGAGGAGAAATTTGCCCGCGTCATGGAGGCCTTCAAGTCGGACGAGCGTTCGAGCCAGATCATGCACGCAGTAGCCCTTTCGCTCAGTGACGAAGAGATCACAATCCTGGCACAGTATCTCGCTGCGCAACGAAAGGAAACCAAGCGGCGATGACATGCTGGACGCGTCGTAAGTTCGGCTGCTTTGCGGGAGTGACTTGCCTCGCGTCGCTCAGCTCGCCAGTGGTGGGAAGCCAAGCTAGGGCGCGAGTCGTCGTGATCGGCGGCGGCGCAGGTGGCGCGACGGTTGCCAAGTATTTGGCCGCGAGCGCCGGAACGCTCGATGTGACATTGGTCGAACCGAAGAAGCAATATACGACCTGCTTCTTCAGCAACCTTTATCTCGCTGGGCTTCGCTCGTTCGAATCGCTCACCCATGACTATGAGACGCTCACGCAACGATACGGCATCAACGTCATCCGTGACTCGGCAGCGGCGATTGATCCGGTAGCGAAGATCGTAAGGCTCGAAGGGGGCACGAAGCTGAGTTACGATCGCATCGTCGTTGCCCCGGGCATCGCCTTCAAATACGGCGCCATCGAGGGCTATGACGAGGCCGCGACGCAGACCATCCCGCACGCCTGGAATGCCGGGCCACAGACCAAGCTGCTGCGAGAGCAACTTGAAAGTATGGAGGATGGCGGCGTCTTCCTGCTGGTCGCCCCCCCGGACCCGTTCCGCTGCCCACCCGGCCCTTACGAGCGCGCTTCCCTGGTCGCTTACTATTTCAAGCAATACAAGCCACGTGCGAAGATCCTGATCCTCGATGCGAAAGACAGTTTCTTCGAGCAGGATCTGTTTCAGGATGGCTGGAACCGCCATTACCCAGGAATGATCGAGTGGCTGCCTGGCCAATTCACCGGCGGAATCAAAGCGGTCGACGTGAAGGGTAGATTGGTCAAGACGGCGAGCGAGATGTTCAAAGCTACTGTCGCCAATATCATTCCGCCGCAAATGGCCGGCGAGCTGGCACGCCAGGCGGGCCTAGCGGATGAGTCGGGCTGGTGTCCGGTCGATCCCGTGACATTCGAGTCGAAGTTGCAGCTCGGAATCCACGTCGTGGGCGATGCGACGAGCGCTGGCGACATGCCGAAATCCGCTTTTGCTGCCAATAGCCAGGCCAAGGTTTGTGCGTTCGCCATCGTGGCGGCCCTCACCGGATCCGCGCGTCTTGCGCCTCACTTGTTTAATACTTGCTTCACTTTTCTAGCCCCCGACGATGCGGTGAGTGACGCCATCAGCTTCAAACCCACGGCCGGGGCGCCAAAGATCAGCGATATCTTCATCAGTAAGGTGGGCGAGAATGCCGAGACCCGACGCAAGGCTGCGCGCGAAGCAGGCGCCTGGTACGCTGCATTCACCCACGACATTTTCGGCTGAGGGCGTGGTGGTTCAGCCCCGGTTGATTGCTGAACCAAGCATTACCGGAGCCAACGCCGTGGCGGTGCTATCTGTCTCGGCGCTCGACGGTCGCCGCAGAATCGACGACGGGACAGGATCGGGCAGCCGTTCCAGCCGCAGCGAATTGATCACCACCAGGATACTCGAGCTAGCCATGATTGCGGCCGCCAAGACCGGCTGTAGAAGTCCAAGCACGGCAAGGGTGAGGGCTATGAGGTTGTAGCCGAATGCCCACATGAGGTTGGTGAGGATGGTCAGACGAATTGCGCGGGCAACGTCGACGACCCAGGGCAGCAGCCACAGCCCCCGCGCGGGCAACACGAGAGCCGCGGTTTCGCGGGCAAGGTCGGTGGCGGAGCTGACGGCGATACCGACGTCCGCTCCCGCCAAGACTGGCGCGTCATTAAGCCCGTCGCCAACCATCGCCACCGGTTCGCCGCCTTGACGGGACCGATCCAGGGCAGCCAACTTCGCCTGCGGCGAAAGGCCGGCTTGGATATCCCCGCCCCCGACCCCCACGGCAGCTGCGACCCGCTGTGCTGCTTGTGCGAGGTCGCCAGTCAACAGCGTAACGTGCAGGCCACGACGCCGAAGTGCTTCTATCGTCGAGCGTGCCTCGGCGAGTGGCGTATCGTCGAAGGACAGCACGCCGTGGACCCGCTCACCCCAACCAACATAGACCACCGAATGTCCACTCGCCTCCATTGATCGCGCAAGTTCCGCCAGGACCTGCGGAAGCGGCCATCCTAGGTCGCTCATTAAAGCGCTGGTCCCGGCCGCGACCCGCTGCCCGTTGGCAATGCCCTGGATGCCGCGACCGGGCACGGTCCGGACCTCACAGGCAACGACCGCTTCGAGGCCGCGTGTTGCGGCGGCCATCCATATGGCGTGCGCCAACCCATGTTCGGAATGCCGCTCCAGACCAGCAGCGCGCGCGAGCACCTCGTCGGTCGCGGCGCCATCGCTCTCGATTCCAACGACACGCGCTCTACCCGCCGTGAGCGTGCCGGTCTTGTCGAAGGCGAGCAATCGCGTCCGCGCGAGGGCTTCAAGCGCGGCGGGATCGCGGACGAGACAACCGCACCGGGCTAGTCGTCCTATACCGATTGAGGTCGCAAGCGGTGCGGCGAGGCCCACCGCGCAAGGACAAGCAACGACCAGCACCGAAAGTCCAATTAACAACGACCGATCGAACGACAGCCGCTGCGCCCAATAGAGCATCGCCATGCCGCCCAAGGCGAGAACGAGCGGCACTGAGATACCAATCACGCGGTCTGCAACGCGCTGGTTTGGACTGCGCCGCATCAGCGCATCGCGAACCGATTGGCAAATGTGTGCCCAACGCGTTGCGGTTCCCGCACCGCTGCTTTGGATCAGCAGCGGCCCGTCGAGATTGATGCTACCGGCAGCCACCGAGGAACCGATTTCTTTTGCAACCAGGCGGCTTTCGCCCGTGATCACCGCCTCGTCAGTGTAGGATTCTCCCTCGACAACTACGCCGTCGATTGCAATGCGCTCCCCGGGCCGCACCCGCACCAGCATGCCGGCCTCGACCTCGCGTACCGGGCGGCGAATCTCCGTTCCGTCCTGGACCACGACGACGCTTTCGCGTTCCGCGGCCAACAGCGGCTCAAGATCGCGTGCCGCGCGCGCCCGCCCGGCCGCCTCCAGTAACCGGCCGAGCGTGAACAGCATCAGGACCATGGTGGCTGTATCGAAATAGACGTGCGGGCTTCGTTCGATGACCGCGAAGGCGGAATAGACGTAGGCGGCGCCGACGCCGAGCACGATGAGCGTCGAGGAGGTCAGTCGCCCCTGAAGGCCATTGAGCCAAGTCTCGTGCAGAAAAGGCCCGCCGAGAATCACCACCGCCGGAGTCGCAAATATCCAAAGCAGGATGTGAACCCAGGGAATGAGCCTCGCATCGGCTCCGGTGAAGGTGTCGGTGTACAACAGTAGGCTGAAGAGCATAATGTTCATGGAGAGAAAACCGCCGACGCCGAGGCGGATCAGGAGCCAGGCGGCTTCCCATTCTTCGGTCTTCCCGCGCTTCACCTGGAAGGCGATGCAGCAGCCATAGCAACAGAACCCGCAGTCCTCGCCGTTGACTATACGGCGCATCGCGCGGGGTCCGACGGGCAGCAAGCAATGGCTGCAAATCATATGGCCCGATGCAGTCATCTCGGATGGACTCCCGACCATCCATGTTCCATGTGCGCGGCGAAGGGCAGGATGCCGCGGCCAAGCGTGATAATGCCAAGCAACAGGATACAGCTGCCGGCGAGCCACACGCCACGCTGCCGCCACGCCGGCGCAAGAACCCGCCCGACGCCGCCCATCATCAGCATTGCAGGGAAGGTGCCCAGCCCGAACGACGCCATGGTGAGGATCCCTCGGAGCGTTTGCCCGGCGCTCACCGCTTCGGCGGCAAAGGCGTAAACCAGCGGACACGGCAGGAAGCCGTTGAACACCCCAAAGGCCAGCGGTGCAGCGCGGCTGCGGGCCGTCAGCAAGCTGCGCAGGGACTTGGCAAAGACGCTGCTCCCGAAGCCAGTCGCAAGGTGATGACGAGCCTGCAGCAGGCCGAAGAACTGCAACGCCATGGCGACCATGAGCAGCCCGGCGATGATCGCGAGGATACGCTCGGCGACATCCACCGAGCCGCCTAACAGCATGACCGTAGCGCCTTGCCGGGTGCACACCATCTGCCCCAGGGCGCCGGCCACCGCGCCGAGAAAACAGTAGCTCGTCAATCGTCCGGTGTTATAGACGAAGTGGCGCAGCATGGTCGCGCCGCCCCCGCGCGGATCACGCCCGAGCGCGCAGGCAAAGCCGCCGCACATGCCGATGCAATGGAAGCTGCCGGCAAAGCCCGCGACGAACACAACCAAGTAGTAGGTCATGACAGATCGCCCTGCCTGACCCGTCGCCCTGCAGTTGCGAGATAACCCGCCACCCCCCTACTGTCTCACGAGGTAAACGACCCAGACGAAGAACGCGACAGTAACCACCGCACCGCCGAAGAAGGCGATGATTTGGCTCGGGCTCGCCTCGCTGAGCGAGAAGGCCGTATGCGCCAGCATGCTCTTTCCTTTTCAGCCAAAGTAAGCTCGGAACGCGTTCAACGCGAGTTCGGAGCACAGGAAGAGGAGATTCAAAGCCGCGACCGCAAGCACTATCCTTGCTACAACCATTTCCGCCACCTCTCCCGGTGCTCGTTCCAGCGTTTTCCCGTATCAATGAACTCCGTCGATCCTCTAGCAATGGTGCTAGCCTGGTCGTCCCGGCCCGAGACCGCCCCAATATTGCCAGCCGTAAAAGAGCGCCCAGAGAAAAAGCACCGCGTAGACGGCAAGCAGCCAGGCCGGGATGCGCCCGATCCACGCCTGAATATAACCGCCGGCATATTCCTCCATTTCGTGCTGCGAGCCCTCCCCCGCCTCGGGATGCGCCGGGGTATTTGGGCTAGCGCGTTGCGGGTCCGTCATCGTCGACCTCTCTGTGATAGAAGCGCAGCGCCTCCTCATCGGCACCGTTGAAGGCACCGGAGAGCACGGCCCAGATGAAGATGCATACCGCACCAATGCTCATCAGCAATGCGACCGCGTACGGTCCGATGACCTCAAAATCATAGCTGCTCATGACTCACTCACTCTTGTGGGGGACGGCATTGCCACCGGTCTGAACCGCCGCGCGTGCGGACTCGGCCGATGCCGTTTCGGAGGCGGCAGCACTACGCTTGGGCCCACCTCCTGGAAGGTAGGGGTCCTCCGGCGATCCCATCCCGAGTTTGGGATCGTCGAGCGCCGCCTTGTCTGCCGCCGAGATCTGCAGCGGTTCTCCGGTCAGCGGATCCTTGAAGGCAGACAGCGAGAGGACATAGTAGGCAAGCGCCCAGCGGTCCTGCTCCACCAGCGAGTCCCTGTAGGAAGGCATCGGCGTGCCACTGAACCCCGTGCTCATGGTCCTGAAGATATCCTGCACCGACGGACCCGACTTAAACTGACCACTGGTGAGGTCTGCGGGTCGGACCGGGAAGTTGAAATCGTCCTTTAGCCCCGGAGCCTTTTCACCATCGCCCTTGCCGGTCTGGCCATGGCACTCCCAGCATTTGGCATTTTGCCATACCTCCTTGCCGCGATCGAGAATCTGCTGCGAGGGTGCCGGCGGTTGTCCGACGTACAGGGGCTGACCCGGCGGCTCCTCCGTGAAGAAGGCGTAAGGCTTCGCCGGATCCGAGCGGTCAACTGCCAGCTCGTACTTGATGTACTGGATGACCGCGAGGCGATCGGTCAGCGGCAGCTCATACCAAGCGGGCATCGCCGTACCGCGCACGCCACGCGTAATCGTCCGCAGCAGATCGCCGTCGGTCGGCACCGGCTTTTGGGTCAGCCTGAATTTGAACACGCCGGCATCGAAGTTCCGCGGGCGCTGGTTGAATAAGAAAGTCGCGGCGGGCCCGTTTCCATCACCTTTTTCACCGTGGCAGCCGATGCAACGCCGCTCGTACACCTCCTTGCCGTAAGCGATCCATTCGGCCGAGCGCGGCAAGGTGACGTCGGTCACTTCGATCTGCTGCGGTTCGAACAGGTCGCGCCACTTGCCGCGATTCATCCCGAGCTTCTGCACATAGGCGATTAGGCCGCGGAGGTCATCCGTCTCCGCGGCGATCGCGACGGTGTCGCCGGTATATTCGTTGTTGGGCGTCCAGATCAGCGGGAACTTGCCGCGGGCCTGCTGCGGGACGAACAGCAGGCCGGCCAAGTTCGGCGTCAACTTTATCTGCTCCTTACTACCGAAGTCGAACAGGGCCTGAGTGAACGACGTCTTCTCCAGGGTTCGATTGCCCGCCCCGTCGTCGACGATCTTGATCCGGTCCCCCGGCGAGTCGAACAGGCCGCGGAACGGCGCCATGATCGAATCCACAGACAGCATCCGCGGATTCCAGAAATGGGCGTAATGCCACTCGTCGCTGTACTTGAGCCCGACCCGCGTCAGGTCCGGCCCGATGCGCCGGGTGCCGAACAGGTGCGGCACGTCGAAGGTGTATTCGCCGGCTTCGCTTACCGGACCCCAGCGGCGCGTTTCGCCGGTCACCGGACGGACGTACTGGGAATGGCAGTACCAGCAACCCTCGCGCAGATACACGCGCCGCCCCTGCTGTTGCAGCGGTGTGTAGTCGGTGGCCTCGGTCAACATCCATTTGAGCTGGCCCAGATCGGTGCGCACCACCGCGGTTACGTCGGTGGTCCGCGCCGATGGCTCTATCAAGGTGAGGATGCCCTGGGTGAAAACGGCGAGAAAGAAGAAGAGCACGCCGGCGACCAGAGCCACAAAGCGCGCAGTCATTCGGCCGGCCCTCCAGCTGGATTGGGGGTCATACCTCTAACGAACGGTTCTCTTGCCTCGACCGGACGGAGCGCTGTCAGCATCATATTGATCACAAGCAGGGACATGCCAATGTCCATGCTCACGCCGGACAGGGTCCGCACCCACCAATAGGGCCTCATATGCACCACGGTATCCACCCACTCGGTGCCGTTCATCCATTGAAAGCCCTGCTGCAGACCTGCGGCGCTCAACACCAAGCCCATGGTCGAGATGCCGACGGTGATCAGCCAAAACGACCAATTCCCCATCGTCCACGACCACAGCTCGCGCCCGAACAGCCGCGGCCAGGTATAGATCAGACCACCCATGGCCCAGACCACAAACGTTCCGAACACAGTGAGATGGGAGTGCGAAATGACGAAATCGGAGAAATGGGTTGGCTGCTGGATCAGGCGCAACGCCTCGGTCGAGCCCTGGAAGCAGCCGGCGAGATACATGAGCGCGCCCATGATCAGGAACTTGGCCGGCAGATTTCTCCCGAAGCCTTCCCACTTTCCCTTCACCGTTCCGAAGAAGTTCACGAGCACGGTCCACACTGGAATGATCAGCAGCATGGACGTGATGACTGCGATCGTCTCGGCCCAGTCGGCGATCGGACTGTAGAGATAATGATGGATGCCGACGAACGGATAGAACAGTGCGAGCGACCAGAAGCCCACGAGCGACAGCTTGTGCGCATAGAGCGGGTTGCGCACGCTGACGGGGAGGTAATAATAGATGAGCACATAGCCGGCCGGCGTGAGCCACAGGCCGACGATGTAGTGAATATAGAGACCGTGGAATCCCGCGCTGTTGATGCCTGAAATCGTATAGGGGAGGATATAGCTGCCCAGAACGAGATTCATCGTCGTCCACACAAAGGCACCGATGAGATACCAGAGCGCGACGTAGAGCGGCGGCTCGAGACGCCGCGCGATGGTGGTGAGAAACTGTACAGTCGCCGTCGCGGTGACGATGAAAATCGGAATTTCGGCGTACAGCGGCAGCTCGCCTGCCTCGAGCCCGTGATTTAAGCCCAACCCTAGCCCGATGAGACCGGCCATGAGCGCCACATTCCACACCCAGGCCAGCGGCACGCCCAATTGCGGCCAAGGCACGCGAACGCCGCATAGCCGCGGCACGAGATAATAGCACTCGCCGATGAACAGCGACGAAAACGCGCCAAAGATGACGCCGTTGACATGGATGGGTCGCAGCCGGCCGAAATTCAACCCCAGCTGCGAGGTGCCGAGATAGTCGGGAAAGTTGAAGAGGCCCGAAATGGTTACGCCGACCGATGGCGCGACCACGAGCCAGAACATTCCCCAGTAAAGCCAGGTTCGTACCGTCTGGACATCGACCAACTCATCGAGGTTGACACGGGCGAACTGGCCCCGCAGCTGCAGCGTTTCCGTCATGACTCCCTGCCGTTAATGAATGCAGTCTCACGCCGCCTGCGGCCGCTTCAAATGAACGATCATCCCGACGTCGGCCCGGCTCCAACTCTTCCGCGCAAGTGGCGGGCACCGGGACCCGCCACTTATCTGGGTCGAACTAATACTTGCCGGGGACCAACACCGAGCCGGTGTTCGACCAGTAGATATACGCCTCCAGGGCTTTCATCGCGTCCGAATCAGGATCGATCTTCTCGCCTTGGTTGGGTTTCTCGATGCACCAGTTGATCATGTCGCGGAGTGTCGCGAACTTGTTCATACTGACCTGGAACTTCGGAAACGCTTGCGGATGGGTATCGGAGGCAAAGGGATGGCACATCGCGCAGGCCCATCCCGTGGTGGAGAGCACGACGTCCATCTGTTTCGCGGTCGCGTCATCGCCGTGGAACAAGAGGTCGCCCTTTTTGACCTGCTCCATGAACACTTCCTCGTAGGCTTGCAGCTGCTGTGGCGTCACCGGGTCCTTGTTCGCAACGGCGGGGCCGACGAGAACCGCAATTGCGGTCAGCATTCCGAGGAGCGACGCGCGGGACACGGCGACGAGGAATGTTGTTCTAGCTATCATAGCCATCCCTCCCTTAGTATGGTCCGATCCGGTCGGCGATCCGCGGCCGCAGGATCTCAGGCTGGCTCAGCGAGGAATCCTCCGGGGACTGGGCGTAGACCTCCTTGCGGCCCCACATGATGTACTCGGTCTCGATCCGATCATTGTTCATGCTGACGCCGCTCCAGCCGACGCCGTCGTAGAAATCGCCGGGGTCTGCGCGGACCATCGGCCTGGTCAACTTGGGCACTCCCTCCGGGGCATAGGGCCAAGGCCAGGAGGTCGCCAGCATGCCGATCGAGCGCATGGTTCCGATTTCGTTATAGAGCACCTGATGGACGTGACCATGGATGTTGGTGACCTTGGTATAAGGCTTCAGCACGTCATTCACCTCCCGCCAGTCACGCACCCAGAAGTTCCAAGGCGGGTAGTACTCGTAGAGCGGATTATGGCTGAAGATGACAACCGGCCTGGATTTGTCCCAGTTGGCGAGGATCTTCTGCAGCCAGTCGAGCTGGTCGCGGCCCACGCCGGCCCACGGGCCGGCGACCGATCCGTCGAGGGTGGCCATGTGGCCCATTCGCTCCTCGGGACTCATCTTCCTCATCGTCCAGTAGTCCGGGGCGCGGCTGACCGTGTCGAGCCCGACAAAGCGCACACCCTTGTGATCAAAAGTCCAGTTGGGCTGGCCGAATAGCTGCCCCCACTTCTTTCCCATGTCCAAATACCAGTCGTGCTCTCCCGGAATGAAAACCTTCCGAACCCCCACTTCCTTGAGAAGCTCATTGCCGAGCTCGAGTTCCTCGATTTTGCCGAGCTGGGCCAAGTCGCCGCCGAAGATCATGAAGTCGGCGGGCGGGTTCATGGCCTGGACCTCCTTCGCCGCGCGCACCACCTTGTCGACGAAGCGCGTGTTGAGAGACCTCGGATAGAGATGGGTGTCGGAAACCCAGGCAAACTTGAAAGGCTGCTCGGCAGCGTAAGCGACGTCGATGGTGTTGAGCAGCGGCCACCAAGCAAAAGTCTGAGCGACTGTAGCCGCGCCGGTCAAACACGATCTGTGGATGAAAGTGCGCCGGGTAATCCGGAGCGAGGGGTCGGGACAAACCCCGGGCTGTTGGAGCACCGTAGCCATCTCACGTCGAACATGGTCAAGCTCGGACATGGGGCATCTCCTCTCGATGGACCGCTTGTTCTTTGCGGAGTTCCTTGAAACGGTTTTGCTTGACCTCCTGCCTCCTCGAACCACCTGTGAGTCGCGACAGCACGCCGCCGCTCCGTCAAGTGGCTAGTGCCTCATTGGCGCCATCTCTGGCAAAGGAGCAAACACCGCATGCAACGGTGAACTAGCCGGGTTAGGGGGGCGAGGCGTTCCTTGTGCCCGCGCCGATGGTCCGGCCGCCAGGTTCACCAACGAGTTCGTTCATTGCTTGGCCCCCTCTAGGGGGCGCCCCTTCTTCAATTCGATTGTCAGATTGGTCGGTTTTCCGGCCTCCACCGTTACCGTCTGCTCCGTGGGACCGGTGAAGGATTGGATGGCGACGAGCTTGTAGGTGCCGGGCGGCACGTCGGCGATGCTGAATTTCCCGTCGGCGCCGGTGACCGCGTAGTAGGGGTTATCTGCCACGTAGACCCAACCCTCCATCCAACCGTGCGCGTCGCAGTCGATACGGACGGTGCCAGGTCGCGACAGTTCCGCAGGGATTCGCTGACCCTGGTTTGGCAATGCCATGTTGAACGCGGTGCGCTTGCCGTAATAGCCGTGAGTGTTGTGGAGCATCGGGTCGCTGTTGACGACCTCTAGCCCACCCGCACGGATTACCTGAACCTCGGGCACGAAGCGGCATTTCAGGTTGTCGATTTCGGGTGTCTTACCCGGCGCCGGCCAGGGTTTTCCTTTGGCAACCTCGACCAGGTACAGCACCGCATTTTCTACGCTTTGATCAGGCCCGACGCGGACCAGCGGCTCCTCGCGCGGCTGGCCGCATACCTCGACATCCTTGTTCGGGATGATCTTGCGCGTCGGCACGGCGCCGCTAAAGACGACCTTGCCTTCAATCGTTCCGCCGCCCGCGACCGCGCCCTCTTCGTAGGCCCGCGCAGGTACGGCGATCGTCCCTGCGAAGACAATCGCGAAAAGCCCAGTAGTAGTCAGCGTGAGGATTTTGATCATGGCCCTCCCCTTGTGCGAACTTCCGGAGGAAAACCTGATGTGCTTTTACCACGACTTGCGCGATAGGGAAATGGGAAAATGGGCTGATCGGCCCCACAGACGAAGGTACGCTCAAGGCGGGCCGCTCTCGGCGGTGCACACGGCAAACGGGCAAAATCCCGGCACTCAGGCTGTGGCGCAGGGTGCCGGATAATCCAGATAAAATTGGGGAGGTATGGAACGTCGGACTGGCCAGGGATGGCGAGAGCGGCCCCGTGATAATGCCAGACCGTGATGCCGAGCTTGGCTTGGAATCTCAAAGCGTTTTGGTGGCAATCCGGAGGTGCTATATGGGCTATATGAATCGCCGGCATGGACTCATTCGCCATTCGGTTCGTGGTCTGCAGACCCTCTCCAATATCGTCTTCGCCATGGCCCTGATTATGAGCCAATTGTCGTGGGCAGCGACGTCGCCCGTAACAATCGGCGGCCCATTCACGCTCATAGCACCCGACGGCACGACGGTGACCGACCAGACGTTCCGCGGCAAATGGCTGCTGGTTTACTTCGGGTACACTTTCTGTCCCACTACCTGCCCGATGACGCTCAATGAAGTAGCCCGTGCGCTCGACAAGCTTGGCCCCGACGCTGCCAAGCTGCAACCACTCTTCATCACGGTCGATCCGCAGCGGGATACCCCCGAAGTGATGGGAGAATATACCCAGTCGTTCGATCCAAGAATCGTCGGGCTCACTGGCAATTCGCAGCAGGTTGCCACTATCGCTCAAGACTACGGCGCCTATTGGGTCCGCCATCGGACCGGACCGGGTGCCGAAGACTACGTCATTGATCACAGTACCTACCTTTACCTCATGGACCCCGAAGGCAAATTCGTGCGCGCCTTCGACGCCGATACGCTTGGCGACCGCATCGCCGACACGTTGCGCGAACTCATGGCGCAACCTCGCGAAGAAGAAAGATAGCGAGCTGTAACTATCGTCCTGAGGGACTATTTGATTTCGCCATCGCCTAGCAGATCGGTTAATCCGGCGCTAGGCCGAGCAGCGGCGCCCGCTCAGCGGTCGATCGCAGGAGACTGAATAGCAGCTTGTAGGCGAGGAGATCACCCCGAGCGCTTATTCGGTTGGCGAATTCTATTGAGCAGGTGATCGAATCAGCACGTTTGGCATGTGCAGCTTGCCAGCGATATCGCCGAACGTGAGATATGTCGGCCCATGTGGGACGGTCTTGCATACGGCTGACAACCGTGGCATCGGATGAGCGTTGACACCCGGCTTGTTGCCAATGGCACATCCGTCAACAGGATCATTTCCGACTGTTGATCCGGTAAAGCTGAAAATGCGTTCCGTCCTGTAGCAACGTTAGGCGGTCAGGGTCGGGATTAGGCGCGTTGCTGCCAGTGAATAGAATGTAAAGATAGTCGTACCGGCTGAGCCACATGCTCCAGTACTCAAATTTATTCTGCCCGAATCTGTCGGTGGCCTCGATAAGTTGTTTGATTGAGGGTGGTGTACCGTCCTTGGTATCGACAATGTCACGATATTCATCACGAACACGGAGGATCTGTTTGCCCTGGACGGTGAATGCAGTTGTCACTAGAGCGGATCGCTCGATCATGGCGATACAGGCCGCATGGACGAGAAGCTCGTAAAGGTCCTGCCGGACATTTGATTCCGCATAGGCTACAAGTACTTTCGATCCTTGTTTAATGCGTTGGACCGAAGCGCGAAATTCACTGGTCGCCTGCGATAATCCAGCCCACGACACATCGACTTCAATGACGCGCACGAGTAACCCGATGATTAGAAATGCTACAAAGCCCCGGCGCACGTCCGGGTGACCCAGATTGATGTCGACGCATGCAATGAGCATGAAGACAAATGCAATAGGCAGACGTTGATCCGCCATATCGGTCGCAAACATGACACGCGGCATCAGGAGATAGACAAACCCGCTAATTCCGAGCATTACCCAGCATAAGGTATGCACACGAAGCAAATTTCGACGTATAACCCAGACACCCATCGCGATGACGATGCTGATTAACGCAAATGCCGCAATATCCGAATAGACCTCGATGACGTAGGCCAATCCATTAATCTTCCCACGTGGTTCCCACGAATATTCCGAAATGAGTTGCAAAGTTGGACTCTCAAGTAGCAGTGGTATAACAGCAAAGAACGGAATTCCGGTTGTGGCAAAATCAATCAGGCGCGAGGCCAGCGGTTCTTTGTATCGCGACCAGAACCACAAGGACTCTGTCGCAAAGAGACCGACGCCGTAAATCCCTAGAGCGGAAAGATGACAGAAGAAAAGTGCGGTCACGAATAGAGTAGAAATCGTGATGCGCAAGGACCAATGGCGTTCGCGCAGCCAGATCCAGCACGCGAGTGCCCAGAGTGAAAGCCCGATGCCGAAGATGTAATTCACCAACCCAATGAGGAAGATGTAGTTGTAAAGAAGCGGGAACGCCACAAGCGGGAACACCGACCAGCGATCGAACAAAGCGCGATTCAACGCCAGGGCGCCTGACATGATGAGCGCGAAAGTCGCAACTAGGAAAATTTGGCCGGCATGGTAGATGGGCACCACGGGTGCAAGCAGAGGGATAGTCAGGTCCATCATCAAATTCGGAATGATTTGCCAATCGATCTCGTAAAAGAGAGCTAGATCTGGGTCTTTGTTGATCGTTGCGATCACATGCATTCGCGCCAAATGATTGGCGTAGTCGCTAAGAGGCGGGAGCTGGTTGGTCCAGATCGGGATAGACACCAACAAAAGCAGCAGAACCGCGAGCTCATATGTGCCGGGAAACACCGG
>Ga0209526_10001509_pt1 | contig 15640 bp, 14 predicted proteins | sample JacPinW_OM2H0_M1_FD_188566 | JGI IMG/M metagenome (GOLD analysis project Ga0209526, IMG submission 188566) | Forest soil microbial communities from Algoma, Ontario, Canada - Jack Pine, Ontario site 1_JW_OM2H0_M1 (SPAdes) (version 2) | ecosystem: Environmental > Terrestrial > Soil > Boreal... | reverse complement strand
TGTTCGGCGACCTCGCGCACGGTCCAGACCCGGTCCGGATCGGCGCGGGTGATGTTGTCCATCGCGCTGCGGCCGGCGTCGTTCTGGACATGGCGGACCTGTTGGTCGAGTTCGTAAGTCGAGAAATCGACGCCGGTCCACCCCGACATCAGAGTGAGCGCGCCCTCCGGGCTGATGTGGCGGCGATAGTCTTGGTATTTCGCCTTGGCTTCGGCCTCGGTCTCGCCGAGGATGATGGTTAACATGCTGAACATCAGAATTTCAGCCGGGTTGCGCCCGGCCTTGGCGGCAAGTTCGCGGATCGCCGCTACGCGCGGCGCGATCACCTTTGCCGATGGCCCCGACATGAACACGCATTCGGCATGCTCGGCCGCGAACTGCCGTCCGCGCGGCGAGGTGCCGGCCTGATACAGCACCGGCGTCCGCTGCGGCGACGGCTCGCTCAGATGGATCGCGTTGAGCCGGTAGTTTGCTCCCTCGTGCGTGACGCGATGCACTTTCGCAGGATCGGTGAAGATGCCGCGCGCGCGATCGCGCACCGCCGCGTCGTCCTCCCAGCTTCCTTCCCAGAGCTTGTAGACCACCTCCATATATTCATCGGCAATGTCGTAGCGGTCGTCATGCGCGGTCTGCTTGTCCTTGCCGGCGCCGCGCGCGGCGCTATCGAGATAGCCGGTCACGACGTTCCAGCCGATCCGCCCTTCGGTGAGATGGTCGAGCGTCGACATTCTCCTGGCAAAGGGATAAGGCGGCTCGAACGACAGATTGCTGGTGACGCCAAAGCCGAGATTTTGCGTCACCGCCGCCATCGCCGAAATCAGAAGCAGCGGCTCGTTGGCCGGCGTCTGCGTGGCATGGCGCAAGGCAGCGTCCGGGCTATTACCGAACACGTCATAGACCCCGAGCACGTCGGCGAGGAACAGGCCGTCGAAGCGGCCGCGCTCCAGCGCCCTGGCAAGATCGAGCCAGTAAGGCAGGCGGTTATATTCCGCGGTGCGGTCGCGCGGATGCGTCCACAGCCCCGGCGATTGATGGGCCACGCAGTTCATGGCGAAGGCGTTGAGCCGGATTTCCTTGTTCATGATTTCCACGGCGATCTGGTTGTGAAGGTTAGCGTCCGGCTTGCTTGAACGGCAACTCGGCGCCCGGCGGCGGCGCGACATGGGCGACGTTCAGCGTCATGGAAACCACGTCGTAATAGCCGTTGACCGCGACCAGGTCCATCACGCCCAGCTCGCCGAATTTATCGACCGCCTTGGCATAGATCGCGTCGTCGACGCCGTGGTCGCGCCGAAGCTGGGTGGTGAATTCCCAGACGATTGCCTCGTCATCCTTCATCTTCTCCGGCTTCTTCCCGGCGCCGAGGGCAGCAATGGTCTCGGGATCGAGGCCCGCCTTGATCGCAAGCGGGGCGTGCGCGTACCACTCATATTGCGAGCCCCAATATTGCGCGGTCATGATGATCGCCATCTCGTTGAGGCGCTTGTCGAGCGAGGTATTGAAGCGGACATATTCGCCGACCTTCTGCAGGCGGTCGGCCAGTTCCGGGCTGCGCAGCCAGGCATTGAACGGCCCGCTCATTCTGCCGCGCGGCCCCGACATGATGGCTTCCGCCACCGTGCGCTGGGCCGGTGTCATCCTGTCGAGCGGAATTTCCGCGAAGCGCTCGCCGGTCAGCGCCAGCGCGGAGCCTGCGAATAGCAGGGAAATGGCCGAGACACGCAGCATCGTCTTCATAGGTCTGCTCCCTTTTCTGCCCGGTCTGAACGCCGGTCTGGCACGACTTTAGCAGGACCAATTGGCGAGACCAGTGGCCACTTCCGGCAGGTCCGATATCTCGCTAGGCTGGCCTGAAGTTTTGATGCGTTTTGCGAGTCAAGGAAACATGAGCAGATCCGACGCCATCGCGCGCGCCCGCCTCCAGCTTCAGTCCGGCGAATTTCTTGCCGAGCTCGGCCGCCGGGTGGCCTACCGGACCGAGAGCCAGAACGCCGAGCGGGGTGAGGCGTTGCGCGCCTATCTCGAGGAAGAGCTGCAGCCGTCATTTGCCAAGCTTGATTTCGAAACTCGCCTGATCGAATCCCCCGACGGCAGGGCGCCCTATCTGCTGGCGGAATATCGCGAGAATGCTCAAGCTCCGACGGTCCTGATGTACGGCCATGGCGACGTCGTCGACGGCATGGAAGGAGAATGGCGCAACAATTTTGATCCATGGGCGCTCACGCCGGCCGGAAATCGCGTCTACGGCCGCGGCACCGCCGATAACAAAGGGCAGCACAGCGTCAACATGGCGGCGCTGCGCGCGGTCCGCGAGGCGCGCGGCGGCCGGCTCGGCTTCAACGCCAAATTCATCGTCGAGATGGGCGAGGAGATCGGCTCGCCGGATCTGAATAAAGTTTGTGCGTCGCTGCGCGAGGAGCTCAAGGCGGATCTGTTCGTGGCCTCCGACGGACCGCGGCTGTCGGCGGATCGACCCACGATCTTTTTGGGCTGCCGCGGCGGCATCCGCATCCATCTCGATGTCAATTTGCGCGAGGGCGGGCATCATTCCGGCAATTGGGGAGGTGTGCTCGCCAATCCCGCAACCATCCTGGCGAACGCGATTTCGACCTTGGTCGACGGCCAGGGCCGGCTGTTGCTCGATCAATTGAAGCCGCCGCGGCTTTCCAACCAGATCCGGGCCACGCTTGCCGACGTCAAGGTCGAACCATCCGCCGATGAGCCGCAACTCTCCGACAATTGGGGCGAGGAGGGGCTATCGGCCGCGGAGCGGCTCTACGCCTGGAATACGCTGGAGGTGCTGGCGATATCGTCGGGCAATATCGAAAAGCCGGCCAACGCCATTCCGGGACAGGCGCGTGCCGTGCTGCAATTGCGCTTCGTCGTCGGTACCAAATACGATTCTGTCGTCGATGCCGTGCGGGCGCATTTGCACGGGCACGGTTTTCCGATGATCGAGGTCAGCGCGACGCAGAGTTTTGCCGCCTCGCGCACCGATTTCGACAGTCCCTGGATCAAATGGACGGCGGGGTCGATCCGGCTGACGACCGGAAAGACGCCGGCGGTGCTGCCGAATTTCGGCGGCTCGCTGCCCAACGACGTGTTCTCCGGCACGCTCGGTCTGCCGACGATCTGGGTGCCGCACTCCTATCCCGGCTGCTCGCAGCACGCCCCCGACGAGCACATCCTTTTGACCGTCACCGAAGAAGCGCTTTCGATCATGGCCGGCCTGTTCTGGGATCTCGGCGAGATGCCCCGCGCTTTATGAAGATCGGCGCGGGCAGGCGCTCGCGGTCAACGAAGGGGACCTGAAATGACACTATCGGCGCCGGTTGAGTTGCCTGGAATGTTGCAGGCAGGCCCGAAAGAAAAAAGCATCACCAGGCTCGTTGTTGCGGTCTCGATCGGCAACGCGCTGGAATGGTATGACATCTCCTCCTATGGCTATTTCGCCGTCTATGTTTCCAGGGCATTTTTTCCAAATAGCGATCCGGCGATCTCGCTGCTCTTGACCTTTGGCACGTTCGGACTTGCTTTCCTCGTCCGCCCGATCGGCGGCGTCGTGCTGGGCGCGTACGCCGACCGCCATGGCCGCAAGGCCTCCTTGATGATCTCGATCGTGCTGATGACCATCGGCACACTTTTGATCGCCATCATGCCGACCTATGAGACCATCGGCATCCTGGCGCCGATCGCCGTTCTCGCCGCGCGTTTGGTACAGGGGTTTTCGGCCGGCGGCGAATTCGGCAGTTCGACGGCGTTTCTGGTGGAGCACATGCCGCATCGCCGCGGGTTCATCGCGAGCTGGCAATTTGCGAGCCAGGGCCTCGGCCAGGTATTGTCGTCTGCGTTCGGCGTCGGGCTCACGTCTTGGATGACGGCTGCGGACATGAACTCGTGGGGCTGGCGCATTCCATTCCTGTTCGGCATTCTGGTCGGACCGGTCGGCATCTACATCCGCAACCATCTCGAGGACGCGACCCCGCCACCGGCCGCCAAACACGAATCCGTGGTGGGCAAGGTCTTCCTGGAGCAAAAGCTTCGCGTGGTGCTCGCGATAGGTGCGCTCGCGGTGTCGACCGCGGTCAATTACCTCATCGTCTACATGCCGACCTATGTGGTCAAAACGCTCAACCTTCCGCCAGCGGTCGGATTTACGGCGACGCTGGCCGCAGCCATCGCGGTCACGATCCTGACCCCGATCGCGGGTACGGTCTCGGACCGGATCGGACGCACGACGCACATGATCGGGGTCGGCCTCCTGATGCTGGTGTCGATCTTCCCCGCCTTCCTGCTGTTGACGAGAGCGCCGGTACCGGCGGTGATCATCATTGCCGTGGTTTACCTTGCCGCTCTCAAGGCAATCTACTTCGGGCCGCTCGCGGCGCTGATGTCGGAATTATTCCCGCCGGCGACGCGCGCCACCGGTCTTGGGCTGAGCTACAATATCGGCGTCACCATGTTCGGCGGCATGGGGCCGGCGATCATGACCTGGCTCGGCGGCTTTGCGCTGATCGGCGATCTGGCTCCGGGATACTATTTGACCGTCGTTTGCGTCCTGAGCCTCTGGGCGCTGATGACAATCAGACGAACCTCCGCGGACACCTCGTACTAGGACATATCCGACCAAAGTGTGCGTCCAAAGGTGCCTTGCGACGGGCAGACGTTCAGGCCATCATGGGCCCGATCGAGCGGGCTCATTCCGCAGGGATCGTCAGTATTGGTATTGCAGGAAAGCCTGCTTGACGCACACGACGCCATCTCAGCACGCAGCCGACGCCGCGGTCATCAAGGCGTTCACCGCTATTCCGGCGTTGCTCGAGCAGGCGCCTCGTCTGATCTCGCGCGGCCGCACGCTTGATTGCGAATGCCTGCTTGGGCCTGTGGATCATCCGTTTCATGCATCGATCCGGTCGGGGCGGATCGTCGATCTTGTGCCCGCACCGGTCTTGATGCGCTCCTGGCGATTTTCATGCCGCGCGACATCAGCGGCCTGGACGGAATATTGGAAGCCCGAGCCGCGGCCCGGCTGGCACGATCTGTTCGCTTTGACCAAGAGCAAGCAAGCCGTGCTCGAAGGTGACCTGCATCCCTTCATGGCGCATCTGCAATATTTCAAGGACGTGCTGGCGCTGCCGCGTGTCCTCCAAGCCGCGGTGCCGTCATGAACGGCGCCATCGAGCCGATTACCGGGCGCTATATCCACGTCGAGATCGGCGGCGAGGCGCATCGCATCTATTTCGAGGAGAATGGCGCCGGTGTTCCGCTGGTGTGCCTGCACACGGCAGGCGCGGACGGGCGGCAGTGGCGGCATCTGCTCACTGATCGGGAGTTTTCGAAGAATTTCCGCATCATCGCCTTCGACATGCCCTGGCACGGCAAATCGAATCCACCGGCGAAGTGGACCGCCGAGGAATATCAGCTCACCACCGTGCGCTATACAGAGACCGTCCGCGCCTTCTGCAAGGCGCTCAAGCTTGAAAAGCCCGTCGTGATGGGCTGTTCGATCGGCGGCCGCATCGTGCTCAATCTTGCGATCGACCATGCTCGCGAATTCCGCGCGCTGATCGGGTTGGAGGCCGCCGACTTCCAGGCGCCGTGGTACGATACCGCCTGGTTGAACCGCCCTGACGTCCATGGCGGCGAAGTCTGCGCCGCGCTGGTATCCGGCCTGATCGCGCCGCAAAGCCCCAAAACCTCGCGCGAGGAGACGCTGTGGGCCTACAAGCAAAGCGGGCCCGGCGTGTTCAAGGGCGATCTCTATTTCTACCGCGTCGACGGCGATCTGCGGGGCAAGGTCGAGGACATCGATACCGGCATCTGCCCGCTTTATCTGTTGACCGGCGAATATGATTTTTCCTGCACGCCCGACGATACAAAAAGGACCGCGGCGGCGATCCGCGGCGCCAGGGTCACCATCATGGAAAAGCTCGGCCACTTCCCGATGAGCGAAAATCCAGAACAGTTCCGCCACTACATCGCGCCGGTCCTCGGCGAGATCCTCAAACAGACGATATCCAGCAAGCAAGGAGAGCACGCATGAACCGCAACACTCTGTTGGGCCTCGCGCTCGCCGCCGCTCTTGGCGCCGGCCAGGCCAGTGCCGAAGAGCTGACCGGGACATTGAAGAACATCAAGGAAACCGGCGCGATCACGCTCGGCTTCCGTGACTCGTCGATCCCGTTCTCTTATCTCGACGACAGCCAGAAGCCGATCGGCTTTGCGATGGACATTTGCTACAAGATCGTCGACGCCGTGAAGAAGGAGCTCAAGCTCGACAAGCTCGAGGTCAAGCTCAATCCGGTGACGTCGTCGACCCGCATTCCGCTGCTCGCCAACGGCACCGTCGACCTCGAATGCGGCTCGACCACCAACAACGCCGAGCGGCAGAAGCAGATCTCCTTCACCAACACGCATTTTCTGACCGCGAGCCGCTTCGTCTCCAAGAAGGCCAGCAACATCAAGTCGATCGACGATCTCAAGGGCAAGTCGGTGGTTTCCACGGCCGGCACCACCAATATCAAGCAGCTCACCGAAGCCAACGCCGCGCGCAATCTCAACGTCAATATCATCCCGGCCAAGGATCATGCCGAGGCCTTCCTGATGGTCGAGACCGATCGGGCGGTGGCCTTCGTGATGGACGACATCTTGCTGGCGAGCCTGATTGCCGGCTCAAAGGAGCCGTCGGCCTACGTCATCTCCACCGACGCGTTCTCCAAGCCCGAACCTTATGGGATCATGCTGCGGAAGGATGATCCGGCGTTCAAGAAGGTGGTCGATGCCGCGACCGCCGCGCTTTACACCAGCGGCGAGGGCTTGAAGCTCTACGACAAATGGTTCATGCAAAAAATCCCGCCCAAGGGGCTGAACCTCAACGCGCCGATCTCGGCCGAGCTGAAGGCCGAGTTCGCCAAGCCGTCGGACTCGCCGGATCCGGATTCATACAAGGCGATGTAAGACTGCGATTTTGACAATTCCCGGCTCATGCGATGGCCCGGTCATTGCATGAGGTTTGGGTGTTAAGCCTGGGCGCGTGGGCGGTTACCCGCTATTTCGGCCCGATTTATGCAAGCTTTCCGCAAGTCGTCTACCTGCAAGTCATCCAAGCGAGGAGAGCACGTATGAAATGCCTGCGTATGATCGGCCTTGCGCTCGCCGCTCTGCTCGCGGCCGCTCACGCCAATGCCGAAGAGCTCACCGGGACGCTGAAAAAGATCAAGGAGACCGGCACCATCACCATCGGCTACCGCGACTCCTCGATCCCGTTCTCCTATCTCGACGACAACCAGAAGCCGATCGGCTTTGCGATCGACATCTGTTACAGGATCGTCGATGCCGTGAAGCAGGAGCTCAAGCTCGACAAGCTCCAGGTCGAATTCAATCCGGTGACGTCATCGACCCGGATTCCGCTACTCGCCAACGGCACCATCGATATGGAATGCGGTTCGACCACCAACAACGCCGATCGTCTGAAGCAGGTTGCCTTCACCAACACCCACTTCCTGACCGCGACCCGCTTCGTCTCGAAGAAGGCGAGCAAGATCAACTCGATCGACGAACTCAAGGGCAAGCCGGTGGTCTCGACCTCAGGCACCACCAACATCAAGCAGCTTACCGAGGCCAATGCCGCGCGTAACCTCGACATCAACATCATCCCGGCCAAGGAACATGCCGAATCCTTCCTGATGGTCGAGACCGATCGCGCGGTGGCGGCCGTGCTGGACGATATCCTGCTTGCAAGCTTCGTCGCCGGATCGAAGGACCCGGATGCCTACGTCATCTCCAAGGACGCGTTCTCCAAGCCCGAACCTTACGGGATCATGCTGCGCAAGGACGATCCGGCCTTCAAGAAGGTGGCAGATAGCGCCACCGCCGCGCTCTACACCAGCGGCGAAGGCCAAAAGCTTTACGATAAATGGTTCATGCAAAAAATCCCGCCCAAGGGGCTGAACCTCAACACGCCGATCGGTGCGGAGCTGAAGCACGAGTTCGCCGTGCCCTCCGACTCGCCCGATCCGGACTCCTACAAGGCGATGTGAGGGCGGCGACGCAAGCCCTGGCGCACGGAAGGCCCCCGTGAATTATCACTGGAACTGGCGCATCTTCTTCGAGCCGGCCCCGAACGGGACCGGCACCTATCTCGACATGCTGCTGTCCGGGCTCGTGCTGACGATCGAGACTGCGCTTTGCGCCTGGATCATTGCGCTGGTGTTCGGATCGGTGGTCGGCGTCTTGCGCACGCTGCCATCGAAGACCGCGTCCTGGATTGGATTTGCCTACGTCGAATTCTTCCGCAACATGCCGCTGTTGGTGCAGCTGTTCGTCTGGTTCTTCGTGTTGCCGGAACTTTTGCCGCCGTCGTGGGGGCTGTGGATGAAGCAGATGCCGCACGCGCCGTTCTATACCGCCGCGATCGGGATTGGGCTGTTCATGTCGGCGCGCGTCGCCGAGCAGACCCGAGCCGGCATCAATTCGCTGCCGCGCGGACAGAAGCTGGCCGCGACCGCGCTCGGGCTGACCACGGCGCAGGCCTATCGCTACGTGCTGCTGCCGATGGCGTTTCGCATCATCATGCCGCCGCTGACGTCTGAATTCCTCTCGACCATCAAGAATACGTCGGTCGCCATCACCATCGGCCTGATCGAGCTGACCGGTGAAGCCCGCGCGATGCAGGAATTCTCGTTTCAGGTGTTCGAGGCCTTCACTGCCGCGACCGTGCTGTACCTCCTGGTCAATATCGTCGTCGTCATCGCGATGCGCTTGCTCGAGCGCGCGGTCGCGGTCCCCGGCTATATAACGGGTAAGTGAGCCCGCCGATGTTCGCCAATTTCGACTTCGACGTCATCCGCCGCTCGCTGGCGTATCTATTTTTCGACGGCATGACGTTCACGCTGACGCTGACGGGGCTCTCCGCGCTGGGCGGCCTGATCTTCGGCACGCTGATTGCGCTGATGCGGCTCTCCGGCCTGCCGCTGCTCGGACGGATCGCCGGGCTCTACGTCGATTTGATGCGCTCGCTGCCGCTGGTGCTGGTGATCTTCTGGTTCTATTTCCTGGTGCCGTATATCGGGCAGTGGTTGACGGGATCATCGCGGCCGATCCGCGTCGGTGCGTTCGCTTCTTCGCTCATCACCTTCGTCCTGTTCGAGGCGGCGTATTTCGCCGAGATCATGCGCGCCGGCATCCAGTCGATCTCGAAGGGGCAGCCGGCCGCAGCGCAAGCGCTCGGCCTGACCTATAGCCAGACCATGCGCTATGTCGTGCTGCCGCAGGCATTCCGGAACATGGTGCCGGTGCTGCTGACCCAGACCATCGTGCTGTTCCAGGACACCTCGCTCGTCTATGTGCTGTCGATCCCGGATTTTCTCGGCGCCGCCAGCAAGGTCGCGCAGCGAGACGGGCGGCTGGTCGAGATGTATCTGTTCGCGGCCGCGGTTTATTTCATCATTTCCTGTGTCGCGTCGTTCGGCGTCCGGCAACTGCAATCGCGTATTGCGGTGATGCGTTAGCGAGAAAGTCATGATCGAGATCAGCCACGTCGACAAATGGTACGGCACCTTTCAGGCGCTGAAGGATTGCACGACCAGCGTCGCCAAGGGCGAGGTCGTGGTGGTGTGCGGCCCTTCCGGCTCAGGAAAATCGACGCTGATCAAATGCGTCAACGCGCTCGAGCCGTTTCAGGACGGCGAGATCATCCTCGACGGGATCAAGGTCAACGACCCCAGGACGAACTTGCCGAAACTGCGCGCCCGCGTCGGCATGGTGTTCCAGCATTTCGAGCTGTTTCCGCATTTGCGGATCGTCGACAATCTTTGTCTCGCCCAGGAGAAGGTATTGGGCCGGTCGCATGCCGAGGCTGTCGCGAAAGCCTCAAAGCTGCTCGATCGCGTCGGCCTGACGGATCACGCCAGGAAATACCCGGCCGAACTGTCCGGCGGCCAGCAGCAGCGCGTCGCGATTGCGCGGGCGCTGGCGATGGACCCGATCGCGATGCTGTTCGACGAGCCGACCTCGGCGCTCGATCCCGAAATGATCTCCGAAGTGCTCGACGTCATGGTCGATCTCGCCCGCGACGGCATGACCATGATGGTCGTGACCCATGAAATGGGCTTTGCCAGCAAGGTCGCCCATCGCGTCATCTTCATGGACCAGGGCGAAATCGTCGAGGATGCGCTGAAGACCGATTTCTTCGGCAAGCCCCGCAGCGACCGCGCGCAAAAGTTCTTGTCGAAGATTTTGTCGCATTAGCCTCCAGCGTCATTCCGGGATGCGCCTCTTGGGCGCAGGCCCGGAATCCATACTCACGGTGGTGGTTATGGATTCCGGGCTCGCCGCTTCGCGTCGCCCCGGAATGACGAGAGGAGGGTTTATCGGCAACAACAATTTGCGTATATGACTCCCCACCTTCGTTTCGCACCCCGACAGGAGAATCCGCTTGGACCAGATCGCTTACGTCAACGGTTCGTTTGTGCCCATCGCAGACGCCAAGGTCTCGATCCTCGATCGCGGCTTTCTGTTTGCCGACGGCATCTACGAGGTTGCCGCGGTGCTGGACGGCAAGCTGGTCGACAATGCCTCGCATCTGGCGCGGCTGAAGCGCTCGGTCGGCGAAATCTCGCTGGAGCTGCCGGAGACGCTGGAGCGGATTGTTGAAATCCAGAAGGAGCTGATCGCTCGCAACCATCTCGTCAACGGCATGGTCTATCTCGAGGTCACGCGCGGCGCCGACAAGGGACGCGATTTCGCGTTTCCGAAAGGCGTGAAGCCGACCTTGATCATGTTCACGACCGTCAAGGACATCGTCAACGCGCCGTCCGCCAAGACCGGCATCGGCGTCATCACCGTGCCGGACCTCCGCTGGACCAGGCGCGACATCAAGAGCGTGGCGCTGCTCGCGCAAGTATTGGCCAAACAGGCCGCGGCCGAAGCCGGCGCCGGCGAGGCCTGGATGATCGAGGACGGCAAGGTCACCGAGGGCGGTTCGTCATCGGCCTTCATCCTGACGAAAGACGACGTGCTGGTGACCCGGCAGAACGGCAGCGAGATCTTGCCGGGCTGCACCCGCAAGGCGGTGGTGGCGCTCGCGGAAGAGCGCCAGCTTCGTGTCGAGGAGCGGGCGTTCACGGTCGAGGAAGCGCTCGCCGCGAAGGAAGCCTTCATCACCAGCGCGACGCTGTTCGTGCAGCCGGTGGTCTCGATCGACGGCGCGCAAGTCGCGGGCGGCAAGCCCGGCCCGATGACCAATCGGTTGCGCGAGATCTATGTCGATTTCGCCCGCGCCACCGCGGTCTAGTATCTACGCTGCGGTCGCTGCCTTGGCCTTCACCGCCGGCACCGCGCGGAAGGAGATCGCAAGGCGATTCCAGGCGTTGATGGTCGCGATCAGCATCGTCAGGTTGACAGTCTCGGCCTCTGAGAATTGCTCGCGGACGTCGTCATAGACGTCGTCCGGCGCGTGGGTTTGCGAGATCAAGGTTACCGCTTCCGTCCATGCCAGCGCGGCGCGCTCGCGGTCGCTATAGGCCGGTACCTCGCGCCACGCGTTCAGGAGATACAGGCGCTGTTCGGTCTCGCCGTGCTTGCGTGCGTCCTGGGTGTGCATGTTGATGCAGTAGGCGCAGCCGTTGATCTGCGATGCCCGCGTCTTGACCAACTCGATCAGGGATTGTTCGAGGCCGGAAGCCTGCACCTGGGCCTCCAGTGCACTGAGCGCTTTGATCGTTTCGGGCGCGGCCTGATAAAAGTTCATTCGCGGTTTCATGGTGGTTCTCCTCTTTCGGGTTTCACGGATATTCCTAGTGGGCGCCGCCCGATTCAAGATGGTCGGGCTTCTTCAAGAGCAGGCCAGCGAGTAGCGCTATGATCAGCGCCGCGCCCAGCGCGTAGAAGGTATCGCTGAAGGCCAGGATGAACGCCTGCTTCTGCACAATGTGGCCGACCGCGACATAGGCGCGATGCACGGCGTCAACGCGATCGATGACACCGTGGTTCACAAAATATTGCGTGAGCTGCTCGATCCGGCTGCGGGTCGCCTCTTCGAACAGCGAAACCGACTGCGTCAAGATGTTCGAGTGGTACTGCTCACGCTTAGTCAGCAGCGTCTGCAGCGTCGCGATGCCGATGGCGCCGCCGAGGTTGCGCATCATGTTGAACAATGCCGACGCGGTGTCGGCGTTCTCCGGCTCGATGCCGGCGGTCGCGACCACGGACAGCGGCGTCAGCACCAGTGCCTGGCCGATGGCGCGGACGACGTTGGGCCAGAACAGCTGATCGGTGGCGTAGTCGTTGGTCATGTAGATGTTCATGAAGTTGGAAGCGGCGAACAGGGCAAAGCCGACGCCGATCACGATGCGCGGATCGACGCGCTTCATCAGCCGCGGCACCAGCGGGATCAGCACAAGCTGCGGCAGGCCGGTCCAGGCCAGCACCATGCCGATCTGCTCGGAATTGTAGCCCTGGATTCGCGACAGATAGACCGGCAGGATGTAAACCGAGCCATACAGCGCAACGCCGAGCAGGAAATTCGCGAGCACGCCGAAGCCGAAATTGCGCCGGAACAGGATGCGCAGGTTCAACAGCGGCTTCTTGCTGATCAGTTCGACGAAGACAAACAGCGGCAGCGCGATCGCGGCAATGATGGCGAAACGGACGATGAAGGGCGAACCGAACCAGTCATCCTTGTTGCCCTCTTCCAGCACGGTCTGCAGCGCCGAGAGCCCGATCGCCATGGTGACGATGCCGATCCAATCCCCTTCGCGCAGCAGCGACAACCGCATCGGCTTTGCTTCCAATGAGAAGTAGAGCATGCCGATCATGATCGCGCCCGGCGCGATATTGGCATAGAAGATGTATTGCCAGCCCCAGTTCTCGGTGAGGTAACCGCCGATGGTCGGGCCGATGGCAGGCGCGAATGTCGCGGAGATCGCAAACATCGCAAGCCCAATCGGTTGCTTCGCCTTCGGCAACAGCGTGATGATGAGCGTGAACGCCAGCGGGATCAGCACGCCGCCGGTAAAACCCTGGATCGCGCGCAGCACGATCATCTGCGTCAGGTCGTGCGCCAGCGCGCAGGCTGCCGAGAACACCAGAAACAGGAGGGCATTGGTCAGAAGGTAAATCCGGATCGAGAACACCTGCGCAAGCCAGCCGCTCAACGGGATCACCACGATCTCGGCGATCAGATAGGAGGTCGAGATCCAGCCGCCGTCATCGATGCCGGCGCCGATCCCGCCCTGAATATCGGCAAGCGAGGCATTGACGATCTGGATGTTGAGCACCGCCATGAAGGCGCCGAGGGTTGCGCCGATCACCGCGATCCAGGTTTTTGTTGAGACGGCGGGAATGGCCGGAGCTGCGGCGGGTGGCCCGCGGTCGCTGGCGGGAACGGCATCGAGAGTGGTTTGCAGGGTTGTCATGGTTGTCTCCTCGTCGCATGAGAGGGAGGATTCATCCGTTTTTGGTCAGCTGCGGGGCTCCGCGCCGCGTGAGGCGAGGCGCTTTTCGGTTTCGCGTTCGGCCACAACCTCCGATTTGGTGTTGACGGTCGGCACGGCCGACATGCCCGGGCGCAGCAGTCCTCTCAGGCTCGGGTCATCGAGCACGATCTTCACCGGCACGCGCTGCACGATCTTGGTGAAGTTGCCGGTGGCGTTGTCCGGCGGCAGCAGCGCGAATTCCAGACCGCTTGCGGGCGCCAGGCTGTCGACATGACCCTTCAGCCTGGTCGATTGGAAGCTATCGACGTAGAGCTCGACCGGCTGGCCGTTGCGCACATAGGTGAGCTGGGTCTCCTTGAAATTCGCGACCACATAAACCGCATCCAGCGGCACCACGGCCATCAACTGGGTGCCTGCCTGCACATATTGCCCGACACGGAGCGTCCGCGCGCCGACGGTGCCTTCGACTGCTGCGGTGATCTGCGTATAGGACAGGTTCAGCGCCGCCTGCTGCTCCACTGCGCGGGCGTGATCGAGCTGCGCGACCGCTTGCGTGCGTTCGGTCGAGAGCACCTCGATCTTCTTGTTGGCCGCAGCCAACCCTGCCTTGCCCTGCAGAAGCTGTGCGGTCTGTGCGCGCAGTGCTGCGTCGGTCTGTTGCGCGCGCTGCACGGTGCCGGAGCCCGACTTCATCAGGTCATCGTAACGGGTGCGCTCTTGCTGGGCGAATTTCAGGTTGGCTTCGGTCGCGTCGACGTCGGCTGCCTGCTGCTGGATCAGCGGCTCCTGCAATTCGATCTGCGCATTGAGGTTCTTGACCGCAGCCTCGGACGCCGCGACATCCGCCTGTGCCTGTTTCAGCGCGGTCCTGAAATCGCGGTCGTCGATCCGCGCCAGGAGCTGCCCGGCCTTGACGGGCTCGTTGTCGGCCACCAGCACTTCTGCGAGGTAGCCAGAGACCTTTGGCGCAACGATCGTGGAGTCGGCCTTGACATAGGCGTCGTCCGTCGTTTCCAGGTAGCGTCCGGTAGTGAGGTAGCCGTAGCCAAAGTCGACAGCCCCGGCGACGCCAAGTCCCAAGGCCAGCGCGAGGCCTACCCGCTTTATCGCCTGCCGGGATGGGCGAAGACTGATTTTTGATGTGATATCAGAGACATAAGAAGCGCTCGACATGGCATCCTCCGGTTCGGGAAGCGTCCTCCCCTAGAGGGGCCGCGGGTCCATGCTCCGATAGATGCGATGTCGCGGGCTGTGTGATAATTCTGGAAAAAATGGAAGCATTATCCAGCCACAGAGGATAATCGGAGGCGGCGATGGATCGGCTGACCAGCCTGACGGCGTTCGTCCGGGTCGTCGATGCCGGCGGATTTTCGGCCGCCGGCCGAAAACTCAACATGTCGACGACGATGGTGAGCAACCACGTTCAGGCGCTGGAGGAGCGGCTCGGCGCGCGTCTGCTCAATCGCACCACGCGAAAGGTCAGCCTCACCGAGGTAGGCCGAGCCTATTACGATCGCGCCACGCAGATTCTCGCCGACATCGAGCAGGCCGACGATATCGCGGGCGCCCTGCAATCGACGCCGCGCGGCACGCTGCGTATCTATACCGCGACCCACATCGTCCCGTTTGTCGCGCCGGTCGTCGCCGAATTCCTGAGATCCTATCCCGACGTCAAGGTCGATCTGAACATGGGCGAGCGCATCATCGACATCATCGATGAAGGGTTCGACGTCGCGATCCGGCTTACGCCGCCGCCCGACTCAAGCCTGATCGTCCGCAGCCTCGCGACCTGGCGGCATGTGCTGTGCTGTTCGCCTTCCTATCTCGAAAAGCACGGACGCCTGCAGCAATTGTCCGAGTTGTCGGAGCATAATTGCCTTCGCCACGTGCTTTATCCATTCGGGGAGGAATGGCATTTCGCCGATCGCAAGGGCCTGCCCGCCACCGTGCAGGTATCCGGCAATCTGATCTCGAACAGCGGCGAAACCCTGCGGCGGGCCGCGCTGGACGGCATCGGCATTACCTTGGCCCCGGGGTTCCTGATCCATGACGATCTCGAAGAGGGCCGACTGGTTCGGCTATTGCCCGAATATCGTCCGGTGGAGCTTTCGATGAACGCGGTCTATCCGCATCGCCATCATCTGTCGGCCAAGGTCCGCACCTTCATCGATATGCTCGCCCACCACAGCGCCGAGCAGCAGAAG
>Ga0209526_10001508_pt1 | contig 15642 bp, 18 predicted proteins | sample JacPinW_OM2H0_M1_FD_188566 | JGI IMG/M metagenome (GOLD analysis project Ga0209526, IMG submission 188566) | Forest soil microbial communities from Algoma, Ontario, Canada - Jack Pine, Ontario site 1_JW_OM2H0_M1 (SPAdes) (version 2) | ecosystem: Environmental > Terrestrial > Soil > Boreal... | reverse complement strand
GCCCTGGGCAAACTGCCGCGATTCTGGTCAACGACACCGGCACGCGGCCGTATTTTCCGTCCACGTACCCGCGTACACGCCATCTATGAACGCGCCCGGCGTCGCCAGCAAGACCTGTACGACCTGCTCTTTCCGCCTAGTGCCGCGGTGGGATCAAGCTCCAGAACGAAGGGTCTTCGAAGCCCAGCCGCCAGACACTGATTCCCTTCAGCCCGTACTCGTACATCAGGGGCAGCTTGCGTCGCAATGTGTCGGTGCTCTGAATCCAGAGCTCGTGATGTACGCCGTAGGCGTTGTAGCCGAAGTGTATTTCCTCTTCGGTACCATCGAAGGCCGGCGTGGCCCCATGAGCCTGGGCGAGGATCATGGCATCGGCGTAGGAGCTCGAGGTCAATCGCCCGACACCCGTCCAGTCATGGTAGTAGGTCGGCAGGCCGATCGTTGCCTTTTCCGGCGGGACACCCTGCATCGAGAACTCAAGCGCACGGCGCATCCAGGGAGTGCCCGAGACCGGACCCGGTGGCGTAACACCGTTGTGCTCGTCGTACGTCATGAAGGAGAGAAAGTCGGCCGCCTTCGCCAATGCGGCGAAGTCGTAGGCTCCCGACCATTGATGGAAGTAGTCGAGCAGCGTCCCGCTGCTCGCGTCGTCGCCGGGGAGGCGCGGAATGACGGCAATCGACAGGTTCAGACCGGCGGCATGGAAGGCGGTGGCGCAGTCCTGCACCATCGCCGTCAACAGGTCCCGATCCGTCCATGCGATTTGTTCGAAATCCAGCTGGAAGCCGGAGTAGCCGAAGGTCTTGGCCTCGTTGACAAGGTTGCGCGCCAGGGCGGCGCGGCGAGCAGGATCCGAAAGGATGGCGTGGCCGACATCGGGATCGACATCCTTGTTGACCACCAGCGGAATGATCGCGACCCCACCGGCGTGGGCGGCATCGATGACGTCCCGTCGCGCGTAGCCGGTGATGCTCCCGTCGGCGTTCGCGTCGTACCAGGCGGGACTCAGCACGTCGATCTGGTTCAGGTGCGCCATGAGCGACGCTCGGCCATCATCGGTGTTGACGTAGTACATCTGGACCATCCGGTCCGGCAGTACTCGGGTCAGCGTCGAAGGGACGGTGAGTTCGGCACTCGCACCTTCGCGACTCCACGTCCCATCTGCGGCCTGGATCCCGGCGTCGACCGTGACGCTGGCGTGGTCCGATAACCCGAAACCGGTCGAGACCAGCTGGAGCGTCTGCGCGTCGGGCCAGCTCATCGTGGCGTGGCCGGTCATCCGAACGTGTTCCTGGGTCCGGGCGCGGTCCGCCACCGGCCGCGAAAAGTGGATCGTGGCGGCCACACTGGCCGGCGCGTCCGCCTGGAGGTGGTAGAGATGCATGTTCACCACCGCGGTCAGCGGTGGAACGATCTTGAAGGCGGCCTTGATGTGCATCGCGCCGGCGGCGAGCTGCACCGTGTGACGGCTGCCCAATGGCATGGGCCCCGGGAGGGCGACGCGCAGCAGCGCCCCCGTCGTGGTGACGGACACGGTGACCGCTCGGCCGTCCATGACGACCCGCCAGTCGCCGGGCTGGAGCGGGCGGCTCACCCTGACGACCAATTGCGGACGCGGCGACACCTCGGGGAGCGGGCTCGACAGCATTGACGCCCCGTCGAGTTCCATGGCATCGACGTTGACGACCGGCATCGGGTCCAATGCCGTCACGACCAGGCCACCCATGAGGAGCATCCCAGTCATCAGCGCGCCGGTGCCCAGGACGAGCGGAAGGCGCATGCCCGCGCGAGTATCGCCGGCAGGTGGATGGCACCGCAAACGATCGAAGTGGCACCAACTCAGCCCCAGCCGTTAGCGCCTTACCCCGAGTTGGCGCTATCAGCTTTGCCGGTTTGCAGGGTACGATTCCGGGTAGGAAAAAACCGTGGATCTTCTGGATATTCTTCGCCGCCAGGCAGGCCGTTTTCAATGTCCCAAGTGTGGGGAAAGTCTGGCCGACTGCCAGCTCGAGATGGTCGCGCATGCCGATGAGCAGTCGCTGGTCAAAGTGACTTGCGGGCACTGCCAGGACACGCGGATGATCGCGGTCGCAATCGCTGCCGACACCGAAGCCCAGGTACCCGTGATCGAGGTTCGCGATCAGCCGATCGATGAGCTCGGCGGGCCGATCACGACCGATGACGTGCTCGATGCCCGGTTGGCTCTCGCCGGCTTCGATGGTGACCTGGCCAGTCTGCTTCGCTAGGCGCGACTGTCACCAGCCGGTAACAATCCAAAGCAAACCGCCTCGGCACTGGACTTGCCCCATCCTCGACCGTAAGATGGCGCCGTGATGAGGGGATGGCGCCGGGCGGCGGCGGCAAGCGTCCTCGCGCTCACGCTCTGGTCGCTGGGAGGGCTCGGGGCCCTGGCCGGCCCGCCTGTGCCGACAATCAGCCAGCGGTCGCTGCCGTGGGCACGTCAGGCGCTCGGAAGCGATCGCGTGGATACCATCGGGTCGTCCGGCTGTGCCTTGACCGCGGTCACCATGGTGGCGTCGGCGTACGGCTATCCGACAAACCCCGCGCAGCTGAATCAGTGGCTCACTGCCCACGGCGGCTACATCGAGAACGACCTGCTGCTCTGGCGGCAGGCAACCGCCGTCACGCAGGGTTCGGTCCGCTGGCAGTGGCTCCACGTCCCCGGGATGGTGTCACAGCTGCGCACCGACGACCAGGACATCGAGGATCTGCCACCGCAATCGCTGGTCGAGGCTCAGCTCGACGCGGGACGTCTGGTGGTCGCTGAGGTTCGACTCTACGGTGGCATGCACTTCGTCGTCATCACCGGCCACCGCGGCGACATCCTCTATATCAATGATCCGTGGTTCGGGGATCGGACCACCCTGCAAGCCCGCTACGGGAGTTACCGTCAGGCCGTACACTCGGCGCAGGTCTACTACCGCAGCTAACGGCCGCGCCCGTCAGGCCGCGGCGGCGAGCTCGTCATCGTACTCGGCCGGACCCCACTGACGAGTTCGCTGCGCGACGGCGGCACACAGGTTCTCGAAGGTGTCCTGCCGAAACAGGGACCGGTTGAGTTTCAGCACCTGGCCGGCGGCCGCGATTTCGAGATGTCCCCCCTCGCGGGTAATGACCTGGTTCATCCCGTGGACCCGGTCCCAGGGGACCAGGCGCGGCTGGCGATTGAACCAAGCATGCCCGACCGGCCGGAGTGCAATCCCCTCCCGAGTCACGATGACCTCCATCCACTCGATGAAGAAACTATGGAAGAGCAGCCCCAGACTAAAGGCGAGGCCGCATCCCATCGCGATCGCGAGCGCCGCGAATGAGCCGCTGTGCGTCTCGGAGATCTCGATCACGGCGAGGACGAAGCCCAGCGCGCACGCCGTGATCGGCACGCCGGGCCAGAGAATGACCAGCCGGTTGAGTGGGCTATCCGGCCGAAAGCTCATACGTGTCGCTAACGGTATCGGCGCAGATCGAAGCCAACATTTCGGGAACCGATTCGCCGCCGAGCTGTTGCTCGCGCGTAACGGGTTACGGCCGTAAGGCCGCCGCCGCGGCGCGCTAGACGTCTAGTTCTTTGACGTCGAGGTCGCGCAACTCGGGTGGCGCTTGGAGGCCGTTATCGACAAGGATGCGCAACAGCCGCAGGACGTAGCGCGCGCCGTTGAGGTTGACCCCATGCTGGCGCGTGAGGGTCTGGATCGCCTGGAGCTTCCGGATGTCCCGCTGCGAGAAGCGCCGGCGGTTCGTCGACGTGCGCTTGGGGATCACCAGGCCAAGGTGCTCGTACATCATCAGGGTTCGCGGGTGCGTCTGGAGGATCTCGGACGCCACGCTAATGGTGTAGATAGGTTTGTCCAGGGAGAGAGTCGTTTCGGTCGGCGCCCGGCGCGTTACTCCTTTAGCCAATCCTCGATACCTTCCGAGAGGCTGGTCGGCGTCGTGCGGGCCTTGATGAGGTACTCATGCGCCCCGAGGCGCAGCCCTCGCGCGACCAGATCCTCTTCATCGTAGTTAGAGAGGATGATAACCGGAATATCGCGGGTCTTCTCCTGCGCGCGCAATTTCCTCAGGACTTCCAGCCCGTCCATTTTCGGCAGGCGGATATCGAGAAAGATGATGTCGGGAGCGAGGTCGCCGGCCTTCTTGAGGCCCTCCTCACCGTCGAGGGCGGTGTTGACCCGATAACCGTCGAGCTCCAACTTCAATCGGTACATCTCGAGCACCGATGGATCGTCTTCCACCAGGAGGACATCGACCAGGTCTTCGTCGGCCTGGGTCGTGCGGTTCGCGCCGGCGCTGCGGCGCGTCTTACTTTCCATAACACTCCTCTTGGCGCGAAGCAGTATAGACGAACTCCGTGATTCGCGCGGGACTTATGGATAGCAAAACGGTGCAGTCTCTACAAGGCATACGCGGGTCCCTCCGAACAGCCCCAGAAAAGTTAAGGCCCTCCGAAGGGAGGGCCCGAAGAGGGGGGCAAGAGAACTACGTGAAATTATAGGCAAGCCCTGGAGCCATGTCAACATGGACGCCATCAGAAAGTATCCACGGCTGACTGTCGGCAAAGCCTATGGCGAGCGCATAACAATCCGCAAAAAAACTACGCAGGCTAAATCGCACGGTTACGGTCAGTCGCCGCGTAAGTGACGCGCGGTGTTCAGACGTCCAGCTGCGCGACGTCGATGTCGCGGAGCTCGACTGGCGACGGCAGCTGGTGTTCGTGCAACAGCTTGAGGAGTTTGAGGATGTAGCGGACACCGGCCAGGTTGACCGAGTGCTGCCGGGTCAGCTTCTGAATGGTCTGGAGCTTCATGACGTCGCGCTGCGAGAAGCGTCGTCGGTTGGTCGAGGTCCGCTTCGGCACGACCAGCCCGAGGTGCTCGTACATCATCAGCGTCCGCGGATGGGTCTCCAAGATCTCAGACGCCACGCTGATGGTGTAAATCGGTTTGTCCAGGGAGATGTTCGTGTCGCGTCGGGTTTCACGCTTGACGGCGATAGCCATGCGGCCCTCCAAAAATGTTTACCGGTTTCCGATCGAAGACCATAACGCCACCGCCTGATGTCGCGTCGAGCGAGGCGATGGTCAGTATAGGTGGCAACGTGAGCGGGCTCAAGGGAGGATTCGTAAATACATGTGAACTCAAATAAACCCCCAGCCCCGGCATCAAGTTGTAGCCCGACCATTAGTGGCACGTTATAATGCTTCATAACAGGCGCGATATCGCGTCAAACATTACCGGAGGTGCCAGATGGGCGAGTTGCGGGACAAAGTCGAGGGCGAGGCTAAGGATACTGGCGGCAAGCTGGCCGGCGACAAGAAAATGGAGTGGGAAGGCAAAGGCCAGAAGGCGAAGGGCGCTGTCGAAGGCGCGGCCCGCAAGATGCGGGATGGTGAGCCACTCGAGGGCGAAGCGACCGAAGGCGACAAGAACCTCTAGCTCTTAAGAGCTGAGGAGCCGGCCTGCCGCCAGGCCGGCTTTTCTATTTCGGCGTCGGGGGCGGCGAGGATTCGGCGTTGGCGGCCTCGGCGGGGACTCCGGGCGTCGGTGCGGGTCGGCGACCCGCGTGGGTCCGGCCGCCAGTCGGGGTCGGTGTTGGTGCGCTTCCACGGACCCGAATGTGACTCAGCGTCGACTCTCGCAGAATGAGGAAAAGGAGCAGGGCGACGGACCCCAGCAGAAAGTTCGTGCCCAGCCAGCTGTAGGCCAGGAAGAAACCCAGCACAAACCCGATCAGCGCCATGAGGAAGGCGGCAATGGTCCCGATGTGCATGAACTCGTCTTGCAGATGGTGGCGGGGAAAGAGCTCGCGTAGCCAGTGCTCAAGCCCGGCGCCGGTCGGGCCAGTCGAGCCAGAATGCGAGGCGGTGGAGGCGGAGCCGGCCGCGGGGTCGGCCTGGGACTTCCCGCAGAATCGACAAAAACGGGCGTCCGCCTCGATCGGCCTGCCGCACTCGCGACAGAATACCGTTCCGACTTTGGGCGTGGCTTCCGAGGGCGACAAGGCGGCCCCATTATAGGGCCGCGATCACGCGGATCCGCCCATTCACCGTCGGCGTAACCATCCGCCCCGGGCTCCCGTTGGACAGTCGACGATGGCAACGCGTACTCGACTCTCACACGCGAATCCTACTTACGTTATACTGGCTCCATCAGCTTTTAGTTCACCCACAGAGTAGGATTTTAGGGGCTTGAATTGATAAGTATCCCGCACGCGACTCACTCAGTAACTGCTAGCGGCCTCTCGTCCCTCGACGCTCGTCGGCGCCAGATCCGGCGGCTGCGCCGGTCACCTCTTCGGACCATCGCCAGCGGAGCGGGGTGGGGAGCCGTTATCCTCGTCTCTCTGTGGCTCCTCCTTTCAGGGATCTTCGGGTTTCTGAGCGCCTAAGCCTCGCCACCCGCCGACGGAGTCAGCGCAACGTCGAGCGCTGGCGCCGGCGTAGCCGTGCGGACTTTCGGCGGGTCCTGATCCTCGGCCTGCTGGTCGTCTTCCTGCTGCCTCTGCTCGGCATTCCGGCGATCACGGCGCAGGCCGTGGGTACCCTGCCGGCCGTCAGCGGGCTGGCCTCCAACAAGATGCAGCAGGACACCCTGATCTACGACCGCCATGGCACCTTGCTCGCCGACATCGGCAAGGCCGGCGACCATCGCATCGTGGTGCCGCTCAATTACATCTCGCCCTGGGTGGTGAAGGCGACCCTCGCCACCGAGGACCGCACGTTTTACTCGAACAGTGGCATCGACCTCGGCGGCATCGTTCGCGCCGCCATCGCGAACTATCAGCACCACGCGGTCAAGCAGGGTGGCAGCACCATCAGCCAGCAGCTGGTCAAGCAGGTCTACATCGGTTCGAATGCCCCAGCGGACATCCAACGCAAGCTCAAGGAAGCCATCCTGGCCATCGAGCTGAACCGTGAGTACAGCAAGAACCAGATCCTCGAGATGTACCTCAACACCATCTTCTATGGCAGTCAGACGTACGGTATCGAGGCGGCGGCACGCAGCTACTTCCAGACCAACGCGCACGACTTATCCCTGGCACAGGCCGCCATGCTCGCCGGACTCCCGCAGGCGCCGACGCAGTACAACCCGGTGGTGAACCTGCAATCCGCCAAGCAGCGGCAGGCGCAGGTGCTCGCCGCGATGGTCGGCGAGAAGTACGTCACTGCGGCGCAGGCCGAAGCCGCTTATGCCGTCAAACTGCAGATCTTCCCACCGACCACGAAGTTCGAGGCGCCCTACTTCGTCGATTACGTCTTGAAGACGCTCGCCAATCCCCCCTACAACATCAAACCCGACGATCGCAAAGGTTACCGCGTCTACACCAGCCTCGACCTCAACCTGCAACATCTCGCGGAGCAGACCGTCTACGACCAGGTGGCCCAGAAGGGCAACTTCTATAACTTCCACGACGCAGCGCTAGTGAGCATGGATCCGAAGACCGGCGAGGTGCTGGCCATGGTTGGCGGCGTCGACTACAACCGTCCAGGCGGTCAGTTCAACTTCGCTTACGACCAGCCGCGCCCGCCGGGCTCGAGCTTCAAGATCTTCACCTACACCGCCGCCATCGAAAGCCGCAAGGTGAACATGGTCAGTCCGATCCTGGACGAGCCGCTGGTCTTTCCCATCGGCGGCGACCCGGCCGGTTTCGGCAAGTACATCCCGCAAAACTACGATCGCCGCTTTCACGGCACGCTGCCGCTGAAGATGGCGATGGGCAACTCGATGAACATCCCGGCGCTGAAGACGGAGCTGCGCACCGGCATCCCGGCGGTGGTCGACATGGCGCACCGCATGGGCTTGACCTGCTTGGGTCCGCTCCCGTGCGTCGACCAGAGCCCGGACAACTACGGGATGAGCCTGACCCTGGGCGCGTACCCGGTGCGGCTCGCCGACATGGCGACGGCGGCCTCGACGCTGGCGACGCTCGGGGTCCGTCATCGCGAGGCGCCAATTCTCAACATCAAAGATGGCCTAGGTCGCGACGTCTTCACCTACGACGCGAAGAAGAATGAGTTCCGCGCCGTCGACGAGAACGTCGCGTTCATCATCGCCCAGATCATGTCGGACGACCGCAACCGCTGCCTGGAATTCGGCTGCCACGGCGACCTCACGCTGCCCGGCCGGACGGTCGCCGCAAAGACCGGCACCACCAACGACTTCAAGGACAACTGGACGATCGGCTTCACGCCGAGCTTGGCGACGGCGGTGTGGGTCGGCAACCCGGACAACAAGCCGCTCAGCCACAACTCGACGGGCATCGTTGGCGCTGCGCCCATCTGGCACAAGTTCATGATGCAGGCGCTTGCCGGGAAACCCGACGAGTGGTACCCGGTGCCGGCCAGCGTTCACGCCGTGGGCGCGAATTACTTCTTGCCCGGTACCGAGAGCCTGCCGGGCACACTCGCGCAGCCCTGGCCGCAGTGCAAGCTCCCCGCGAACTACAACCCCTACACGCTGACCTACTCGCAAATCACGGTCAACGGCGTCTACTGCATCATCAACCCGCCGCCACCACCACCCGCGCCGCCACCCACGCCGTCGCCCTCACCGACCCCCAACAACCAGGGAAACAACTAACGAGCGCGAGTCTGAGCTAGGCGATCCCCGGCTGGTCGCTGGATGCTTTCTCGGTGCGGCCCTGCTCGCCATCCCCGAAGGACATCTTTGACGCCAGCCCGCCGGCTCGGTCGCGCAGCTCGATGCCGCGCTGCATCAAGTCGTCGCGCATCTCCTCGCCGGATTTGGGGGCGAGCAGCAGCGCAAGCCCAAAGCCGACCGCGACCCCGAGCAGGAGTCCAGTGACAAAACGCTCCACGCCGGCATCGTCGTCCTGGGTGATCCGGGTCCGGCGCAAGGCCGAGACGGCATCCGTCAGGCGGTCCTTCACCTCGAGGTCCTGAGCGGTTTTGGTGGCACGGTCGAGCAGCTCGCTCAACCGGTCGATCGTCTTCTCCACAGTCTGATCCATCCTCGTCCTCCTACGGGCGCTTGGCCCTGCTTTCTCCTGCTCCTGCCGCTCGGCGCCGGGGTGTTGCCGCGGGGGTCACCGGCGCACCGCCATCGCCGGCCATCATCGCCTGGGCCTGGCCCAGCAGTCGCGAGAGCCGGCGCCGCATGGCCACGCCCGATTCCGGCGCGTACAGCAGCCCCAGGATCGCCCCGGCGATCGCGCCGTGCCGAAGACCTCGTAGATATCGCATGCAAAACGCGCGCCTCCACGGCAGCACGGTGCTTCCGGGGGACCGCGACGCCATCGTATCACTTGCCTTTGGGCGCGCCGGACATTCGGTTGGGTACGTCGCCCATTCAGGAAATTGGGTGAAGTTGTTTTATACTAACCACCGATGGGAAGGGAGGAAAGATGACAGGCATGATGTCTGTTTTGCGATCTGGCGTCCTAAGGAGGGGACATGAGTGAAGTCGTCGACGAGGACGTAAACGTCCTATTCATCGAAGATGATCCGGCGGTGGCTGAGATGTACAAGCTCAAGCTGGAGTTGGATGGCTACCGGGTCACGGTCGCGAAATCCGGCGAGGAGGGCCTCGACCACGCCAAAAACCAGGTCCCGGACATCGTCTTCCTCGACATTCGACTCCCGAAGATGGACGGTTTCGCCGTTCTCGAGAACCTTCGGTCCGATGGAGTCACCAAGAACATTCCGGTCATCATCCTGTCCAACTACGGCGAGAAGGAATTAGTCGATCGCGGACTGAAGCTCGGCGCCCTCGACTACCTGATCAAGTCCGAGACCACGCCCGCCAGCTTGAGCCGCGGCGTCCAGGATTGGGTCAAGGAATAGACGGTGGTCCCCAACCGCGATCCACGGATCGGTGGAGCCTTCGACCTCGACAAGGCGCTCTACACGATCAGCGTGGCCTCCGAGATCCTCGAGACCCACCCGCGAACCCTGATGATGTACGAAGACCTTGGACTGATCGAGCCCTATCGCACCGCGACCAACCGGCGCCGCTACTCGCAGCGCAACGTGCGCAAGCTGCAGGTGATCCAGCAATTGACCCGGGAGAAAGGGGTCAATCTCGCAGGCGTCAAGTACATCCTCATGCTGCTGGAGTCATTGAAGCGCGGCGGCATCAAACCGCCCGACGACCTGAAGCAGGTCTACGACCTCTACGAGGAGATTATTTAGTTCGTCGTTAGCTGGCCGCGATCGGTGGCCCTGGCTCGTTCTCGTGCACCGAATCGCTCGAGCCATCGTCCCAGTTATGCGCCTCAGCGGCTGCGATCCTGGGCGCGGCGGCTGACTCCGCGATCTCGGGTAGCCCCACGCTGACGGGCGGCGCGGCGGCCTCCTCGAGCAGCAACCGATCGAGCTCCTCTCCATCCATCGTCTCCACCAGTTGCAGGTGATCGGCGATCCGGATGAGCGTGGCACGTCGTGACTCGCAGATCTCATACGCCTGGCGGTAGGCCGCATCGGTCAGCGCTTTGACCTCGGCATCGACGTCGGCCGCGGTTAACTCGGAAAAGAAAAGACTGTCACCATCGCCCTTGCGGTGCAGGGTCACCAGCCCAAGCCGCTCACTCATCCCGAACTCACACACCATCTGGCGTGCAACGTTGGTCGCGTACTCGATGTCCTGCTTGGCGCCAGTGGTGACGTCCCCGAAGATGATCTCTTCAGCGGCTCGACCGCCCATCGCGGCCGCCATGCGCGCGATCAACTCCGACTTCGACGTCAGGTAGCGATCCTTCAACGGCAACTGGATGGTGACGCCGAGCGCCTGCCCCCTCGAGACGACCGAGACTTTGTGCACCGGATCGCTCTTGGCAATCGACTTCATGACGAGGGCGTGTCCGACCTCGTGGTAGGCGATGATCGCCTTCTCTTCCGGTGTGATCATCCGGCTGCGCTTTTCCGGGCCCGCCATCACGCGCAGGCCGGCCTCTTCCAGCTCCTGCTTGCCGATCGCCAGCTTCTTGTTGCGCGCCGCCAGGATCGCCGCCTCGTTGAGGAGATTCGCCAGGTCGGCCCCGGTGAATCCCGGCGTCTGCCGCGCCACGATGTCGAGGTTGATGTTGTCGGCGAGCGGCTTCTGCGCCGCATAGAGGTTCAGGATGGCGCGGCGGCCGTTGAGGTCCGGGGCGTCGATCGCGACGCGGCGGTCGAACCGGCCGGAGCGGAGCAAAGCCGGGTCCAGGACGTCGGGCCGGTTGGTGGCCGCGATCACGACCACCGCGCAATCGGTGTTGAACCCGTCCATCTCCACCAGCAGCTGGTTCAGCGTCTGCTCGCGCTCTTCGTTGGTCCGGATCTGGGCGCCACCCCGTTTGCGGCCGAGTGCGTCGATCTCGTCGAGAAAGACGATACAGGGCGCGTTCTTCTTCGCATGCTTAAAGAGGTCGCGCACCCGCGCCGCGCCGACGCCCACGAACATCTCGACGAAGTCGGAGCCGCTGAGAGAGAAGTAGGGGACTTTTGCCTCGCCCGCCACGGCGCGCGACAGCAGCGTCTTGCCGGTGCCAGGCGGACCGACCAGCAGGATCCCGCGCGGCATCCGCGCTCCGAGCTGGCCGAAACTCCCGGGTGCCTTGAGGAATTCGACGACTTCCTCCAACTCGTGCTTGGCCTCGTCAACACCGACCACCTGGTCGAACGTGACCTGGTCGCCGTCACCGACCTTGGCTTCGGCCAGGTGCTTGGTCATCGCGCCCATCGGATTTCCCATCAGGTTCGAACGGCGCAACATGATGAACAGCAGCGCGAGCAGGACCAGGAGGCCCAGCAGGTTCGGCAGCACCGAGGTGAAGGAGACATCGTCCGTCGATTGGACGCCGACCTTGACGTTGTGACTGCGCAGATACTGCTCGGTGGTGCCCATCGACGACTCTTTTTCGATGGTCCACGACTGCCGGCCGGCGGTATCGGTCAGCAGGATGCGCTGGCCGCTGATGGTGGCAGCCACGATGTCACCGCGATCGACGCGGTCGAGCACGTCGCTGATCGGTGTCTGGGGCTGATTCCAGACGGAATTGGTGCCGGAGTGTCCGAGGAACCATAGCCCACCGAGGAGGAGCACCCCGACCAGCGCGAGCGCGGGCACCACGACGCGCTTTGTGCGCAGGCCCGCCGGGATGGAAAGACGGCGGAAAAAGGTTTTCATTTGTTCCTCAACCCCTCTTCTCTTAATAGGCGACTGGCTGGTCAGGTAGGGCGATCAATGCCTTGGCCGCGATCCCCCCTCCGCGGTATCGCTGCCAGAACGGGTAAGCCGTGATCGCTTGCTGCTCGTCCCCGGTGACGCCATTGTCGGCATTCGCCAGCCGGTAATAGGACCAGCTGATGCCGCCCTGGGCGCGGGTCTCATTCATCGAGGTGATGATCTCGTCGGCGGGCGGTGCCCCCGGCGTGCCGTACTCGGGTGCGGCGTCGTAGGTTTGCGCGGTGATCGTCAGGGGACGCTTGAACGGATTGACCCCGGGATCGCGGAACTGTTGAAAGACCTGGTCGACATAGGCCCGCGTCCCGTCGGCGCCGCTGTACTGCGGGAGCCCGGTGGCACGCCAGTAGACCATCGGCGCAAAGACCTGGCAGTAACGCGACATGGTGGCGTACGCATAGCCCGGGTGGTCATAAGGCGTGGGCAACGTGCTGGCGATCAGCAGGTAGCGGTCGCCCAGCCCATTCATGCCGGTGATGCCGCCGCGGATTCCCGACAGGTACTGGCCGACGTTCGGGTCCGAGGTGCTGTTGCCCTCGATGGTGAGCGCCAGGCCGTCGAGCCGCTGGCCCTGTTCCTCGAACTGGGCGGCCGCCAGCGCATCGGCGGTGTCGGCGGTCGGGTCGTCGAGCATCGGCTCGATCCAACCGATGATGCTCAGCCCGTGCGCGTGGGCGATCGGCAGCAGGTCCTGCAGCGCCGGAGCGCCGTAGAAGTGGTGCTTGGAATCGGCGATTCGGATGTAGAGGTGGCTGAGGTCAGCCCGCACGGCCGCATCGACGATCGCCGCCGCGCGGTCCGCATCCGGATCGTTCCAATCGCCGTCGAAGATCATGAGCCAGGACCCCTTGCCGCGGATGCCGTCGAGCGGTGAGCGTGGGGTCTGCGCAAACCCACGCGCGCTGACCGGCAGCTTGAGGATCGCGCCGACCGGGCGCCCGAAGCTGCTGACCACGCGGGCCGCCTGCGCTTGATCCTGGGCGCGGGCCTCCAGATAGGCGCGCAGCCCAAAGGGGGGCGTGAGGAGTGCAAAAAGCATCACACCCAGCACGACCCTCCCTCCAAACGCCGTGACTTGCCGTAAGATGCGCGACATGCTCGAAAACTCGGCACAGGTGCCGTTCGGGCGTGACAGTAGCGACAAGCCCGCCTTCGTTCAAGCGGGAGTTCCCACGGCTAAGGTGATACGCGACCGTACAGTCAATGGGTGACCTCTTGTGCTCCGTCACGCTGCGCACAGTGACGCCACAAAACACACAAACGAGGCTTCGCTTCGCCGTTTATCACAAATTTTGATATGTTGGTTATAATGGTTTGCAGTCTCGGGTCCTGGAGGGCAGCACGTGACAATGCCGCATAAGTCCAGCGAAGTCTCCGATATGTTCGACATCGAGCCGCGGACACTCTTCGTCTACGAGAGTGAGAACCTGATCGCGCCTGAACGAACGCCGACCCAGCGCCGCCGCTACTCCCGCCGGGACATCGAGCGGATCCGGCTGATCCGCGAGCTCACCACGGTGCACGGCATCAATCTCGCCGGCGTCAAGGTGATCTTCTCCCTGATGGAGGCGGCCGTCCAGAGCCGGCTCCAGATCCCGGAGACGGAGTTTCCGGAGCTCGCCGGCGCCCGCCATCTCTGGGCCTGACCTCACTCCGCGAGCGTCTCCTCGGCGTTCCCGCCTCGCGCATCCTGCTTGGCCTCGACTTCGACGGGACTCTCGCACCCATCGTGCCGGACCCGCAGCGAGCGGCTCCCGATCCGCACGCAGTCACGCTCCTCAGCGAGCTCAGCCAGTGTTTGCAACGGGTCGTCATCATCAGCGGCCGCGACACGGATTTCCTGGTCAGCCGATTACCGCTACCTCACGCCCTCTTTATTGGTAACCACGGGCTGGAGGAGCGACAGGATGGCGCCTCGCGCGTCGTTGCTGAGGCGGAGCCATACCTGGAACGACTGCGGCGCGCCGCCGATGCGGTGGCGGCGCTTCCCCAGGCCCGCGCGGCCGGCATCGTAATCGAACGCAAGCGGGCGGCGATCAGCGTCCATTTTCGGCAGGCCTCGGATCCATCCGCGTCCGAAGCGGCGCTGCAGCCGGCCATGCAACAGATCGCGCGTCACGAGCAACTGCAGCTCCAACCCGGACGACTGCTGTGGGAGCTCCGACCGCCGATCGAGATTGACAAGGGCGAGGTCCTGCGCCGGCTGGCGGTCGCCCTGCAGCCGGCGGGCCTCGTCTATGCCGGCGACGACCGCACGGATGCCAGTGCGTTTTCTGCCCTCAAGGGCATGGCCGGCCGCAGAACCGTGGCCGTGGGCGTGCGCTCAGCTGAGGTCGCGGACGACCTGTTCGTCGACTGCGACCTGATGGTGGATGGGGTGCCGGGCGTGACCCATCTCCTCACCCAACTGCTCGACGTCTGCGCAAACGCCTAACGGATAACCTCACGCTCGAGCGGCAGCGGTTCGTCGAGCCCGACCTCGGACCGGCGAGCGGCGGAGGGCTCCACCAGATCGCGGATGTCCTGCAACTGCGCGGAGATCCAACGAGCCACATCGTTCTGCTGCACGACCGCACGCATCTTCTCGGCGCGCGCGTGACGTTCGACCGGGTCCATCAGCAGTGCGCGGTGCAGCGCCTGCGCCGTGGCGTCGACGTCGAAGGGATTGATGGTGATCGCCCACTCTCCGAGCTCTTCGTGGGTCCCGGCATTCTCCGATAGGACGAGTGCGCCGCCCCGTTGGTTGACCGTGATTCCTTCCTTGGCAACCAGGTTCATGCCGTCGTAGATGGGATTCACCAGCAGCACGTCGAACTGCTTGTAGCCCGCAACCGCCCGATTCATGTCGTCGCGCAGTTCGAGACGAATCGGCTGCCATGAATCGGACCCGAGCCTCTGATTGATCACCCTGGCCACCTGGACCACCTGCCGGGCATACTCGCGATACTGCGGGACATCCTGCCGCGTCTTCTGCAGGAGCGCCCAGAAGACGACGCGGCCCCGCCACTCCGGATGCGCGTGCAGGAGCCGCTCATAGCCGAAGAAGCCGCGGATGATGTTCTTCGAGAGATCCATGCGGTCGACGCGGTAGATCAGCTGCTCCGGTCGCCAGCGCAAGATCTCACGCTCCGCCCGCTCCACGACCGGACTGGCTGCGGTACGTTCGAACTCCCGAACATCGATCGAGATCGGGTAGCGCCGGACCCAGATGGTGCGGCCGCGGTAGAAGGCGGTCTGCTGGCGAAAGTCGACGGGCAACCCCATGTTCTCCTCACAGGTCAGCAAGAAGTTGCGCACATCCGAGTGGGTCTGCAGACCGATGATGTCGGCTGCGAGTAAGCCGTCCATGATCTCCTCGCGCATGTAGCTCGGCAAGACTTTCCAGTACTGCGGAGTCGGCCACGGAATATGGACGAAGTGCTGAAGGACCGCATCGGGAAGC
>Ga0209526_10001507_pt1 | contig 15647 bp, 9 predicted proteins | sample JacPinW_OM2H0_M1_FD_188566 | JGI IMG/M metagenome (GOLD analysis project Ga0209526, IMG submission 188566) | Forest soil microbial communities from Algoma, Ontario, Canada - Jack Pine, Ontario site 1_JW_OM2H0_M1 (SPAdes) (version 2) | ecosystem: Environmental > Terrestrial > Soil > Boreal... | reverse complement strand
TTCGCAGCAGGCGACCACGCCCCTGATTTTGTGCGCATTGTCCCACCTGCTGCGCTTGTCATTTCGTAGCGTCCACTGGATGAAATGCTACCTCAGCATTCCGTGGACAATCTACGTGAACGCCCGCTGAGCACGGAGTCTAAGTCCTTCTTTTCCAGCAGGTTGATACTTGTTCTGTAGAACCGAGTAGTCAAGATGTCGGCAGTTCGCAAATGCCGGAGACATTCAGGTCATGCGCGCGTCTTCGAGGAACGGGCGGTCTGCGGCAGCGGGAACTGGAGAACCGACCGGCGCTGTCCGAACTGCTTGAGGCTCTCCACTCAGACGGCGTGCGGACGATTCTCATAGAGAAACTCGACCTGTCGCCCGTGACCTGATGGTGCAGGAAACCATACTTGCCGACGCTGAAGAGCGGTTTCGAATTGATCTCGGCGTGTGAGCCGGACCACCGCTCTGACGACCGTCACGTAAACTCGTCCGTCAAGTGTCGATGCGCAGGCCGTCGACTGTTGGGAGAAGTTTGGCGCGATGGCACAACGGTTGAAGCAATAAAATTGCGACGGGACTTATCCTTTAAATCAAACTTGTATATCATTGAAAATAAACAAAAACTGCATATTTATCGTATTTATATGTTTCACCGTACGGTGAAACATATTTTTTTGATGAAATTAAAGTTTTAAACCTAATTTTCACCATTTATCGTAGTATTAACGTACGGTAAAACATTAAAAAGTAGTGAAAAATGACTTAATCTATGCTGGAAGCAGAGGTCATCAACGCCTTCGAGCCACAGTTCAGAGACTTCCTGAACACGATGGGTGGCACCCTTAGAGAGTTCCGTCGGGAACCTTTGCGCCCAGGCCCTGACCTTTTTATCGAAGCCGAACTTAGAGGTAAGCCAATCACACTCCTGGTTGAGGCAAAAGCACAGGGAGAACCGCGCTACATTCGCCAAGCAGCAGATCAGCTGCGCGAGCTTATTGGGCGGTTCCCCGGTGCCTATCCAATTGTTGTTGCACCCTACATAAGCAGCCAAACTGCCGGTCTCCTGCAAAGCAAGCAGATTGGCTATTTCGACCTTACCGGCAACGTCTTAATCGACTCCGGGCCGCTATACATACGGGTAGAAGGGAAGCCCAATCCGAAGCGGGCGCAAAAGAAACTCAAGTCTCTATTCGCTCCAAAGACTTCCCGCATTGTGCGCGTGCTTCTGACCAATCCGGACAAGACATGGTACGTGCAAGACCTTGCCGCCGAAGCGGGCGTCAGCATCGGACTCGCCTCAAGGCTCAAACAGCGACTAGTCGATCTTGAAATCTTGCGCCAAACGAAGACAGGGGTGAGCCTCACGAAGCCAGGTGACCTGCTTGACCAATGGGCCAAGGAATACAGCTACCAGAAGAATGAAATATCGAAATATTATTCGCCCAGTTCATCGAACATCGAGACTCGCCTCTCCGAGTTTGATCGAGAAGGAAAAAATCGACATGCGTTAACGATGTTCTCCGGTGCCGCCCGAGTTGCCCCATTTGTCAGATACAACTTCGCGGCCTTCTATTTTTCCGGCGCGACGCCTGATCTGGAGAAACAGCTCGAACTCAAACCTACATTGAGTGGCGCCAACGTCTGGGTATTTCGCCCGTTTGACGAAGGCGTGTACTACGGAGTGCAAACAATCGAGAGCGTTTCCGTCGTCTCGAACGTTCAACTGTATCTCGACCTCATCAACTATCAGGGAAGAGGCGAGGAACAGGCTGCTGCGATTCGAGAGCGTTTGCTGAGGTACTGACATGGCCCAATACCTCCAAGATGAAACCGAAATCAGCCTTTCGATGTTACTGGAAGTGGTCGACGCTTTGAAAGGCTACGGATCTGACGTGATCATCGTGGGAGGATGGGCTCCGTACCTACTTCTGCAGAAATTCGGTTCAAAGGACGCCGAAGAGCACGTAGGCTCCCTGGACGGCGATTTGGCATTGAATTTCCAGCGCATCCCAGCAGAGAAGTACGAAACCATCCTCGAGATGCTGACACGGATCGGCTATGTGCAGAGGACAAGTGCAACCGGAAATCCAATTCCTGCGAGTTTCCAGAAGACGATGAAAGTCCATGACGTGCCATTCACGATGCACATCGATTTCCTCGCCGGTGAATACGGCGGAACGGCGACGTCGCACCGTCACCAAAAGGTACAGGACACGTTGGCCCACAAGGGCCGTGGTGCCGATCTGGTATTTGACAATTTTTTCACAGACGAGATCCCGGCCCGACTCCCGAATGGAGCAGAACTGCGTGTGCGGGTAAATGTAGCAAACGAAGTTGCCGTCTTTGCGATGAAGGGGATCACAATTGGACAGCGGACCAAGGCAAAGGATTACTACGATTTGTTTATGCTCGCTAAACATTTCAAGGGTGGCCCCAAGTCACTTGCGCAGAGCCTCATTCCGTTTGCTAAGAATAAGCTGATCAGAGAAGCAATAGAAAGCGCAGGTATTTTGATTCCACGAAGGGCTTGGGACCCACATCTGTCGCTGAGTTCAAGGGCGAGCATGACTCCGACGCCCGCGAAATCCTGCAACGCGATGTATACGAGGTGATTCAAGTCGTGCTCGCAGAGGTAGACGGTATGGCAGCGGGCCCCCCGGACTCCAGTGCATAAGAACTTCACACGATCGGATTACTAATACGAAGTTACTTACTAGTTGCTATGGAATGCGGTGTAAATTCTCTATCGAGAGCGACAAACACTTCAGTCAAGTATTGCGCATTCGGCAAATTGCTTCGAGGAAACATTCTGCATGGGAGACACTCATCGCAGTTGCAGATGTCGATGACTGATTCTTTGAAGAATAGCGAGGAAACTGCGGGCACGTTCGCACGGTTCGGTTTCACGAAAGTAACGAAGATCCTGGGGTTGGAAAATGGCTTAGTCCTAGAAGCGCATCGATCCTGCCAGGGTTTACCTCCATTACTCTGCTGGCTCAGGTCGCAACGTGCCCTTCCGCAGTGCTCGCTCCTTCATGAGCACGAAGAAGACAGGCACCAGAATCAAGACATGGATCGTTGACGTAATCATCCCGCCCACAATCGGAGCGGCGATGGGCTTCATCACATCAGAGCCAATTCCGCCCTCAAACAGGATCGGGATCAGGCTTGCTAGCACGGCGCTTACGGTCATCAGTTTCGGCCGTAGACGCTGCACCGCGCCTTCAATTGCCGCTTCGTAAACGTCTCGCTCTGCGATTGCAGCGTTCGAGGCCAAGCGCTTGTCCAGAGCCTCGTGTAGGTACACGACCATCACGACCCCGGTTTCAACCGCGATGCCGAAGAGGGCGATATATCCCACCCACACAGCGACGCTAAAGTTGTATCCAAGAAGCCATTGCAGAATGAGTCCACCCGTCATGGCGTAGAAAGTTGGGAAAATCAGGACCATGGCCTCCGTTACCGAGTGGAAGATCATGTAGAGAAGGAGAAAGATCACCAAAAACACAACTGGCACGATGATCTTCAGGCGCTGCTTCGCCCGCAACTGGAACTCGTATTCGCCTGACCACTGATAGGTGTAGCCTGCTGGCAATTGCAACTTCTGCCGAAGCAGGTTGCTGGCCTGGTTTACAAACCCACCGTAATCGGTCGTGTTCAGATCGATATAGACATAGCCTGTGAGCTGGCCACCTTCGTCGCGGATCATCGCCGGCCCCCGCGAAAACGAAATCTTTGCCACTTCAGCGATCGGTATTTGTGCGCCGCCGGGTGTAGCGATCAGCACCCGGCTGAGGTCTTCGACGTTGTCGCGGAAATCGCGCTGGTAGCGGACATTAATTGGATATCGCTGGCGTCCCTCGATATTCTCAGCGACGTTCATACCACCAATACCGGACTCTACCGCCTGCTGCACGTCGGCGATGGTGAGGCCATACTTGGCCGCCTCCGGACGATTGACCTCCACATTAATGTAGAAACCCTGCGAAACGCGCTCGGCAAAAATAGAACGAACCTGCGGCAAACCCGACAGAATTTGCTGGACCTGTGCTCCGAGTTGCTGGATTTGTTCCAGATTCGTGCCCTGAAGTTTCATCCCTACCGGAGTCTTAATCCCGGTCAGGGCCATGTCGAGCCGATTTTGTACGGGCATAGTCCAGGTATTGGTGAGCCCTGGGAACTGGAGCTTGTCATCCATTTCGTGAATGAGCTTTTCGTAGGTCATCCCCGCACGCCACCTCTCCCGTGGCTTGAGCATGACGGTCGTGTCGTACATGTCGAGCGGAGCATTGTCAGTAGCACTGTCAGACCGGCCTACTGCACCAAAAACGGTCTCCACCTCTGGAAAAGACCTCAGAATTCGGTCTTGTTCCTGCAGGAGCTGAGACGCTAGTGTAATGGAGATACCCGGCAATGCCGTGGGCATGTATAACGATGAGCCTTCAAACAATGGCGGCATGAACTGGCTGCCGAGCTTGAACATCAATGGAAACGTCACCGTGAGAAACACCAAATTCAGGAGGAGTGTCGTCTTCCGGTACTTGAGGCAAAGTCGAAGAACCGGCAGGTAGAGCGCTTGCGTGACCCGTGAGACCGGGTTCTGGGATTCTGACCGCAGCTCTCCCCTAATGAAAATAACCATGAGAATGGGAACCAGGGTAATCGCCAACAGAGACGAGAAGCCCACGGCAAGAGTTTTCGTCCACGCCAATGGGCGGAACATGCGTCCTTCCTGCGCTTCCAGCAGGAAAACCGGCAGGAAAGAAACCACGATAATGACCAGAGAGAAAAACAGCGCTGGCCCGACCTGCGTTGCGGCATTGATAAGAATGCGCACTCGTTCCCGTTCCAATGTCTTGGCAGACGTTTTGCTTGCGGTTGGCATGACTTGAAGTGCCGGCCCATCCGAGACATTCATTTCGCTGTTAGGTTCCGGTCCGAAAGTAGGACGCTCGGAAAGATGCCGATATCCGTTCTCTACTATGACGATGGCGGCATCCACTAAAACGCCGATGGCCAGCGCCAATCCACCCAGCGACATGATGTTGGAGCTGACATGCAGGTAGTACATCGGAATAAAGGAGATCAGCACCGCAATGGGCAATGTAAGAATCGGGATCAGTGCCGAGCGGAAATGGAATAGGAACACAGTAATGACCAGCGAGACGATGATCGCTTCCTCGAGCAAATCGCGCTTCAACGTATCTATCGATGCACTGATAAGTCCGGCACGGTCGTAGCCGGGGACGACTTCAACACCAGGCGGTAATGATCCTTTGATCTCAGCCAGCTTTTTCTTGACACCATCGATTACGCTGAGCGCGTTCAGTCCATAGCGCATGACGACAATGCCACCCACGGTCTCGCCTTCGCCGTTCCACTCCGCTACACCCTCACGTATATCTGGCCCGAACGAAACCGTCCCCAGATCCTTGATCAATACTGGTGTCCCGTTCTTGGCCATGACCGGCACATTGGCTAGATCATCCAGCGATTTCAAGTAACCCAGGCCACGAACCATGTATCGGGTGCCGCTCAACTCCAGCACGCGGCCGCCTACTTCATTCGTGCTCGACTTCACCCGATCAATCACGGTGGACAACGGAATTCCGTACGCGAGCAACCTGTTGGGATCGAGATTGACTTGGTACTGGCGTACGAATCCACCGATGCTGGCTACTTCCGCCACTCCAGGAACGGTTTCTAGCTGATAACGCAGGTGCCAATCCTGAATGCTTCGGAGATCGGCCAGGCTGTGCTTGTGGGAATGATCGACGAGCGCATACTCGTAAACCCAACCCGCACCGGTCGCATCCGGTCCGATTGCTGGATGTACGTTTTGGGGAAGCCGGCCGGCAATCGTCTGCAGGTATTCCAATACCCGAGATCGGGCCCAGTAAATGTCTGTACCGTCTTCGAACACCACGAAGACGTAGGAGTCATTGAACATGGTCTGCGCTCGTACAGCTTTCACCCGTGGCGCAGCCAATAGCGCAGTCACGATCGGGTAGGTAACCTGGTCTTCGATGATGTTGGGTGGTTCGCCTTCCCAATTGGTGTGAATGATCACCTGGACATCAGAAATATCCGGCAAGGCGTCCAGCGGGACATGTCCCATGGACCAGATCCCCGCCAGCGTGAGCAGAAGAACACCCGTGAAGACCGAGAAACGATTGCGTGCGCACCACTCGATGATTCGGGAGATCACGATTACATACCTCCCGTTGCATTGACCGTGAGTTGCTTGCTGGCAATGGTCTGCCCGTTTTGCTGGGCCCTGATGGTGACTTGCCAAGTGCCGCCGGAACCGAGATCGCCCTTCCCTTCGTACATCCCTCCGCCTTTATCCGCGGCATTGATGACGGTCTTCATCGCTGCCATTCCCATCGCCGGCATCGCGGCCATGAAGAAGGTCGCAGTCACAATTGCTCCCGCGATCGGGTTCCCGTCCTGGCCCGTTAGTTTCACCCGAACAATGTTGTTGCCCTTGTGCGCAGGGTTAGGGTCTGTTGTCAGTTCCACATTGGCGTGCTCTTGCGGCGGGGCATTCATGGAAGCAGCCTGACCGGCGCCGGGAGGGGGAGGAACAAATGCGCCCGCAGCTGCCTGCAATTGCGCTTCGGAATCAATCAGGAAGTTTGCGGAAGTAACGATCTCTTCTTCTGCCTTGATACCCTTGGTGACCACGACCTCATTGCCAACTTGAGGCCCGAGCTCGACTTCACGGGGTTCAATGTTGCCTTCGCCCCGATAGACGAATACCAGGTTCTTGGTTCCCGAATGAAAAGCAGCGGCAGCAGGAATCACGACCTGCCGGCCCATTGGCAACTTCACATGGACATTCACGTACATTCCCGGCCTCAACTTCAGACCAGGATTGGCAAACACCAACCGCACCGGTAGGGTGCGTGTGTTCATGTCCACCTGGGGGAGGATGTAATCCACGCGCCCGCGAAAGATTCTGCCGGGATACGCGTCTACGGTGACCTCGGCTGCATCCCCTGGCTGAATCCCGCCCGCGTCGCTGGGAAAAACTTGGGCCAGCACCCAAACGCCTGAAAGGTCCGCTACTGTGTACAGCCGAGTTTCCTGTTGCACATACATATTGGGTAAAGCATTCTTCTCGGTGATGTAGCCCGATACTGGAGAATAGATGGTGAGGTCGGTGATCGCCTTGCCGGTCTGGTCCACCTTCTCGATTTCGGCAGGAGAAACTTCCCATTGCAGTAGTCTCTGTTTCGCAGCACTGAAGAGCGTAGCGGCACCCGACGCCACTCCATTTACGCTGCTTTGTTGCAGCGACTCGGAGTTCTTCTTCGCCAGCAAATACTCCTGCTCGGTCGCCACTAGGTCCGGGCTGTAGATTGTGAATAGCGGCTGGCCTTTGCCCACAAAATTTCCTGAGGCGTCGGCATAGACTCTTCGAATCCATCCGGCGAAGCGCGTCTGCACATAGGCCTGCCGCCGTTCATCGACTTGTACGTTGCCGTAGAAACGCGCCTCCTTATTGACCGGCTTAGATTCGACCTTCCCGAGGACTATGCCGATGCTTTGCATCCGCTGGGGTGTGAGCTGAATGGGCACAAGCGGGGCCTCTTGCATGTTGTCGGCCCGCAGATCTCCCGTCGATTCTGGACCTGAACCTGAACCGCCTGCCGGTGAGGGTTGTCCCATCGCCTCCATTGACTTGCTGTTTGCGGCGCTGTTGCCGGACTGCGGTGCGCTGGCGGTATGGTTCAAGCGCCAGCCCAAAATCGAGGCCACAATTGCGAGCGCTACCGTCGCGGACAGCGCGATCCAAAAGGCGCGGCGATACCTGTTACGTTCGGTATTGAGCATGTCGGTTGCCTCGCTTGCATTCGTTCTGAAGTCGCGCTCATTCATGGCACATTCACTCCCGTAAGCCGTTCGAGCTCGGCCAGCGCGGATTCGTGCTCCACCAACTCACTCCGGTATGCCAGATCCAGATTCAGAACATCGAGAAAGCCGGAAAGAAGACTTTCGAAGTCTTGCCGGTTCGATTGGTAGGCAGACAGCGCAGAGTGGAAGGTAGCGTCTGCTTGGGGGACGAGACCGTCGCTGTAGATTTTCAACCGCTCTTCCGAAGACTTTGCGCGCACATATTGCTGCTGCACTTCCGAGAGCACGCGCTGCGATTCCGCATCCATCTCTTTCCGAGCCCGCTCCTGGTTCTGCTGCGCTTCCGTTAACTCGGCACGCTGGCGTCCGCGATTGGGCAGCCGAATGCCGAACGTTGCCATGTAGTAGTCGCGGAACTGGCTCGCCGTATGTTGATAGGTGTACTGAACGTTGAAGTCAGGGCGGAAATTCTTGTGTGCCAGCTCCACCTGTGTTTCCTGCTGCCGGATGGAAACCGCTTTCGCGCGCACATCGGGATTCTGCTCGCCAGCTCTCTGCAGAAGTTCGGCTGAGCTGTAAGCAAGGGCCCGCACCGTGAACGTTTCAGTCACAACATCCGGGGATTCCTGGGGACGGTTCAAGACCTGCTTGAGCTGGGCTTCAAGCAGTCCTTCCTCTTGATGGTGGTGAGCGAACTCCTGCAGGATCTTGGTGTGCTGTAACTGGGCCTTCAGCACATCTTGCTGATTGCCCTGACCCACCCGGTACCGCGCTTCCGTCGCCTGCTGCACCTGATTCAGCAGCTCATCGCACTTCTCGAGAACGCCGAGGGTTTGCTGAATGTAGGCCAGACGGAAGTAGACCATTTTGAGGTTCCCGACTACGTCTTTGCGGACCGAATCTACTTGCGCCTCCATGGATTCCGCCTCGCGCTCCGCCACACGGGCACGCAACTCACGTTTTCCCGGATACGGAATGTCCTGGGACGCACCGAATCCGATATAGGCGAATTCGCTGTTGCTGTAGCCGGCGAAAGGTCGGGGACTGCCAACGCTGAACTGTTGGACCGACACTTGGGTCTCGGGAAAAGCTGAAACCTGCTTAGGAATGTTCCGCGCAGCCTGCCACCCGTGGTAAGAGGCGGCGATCCGCGGGTTCTTCTGCTCTGCCTCCTGCACCAGCGCTTGCAGAGACGTGGCCGGTCCCGCGTGCTCAGCCATGCCGGGAGATTCAGGAGTCGAGCCCCGCGTCTGTGAGTTTACTGTCTGTTGAGCTGCCCCGTTGATGGCAAGTAGCATCGTTCCAAAGAGCAGAGCTGGGCGAATCAGTGAAATACGAGTGCACCCGAAGAGACTTCGGGAAAAATCCATGGATTGCATCTTTCCTCCGCATCACAGACACGGGTTTTGTAAACGCACGAACGTGCGGACGCACGAGTGCGTTAGCAGCTGAGAGGAAAGACGATCAGACTCTAAGAACGGAAATAGTGACCGGAGGTGAGACGGGCGGTGAGTGAATATCAGCTGCCCGGGCGGATAAGCCAGATGCCAACGTAATTGCGACTGTTGGAGTCGGCGGCAGCGCGTGTACCGAAACCAGCGCCAAATGCTTCGAATTGGCGTCCGACGAACTCTTGATTGCAGGCAGATGATCGGGAACTGAAGGTGTCTGACAGCAGGAATGAGATTGGGCCATTCCTTTCTTTCCACATTCCTGCGCCATGCGTTTGCAACAGTCGCGCTCCGCAGCAGTCATAACGGCTGCGGGTATGACACATGCCATGATCGGCGTCGCAAGCAGAACAAGCGACAGCACCGCAACGGCGACTTTGCCAACTGGCTTCATAGCCTTAAGAAAGTATAGGTTCGACCACAGATTAGACGCAATACCATGAGCCAAGTTACAGGTTACGGACGGTCGTTTGAGGCCGACTCGTCCCACGCAGGCTTTGCCCTGGCACCACTCCAAGTCGAGTCATGCTTGCCTCGCGTAATCAACGGCTTAGCCAAGTTTGGACGCAAAAATCTGTCGATCTTGACAGTCAGAGCCTATCTACTCGCCGCATAGGGCAGTGAGCCTGCCCTCTCCTCTGCTAACCTCCCTCTCGCAGCGCTACCTCAGCAGCATGATCATCAGCAGCATGATCATCGACGATTCACATTCTGATTCTAGTGCCGGTGTTCTTTGCGTGCTGATGAAGGAACGCGGGCTACGCTGAGGCACATTGCAACCGAGAGAACCATACTCGGGCCTCGATTGAGCCTGCTCATTGCAAGATGCCGCAGAAGATCGTTGGTATGCTTCCACCATGAGTGAATTTACCATCCCGCGCCAAGCTATGGCGCATCGCGGCGGGCGGCTGGAGATAGAGCCAGCGGTGGCTATTCTCACCGTGCCAGGAGCACGAATATCCTCGACTGTGAGCCGTCGAGAGGGCCGTCCAGCACTGTGGCGGTCGGCGCATCGAGTCCACCCCGGCACTGAGGGAAGCTCGGGACCCGCCACCAACGTTTGGCCTTGTCTGCTTCAGTCGCCTGGTTCGAAGCGGTAACCGACCCACGGTTCAGTCAGGATGTATCGCGGTGCGCTCTCGTCAGCTTCGATCTTCTTGCGTAAGTGCCCGACGAATACCCTGAGGTACTCCGGCTGCTGTACGCTGTTCTCTCCCCAAACCGCGGCGAGGAGGTTGCGATGCGTGACGACCCTGCCGGCATGCCGGGCGAGATAAACCAGGAGATCGAATTCCTTGGGCGTTAGGTGCACTTGTCGATCTCCGACTCGAATGCTACGCCCTTCGACGTCAATACGAAAGTCTCCAACTTCGATTACAGCTGTTTCCGCTTGGTCAGGTATGGCTGCTCGGCGGAGCGCTGCCCGTACTCGTGCGAGAAGTTCCTTCATGCTGAACGGTTTGGTTACGTAGTCGTCGGCTCCGGAATCGAGCGCTTCTACCTTCTTGTGCTCCTCTCCCCTGACAGAGAGAATGATGATTGGAATTTGCGATTGTGTTCGAATGTGGCGGCACAATGCCAATCCATCCATATTAGGCATGCCCAAATCTGTGATGACTAGATCAGGCGACCACTCTTTCATGATCTGTACCGCTTCGTCGCCGTCGCTGGCGACGCGGGTACCGTATCCGAGGCTGGTCAGAGTTGTCTTTAGAACCCGTGTGATCTGGGGTTCATCGTCCACGACGAGAATGTTACTTTTATCGTCCGCCGCCACTTCTCCCCGCCTTACTTCACTTCTTGAGTAACGATGTGGACGTCAATGGGTGGAGCATCGCGCAAGAATTTGTGTATCGCTGACAAATACAAGTATCGGTGCCAGCCTTTTTGCGCGGAACGCCCAAACACAACCTCGGTTATGTGGCGCTCTCGTACCACCTTGGCGACCGCCTCAGCCACGCTTTTGCCTTTGGTGCGAAGCACCTTCGCCCCTAGATTCTCGGCAAAGCGAATGTTCTGGGTCAGAGTCCGCTGGTTCTCCGGGCTTCCATCCACGCCGATATCAACATAAATCACAAATAGTTCTCCGTCGATTCTTTGGGCCATCCGCGCGGCGCGGGCAATGAGATATTGCGCCACAGGATTTGAACTGATGCACACCGCGATACGTTCCCGCACAGCGAGACCATGGTCCGTGCCTTCTTTCTCCAGATGTGATTCGAGGCCGCGGTCCACGGCCCGAGCGACCTGTTGCAATGCCAGTTCGCGAAGGGCCATCAGGTTGCTGGGGCGGAAGAAATGACCCAAAGCCCGATCCGCTCTCTCAATCGGATAGATGTCGCCGCGCCGCATCCGTGTCTGCAGGGCTTCAGGCGTTAAATCGGTCAAGACTACTTCATTCACCCTCTGCATAACCCAGTCAGGGACGGTTTCCCGTACCTGGATGCCCGTTATGCTCTGGACCACTGGCGTCAGGCTTTCGATGTGTTGCACGTTGAGGGTCGAGAGCACGTCGATCTTGGCCTCCAGCAGCTGAAGCACGTCTTCATAACGCTTCCGGTGCTTGCTGCCTTCGATATTGGTGTGTGCCAGCTCATCCACAAGAGCAACCTGCGGCTTGCGAGCAAGGATGGCATCGACGTCCATCTCTTCAAATGAGGCACCTTTGTATTGCATTTGCCGTCGAGGAACGGCTTCCAGTTTGGTCATCAGCTCGGCAATGCCTTTGCGTCCGTGAGTCTCAACCAATCCAATTACCACATCTTCGCCCCGGTTGTACCGGCGTATCCCCTCGCTGAGCATGCTATAGGTCTTGCCCACGCCCGGGGCGTAGCCAAGAAACACTTTAAAAATACCCCGTTGCTTCTGTGGAGCCGCTTCTTCCAACCATTGTTCAGGCGTCTTGGGCATCGGGATCATTCTCCTCGACCGCGGCTCGCTGTGTCGAATGGATTACAATCGGGCACGTGAGGAGACCGGCGCAACACATATTACGCCTTGCTGCTTGTGTCCTAGTCGTGTTCCTGATCGTATGGGTCTACTCACGAGTTTTTCGAGTCAATCCCGCCACCGTGGGTTTTACGTTTCTGCTTGTGGTCCTGGTTATTTCCACTGCCTGGGGGCTGCGGTATGCAATCTTCATGGCGATAGTAGCAACCGTTGTTTACAACTACTTCTTTCTGCCGCCGTTGTTCAGGTTAACGATCGTGGACCCGCAGAACTGGGTAGCACTCTTCACCTTTCTGGCGACCGCGATCATCGCAAGCGAATTATCTGCGCGAGCAAAACGCGAAGCCCTGCAATCGAATCAGCGTCGTCGCGAACTGGAGCGTTTGTATTCCTTCAGCCAGCAGTTGCTGGTGACCGAGAATGTCTTCGGATTGCTGAACAGTCTACCCACATACATCGTCGACTCTTTTGGAGTCACTGGCGTCGCCTTGTTCTTAGAGAACAAGCAGAAGTCATACTATTCCGAGGTGGGCGTTCAGACGCTAATACCGATGGAACAATTGAAGGCCATAAGCGGCCGTGGAGAACCCATGTTGGACCGGGACAGCAAGACTTGCTTTATGCCCATCCGTATGGGAGTACGCTCGATCGGAAGCCTCGGAGTGCTGAGTTGCGATCTATCGCTCGAGACCCTGGAAGCGATTGGCAGCCTGGTTGCAATTGCCATTGAGCGCGCAGCTACGACGGAGAGGTTGACCAAGGCCGAGGCCACGCGGGAAAGTGATCGTCTGCGCTCGTTGCTACTGGATTCGGTGACCCACGAGTTCCGTACCCCTTTGACTGCGATAAAGGCCTCAGCTGAAACATTGTTGTCTGAAATTGAGCTGGAAAAGCCCCAACTGAAAGAGTTAGCGACGATCATCAACGAAGAGAGTGACAGGCTGAATCGACTGGTAGGGGAGGCCGCGGAAATGGTACAACTAGAGGCCCTGCAAATTGAAATTCATCTGGAGCCACACCACATTCCAGAGGCAGTGGATCTAGCGATTCAGCAGTCGAAGCGTGGGCTGGAGCGCCACACAGTTGAGGTGGCCATACCGGAAGACTTGCCCCCGGTTCGTATGGACGTGAAGCGGATAGCCGAAGCACTTGCCCAACTGCTGGAGAACGCCGGAAAATATTCGCCGCCGGATACGCCGATCCATATCACCAGCGAATTGCGCGATTCGCAACTTGTCACCAGTGTTGCTGACCACGGGTCCGGTATCGATGATATGGAGCAGGCGATGATCTTCGAGAAGTTCTATCGCGGACGCAACCAGCGGACGACAATTCAGGGGACGGGCATGGGACTCGCGATTGCAAAAGCAATTGTTGAACTGCACGGCGGCAAAATAGGTGTGACTAGCCAACTGGGACGGGGATCAGTGTTCTATTTCTCTCTTCCCGCTGCGTAATCTGATCTGGGCTAGTGAGCCGGGTAGGGTGTGGGCGGCGCCGCGGCTTTGCCAACGGGGATCAGTCTGATATTTTCTTCTACCTGCTTGTGCATCGTCCTGGTGGTTCGGCATGGGCCTTGAATGGGCTGGCTAGTCACTACTTGCGCTGTTCAGAAAAACGAGGGATTACCGAGAATGAAACGTAACCTGTCTATCGTTTTTGCCCTTTTCATTGCCGGCAATTGGTCCTTATCTGCGCCGTCGCCGCAGGCGCCACCCAATCCTCAACCTGACCGCCGCTACAAATTAGACATCCTCGTGATTGTGGGCCACCCGGACGACGACATCATGGTGGCCTCCTATGCCGCGAAGATGATCGAACAACAGCACAAGCGCGTAGGCGTCGTCTACGGCACGCGCGGCAACTCCGGCGGCAATGCTGCGGGGCCAGAACAGGCGTCAGCTTTGGCTGATGTTCGCGAGATCGAAGCCCGGCATTCGCTGGCATCTTACGGCATCACCGATGCCTGGTTTCTGCACGGATCTGACACTCCGGGCGGCGATGTGCTTCACTCGCTTGAGGTCTGGGGACACGGGCAGGCGCTCGAAAGAGTAGTTCGATTGGTGCGCATAACTCGTCCGGAAATAATCCTGACGTGGCTTCCCAATTACGTGGTCGGCGAGAACCATGACGACCACCAGGCTTCTGGCGTCCTCGCCACCGAGGCTTTTGATTGGGCAGCCAATGCGCTTGCTTTTCCCGAGCAACTGGAGGCGCCGCGCAATCGCCTCAGCATCAATAACTACGGCGAGGGACTTCGCCCCTGGCAGCCGAAGAAGATTTACTACTTCACTGACGCTACCCACTTCGAGTTCCTGAAGGACAAGGGGCCTGAATACGCACCCAGCGACGTCTCACCCGGGAGAAAGATCCCGTATTCGAAAGTGGCAGCCGAAGCCTGGAGCCACTACAAAACACAGAATGATTTCACCGACGCGCAACTGAAGGAATTCACCGAGACACCGGTACGCTTAATCTTCGGAAAGTCTCTCGTGGGAGGGAATGCGACCAGCGACATCTTCGAGGGCATCACACCGACTCCAACCGCGTACGCGCGACCTCATGGATACGAACCACCTCCACCGGGCATAGGACTGGAACTCGGCGGTCCTTGGGCGTTCTATCACGCGTTTTGGCCAGCCCACAATCTGAATCACCTGGCTGACCTTTATGCGCCTGAGGCACAGGTCGCACCAGCAGACACGCTATGGGTGCCGCTGATCATCCGCAACGATACTGACACCTCCAGGCAGGTAAGCCTGCGCTCCTCGCTCCCAGCGGGCTGGTCTCAGAAGCCCGAAGCGGTGCTCTACAGCGTGGCAGCGCACGACTCCTACCCGGTTCAACTCACCATCACTCCATCGGCATCGCAGAAGGACACATGGCAGAACCTCACCTGGAACGCCGAAAGTGACGGGCAGGAGATTGGCGCGGTGACCGTGCGAGTGGATGTGGTGAGTAACGGTCTGCCGCAGTAGTTTCGGCTACAGGAACGTAATGAATCGCCGCCAGGTATTAAACTGGGATGGCGCACTGACCCCCAACTGACTCGCCGATCAATACGCGACGAGAGTCCATCTTGTACTTTGCCGCATTTTCGTTTAGATATCGACCGCGACTGGAATGTGCTGTGGCGCAAGCCGGTAGTTGATGCTGAACCACACCAGCCAGCGCTTGTAAAAGGAAGTTGTTGTACTTCTGCTTATCGCCGGCTATCCGTCCGCCTCTATGAACAAGGGTTACTGCAGGGGGAACGGTCCCATACGGTTGGGGACATGGGCATCCAGGGTGGTGAACGCCGTTCATCTCCGCATATTGAGCATCTCTGAAAGTGTGCAGCACCGCAGCCCCGCATCGAGTCGCGAGAGCAAGAGGCAAAGGGGCAACTCGGACTGCCAT
>Ga0209526_10001506_pt1 | contig 15651 bp, 10 predicted proteins | sample JacPinW_OM2H0_M1_FD_188566 | JGI IMG/M metagenome (GOLD analysis project Ga0209526, IMG submission 188566) | Forest soil microbial communities from Algoma, Ontario, Canada - Jack Pine, Ontario site 1_JW_OM2H0_M1 (SPAdes) (version 2) | ecosystem: Environmental > Terrestrial > Soil > Boreal... | reverse complement strand
CGCCTTGAGGCGGGTATAGAAACGGACACCCTCCGGTCCGTGAATGTGATGATCGCCAAACAATGATCGCTTCCATCCGCCAAAAGAGTGAAAGGCCATCGGTACCGGAATTGGTACATTGATGCCGACCATCCCGATCTGAACCTGCTGGGTGAAGAGCCGGGCCGCCGCCCCACTACGAGTAAAGATCGCAACACCGTTCCCGTATTCATGTTGGTTGACCAACTCGATTGCCTCCCCGAGACTTTGTGTGCGGACCAGGGCGAGGACGGGGCCGAATATTTCTTCGCGATAGATCCGCATACTCGGGCGAACCCAATCAAAAAGGGAGCCACCCAGGAAAAATCCTTCCGGCGGAACGCCGGCGTCTCGACCATCTACAATTAGCTCGGCGCCTTCCTTCTGGCCAAGATCGAGATACGATCTAACCCGTTCCAAGTGGCTTCGGGTTACTAACGGCCCCATTTCGGAGTCTTTAGCGTCACCAGGACCAATGCGCAGCGCCCGAATTCTTGGGCGAAGCCGTTCAATCAAGGCTTCGGCGACTTTTTCTCCGACTGGGACTGCAACCGAAATTGCCATGCAACGCTCGCCAGCCGATCCAAAGGCGGACCCAATGAGCGCGTCAACTGCCTGATCCAAATCCGCATCGGGAAGAACAACCAAATGATTTTTGGCTCCCCCGAGTGCTTGCACCCGTTTTCCGCTGTCGGTGGCCTGGCGATAGATCGATTCGGCCACCGGGGTAGAACCAACGAAGCTGATCGCTGCGACTTGTGGATGACGGATCAGCTGGCTCACAACTTCTCCATCACCGTGAACAACGTTGAACACCCCGTCAGGTAAACCTGCCTCTTTGAGCAGCTCCGCCAAATGCACTGCCGTACTCGGGTCGCGCTCGCTCGGCTTGAGAACGAAGGTATTGCCGCAGGCCAGAGCAACTGGAAACATCCACATCGGAACCATGGCCGGGAAGTTAAATGGGGTGATTCCAACCACGGTTCCCAGAGGTTGACGAAAAGAAAAACTGTCTACGCCGGTTCCCACCTGGTCCGAATACTCGCCCTTGAGGAGCTGAGGGATGCCGCAGGCGAATTCCACGACTTCGAGGCCGCGCACTAACTCGCCGGTCGCATCCGGAATCGTTTTGCCATGTTCTGCCGAAATGATGCGGGCCAAGCGGTTCTGTTCTCGTTCAATCAGGTCTTTGAAACGGAAAAGAATCCGAGCACGGCGCAGCGGCGGGGTGGCACTCCAAGATGGGAACTGCGCGTTGGCTGCGCTTACGGCGGCGTCCACTTCCTCTTTCGAAGCAAAAGGAACGAATCGCGCAACCTGGCCAGTCACCGGGTTATAAACTGGTGCTCTTCGGTCTCCTTGCCTGGCAATCGCTTTTCCGCCGATCCAATGCGGAACAATGGCGCCTTCGAGGGTTAGAATTTCGCTAGCCAAAAGGGGGGCAACCGAAGAGCTCATAAGTAGAAATCGACCTAATATAATAGAGATCGTTTACTTGGACCTGGCAAAGTTGATTTACAACCGCGAAGAAGGTCTTGAACAGAAGTCGCGAAGGTAACGAATGCGGGTTTCGGGTCCATTTACTCAGTGGGTCTGCCGGAAAAAACCACGCAAAGTTGATTTACAACCGCGAATGGACGCGAATGCACACGAATGACTTCGCTCTTATTCGCGTCGATTCGTGTCCATTCGTGGTTGTTTCATTAAGTGCTGCGAACAAAGTCTTGAACAAAAGGTGCGAAGGTGACCAATGCGAGTCCGGCTCCCATTTATTCGGCTCGTTTGCCTCAAGAACCACGCAAAGTTGATTTTACAACCGCGAATGGACGCGAATGCACACGAATGACTTCGCTCTTATTCGTGTCAATTCGCGTCCATTCGTGGTTTGAAGAAATCGATCGTGGTTCACGAAAGAGATTACTGCATCGGAATTAATGCAAGGCGCGCATCTCTAACAATAACCAGGATCTATTGTATGAAATTGCTCAGCACTATCCTGCTGGCGGGAATCCTCATTTTTTATAGCGCCGCCTCGGCCAACGAAATCGAATGGCAGCCGTGGTCCGATTCGGTGTTCGCTAAAGCTAAGCAAGAAGGACGATTCGTGCTGCTCGATCTGGGAACTGGCTGGTGTCACTGGTGCCACGTGATGGAAGAGGTGACCTATCGCGATCCTGCGGTAACCGAACTCATTCAGAAGCGGTATATCGCGGTTCGCGTTGATGCAGATTCGCGCCCCGACTTGTCCAACCGTTACGAAGACTATGGATGGCCCGCCACCATCGTATTCAGCGGCGATGGAGGCGAAATAGTGAAGCGCCAAGGCTATATCCCTCCCAAGCCGATGGCCTCGATGCTTCAGGCGATCATTGACGATCCGACCCCAGGACCGTCCGTTTTGCCGGAGACCAAATTATCCTCTTCCCCCGATCCATTCCTGACGGCCGATTCCCGTCAAAAGCTACGAAAAGTTTTGATCGATACTTACGACCCAAAGAACAAAGGCTGGGGAACAATCCAAAAATTTCTCAATTGGGATGTGATCGAGTATTGCATGGTCCAGGCCAAGCAAGGGGACACCCGGCTTGAGCAGATGGCCCGCGAAACTCTGATGGCTCAGCTTCATCTGATTGACCCAGTTTGGGGAGGTGTGTGTCAGTATTCCACGGACGGCGATTGGGATCATCCTCACTTCGAAAAGATCATGCAGATGCAGGCCGAAAATCTTCGAACGTATGCCGCAGCCTATGCGCTTTGGCACGACCCGAGCTATTTGCAGACGGCAAAAAAAATTCAGGGCTATCTTCAGAACTTCCTCACCTCGCCCGAAGGCGCGTTTTATGCCAGCCAAGATGCCGATCTGGTTCCGGGCAAGCACTCCGCAGAGTATTTTAGGCTGAGCGATAATAATCGTAAAAAACGCGGAATCCCGAAGGTCGATCAACACATTTATTCGCGCGAAAACGGATGGGCGGTCAATGCATTGACCACCCTCTATGCTGTTACTGGAGACGAGAGTTATCTGACTGGCGCGATCAGGGCCGCCAACTGGATCACTGACCATCGCTTCTTAACCGATGGCGGCTTTCGTCACGACGAAACAGATCCGGCCGGCCCTTATCTCGGTGACACTTTATACATGGGACGCGCCTTCCTCGCGCTCTACGCCGTGACTGCCGATCGCATCTGGCTTCAACGGGCAGAGCAGGCGGCCCAATTTATCTCTGCTAATTTCAAAAACGAGGTCGGTTACGTCACGTCCGCGAAGAACGGCGCTCTGAAATCGAATCCGCAGGTAGATGAGAACGCAGATCTCGTTCGCTTCAGCAACCTGCTTCATTATTACACGGGCAAAACCGCCTACCAGGAGATGGCTCAACATGCCATGCAATATCTATCGGTGCCCGGCACCGCAGACGGCCGTGGTTTTTTGGTGGGAGGAATTCTGCTGGCAGATCAAGAGATCGCTGCACCTCCACGGCACATCACGATCGTCGGCCGAAAGGATGATGCCGCCGCTCGAGACCTCTTTCGAGCAGCCCTCCAAGATCCTTCCACGTACAAACGGGTTGAGTGGTGGGACGAACGCGACGGCACGCTATCCAATAATGACGTCGAGTACCCCGCATTGGCACAAGCGGCAGCCTTTGTTTGCGGGGATAAGAACTGCTCTGCGCCGATCTTTTCGCCGGAAAAGCTAGCCGGCTTGAGTCAGAAAAGCGTGGCACGCTGAAAAAGAACGAGAGGCGGCAAGTGCGCGAGCGCGGCAGTCATCATCGATGGTTCCTTTCGGGGACTATTTGACTCCGCTTGATCAAAATTAATGGACAGGTTTTTCAGCGGCGAAGCCGCGACTCAGGATAGCCTAGAGGGCGTAGCCCTAGGAACGATTATAAGATAGAGGCCCAGCGCTGAAAGCGCGTGAAAACAAGACGAAATCCTAGGGCCCTGCTCGGACAGGACCTTAGACAGCACGTCCAATCGAATCGGTTTTCTTACGCGCTTTCAGCGCTGATCACCTGTTTGAACACCTTTCCCTAGCTGAAAACCTGCAATAGCAGGACGTTGATCCGATCGTGCAAGGTACGACGTCGCCCTACCGGAATGTATCGCTTCCAAAATGCCAAACGGCAAAGAAGCGATGGCGAGGGCAGCAAAGGAACCGTATCCGGGGTAACGGCCTATCGGCGTGCCGGCCGAGAATCTGCTATCTGTTATTGGTCACCTCACGTTCGGCGACAGTGTTCTGGCTTGATCTACCGCGACCGCTCTGGCAAATCGTGAAGCCCATGCGGCTTCTCTTCGCGGCTGGGATTTGGATGGGATCGCTCGGCCAGTTGGCTAATGCCGAACAGAACTTTTCTGCGACCCAAGCGATCTTGAGTTCCGGCCTGCACCTGTTTGTGCCGGTGTCGATTAATGGTACAAAACGAACATGGTGGCTTATTGATACTGGTGCGCCTGGATCTCTCGTAGCGCCATCGCTGCAGCAAAAGCTATCTCTCCCAGCTCCTCCAGGCCAAACCGGCTCTCAGGCGACCGTGAAGATTAGCGGCAAAAGTTACCCCCTTGTTCTGGCCCAAAGCGTCGACTTGAACGGAGCCCAAATTGGGCCTGGTTATTTGGCTGTTGCGCCGCTCGATGTGATGGAAAGGGAAAAGAGCAACGCTCTTTCTGGTGGCTTCGACAAGGGTGGACTTATCGGGATGAACTTTCTCCTGAAGCGAGGAGCACTCATTAATTACAAGACCTACCAAGTATTTCTAAGTCTGCGGGGCTCAGCCCTTCCTTTGTCTCGGGAGGGATACAAGAAAATGGGGTACACTTACGTCCCGTTGCGAATTACCCCGCGAGGATATGTCGAAGTTGAAGGAACGATCGGTGCCTCTACTTACAGCTTTCTCTTGGATACGGGAGCCTTTGTGAGCCAACTCGAGCCCAAGATTCGGGAGCGCAATCACCTCGCGTACGACACGACGAGAGCCCTCCTCACGGCTCCGTACGCCGGAGTCAAGGAGGTCAGGTTAACTCAGTCGACGGTTCCTGGATTCAAAATTGGAAACCAGGATCTGAGCGATTTTCGAATTGGCTTCGCTGAGTCTCATACCTTTGATCCCGGGTTTCTCCACGAGTACGGCGGGATTCTGGGACCTGATCTTTTTCACTTCCACGCAGCAATAATCGATCTCGGTAATCGCGCCTTATACCTGAAGCCGGACTACCGCGGTCGGAAGCGCTGAGACGGCCTTCCTCAGCGTCCCAGGCGCCAGTCCAAGTAACCGGACCGAAAAAAGTTTCAATTACACCGACTTTTTGTTCTAACGTCATTTACAAGAGCTGCAGGTTGCGCCAATATCCGACACCCCCGTCTGCAGCAATGGTTGATAAAGGCGCTCAGCTACCGGAACTCTTCGCCGAATATGGTAAAGCTGGCCTGCTTTATTCCGTTCGCACGAGCCGGAAAGCCAAGCGGGTAATCCTGCAGGTCACAGAGTTTGGCCTACTTCAGGTCGTATTGCCACGTGGCGCTCGCCGCAGCTTGATTCCGGATGTTCTCCGGGAACACCGGGAGTGGATTGATTCCGCGACGAGCCGCGCCCGGGCCCGCGTGTTGAGCCAACCGCTGTTGGACAGATCGGTTCCGCCGACCGAGATCCAACTTTCCGCTCTGCAAGAAGTTTGGTCGGTTTCCCTGAGAAACCGACCGTACAGCAAGCCTGCCCTTGAACAGCCTCGACCCTTTGCGCTGCAACTCGTCGGCGATCTTCGTAATCCGGTTACTTGGTCTGGACTTTTGCGCTCCTGGTTGGCGCTGCGAGGGAAGCAGTTCTTGCTGCCATGGCTTTCCCGAGTGAGCGAGCGCACCGGCTTGCGTTTTCGAAGTGCGAGTGTGCGGGTTCAGCGAACACGCTGGGGAAGCTGTTCGGTCAACCGGCACATCAGCCTCAATGCGCGGCTCCTGATGGTTGAACCAAAGATTGCCGAATACGTACTCATTCATGAGCTGTGCCATACCAAAGAAATGAATCATTCCCCACGGTTTTGGAATCTAGTGGAACGTCACGAACCGGATTATCGCCGGTTGGACCGCGCATTGACCATCGCTGCTCGTCAGATGCCTTGGTGGGCCAACTCCTAGCGGGGAGGGCGCGCCCCGGCGAGGACCGAGAACGATTTCCCTCCTACGGCACTCCCGGCTCAAGCGTGCCCGAGGGCCAATTCACAAACATCTTTTGCTGCTCTATAATATTTGCAGGAAAAATTGCCGGAGGCTTCGAATCGATTAGATCGGCCTTCCTTAAAACAAACTCTGGAAAGAATCTGCCGCTGGCGGCTTCATAGACGCGATCGCCGGAAAAGTAGCCGAACAATCGATACTCACAATTATTGTCTGAGCCGATTGAATTACGCGCCCGATCGGGAGCAAGGGCTATATTCTCGTTTAGCATTACAAGCTTCGCTCGATCCCAGCTTTCCCCTGGCTTTTTCACATAGCCCCAGAAATAGAAGTGCCGGCCAACAAGCCGCCGACCAACAAAATAGTCGCCGAGTCGTTCAGTCTTTACCCGCTCGGCCGCTTCTGGGCTGACCTGTAAGCCGTTACTAATTGTCGTCCGGGAAATTGTTTGACAGCCGATCAGAAGGAATACCCAGAAGAACGCCTCAATTCTTAGCTTGAACCTCAAGGCTCCTCTCATTTGATTGGCTCAGCGCGGTTCTTCCGAGGCCAACGGAATCCGATATACCCCAAACGGTTCTGAAATCTTGCTCACCCCATGATTGAACCGCGGGGTCAGGTGAATCTGTGAGGTGGTAACATAGAGGCTACCGTCGGGTCCGAAGCTCAATGTGTCCGGCCATTTCAGTCGCGAATCTTTCGTCACCACTTCGAACTGTTTAGTGGCTAGGTCTAACCGCACGATAGCATCCTGTTCGATTGCCGTGGAATAAATAGAGCCATTTCGGAAAGCGAGCCCATCGGCCGCCGGGACTGTCGCGACCGTTTCAATCCGTTTCGCCAGATCGGCGTCAGGAAGATCGGCGTTTTCCAGATCTGGAACCGGAATTCGATACAGAGTGCGCCCGGTCAATGCCTGGTAATAGAGGTAACCACCGGCTTTATCGTAGGCAACTCCGTCCGAATGAATTTGTAACGGCTCCCCGGTCTTCGGATCGACAAGCTTAACCCCTTCAATGACGAGAACGACGGAAGGCTCGGCTTTGGTTGACGGATGGTTCTGCAAAACGCGGCGCGCCTGTCCACTCTTCAGATCAACAACCATAAGTCCGCCGATGCCAGAGTCAGTGATAAACGCAAACCCATTGCGAGTGTCGATCCGCACGTCGTTTAGATAACTCTTCCTCGGCGCAACCGAGTCCGGGAATACAATGTCCCGGATCACTTTATTGGTCTTCAGATCGATCTTTACGAGTTTTGCGCCTCCAGAAATCACGCCTTCCATTTTTACCGAGGCGGGATCAAGCACCCAGAGCCCATCCTGATCATCGGCGACCACACTTTGAACACAAATAAATCGTCGATCGACTGGCCCCTCATTCGAGTTCCAATTGCTGTCGGGGTACGGTGTCAGTGCACTGTTCTCGCCCAGCTGAGCAACCGAGACCGAATGAGCGTCTGACCAATATGGGAAATTTACGAAGATTCGGCCGTCTGACGCTACGGTAATACCAGTAACCTGCTGATCAGGAAAAGCGGCGATCTGCTGGAGCTTAGGATCATGTTGTGCTTGGACCGGTAGAGCGAAAAAGAGAAACATCAACGCCGAGACTTTGCGCTGGATGGCTCGGAACGGCCCAGGCCGAAGAATTCGTGTTATTTTCATAGAAGCAACCTCCCTTGTTTCGGGCTGAAGGATGACAACGGACGCCCGGTCGGGATGCGTCGGTTTTGTATCCGAGTCGGCTCTCGACTTCGCCGTAGCTTGCGGAGACGGGCCTGCCGATCCGGTTCGAAACGGACGGACAGAGCCAAGAGCCCATCCCTATCTAAACGCCGTCGGCACTTTTACCGGGGGCAAGATTTTTTGCAGAAAACGCCGCTCGCACTCGAGCCACTCCGGCAATTGGAGCTTGGACCCAAGCGACTCCCGTGGTTCGTCCGCTGTAAATCCGGGAGGATCGGTTGCAATCTCGAATAACACTTCACCGGGCTCTCTAAAATAAATGGAACGAAAATACTTTCGATCTCGCACCGGGGTCACACCAACGCCCGACTCGGCTAGTTTCGACCGCCAAGCCAATTGCTCATCTTCATTCGTCACCCTCCAAGCCACATGATGAACCGCGCCCGGTCCCATCTGGCCACGCTGTCGATGGCCTAGCGCGACGATCTCCACAAAGCCGGCTCTTTCGGATTCACCGATAACAAACAGTCCAGATTGTTCGGGTGTTCCTTGCGGTTTCGCCCCCAATCGATCAGTCAGAAACCGAATCGAGTCCGCAGCGCTAGCGACCGACATGGTTACTCCAAAAAACCCGCGAATGGCGAATGACTCTGGTATTCCTCCGTCTTTCCAAAATGAAAACGGTCTCGGAGTGGGATCTTCCACCAATTCGAGTTTGATCCCGTCCGGATCTTGGAACTCCATCCGAGTGAAGTTCCAACGCTCAGCAGCTGCAGAAACTGCGATCGAATGCTTTCCCAGAAGTTCTTGCCAGAAAGGAAGCGCGCCTTTGGGCACCGCAAAACTGATCGCAGTCACCTCGCCAGTGCCAATCGTTGCACGGGAATTCTGGCCCAGGGGAAAGAAAGTGAGAATCGTTCCTGGAGACCCGACGGCATCGCCATAATAAAGATGGTAGGTATTGGGATCATCGAAATTGACAGTCAGTTTGACCAAACGCAGACCGAGGATTCCGCAATAAAAATCGACGTTCGCTTGAGGATCGCCGGCCATCGCGGTGACATGATGAATTCCTTTCAATGACTCCATACTGAAGAAGCACTTAAGCGCGCCTTCTCTCTCGTCCAAACGTCACAATAATCAAGCGTAGCCTGATGCGCTAGGGCGAAAGCCTGGTACGGTCTAAGCCGGACCGGCTTGAGCCGTTTTGTGGTGCTACCGAAAGGTGTTCTTTGCCCACCCTCCGTACTCGAACAATCAAAAGATCAATGCCGCAAAGCAAGCTTACATGCCGAGCGAGACCGCACATGGCTCAGGTCTACCAAAAATGGGCGGGGCGCGCCACAGTTGCTATCGCGTCGAAATAAACCCGCCTCGCGAGCCCAGATCAGTTATTATCCAACGAGAACAGATTCCACCGCTTCTTCTCATCTGAGTGGGAAAGTTTCGCCACCAGCGTGTTGTGGAACGGCGGTTTTGGTCGGATTCCCTGAAAAGTCGGCATGACGTAGGTATTCATCGCGACGCTTACGATGTCGCGAGACATCTTCAGACTCCGATGCGTGCTCACGAACATCGTCGGATCCTGATAGTTGTTGAAATCGCGAGTGACGGCGGTATGCACAACGCCGATGGTGAGATTCTTATGCACCTCGAAATGCAAGTGCGGCGCATAAAGTCCGTGCGCGTTTCCTACGGTGCCGATCTGTTGTCCCCGGCTCACCGGTTGGCCCTCGGCAACCAAAATCTTGTCTAAATGGGCGTAAAGTGAATCCGCGAACTTAACCTGACCGCCTTCGAGATAGGCATGACGGATAACAATCGCATTTCCCCAGGCACGTCGAAAATCACGAGCCAGTGTCACGACCCCAATCCCGATTGAGCAAACCGGCTTCTGATAGGCAACTCCCGGACCGGCGGCACTGACCCAATCCTCACCGAGATGCCCGACGATAGAAAATCCGCGAGATTTACAATAGCCATCCGCGTTCGGGCTCCCCAACGGAAAGTCAAACCCGTCAGCGATACGGGTCGCGGTGATGTTCGAATCGCAGAGAGCGGTACCGATCAGGGTGGAACAAAGTCCAATCGCAAGCAACAACCTGGACATTGCGCCTGTTTTTAGACGGGAATTCAGCAGTCTGCAAGTCACAAAAGCAAATCTGCGACACTTTTCCGTTTTTGAGATTTGCGGAATTTCTTAGGGAGTGAATGTATTTAGCCTCCCGGAGTGTTGGTGAGAAGTGATTGGTGATTGGTGAAAGGACCATGAGAGATTGGGTTAGGAGGAAGCATCAAGGCAACTTTCTCTCACGCATACGATCCACTGCCCACAATTCCTAGGGCCGCGCGTCGCTCTTTGCGTTCTTTCGCTACTCGGCCTTCGTAACCACTTTCACGGAATGCAAGCAGAGGCGAGACCGGAATGTCGCGTTTCTTCCGCCATTCGCTGATAACTGAGCGGACATCAGTAGCGAACGCATCACGCAGTATTTCCTCCGCATCAATTTGAGCATTTCGCTCCTGCAACCGGCTTAACTCTGCATGGTCGACCATTGCCGCCTTCGCATAGAGTTCTTGCGCCACCGAGACGGTCTGAATCATGGCCTCGATTTTCGGTTTATCAATATGCGATTGGTCGATCATATACGCTAGCTCCGGCTTTGTTCCGGATTCCCATTCGAAGAAGAGGATCTCGTGAAAAATTCGGAAGATTTGGTAAGGATCGATTGAGCCGAGCGTCAGATCGTCGTCGGCGTAGCGCCGATCATTGAAATGGAATCCTCCGAGCATCCCTTCGTCTAACAACCAGGCAACAATCTGCTCGATGTTCTGAGTGAGGTAGTGATGGCCGGTATCAACCAAAACTTTTGCCCGCGGACCAATCTCCTTTGCTACCACGTAAGCCATGCCCCAATCCGCCAGGTCGGTGTGATAAAAGGCCGGCTCGAACGGCTTGTATTCGACCAGCATCACTTGGTCAGGATTCAGAGTCGTGGCAATTTCGGTGAGACCCTGGGTCATTGCCCGTTTGCGCCATCGAATATTTGCCTGGCCAGGGTAATTGGAACCGTCAGCAAACCAGAGCGAAAGATATTTACTGCGTATTTTTTTTGCGATCTCAACGCTATCGAGGAGATGCCGCTTCGCTGCGGAGCGAGCGACATCGTTGCGATTGCAAACGGAACCATACTTGTAAATCTGATCCTGAAAGAGATTAGGATTCACCGCTCCCAAACGAATCCCGAGCTTTTCCGCGCGTCCGACGATCATCAGCGGATCTTCACCGGCTGGAAAATCCCAAAGCACGTGAACGGCACAACTCGGACAGCAACCGGTATACCGATGAACCTGGGCTGCGTCCGCTAATTTATCGTCGAGACTGATCGCCGCAGCATCCTGGAGAAACTTACCAAACCGGGTGCCGGTATCGGCGAACGCCCAACTTGCGGTCTCGATCTGAAAATGATCGAGAGCATCTAATATTTTCTGAGATTGAATATCGTGCATAGAAAGTATTCACAACAGAGACACGCTGTAACAAACGGAATAGCCGCAAAAGAACGCAGAGATCGCGAAGAAATTACACAAGCCACGATTTAGATTCCTTTTATTCGCGTCCATTTGTGTCCTTTCGCGGTTGTTTTCTGTTTTGCTATCGGTGTCGACAGTGACTGCGTCTAGTGGTGATGATAGGGCGGCTCTGCACAGATTTCCGGTCGAGCACGGTCAAGTTGGCGCCAGAGAGTTGCCGCTACCAATCCTTCCGGCTTCTGTCTTCTATTTTTGCGGTCTTTGTGTTCTTTTGCGGTTATTTTTTAGGGACGAACAAAGCAATATTCACCGCAAAAATGCTTCCGGCAGTCCACCATCTACGGCAATCACCTGACCAGTAGTCTTGCTCAATCGATCGGACAACAACAGGAAATACGCCTCGGCCTGATCAGCGGGCTTGATTGGATCTTTAAGAAGACTTCGATCGGCATAAAACCGGGATAGCTTACTCACCAACGTTTCGGTCGATTCTTCCTCCGAAAATGGTACCTGATACTTCCTTAAAGATGAGATGACCCGGTCGCGCGGAAACATAGTACTTCCTTGCACGACGGTTGCAGGAGCGACGCAGTTGACCCGAACCAGGGGCGAGAACTCAATCGCCAGCTCTCGCACAAGGTGGTTGAGGGCGGCTTTGCTCACGTCGTAAGCGAAACTTCCTTTCTTGGGGACGACTGCATTGGCGCTTGAGGTAAGCACGATCGAGCCACGCAGATTTTGTTCGCGCAAAAGCTTACCTGCTTCGTCCGCGACAATATAGGATCCGGTGACATTGACGTTCAACGTGAACTGAAACTTCTCATCCGGGATGTGACCGGAAGCATCGGGAGGAATAAAGATCCCCGCGGTTACGACCAAGGCGTCCAGTCCGCCATAAGCCAGCACCGCTTGACGCAGCAGCGTTCGAACTGATTCTCGGTTCGTGATATCGGCCGCTAATCCCAGCGCCGGTCCACAACCGGAAATTCCAGATCCGGCTACTCCGATTCCAGGCCCTTGTTTGCTGGTAATCTCGTTCGCGGTCTGCTGGGCCGCGTCAACCGCCAGATCGGCAGACACCACCTGGCCGCCTGCTCCGGCTACACGGATCGCTAACTCTTTTCCGATCCCGCTGCCGGCCCCAACGATGAGTATGATCTTGCGCGCAAGCTCGTTCTCCGGAGGCATCCGGCGCAGCTTGGCTTCTTCGAGCTGCCAATATTCAATGTCGAATGCTTCCTGCTGGGGGAGGGCGATGTATCGATCGATCGCCTCCGCACCGCGCATGACTTCAACCGCACAATTGTAGAACTCCGCCGTCACCCGGGATTCGCTCTTATCTTTGCCCCAAGCGATCATGCCCAATCCGGGTATCAAGATCACTGTCGGATTTGGGTCACGAATAGTGGGAGAGTCAGGCCGCTTACAGTTTTCATAGTAAGTCCGATAGTCGGAACGGTACCGTTCGACACCTTCGGTGAGAAGGGACCGCAGGGCCTTCGCATCGCGCGAATTGGTGTCCCAATTTACAAAAAGCGGCTTGATCTTCGTGCGCAGAAAATGATCCGGACACGATGTGCCGAGAGCAGCCAGTCGTTCTGCATCCTGGCTATTTACGAAGCGAAGAATCTGCTCGTCGGTCTGTATGGTTCCGATGAATCGTTTTTGTTGGCTTATTTGTCCGCGCAGCCAAGGCAGCAATGCCGCGAGGAATTTTTCCCTATCCGATTCCGTTAGCTGAGGGCATTTTTGTCCTCCAAATGTATTGCTTCCTTTGTCCTTCGCCGCGATGAACTCAGCAGCGCGCTCAATTAAGGAAAGCGAGAGCTCATAGCACTCCTTGTCGTCATTGGCCCAATTGATTAATCCATGTTGACCCAGGATTGCCCCTTTTGCTTGGGGATGCTTTTTGCACAATTGCTGAAGCTGTAACCCAAGTTCGAAGCCTGGGCGCTGCCAGGGAAGCCAGAAGACTTCATCACCGTAGATTTCTTTCGTCAGCGCTTCGCCATGCTCGGCCGCAGCCACAGAAATGACTGCGTTCGGATGAGTATGATCGACGTGGCGAAACGGCACGAAACCATGCAAAGGTGTATCGATCGAGGAAGCTCGAGGATTAAGATTAAAGGTGCAGTGTGGGTATGCCGCGACCATCGAATCTTCCAACGGAGTCTTGGCGCCCTTCTGGTTCGAAGCTTCGTAGCTTGCGCGGAGACGCTCGAGCTTACTCATATAGAGGCTCGCAAAATTCTCTCGCTTCGCGGTGCGGAGATCGCCACCCGAGCCTTTGACCCAGAGCACCTCCACTTTTTCTCCAGTGAGCGGGTCTGATTGCATCAGTTTGGCGGAAGTATTGCCTCCACCGGTGTTCGTGATGCGTTGATCAGAACCAAGAAGATTCGAACGATAAATGAGCCGATCGACTTCATCCAATCGACTGGCTACGGCGTCGTCCCAAAGATAATTCACGTATCTTGTGTTCATGTCGTAATTTTGCTGAATCTTTCCTTTCCTTCGGACCAGGACTCCGTTTCCTGCGGAGCGAATTCATCGATTGCATAGGAACGGCGAATCACAGTTCTCAACTCCGCCAGCGAACCGAGCTCTCCGGCGGCGATCGCCTGAATAAGCAGATTTCCTAATGCGGTGGCTTCGACCGGACCGGCCGTAACCCGTAGTCTGGAGGCATTGGCGGTAAATTGATTGAGCAAGCGATTCTGGCTGCCACCTCCGACTACGTGCAGGACCTCAAGTTTCTTGTTTAACAGACCGCTCAGTTGGTCCAGTTGAGTCGCATAACTCAGGGCAAGACTCTCCAAGATACATCGAGCTAAACTCGCGGCGTCGTCCGGAATCGGTTGGCCGGTCCGCCGGCAAAAGGACTGAATCTTTTCGATCATCCGCCCAGGCTTTAAAAATTCCGAAGCGTTAGGATCAACGAATGATCTCAATGGAGGTGCGCCTTCCGCCGCGCGCACCAGATCTGAGTAGTCGACTTTGCTGCCCTGTTGGATCATTTCTCGCCGCGTCTCTTGAAGTATCCAGAGACCAAGAATGTTGCGGAGAAAACGGACAGTCCCTTCATGGCCAAGCTCATTGGTATAGTTCGCCGCCATACAGTCGCTCTCCAAACGCGGATGCAACAGCTCCACGCCCAGCAGAGACCAGGTTCCAGAGCTGAGAAACGCCCAATGATCTCCCTCGGCCGGCACCGCAGCAACTGCTGCACCGGTATCATGAGAGCAGGTCGCGAAAATTGGGAATGTTCCTAGTTCAGATGCCAAGCTCGTGGTCACTTTGCCGATCCGGGTCCCCGAGACGACCACCGGCGGGAATAGCTGGCGGGGCAGACCCAGCTCGTTCACCAATGCCGCCGACCAATCGTTTAAAACGGGGTTAAAAATTTGCGTGGTGCTCACCAAACTTCGTTCCATAACCGGCTCACCGCTGAACAGGTAATGAAGATAATCAGCGATTCCCAAAAAATGGCGGGCAAGATCGACGAGCGGCCGGCGATGCAGCACATCATCGTAGAGCTGGTAGAGCGTATTAATCTGCATGAATTGGACGCCAGTCTCACGAAAGATCAATTCACGTCCCGCCTTTTTGAGGAACGCCGGATAGGATTCATCCGTCCGGCTGTCGCGATAATGAAAAGGCGTCCCGAGCAGCGGTTCGCTCGCTGAAAAATAGGCGTAGTCGACACCCCAAGCGTCTATGCTAAACCCATCGATCTGTGGGACGCATGTTTTCGCCGCCTTTATACCGGTCTGAATTTGGTCGAAAAACCGCAACAGATCCCAGCGCAAAGATTCACCCAGTTGGGTCGAACCAGTCGGAAATCGATGACATTCCTGCAGACTGACTTTGTCGTCGACGAGTCGACCTAACACCACCCGGCCGCTCTCCGCGCCGAGGTCACAAGCGACATAATTTTTCGCGCTACTCATTGGCAGCCTGTCCAGGGGGGAAGAGATTTTTCATACCAGATCAGCAAGCCACCGTTCAGATCAACCTTCAAGTCCGACAGGCTGCTCTGCACTTTGTACTCGTACACTGAACGTCGAACGCAAGTCCATAGCTGCCTGTCTTGACGAAAGACTCGGCAGGCCAAGTCCGGGGGGACATTTGAAAGTAGATGACATGAGCCGACAGCTAACAGCACCCGCTGCTAAACTGTCGGCTCTATGAATAAATCTAACCAAACAATATTGAGCAGTGGTGGCAACCGAGC
>Ga0209526_10001505_pt1 | contig 15651 bp, 15 predicted proteins | sample JacPinW_OM2H0_M1_FD_188566 | JGI IMG/M metagenome (GOLD analysis project Ga0209526, IMG submission 188566) | Forest soil microbial communities from Algoma, Ontario, Canada - Jack Pine, Ontario site 1_JW_OM2H0_M1 (SPAdes) (version 2) | ecosystem: Environmental > Terrestrial > Soil > Boreal... | reverse complement strand
AGCCGCCGGAAACGGCGGCTCTTTTTTTGGGGGGTGTCCATGGTACCTCGCTGGAAACCATAAATTCTGTTGCGGCTGGACTCTGGTCCGCGGGCGCGTAATGATTTGTTCATTATAAGCCGGTGCCCGCGAGGGTCGGCAGTGTGACCAGTGGTGTGAGGCGTTAACCATGTCGGACCGTTCGCAAGGCGAAACCGCTCTCGTGCAATTCAGCGAACGGCTCACCAATTCCGCGGCGTTCGGCAGCCTGTTCCGGGAGGGCATGGATCTGGTCGAGGAGACCGCCGCCTATCTCGATGGCGCCGGCCGCACTGAAGCCAAGGCGCTCGACCGCGCCGTCAGCCTGACTTACGCGACCGAAAGCATGCGGCTGACCACCCGCCTGATGCAACTCGCCTCATGGCTGTTGCTGCATCGCGCGGTCAAGGAAGGCGAGATGACGCTGACCCAGGCCAATCGCGAAAAGACCAAGGTAAAACTCTCCGCCGCCGATCCCGGCCCGGTCGACATGATCGAAAGACTGCCCGACCAGCTGCAGGAACTGATCGCCCGCTCGGTGGCTCTGCAAGCAAAAGTCCGCCGCCTCGACACCACCATTCACGCGCCGGCTACCGAACGTGCCTCCATCGGCAATCCGCTGGTGCCGCAGCTCAACCGCCTGAAGGCCGCGTTCGAGCGGTAAATCCAGGGCTCCTTCGCGTACAGGGTGGGCAAAGCGCAGCGTGCCCACCAACCATCGTCAAAAAAACGGTGGGCACGGCGCGAAGAGCGCCTTTGCCCACCCTACAGAAACAAAAACGCCCCGGCGCGAGCGGGGGCGTTTGGCGTCTCGCCTCGAACGAGAAGGCCTAAGCGGCCTCACTCCTTCTTCAGAAAGCCCGAAAACTTCTTCTGGAACCGCGACACGCGGCCGCCGCGATCGAGCAGCTGCTGGGCGCCGCCGATCCAGGCCGGGTGCGACTTGGAGTCGATATCGAGGTTCAATTTCTCGCCGGCCTTGCCCCAGGTGGAGCGCGTCTGGTACTCGGTGCCATCGGTCATGACGACCGTAATCATATGATAATCCGGGTGAATTTCGGCTTTCATGGCATATCCTCTAGCGCGCCGCGCCTGTCTTAACAATGCAAAAGGGGACGGATTTGGGCCGCTCTATAACGCCTAAACCCCGCCAAAACAAGCCAAGGATCTGAGAAGTATCTGACAAGTATGTTCCCGAATTAGCATCTTTCCGGATTTGCCTCTGCTGGCCGCGGTGCCTATCTGGGGGTGACAGAACCGATTGGTCGAGAGCTCATGAGCGCAGTGGAACGGTTTGAAGACCGGCATGGCGAAACGCCGCCGCGGCGCGATTTGGAAGCGACCGAGATATCCTCGATCGAAGCGGAACTGACGCAATCGGCCGCCGAAAGCGGCGCGCGGTTGCGCCCGCTTTTGGCGCTGGCGCCTTATGTCGCACGCTACCGCGGACGCGCCGCCCTGGCGCTGATATCGCTGACGATCGCCGCGATCACCACGCTCGTGGTTCCGGTCGCGGTGCGGCGGATGATCGATTTCGGGTTCACGCCCGAAGGCATCGCCATGATCAACAGCTATTTCAGCGTCATGATCGCCGTGGTCGCAATATTGGCCTTCGCCAGCGCGTCGCGGTTTTACCTGGTGATGACCATCGGCGAACGCATTGTCGCGGATCTGCGGCGCGACGTGTTTGCTCATCTGATGTCGCTGTCGCCGGCATTTTTCGATTCCGCGCGCTCAGGTGAACTGATCTCGCGGCTCACGGCCGACACCACGCAGATCAAATCGGCGGTCGGCGCCTCGGTCTCGATTGCGCTTCGCAACTTCATGCTGTTCGTCGGCGCGACCATCATGATGGTGATCACGAGCCCCCGGTTGTCGGGCCTGGTCCTGCTGGCCATTCCGCTGATCGTGATACCGCTTGTGGCGTTCGGGCGCTGGGTGCGGCGATTGTCGCGAGGCGCCCAGGATACGCTGGCGGAGGCGACCGCCTATGCCTCCGAACTGGTCGGCGCCATCCGAACCGTGCAGGCCTATACCAGCGAGCAGCTCGCCGACGCGCGCTTCGGCGCCGAGGTCGAGCAGGCCTATGAGGCGGCGCGCAGCTCGACCCGGGCGCGGGCGGTCCTCACCGCGATCATCATTTTCATCGTGTTCACCAGCGTGGTCGCGATCCTCTGGATCGGATCGCATGATGTGCTGACCGGCGCGATCACCCCCGGCCGGCTCGGCCAGTTCGTGCTGTACGCGGCTTTTGCCGCGGCCGGGCTCGGCCAGCTCTCAGAAGTCTGGGGCGAGGTTTCCGCCGCGTCCGGCGCCGCCGAACGGCTGTTTGAGATTTTGCGCGTCAAATCGGCGATCGCGGCCTCTGCTTCGCCGCGGGCCCTGCCGGTACCCGCGCGCGGCGATGTCGGGTTTGATAATGTCAGCTTTGCCTATCCGACCCGGCCGGATGCGCCGGCGGTCGATGGCGTTTCGTTCACGGTCCGCGCCGGCGAGAAGGTCGCGATCGTCGGTCCCTCGGGCGCGGGAAAGAGCACGCTGTTTCACCTGCTGCTGCGATTCTACGATCCGGCGCGCGGCGTGATCGCCTTCGACGGCGTTCCGATCCGGGCGGCTGATCCGCGCGAGCTGCGCGCGCGCATCGCGCTGGTGCCGCAGGAATCCGTCGTGTTCGCCGCGAGCGCGCGCGAAAACATCCGCTTCGGCCGGCCGGATGCGACCGACGCCGAGGTCGAGCGCGCGGCTGATCTGGCGCATGCCACCGAATTCATCCGGCGATTGCCCGGCGGCTTCGAGGCGCAACTTGGCGAGCGCGGCGTGACGCTGTCCGGCGGCCAGCGCCAGCGCATCGCGATCGCGCGCGCGATCCTGCGCGACGCGCCGCTGTTGCTGCTGGACGAGGCGACCTCGTCGCTCGATGCGGAGAGCGAAACCCTGGTGCAGACCGCGCTGGAAGAATTGATGCGTCACCGCACCACGCTGGTGATCGCCCATCGCCTCGCCACCGTCTTGTCCTGCGACCGCATCCTGGTGATGGAGCAGGGCCGCATCGTCGAGCAGGGCACCCACGCCTCACTGGTCGCCGCCAACGGGCTCTATGCGAGATTGGCGAGGTTGCAGTTCGAGGGGGTGTGAGTTCGGCTCCTCGTGCGCCCGCCACGTTTGTCATCACCCGCCACCCGGTCCGGCCTTTGGCCGGCCGGATGACAGGCTCCGGCGGGTGATCCAGTATTCCAGAGGCGTTAGTGATTGACGCTGAAGCCGCGGCGTACTGGATACTCCTTCGCGGAGTATGACGACTGAATATGGGGAGGCGTCGTGAACAACACTTACGGCTTCCACTCCATCCGCAGCACGGGTCTCCCCGACGTCGGATTCACATCTTCGCCGGCATGTGCAAAACCGTTGCGCTCGTAGAACCGGATGGCTCTGATGTTATCGGTATTCACCAGCAGCCTAATGCAATCCGGCGAGCGGCGCTTTGCCTCGTCGACCAGTGCAGTCGCGAGCTTCGAGCCCCAGTGACCGGGCGCGACGACCAGCTGATCGAGATAGCCTGACGCATCAATGGTGACGAAGCCGATCAGTGCCCCCGCTCGCTCAGCGACAATGATCTCAGCCTTCGGCACCAGCTCGCTGCGCCAGCGCTCGCGCCACCAATTTTCGCGCCCCGCGAAATCGATGGAGGGATAGGCCTGCTGCCAGGTCTGAAGCCACAGCGCGATCGCCGCGTCTTCGTCCTCGCCGCGGTAGGGGCGCAGATGAAACGTCGCGGCCACTACCGTTCCGTCAGCTTCAGCTCGATGCGGCGATTGCGCTTGTAGGCATCTTCCGTCGCAGCCGTATCGAGCGGCTGGAATTCCGCAAAGCCGGCCGCGACCAGCCGCTGCGCCGGCACCCCGAGTGAGATAAGGTACTGCACCACCGAGATCGCGCGCGCCGACGACAATTCCCAGTTCGACTTGAACAATGGGCTGTTGACGATCGGCCGCACGTCGGTGTGGCCGTCGACCCGCAGCACCCAGGCGATTTCGCTTGGGATCTGCTTGTCGAGATCGATCAGCGCGTTCGCTACCGTGTCAAGCTCGGCGCGGCCTTCGGGCAGCAATTGTGCCTGCCCGGTGTCAAAAAATACTTCTGACTGAAAGACAAAACGGTCGCCGACGATCCGGATGTCCGGCCGGTTGCCGAGAATGGCGCGCAACCGCCCAAAGAATTCCGACCGATAGCGCGACAATTCCTGCACCCGTTGCGCCAGGGCGACGTTGAGACGCTGGCCGAGATCGGCGATCTTGCCTTGCGATTCCTTGTCGCGCTTCTCCGAGGCATCGAGCGCGTCTTCGAGCGCGGCGAGCTGACGGCGCAACGCTGAGATCTGCTGGTTCAGCACCTCGATCTGGGCCAACGCCCGCGCCGAAACCTGCTTTTCGGAATCCAGCGCCTTGTTCAGTTCGTTGGCGCGGCCGGCAGCGTCGTTGCCGGCGCCGGCGAGGCCCTCATACAGCCCCTTGATGCGATCGCGCTCGGCTTCGGTGGAGGCGAGCCCGGCGCGGAGCTGCGAGAGCTGGTCGTTGAGATTGAGCTCGCTGAGCTTTTCCAGCGACAACAAATCGTTGAGCTGCGCGATCTTGGCATTGAGCTCCTCCAGCGCCTTGTCCTTGCCGGTGATCTGCTGCGACAGGAAGAACTGCACCACCAAAAACACCGACAGCAGAAATACGATCGAGAGCACCAGCGTCGACAGCGCATCGACAAAGCCTGGCCAGTAGTTGAATCCGGTCTCGTTGCGGCGGGCACGGGCAAGGGCCATTGGCTTCTCTCTCTTGGTGGTCAGCTCTTCTCAGGCTGGCGCGCCAGGCGCTCGAGCAATTTCTTGATCTCGCGGTTCTGCTCGCCCTGGCCGTCCGCCCATTCGCGGATCATCTGCTGCTCGGTGCGCATATGCGCGACCAGGCCCTGAATGGCTTCGGCGAGATTGGCCATCGCAGCCGTCGTGCTGCGGCTGGCGCCGCCCTCTTCCAGCGTCAGCCGCAACCGCTCGACCGCGGCCTGAAGTTCGCCATTGCCGCCGGTGCCGCCTTCCTTGGAATATTCGCGCACGGTTGTCGCGAGCCAGTCTTCCAGGTCGGTGTAGAACCGGTTCTGCGCCTGGCTCGACTGCAGGTCGAGAAAGCCGAGGATCAGCGATCCCGCAAGGCCAAACAGCGAGGACGAAAACGAAATGCCCATGCCGCCGAGCGGCGCGGCGAGACCTTCTTTCAGCGTGTCGAACAGGGCGCCGGCGTCGCCGCCGACTTTGAGGCCGTCGATCACCTTGCCGACGGAACCGACGGTTTCGATCAGGCCCCAGAACGTGCCGAGCAGCCCGAGGAACACGAGCAAGCCCGTCATGTAGCGCGAAATGTCGCGGGCTTCATCCAGCCGTGTGGCGATCGAATCCAAGAGATGCCGCATGGTCTGCTGCGAGATCGTCATCCGCCCCGATCGCTCGCCACCGAGGATCGCCGCCATCGGCGCCAGCAGCTTCGGATGGCGGTCGATCGCAAGCCCGGGATCGGCGATGCGGAAATTGTTGACCCAGGCGACTTCCGGGTAGAGCCGGATCACCTGGCGAAACGCCAGGATGATCCCGACCGCGAGCACCAGGCCGATCAGGGTATTGAGGCCAGGGTTGGCAAAGAACGCCACGACGATCTGCTTGTAGAGCACGACCGTTATCAGCGCGCACAGCACCAGAAATACCAGCATCCGCACCAAAAAAATCCGCGGCGAGGACAGCTTTGCCAGTTCGATCTCCATCGCGGAGCGGGAAGGGGAGCCAGCACGCATTATAGATGTCGTCCGTTGCGAGGAACCGATTTCGGGCACCAATATGGCACAGCGCGCCTGAGAAAAAAGCCAGTTGCCGCCCGTTTGCGGCGGAAAAGGGGAACTTCGGTGTGAAACCCGCTTGGAGGCAGTAGTTGCACCGCGTCCGGGACACGAGGGCCGTCACTTCCCCAACGGCTTGAGAATCTTCACCAGTTCCGCGTGGATAAACTCGTTGCCGCAGATCAAATTGCCGGTCTTCAGCGGATCATCGTCGCCTTCGATGCCACTGACGATACCGCCGGATTCGCGCACGATGATCTGGCCGGCCGCCATGTCCCAGGGCTGCAAATTGCGCTCCCAAAAGCCGTCGAGACGGCCAGCCGCGACGAAGGCCAGATCCAGCGAAGCCGCGCCGAACCGGCGCAGGCCGGCCACCTTGTTCTGGATTTCCGTCATCTCCAGGCGCGACAATTCGAAATCGCCGCGGCCGATATGCGGCAATCCGCAGCCGATCACGCAGTCGCCAAGTTTGCGCCGGCCGGCGACCCGCAACCGCTGGTCGTTGAGGAAGGCGCCCTTGCCGCGTTCGGCGGTGTAGAGCTCGTCATTGGCGGGGTTGTAGATCACCCCCGCAATCATCGTGCCTTCGCGCTGCAGGCCGATCGAAATGGCAAATTGCGGGATGCCGTGCAGGAAGTTGGTGGTGCCGTCGAGCGGATCGACGATCCAGGTGTGGGTCTTGTCCTCGCCGATCCGCGCGCCGCCTTCCTCGCCGATAAAACCGTAGCCCGGCCGCGACTTGATAAGATCGTCGTGCAGCATCTCCTCGGCGCGCTTGTCGGCGAGCGAGACAAAATTGGCCGGCCCTTTCAGCGACACCTGGAGATTCTCGACTTCGCCGAGATCGCGCTTGAGGCTGCGGCCGGCGCGGCGCGCGGCTTTGACCATGACGTTGATAAGGGCTGAATGCAGCATGATCTCGGCTCAAGACGACCCGAAGCGTCAGGTCAGGATAGGGATGGGTGGGGTTGATAGCAGTGGGTGCCCTGCGGCTGCGGCGGCGTCAAGGCGGATCATTTGGTGCCGAGCCATTTGCGCGCGGCAGCTTCCGCCTTGGCGCGGTCCTCGGGGCTTAATTCGTTGAGCGCTTCGTCCAGCAGGGGGTCGCCCTTGCCCGCGGTTTTCGCGACAATGTGCCATTTGAGGCCCTCGATCTTGTCGGTCGGCGCGCCCTGTCCGCTCACCAGCACGCGCGCCAGGCGGTTTTGGGCGATCGGGCTGTTTTGCCTGGCGGCCTTGCGCAGCAGCGCTACCGCGGCGGCGACGTTTTTCGGCGTGCCGGTGCCGTTATAGAGCGCGATGGCGTATTCGACCTCGGCATCGACATTGTCGGCGAGGGAAGCCGCCTGTAACAGCCGCACCGCCTTTTCCATGTCCTTCTCGACGCCGGTGCCTTCCTTGTAAAAGGTCGCGAGCGCGTATTGCGCTTCCGGATTGCCCTCGTCGGCGGCTTGCCGAAGCAATTCGGCCGCGCGCTTGATATCCTGCGGCAGCGTCTGTCCGTCGAGATAGAGCAGCGCCAGATTATACGCCGCCTTCGGATTGCCGAGCTTGGCCGAGGACGCCAGCAGTTTGACCGCTTCCTCGCGGTTGGTTGCGCCGCCGCGGCCTGAGAGGCGCATCATGGCGAGGGCGAACATGCCCTCGCGGTCGCCGCCATCGGCGGCGCGCTTGTACCAGTCGGCGGCCTTGGCATAATCGCGCTTGACCCCCATCGCGTTGGCGTAGAGCTCGCCGAGCATCGTCATGGCTTTGGGATCGCCCCGGTCCTGCGCCCGCTTGCTCGCCAGATCGAACGCGGTCTTGTACATGCCGCGCTGATAGGCGCCGTAAACCTGATCGACATTGGGATCGTCGGGTGTGGGGGCCGGTGTGACGGTGGCGGCCGGCGCCGGCGTTGCCCCGGGTTTTGGCGCCGCCGCGGGCTTCTTGGCGAGCGTATGGGGTTTTGCCTTCGGCTTGGCGGCCGGTTGGCCGGTGGCTGGCGGGGTTTGAGCGGGCGGCGTCTGAGCGGGCGGGGGCGATAGCGAGATTTGCGCTGCCGCGCCTGACGTCAGCACGACAAAGCATGCGAGGATCGCTATGGGACGCAGGATCATTCCGGCGCTATCCCTGTTCGGCTTTGGCTTTTCCGGACATTGCGGCATGCGCCTGCCGGATCGCCTGCTCCACCTCGGCCAGCGCGACTAAACCGCCGCGCGGATCGGCCCAGATGAAATCGCCGACCAGTACGAAATCTGCGCCGGCTACCGCGAACTCATAAGCCTCTTCGCGGGAAGCCGCAAAGCCGACGCAGGGCGGCTCGAACAATTCGGCCCACCATTGCAATCGCTCGGCAATCGCCTCGGTTGAAGGCCGCTTTCCCTGCGCATCGGGCTCGCCGAACAGCACGTAATCCGCGCCGATTTCGCCAGCGGTCATCGAATCATGCCGCGTTGCGAGCCCGCCGACGCCGGCGATGCGATCGGGTTTCAGGGTTGGCAGCGCCTCCTGCAGGGCGTCGATCCCGGTCAGATGCGCGCCATCGGCACCGCTGCGCGCGACCAGCTCGGCATGGCCGTCGAGCAACAGCGCCGCACCGCGTTCCTGGATCGCGGGCGCCAAGGCCTTGATTCGCGAAATCATGCTGCGCGGGTCGGTCGGCTTGAGCCGCACCAGCACCGCCGCGACGTCGGCTCCGGCCAGCAAAGCAGGCAGGTTCGCCACGAGCGATGCGGGATCGTCCACCTCCGGTGTCGCGAGGTAGAGACGCGGCACCGGGCGCGGTGGCGCGGGTTTAGTGGCCATGATGTCGGCTTGATGCCCCCGGACTACGGCCAAAAAAGGGGCGGGAAAAAGCCCGACGGGCCGAAATCATGCGACTTTCGGATCGAGCTCGCCCTTGACGTAACGCTTCGCCATCTCGGCGGTGGTGAGCACCTTCTTGATCTTGCTGGCCTGACCCGCGGTGTTGAATTCCTCCAGCCGCTGCTTGCAAAGCTTGGCCATCGCCTCCATCGCGGGCTTGAGATATTTGCGCGGATCGAACTCTTCCGGGTTGCTGTTCAAGACCTTGCGGATCTGGCCGGTCATCGCCATGCGATTATCAGTGTCGATGTTGATCTTGCGCACGCCGTTCTTGATGCCGCGCTGGATCTCGGACACCGGCACGCCCCAGGTCGGCTTCATCTTGCCGCCATTGGCGTTGATGATCTCCTGCAGGTCCTGCGGCACCGAGGACGAACCGTGCATCACCAGATGCATGTTCGGCAATTTGCGGTGGATTTCCTCGATCACGTTCATGGCGAGGATATCGCCGTCCGGTTTGCGGGTGAACTTGTAGGCGCCGTGCGAGGTGCCCATCGCGATCGCAAGCGCGTCGACTTTTGTCTCCTTGACGAATTTGACCGCCTCGTCCGGATTGGTGAGAAGCTGGTCGTGGGAGAGTTTTCCCTCGGCGCCGTGGCCGTCTTCCTTGTCGCCCATGCCGGTCTCTAGCGAGCCCAGCACGCCCAATTCGCCCTCCACCGAGATGCCGCCGAGATGGGCCATGTCGGTGACCTTTCTGGTGACGCCGACATTGTAGTCCCAGTCAGCGGCCGTCTTGCCGTCGGCCTTCAGCGAGCCGTCCATCATGACCGAGGTAAAACCGGCCTGGATCGCGGTCATGCAGGTGGCGGGCTCATTGCCGTGGTCGAGATGCACGCAAACCGGGATCTGCGGATAGATCTCGGTAACGGCGTCCATCATGTGCCTGAGCATGATGTCGTTGGCATAGGACCGCGCGCCGCGCGAAGCCTGGATGATGACCGGGGCATCGAGGCTGGAGGCGGCGTCCATGATCGCGAGCGCCTGCTCCATGTTGTTGATATTAAAGGCCGGCACGCCGTAATCGTGTTCCGCCGCATGGTCGAGCAATTGACGCAACGTGATGCGAGCCATCTGTCCTGTTCTCCGCGTTTGGCCTCGATGCAAGGGGTAGTCAAAGGGGCCGGAAAGGGTCCGGGCTAAATCTAGCGTATCTTCAAAACCTCGACACCGGGCAGGGGTTTGCCTTCCATCCATTCAAGAAACGCGCCGCCCGCGGTCGAGACATAAGTGAAATCCTGGGCGACCCCGGCCTGGTTCAGCGCCGCCACGGTGTCGCCGCCGCCGGCGACCGAAATCAGCTTCTTCGCCTTGGTCCGCGCCGCCGCATGGCGCGCCGCCGCCACGGTGCCGCGGTCGAATGGCGGCAGCTCGAAGGCGCCGAGCGGGCCATTCCAGACCAGCGTTGCGGCATCGTCGATCGCGGCCAGAACCCGCTCGATCGACTGCGGGCCGACGTCGAGGATCATGCCGTCCGACGGGATGGCATCGAGGCCGTAGGCATGGGACGGCGCGTTGGCCTGGAACTGAAACGCGACGATGGCGTCGACCGGCAGGATGATGGCGCAATTCGCGGCTTCCGCCTTCTCCATGATCCGCAGCGCGGTTGCCGCCAGATCCTTCTCCGCCAATGACTTGCCGATGCCGACGCCTTGCGCGTGCAGGAAGGTGTTGGCCATGCCGCCGCCGATCACCATCGCGTCGACTTTTTTGACGAGGTTTTCCAACAGATCGATCTTGGTGGAGACTTTTGCGCCGCCGATGATCGCGATCACCGGCTTGGTCGGGTGCTCCAATGCCTTGCCGAGCGCCCCGAGCTCGGCCTGCATGGTGCGGCCGGCATAGGCCGGCAGCACATGGCCGAGGCCCTCGGTCGTGGCGTGCGCCCGATGCGCTGCCGAGAACGCGTCGTTGACCCAGATGTCGCCGAGTTTTGCGAGTTCCGCGACAAAAGCCTGATCGTTCTTTTCTTCTTCCTTATGGAAACGGGTGTTTTCCAGACAAAGGATGTCGCCGTCCTTCATCGCCGCGACGGCCTTTTGCGCGACTTCCCCGATGCAATCGTCCGCGAACGCGACCTCCTTCTTGATCACTTCCGCTAACGCCGCGGCAACGGGCTTGAGCGATTCCTTGGGGTCGCGTCCCTTGGGCCGGCCGAAATGCGCGAGCAGGATCACCTTGCCGCCCTTGGCGGATATCTCGGTGATGGTCGGCGCGACGCGCTCTAGCCTTGTCGCGTCGGTGACGTGGCCATTTTCCATGGGTACGTTGAGATCGACGCGGAGCAGCACGCGCTTGCCCTTCACGTCGACGTCATCGAGGGTGCGGAATTGCTTCATGTGACGCTTGCTTCCCACGTCGTCATGCCCGGCCTTGTGCCGGGCATCCACGTCTTTCTTTTTGCGACATCAAGACGTGGATGGCCGGGACAAGCCCGGCCATGACGATAAATTCCTACAGCAGTTTCCCCATCGCGACGGCGGTGTCCGCCATGCGGTTGGAAAAACCCCATTCATTGTCGTACCACGCCATCACCCGCACCAGCGTGCCGTTCTGCACCTTGGTCTGGTCCATGTGGAAGGTCGCGGAATGCGGATCGTGATTGAAGTCGATCGAGACGTTGGGAAACGTAGTATAGCCCAGGATGCCCTTGAGCTGCTGCTCGCTGGCACGCTTCATGGCGTCGTTGACCTCTTCCTTGGTGGTTGCACGTTGCGCGACGATCTTCAGATCGATCACCGAGACGTTCGGTACCGGCACGCGGATCGAGACGCCGTCGAGCTTGCCCTTCAGTTCCGGCAGCACCAGGCCGATCGCTTTCGCGGCACCCGTCGAGGTCGGGATCATCGACATCGCGGCCGCCCGGCCGCGATAGAGGTCCTTGTGCAGCGTATCCAGCGTCGGCTGGTCGCCGGTATAAGCATGGATCGTGGTCATGAAGCCAGTCTCGATGCCGACGGTGTCGTTCAGGACTTTCGCCACCGGCGCGAGGCAATTGGTGGTGCAGGAGCCGTTGGAGACGACGAGATGATCTTTTGTCAGTTTGTCGTGGTTGACGCCGTAGACGATGGTGGCGTCGGCGCCGTCGGCGGGCGCCGAAACCAGCACGCGCTTGGCGCCGGCGGTCAGATGCGCGGCGGCCTTGTCCTTGGCGGTGAAGATGCCGGTGCATTCCAGCGCGATGTCGACGCCAAGCGCCTGCCACGGCAGTTTTGCAGGATCGCGTTCGGCCGACACCTTGATCTTGCCGTTGCCGAGGCTGATCGTATCGCCGTCGACGGTCACGGTGCCGGGAAAGCGGCCATGGACCGAATCGAAGCGCAGCAAATGGGCATTGGTGTCGACCGGGCCGAGATCGTTGATGCCGACCACCTCGATATCCTTGCGGCCGGACTCGGCGATAGCCCGCAGCACGTTGCGGCCGATGCGGCCAAATCCGTTGATCCCGACCCGGATTGCCATTCAACTCCTCCTCAAAAGTTCGAAAATCTCATTGTTTTCAGCGGGCTCGGCTAGTTCTGGGCATTCATGCTCCCCCGAACGAGCCGTCGTTGCAATGCATCATAAACCCGAACGTTCCCGCAGCGCTACCTCGCATTCAGGCGGTTTAACGCAGCCTCGACAGCGGCCTCCGCCGTAATCCCAAAATGCTTGTACAGCGCTTTCGCCGGGGCGCTGGCCCCGAACGTGCTCATGCCGATGAAAATCCCGTCCGGGCCGATCACGCCATCCCAGCCGAACCGGACCGCGGCTTCGATCGCGATTTTGACCGGAGCATTGCCGATGATCGCCTGGCGCTGTTGCGCCGGTTGCGCCAGCAGCAGTTCCAGCGAGGGCACCGAGACCACCCGCGCCGCGATGCCGCGTCCGGCCAGCTCTTTCTGCGCGGCGACGGCGATTTCAACCTCCGAGCCCGACGCATAGAGCGACACTTTCGCCTCGCCCTGCGCGGCCACCAGTTCGTAGCCGCCCTGGCTGCATAGATTTTCCGAGCTGGCCGAGGTGCGCGCCGGAGCCAGGTTTTGCCGCGACAGTGCCAACACCGTGGGGCCGGTGGTGCGTTCGAGCGCGAGCTGCCAGCACTCGGCGGTTTCCACCGCGTCCCCCGGGCGGAACACGCGCATGTTCGGCATCGCGCGGAGCGCCGCCAGATGCTCGACCGGCTGATGCGTCGGTCCGTCTTCGCCGAGCCCGATCGAATCGTGGGTCATGACGTAGACCACCGGCGTATGCGACAGCGCCGCGATCCGCATCGAGGGACGCGCGTAGTCCGTGAAGCACAGGAAGGTGCCGCCGGCCGGCGCGAAGCCGCCATGGGACGAAATGCCGTTCATGGCCGCCGCCATGCCCATTTCGCGGATGCCGTAATGGATGTAGCGGCCGGAAAAATCGCTCGGGGTTACTTCCTTCAGGCCCTTGGTGCGGGTGTTGTTGGACGGCGTCAGATCGGCCGAGCCGAGCAGCAATTCGGGCAGCACCGGGACCAGCGCCTCGAGCGCCATCTCGCTCGCCTTGCGGGTGGCAATCGTCGGCGGCTCGGCGACCAATTTGTCTTTGAGCTTGCGGATGGCGTCGGCGAGCCCTTCCGGGCGCCTTCGCTCGATCACGCGCCTCGCGAATTCGTCGCGTTTCGCATCATTCATGCCATCAAAACGGCTGCGCCAATCGGCGTTGGCGCTGGCGCCTTGCTTGCCGACATTGCGCCATGCGGCCAGCACGTCGTCGGGGATCTCGAACGGGCCGTAATCCCAGCCCAGCGCCTTCTTCGCGGCCAAGAGTTCGTCGGGGCCTAGCGGTTCGCCATGGGCTTTCGAGGTGCCGGCTTTGGTCGGAGCGCCGAAGCCGATGATGGTCTTGCAGGCGATCAACGACGGGCGGTCGGACGACTGCGCCTGCGTGATTGCGGCAGCGATCGCCTTCTGGTCATGGCCGTCGATCCGGACCGCGTTCCAGCCATGGGCCTTGAAGCGCGTCACTTGGTCGACGCTGTCGGTTAGCGTGATCGGGCCGTCGATGGTGATGCCGTTATCGTCGTACAGGAAGATCAGCTTCTTTAGTTTCAGGTGCCCGGCAAGCGCGGCCGCTTCATGACTGACGCCTTCCATCAGATCGCCGTCCGAGCACAGCACATACGTATAGTGATCGACGATATCGTCGCCGAATTCCGCCGCCAGCAGCCGCTCGGCCAATGCCGAGCCGACCGAAAAAGAGATTCCCTGGCCAAGCGGCCCGGTGGTCGCCTCGACGCCGGGGGTGAGAAAATTCTCAGGATGTCCGGGGGTCTTGGAGCCGAGCTGCCGGAAATTCTTGATCTCATCCAGCGTCATTTCCGGATAGCCGGTGAGATAGAGCAGCGCATACAACAGCATCGAGCCGTGACCGGCCGACAGAATAAAGCGGTCGCGGTCCGGCCAATGCGGATCGGCGGCATCGAACTGCAAGAATTGCGTGAACAGCACGGTCGCCACATCAGCGGCGCCCATCGGCAGGCCGGGATGGCCGGATTTCGCCTTTTCGACGGCATCCATTGCCAGTGCGCGGATCGCATTGGCCATTCGGGAATGATCGACGCGGGTCATGATGAAAATCCGCTTGAAATGAGATGTTTTGTGGCGATCCGCCGCTTGGGCGGATGGCCTCGGCAGAGGCCTGCCGGCGACGGGAAGCGAAGGCTGGATAGCATCTGTATCCCCTTGAGTCCAAGCCAGTGCAACGCCCCTCGGGCGCGAAAAGTTGCTTTGCGGTGCATAGCTTTGAACCGGCGTTGCGCTGGCCTCGCTTGCCACGTAAATTTCATCGCCTAAACGCTTGCCGAACCGCGGATTTTTGAAGCGGCCGGCGGGCTAGAGCATGATCCGGAAAAGTGGGAACCGGTTTTCCGAAAAGATCATGCTCAAAGAAAGAGATGAGATCATGATCCGGTTCAACCTAATCGGATCATGATCGAAAGCCAAAGGTCCGCGCTGTCTGATGAGCGATCGTCCCGTCAACGGTACCGGCAACGCCGAGCCCTCTTTCGCCGACATCGACGCCGCGACCAGGCGGTTGATGGCGGCGCTGGACGCGTTGGAAAGCGCGGTCGAGCGGCGGCGCGAGGCCGACCGCGACGAGAACGAATTGGCGATAAGGATCCAGGCGCTGGGCGCGGACCGGTCGCGGCTCGCCGACGAGCTCGACGGATCGCTGGTAAAATCGCGCCGGCTGGAGCGCGCCAACCGCGAGATCGCCGAAAAGCTGGATGCGGCGATCGGCACCATCCGCGCCGTGCTCGATGCCGGAGAGGGTTCATGAGCCATATCAACGTCACCATCAACGGCCGGCAGTACCGGATGGCCTGCGAGGAGGGGCAGGAGGTGCGCCTCTTAAAACTCGCCGAGGGGCTGGAATCGCGCATCCAGAGCCTGCGCGGAAAATTCGGCGAGATCGGCGATGCGCGCCTGGTCGTGATGGCCGCACTGACGGCGTGCGACGAACTGCTCGACGCCAATAATCGCATCCGCAATCTCGAAGAAGAACTTGCAGCGCTCCGCGACGTCCGCGTCGCCGCCGCCGATCGCGCCCGCGCAACCCAGACCGCGGTCGCCAACGCCCTCAACGCCGCCGCCGACCGCATCGAGAAGACCACGCAGGTGTTGAACCGCACCATCGGCGGCGGGGTCGCGATCGGGTGACGCGCTTTCTTCACCCTCCCCCTCCAGGGCCCTCCAGGGGAGGGTGAAGAAAGCGCGAATTCACCGAAGTCTCAGCACCAACATTTCACGCTGACTCGTTCAAACGAGAACAGCCCCCGTAAAGGCTGGCGGTTTTGTTCCATCGTGGTTACATTGCTAAGGCGAAGCTGCGTCGCGCGTCAGGAGCCATATATCCCCGGGGCCTTATCGATCCTTTAGGGAACTGTCCCTGGCCGGGTCCGTG
>Ga0209526_10001504_pt1 | contig 15654 bp, 16 predicted proteins | sample JacPinW_OM2H0_M1_FD_188566 | JGI IMG/M metagenome (GOLD analysis project Ga0209526, IMG submission 188566) | Forest soil microbial communities from Algoma, Ontario, Canada - Jack Pine, Ontario site 1_JW_OM2H0_M1 (SPAdes) (version 2) | ecosystem: Environmental > Terrestrial > Soil > Boreal... | reverse complement strand
TGCCACTGCGACCGCATGACCTTGCTCTTTTCCTGCAGGTTGGCCAGCTCCCTCTCGATCGCGTTGAGGCGATCCTTCGAGGCCCGGTCCTGTTCTTTCTTGAGGGCCTGTCGCTCAATCTCGAGTTGGCGAATCTGGCGCTCGATCTCGTCCAGTTCCTGGGGCAGGCTGTCGATCTCCATGCGCAGACTGGAGGCGGCTTCATCGATGAGGTCGATCGCCTTGTCGGGCAGGAAGCGGTCGGTGATGTAACGATGCGACAGCACCGCAGCCGCCACGATGGCGGAGTCGGTGATCCGTACCCCGTGGTGGACCTCGTACTTTTCCTTCAAGCCGCGCAGGATCGAGATGGTGTCCTCGACCGACGGCTCGGCGACGAAGATGGGCTGGAAGCGGCGTTCCAGCGCCGCATCCTTCTCGATGTGCTTCCGGTACTCGTCGAGCGTGGTCGCGCCGACGCAACGGAGCTGACCTCGAGCCAGCGCCGGCTTCAGCAGGTTGGAGGCGTCCATCGCACCCTCGGCCGCCCCGGCACCGACCAACGTGTGAAGCTCGTCGATGAAGAGGATGACCTGCCCGTTCGACGACTCGATCTCTTTCAGGAGAGCCTTCAGCCGGTCCTCGAACTCGCCGCGGTACTTGGTGCCGGCAATCAATGCACCGAGATCCAGCGAATGCACGCGTTTGTCCTTGAGCGACTCAGGCACATCACCCTGCGCGATCCGCTGAGCAAGCCCTTCGGCGATCGCCGTCTTGCCTACCCCGGCCTCACCAATCAAGACCGGGTTGTTCTTGGTCCGGCGCGACAGGACCTGGATGACGCGGCGGATCTCCTGCTCGCGACCGATGACCGGGTCGAGCTTGCCCTCGCGTGCCAGGGCGGTGAGATCGCGCGAGTATTTCTCGAGCGCCTGGAACTTGGACTCCGGCGTGGCGTCGGTCACACGGGACGAACCGCGAACCTTCGTGAGCGCCTCGAGGATCTTCTCGCGCGTGACGCCGGCCCGCTGCAAAATCCGAGCGCCTTCGCTGTTCGCCTCGTCCACGATGGCAAGCAGCAGGTGCTCGGTCGAGAGGTACTCGTCCTTGAGTCGCTCCATCTCTGTCGAGGCCGCGTCGAGCAGCCGGCGAAGGCGGGAACCGAGATAGGTCTCGGCGCCGTACACCTTGGGCAGCCGATCGAGCTGAGCTTTGACGTCGGACGCGACCCGAGTCGGATCGACACCAACTTGCTGGAGAATGGGCGGAACCGTCCCATCCTGCTGCTGGAGCAGGGCGAGGAGCAGGTGTTCCGGCGTGATCTCCTGGTGCTGGGCTTCCTGGGCGAGCGTCTGCGCTTGCTGGATTGCCTCCTGGGTCTTCTCTGTTAGTCGGTCAGGGCGGAACGGCATAGTCTGGGTGTACCCGACTCAGAATATGCCTTAAACGGTCCTGGCTCCAAGTCCCCTCCCTGACCCTCCCCCGCGAGCGGGGGAGGGAAAGGGCGAGGCTTGTGTTTAGACCTCTTTGAAGTCGGCGTCGACGACGTCGCCGTCGGCCGGCTTGCCCGATGCGGGGCCTTCCGTGCCGGTGGCCGACTGGGCCCCGGCGCCGGCGCCCTGGGCCTGCCGGTACACGGCTTCGCCGATCTTCTGCATCGCGGTGGCCAGCTCCTGGCTGGTCGACCGCATGCGCTCCACGTCGTTGTCCTTGATCGCCTGCTTCACCGGCTCGATCTTGCTCTCGACCTCGGACTTCACCGAGGCGTCGATCTTGTCGGCGTTCTCCTGCAGGACTTTCTCCGCCTGGTAGACGAGGCTGTCCGCCTGGTTGCGGGCCTCGATTTCCTCACGGTGCTTTCGGTCCTCTTCGGCGTGTGACTCGGCGTCCTTCACCATCCGCTGGACTTCGTCCTTGTTCAGCGTCGTTGAAGCCGTAATCGTCACCTTCTGCTCCTTGCCGGTGCCGAGGTCCTTGGCCCGCACGTTGAGGATGCCGTTGGCATCGATGTCGAAGGTCACCTCGACCTGCGGCACGCCACGCGGTGCGGGCGCGATGCCGTCGAGATGGAACTTCCCGAGCGTCTTGTTCGCCGACGCCATGTCGCGCTCCCCCTGGAGCACATGGATCTCGACCGACGGCTGGTTGTCGGATGCGGTCGAGAACACCTGGCTCTTCGAGGTCGGGATCGTGGTGTTGCGCTCGATCAGCTTGGTGTTGACGCCACCGAGCGTCTCCAGGCCCAGCGACAGCGGCGTCACGTCGAGCAGCAGGACGTCCTTGACCTCGCCCTTCAGCACGCCTGCCTGGATGGCGGCGCCGACGGCGACCACCTCATCCGGGTTGACGCCACGATGTGGTTCCTTGCCGTTGGTGAGCTTCTTGACCAGTTCCTGGATGGCCGGCATCCGGGTCGCGCCACCCACGAGGATGACTTCGTCGAGCTCTGCGGGAGTCAGGCCGGCGTCCTTGAGGGCCGCGTTGAAGGGGCCCACGGTGCGCTCGGTCAGGTCCGCGGTGAGCTGCTCGAACTTGGCCCGCGTGATTTTCATATCGAGGTGCTTCGGGCCGTTCTGGTCGGCGGTGATGAACGGCAGGTTGACTTCGGTTTCCATCCGGCTGGAGAGCTCGATCTTTGCCTTCTCCGCCGCCTCGGTCAGTCGCTGCAGGGCTTGCCGGTCCTGCCGGAGGTCGATCCCCTGCTCCTTCTTGAACTCGTCGGCGATGTAGTCGACCAACCGGCGGTCGTAGTCGTCACCGCCAAGGTGGGTATCGCCGTTGGTCGCCTTGACCTCGAAGACGCCCTCGCCGACCTCCAGCACCGACACGTCATAGGTGCCGCCACCGAGGTCGAAGACGAGGATCTTCTCGTTCTCCTTCTTGTCCAGGCCGTAGGCGAGCGCCGCCGCGGTCGGCTCGTTGATGATGCGAACGACGTTGAGACCGGCGATCTCGCCGGCGTTCTTGGTGGCCTGCCGCTGCGAATCGTTGAAGTACGCCGGCACGGTGATCACCGCGTCGGTGACCTTCTCGCCGAGGTAGGCTTCCGCGTCGGTCTTCAGCTTCTGCAGGATCATGGCCGAGATCTGCTCGGGGGTGTAGCGCTTTCCCTGGATCTCGACTTCGACCCGGCCGTCTTTGCCGGCGACGACTTTGTAGGGGACCATCTTCCGCTCGGTCTCCACTTCGTCGTACTTGCGACCCATGAAGCGCTTGATCGAGAACACGGTGTTCTCCGGGTTGACGGCCGCCTGCCGTCGGGCCAGCTGGCCGACGAGGCGCTCCCCTGTCTTCGTAAATGCGACGACCGACGGCGTGGTCCGTCCCCCTTCCGCGTTCGGAATGACGACCGGCTCGCCGGCTTCCATGACGGCGATTACCGAGTTCGTCGTCCCCAGGTCAATGCCTACGGTCTTTGCCATCTTTCGACTCCTTGAATAAATGCGGGCCCCGGGCGCGCGGCGCCGGAGGCAAGCTGGGCCATTTATACCCTCGTGATTTCAGCGCTAAACGAAGCGGACCAGCCTGCTTTAGCTCGCCGCGCCGGGGTAGAGTTAGTCTAGGACCGAATGCGTACGGTGATCGTGGGCTGCGGCCGGGTCGGCTCCAGCCTGGCCCGGCAGCTGAGTGAAGAGGGAGACGATGTCGCCGTCGTTGATTCGAGCGAGGCAGCCTTCAACCGGCTGGGCGAGGACTTCGCCGGCGAGATGGTATTTGGGTCGGCGGTCGATGAGGACATCCTCCGGCGCGCCGGGACCGAACGCGCCGAGGCATTCGTGGCCGTGACCAACGCCGATACCACGAACATCATGGCGGCCCAGCTGGCCCAGCATGAGTTCGGCGTGAAGAAGGTGATCTGCCGGATCTACGACCCGGCCCGCGCCGATCTCTACGCCGAGCTCGGCATCGAGACCATCTGCCCAACCACGATCGGGGCAGACAAGGTCACGCGCTTCTTCGAGAAGTAGGTGAGCGCACCCGAGCAAGCGCCCGGAGGCGCGATTGGAAGCAGCGAACTTCGGCGCGACGTCAGCGTGTGGGGCTCCTACATGTGGGGTTATGCCGATGTGGGCGCCGACATTTATGTGGCGCTTGGGATCGTGGCGTTGGCTGCCCTCGGCTTCACGCCACTCGCATTCCTCGCCGCCGGCCTGGTCTACGCGATGGTCGGCCTCTGCTACGCGGAGCTGGCCTCAGCCTATCCCGTCGCCGGTGGGGGACAGTACTTCGCGTTGCGCGGGCTCGGTGATCTCTGGGGATTCGTCGCCGGATCGGCCCTCCTCCTCGACTACACCATCGACATCGCACTCTTTACCGTCATCTCGTTCGGGTACTTCAATTACTTCCTGCCGTTCGCCAAGACGGCGGCGATCCAGGTCGGCCCGAGTCACGTGTACTGGGTCTGGCTCCTCGAAACGCTGGCGGGCATCCTGCTGCTGGTCTGGATGAACGTCCGCGGGATCAAAGTGTCCTCGACCTTCAACAATTTCCTGGGCGTGATCGCGATCGTCGGCCAGGCGGTCATCGTCATCGCCGGCTTCAGCCTGGTCTGGGACCCAAACCTCGTCGTCCAGAACTTCACGCATTACCCGGCCACGCTCGGCGATTTCGCCCTTGGCTCATCGCTGGCGATCATCTCCTTCGTCGGGCTCGAGTCCATTTCGCAGGTGGCCCAGGAGACTCGACGGCCGGCGACCATCATCCCGAGGACGTCGATCGGGCTCATCCTCTCGGTGCTCTTATTCGCGCTGGCATTCTCCATCCTCGCGGCCGGGATGCTGCCCCTCGGGCAGGGCCCGAAGAACGGCTTTTACGGCCACAGCGGCGATCCCGTCGCCCTGATTGCCGGCCACATTCCGGTAATCGGGATCGTGGCGGCGCCGGTGACGGCGCTGATCGGCGGAGTGATCGTCTTCATCTCTGCCAACTCCGGCGTCGTGAGCGCCTCACGGCTCACCTACTCGATGAGCCTCTTCAAGCTGGTGCCAAACTGGTTCAACCGGGTCAGCAAGCGCTATGCGACCCCGACGCGAACCATCGTCGTCTTCAGCGGCGTTGCAATCGTCCAGACGCTCATCGCCTTCTTCACGCCAGGCGGCTCGGGCGCAACCGACAACGCCGCGATCGAATTGCTGACCGACCTCTATGCGTTCGGGGCCACCACCGGCTACCTGATCGTCTTCGTCTCGTTGATCACGCTGCGTTTCAAAGATCCATACACGCCACGCCCCTATCGGATGCCGCTCAACATCCCGATCAAAATCAAAGATCGGACTGTCGATTTTCCCGTGCTCGGCGTCCTCGGCATGATCGGGGTGGCCATCACCCTGTTCGAGGTGGTTTTGACCCATCCGCTGGGGCGGATCGCCGGCCCCCTCTGGGTGCTGATCTGCGGATTGCTGTACATCGCGTACCGCAAGCACCAGGGATTGCCGGCCTTCGGGAATGTTCCGCGCAACTGGGAAGATGCCCAGAAGCGCGTCCTTCGGGAAGCCGAGGAATTCGAATCGCTGGAAGAGTACGAGGCCGTGCTGGCCGAGCGCGACGCCCCCGGGCCGAGTCCGGCATGACGCCCTATCGCTTCACCCGCATCGTCGGATTCGCCTCGCTCGTGGTCGGCGTGCTCATCCTGGCGCGCGACCTGATCGAGGTGCACTCGGTGCCCTATGGCATCGCCGGCGTCGGCCTGCTGGCGTTCGGTGCCTGGCGCTTGCAGGCGGCGGCCCGGCTGCGTCCTTGAACCTCGTCCTCAGTCCCCTCGGGATCACCCTGGCAGTCGGCTTCACCGTCGGGCTGGCCGGCACGCTCGGCTGGATGCTCCGGGTGCCGCCGCCGGCGCCCCGCGGCGCGACCAGCAGCGTGCGGTCGGTGGAATCGATCCGCAAAGTCCTGGTGCCGATCCTCGACCTCGGCGCGTCGGTGCGTGCCGTAGAGCTGGCGGCCCGGCTCAACCAGGGCCACAAGGCGGAGATGGTCATCGTCTACGTGCACGAGATCCCGCTCCAGGCGCCGCTCGTGATGCCGGAGAAGGACCCCCGCATCCAGCGGGCGCTCGACGCCGCTGCCTTCATCGCGACCCAGCACGCCATCCAGCCGCGCACCAAAGTCAATGTGGCCCGGCAGGCCGGCCACCGGATCGTGGAGATCGCCCGCGAAGAGGCCGTCGACCTGATCGTGATGGGGATCAGCCACCAGAATCGGCCCAATGAAAGCCCGCTCGGCCGGATCGCCGAGCACGTTGTTCGGAACGCTCATTGTGAGGTCGTCGTCGACCGGGTGCCGCGACAGAAGGTGACGCTGATCCCAAGCGAGATCAGCTAACCGAACCGGTCAGCGGGCGAGCACGACGTAGACCGCCACCGTCCCGACCGCGTTGTTGAGCGCATGAAGCAGGACGGTGTTCGTCAGCAGACCGGTCTTCGCATAGAGCAGGGCGAGCACGATCCCCATGTAGGTGAAGACGGGGAGCAGCGCCAAGCTGACGGCCGGGCTGGCGTGGGCAAGGCCGAACGCGATCGCGCTCAGGGCGACCGCGGCCCACAGTGGCAGCCGGCCCCAGAGCAGGCGCAACAGCATGCCCCGGAAGAAGGCCTCCTCGCACAGCGGCGCGGCGACCGCCGTCACGAGCAGGGCGAGCGCCAGGATGCCGATGCCGTGGGGATGCTGGATGAAGAGCAGACGGCTGTTGCCGGGGACGACCTGGCCACCATTGAAGACCATCGACGAGAGCGCGCTGACCACCGCGATGCCGACATACCAGGGGATGAGCAACCCCAGGGTCAGGCCAAGGTCACGCGGCGACGGCCAGCGCAATCCGAGAAACGCCAGCGGCGAACGAAGCCGCCGAAGCGCGACGGCGATCCCGGCGCCGAAGGCGAGATAGACGCCGAGCGTCGCGCTGAGCGCGATCGTCTCCAGGTTCGCGCGGTAGAAGCCGCGGTCCAGGCGAGCCAGGGCCACGAGCATGGCGAACACCAGGATTATCCCCAGGACCGTGAACGCGAGCACCGGGACCAGGTCCAGCCAGCGCAGCCGCTCGACCGTCTGCGCTGGTGCGGCCGGCGCCAGCCCTTCCATCGATCAATTATCGGCAGCGAGTCGCGGTCAGCCGGCGATCCGGCTGATCCGCTCGCCGTAGGGCAGGCCCAGCGTCGCCCGGATCTCGAGGCTGAGCCGCGAAAGGGCCACCCTGGATTTCAGGAAGTAGCGCTGCACATTGGGGGCGGTGTGCCACCAGAGATTGTCCTCGGGCTGGCCGTTGCTCACAATCCAGATCGGAATCCCGCCGCACACCGAGTCGCTGGCCCATCGTTCGATCAGTTCACGCCCGTCGAGGTCCGGTAGCGTGAGGTCCGCCAGGATCAGGGCGGGGACGCGGCCACGGACGAACGCATCCGCGTCCCGGCCGGTCCGGACATGCTCGAGGGGAATCCCATCCTTACGAAGTTGGATCACATAGAGGTCGGCGACGTCGGGATCGTCCTCAACGAGTAGGACCCGCAACTCCCTCGCCACACCAGCGACATTAGGAGAGCAAGCTTGCGACCGGCGTTGCGCTCACCTTGACGGCGATTCGCTCAGGCGGCAGGCCGCATGCGCTTGCGCGCCGTGCGATAGGCGTCGTAGGCGCAGAACGCCCAGAGGCCGAGGCCACCGAGGTCAAGCGGGATGCCCACCGCCGCGCCGATGACGGTAAGATCCAGCTCCGTCCCGATCACGAGCGGTCCGACGATGGCCGCGAAGAAGGCGACTCCTTTGAGCGGCGCACCCGCATACCAGTGACCCAGGCCGGGGACGATCGACAGCCGGGCGGCCCGGCCGGGGTTTAGCGGCCGGTTCTTCTTGAACCGCCCGGTCCCATCGATGATCTCGCCCGTGAGCGGCTGGACCCGAAGTTGCGCACCGCAGTGTGGACAGAATGCTGCCTCGGCCGCCACCGACCGGCGGCAGCGCGGACACGTTTGCATGAAGCAAGCGTACTAGCATTACCGACGGTGCCGGCACCCCAACCCTGGAGCCACCACTGACCGAAAAGCGCCGTACACTGCGCGAGGCGATCGCCGAGCAGGTGCATGACGGCGACGCCATCGCCCTCGGGCTTGCCCTCGAGTCCGGCATCCCGTTCGCCGCGGTCCACGAGATCATCCGCCAGCAGCGCCGCGACCTGACGCTGATCGGTCCGATCTCTGACATGGCGTTCGACCAGATGATCGCGGCCGGCACGGTGGCCAAGGTGATCGCGGCCTGGGTGGGGAACGTCGCCGGTGGCTCCGGGTACGGCTTTCGCCGGGCTTACGAACAGGGCCAGCCGCGGCGGATCGTGATGGAGGACCATTCCAACTTCACGGTGGGACTGGCGCTGAAGGCCGCGGCGATGGGTCTCCCCTACCTTCCCACCTTCACCGGGCTCGGCGGCGATATCGTTCGGTCGCACCCGCGCATCCGCCCGATCGATGATCCATTCGGTGGGCCGCCGCTGCTGGCCGTCGGTGCGCTGCGACCGGACGTCGCCATCATCCACGTCCAGCGCGCCGACCCGCAGGGCAACGCGCACCTGTGGGGCAACCTCGGCCTCACCGTCGAAGCGGCGTACGCTGCTCGGCGTACCATCGTGATCTGCGAGGAAGTCGTGCCGGACGCGGTGATCCGCAGCGACCCCAACCGGACCGTCATCCCCGGTTTCCTGGTCACCGCTGTCGTCGAGGAGCCCGGTGGCGCCCTGCCGTCTTCGGTGCAGGGCTACTGGCGTCGCGACTTCGAGCCCTTTCTCAGCTACCATCGGATCTCGCGCACACCCGAAGGGTTTGCGTCCTGGCTGCGCGAGTGGGTCCTCGACCTCCCGGACCGGCAGGCATATCTCCGCCACATGGGCGCGCCGACCAGCGAGCGGCTACGCGTCACCGATCGCCGGCTTGCCGCCGCGACGAACTTCGCGCCATGACGGCCACCTACAACCGGCGAGAGCTGATGGTGGTCGCCGCCGCGCGCGAGATCCATGATGACGAGGTCGTCTTCGTCGGCATGCGCCTGCCCCTGCTTGGCTTCGGGCTGGCCAAGGCGACCCACGCGCCGAATGCCGTGGGCCTGTTCGAGAACGGTGTGATTCGCGATCAGCCCGCCGAGACGTTCATCTATACGATGGGGGATCCGCCCAACATCGCCGGCGCGGTTGCGTGCCTCGGCTTGCTGGACGTCATGAGCCTGCTGCAGCAGGGCCGCGTCGACGTGGGATTCATCGGTGGGGCGGAAATCGATCCGCTCGGCAACCTGAACACGACCCGCACCAGCGGGAGCGGCTGGATGATTCGCCTTCCGGGGAGTGGCGGTGCCGGCGACATCGCGTCGCTGGCCGGCCGGACGGTCTTGATCATGGAGCACGAGCCACGCCGCTTTCGCGAGCGGGTCGATTACGTCACCTCGCCGGGCCACTTCCCGGGCCGGCGGCGGGGCGGTCCGGCCACGCTGATCACCACACTCGGCGTCTTCGACCTCTCGGGCGGCCGGGTGCGCGCCGCCAGCCTGCATCCGGGGGTCACGGCCCGGCAGGTGCGGGAGGCGACCGGGTTTCCGATCGACATTGACGATGGGGTCGCCGCCACCAAGCCACCCTCGGCCGAGGAGCTGGCCTACATCCGTCACGCCGATCCCCAGGGATTCTGGACCGGTGATGCCGTGAAGGCTGGATGAGCGCGACGGCTCCGGTCTGGACACCGACGGAGGCGCAGGCGCGCCAGAGCCGGCTCTGGCAGTTCATGCAGGCGCACGGCTGCACCAGCTACCCGGAACTCTGTCAGAAAGCGGTCCAGGACCCGCCGTGGTTCTGGGATGCCCTGGTCAAAGATCTCGGCATCGTGTGGTCGACGCCGTACCGCGAGGTCATGGACACCTCCGCCGGCATTCCGTTCACCCGCTGGTTCCCCGGCGGCCGGCTGAATGCATATGAGTCAGCCGTGCTCCGCCACCGCCGGTCGGACCCGGATCGGATTGCGATCATCGGCGAAACCGAGGCAGGGGCGACCCGGCAGCTGACCTACGCCCAGCTCGAGGCGGCGGTCGAGCGCACGGCGGCCGGCCTTCAGGCGATCGGCGTCGGGCGGGGCGTCGCGGTCGGCCTCTACCTACCACTGGTGATCGAGAATGCGGTAGCCCTGCTCGCCTGCACCAAGCTCGGCGCCGTCGCCGTGCCCCTCTTCTCCGGCTTCGGCGCGGAGGCGATCCGCCAACGACTCGCGGATGCGGAGGCCCGCGTCCTGATCACGGCCGACGGCGCCTTGCGTCGCGGCCGCCCCGTACCGATGAAACCGATCGCGGACCAGGCGGCGGCCGGGCTGCCCCAGCTGCAGCGGTTGGTGGTGGTCGCGTGCGTCGGGACGCTCGTCCCGATGCAACCGGGGCGGGACCTTACCTGGGACGAGCTCCAACGCGACGACGGTCGTCGCGCGCCGACGGAGCCGATGTCCACCGACGAGCCGCTGATGCTCCTGTACACGTCGGGGACGACGGGCCGGCCGAAGGGCACCGTCCACGGACACGCAGGGCTGCCCATCAAAAGCGCACAGGACTGGGCCTTTGGGATGGACGTCCGCCCGGACGACCGCATCATGTGGGTCACCGACATGGGGTGGGTGATGGGACCGTTGCTGGTCTTCGGCAGTCTGATGCTCGGTGGCACGGCGGTCTTCTACGATGGGGCTCCGGACTATCCGGATCCGCGGCGCGTGTGGGCGGTCGCCGAGCGTCACGGCGTCACCCACCTCGGCATCTCCCCCACCCTCACCCGGGTGTTGATGGCGTCCGGCGAAGGGGCCCTCCCGGCGCGGCCGGTCTCCCGGCTGCGTGTCCTGGCTTCGACCGGCGAACCATGGACGCCGGAAGCCTGGACCTGGCTCTTCGAGGTCGTCGGACGCGCAGCGGTGCCGATCATGAACTACTCGGGCGGGACGGAGTGCGGCGGCGGGTTGGTCTCCGGAAACTTTCTGACGCCCGCGAGGCCCGGCAGCTTTGCCGGGCCGATCCCCGGCGTTGACGCCGCCGTCTTCAACGACCAGGGTCAACCGGTAAGCGGCCAGGTCGGCGAGCTGGTCGTGCGCCAGCCCTACCTCGGCATGACGCTCGGACTCTGGAAAGATCCACAACGGTACCTGGACACGTACTGGTCACGCTGGCCCGATATCTGGGTTCACGGCGATTGGGCGATGGTGGACGAGGACGGGCTGTGGTACATCCTCGGGCGTTCCGACGACACCATCAAAGTCGCCGGCAAACGGGTAGGACCGGCGGAGGTGGAGGCTGCCGCCCTCGACGGCACCGAAGTGGCCGAGGCGGCCGCGGTCGGGATTCCGGATCCGCTCAAGGGCCAGTCCGTCGTCGTGTTCGCGGTGCCCCGGCCGAATGCCGACCCGGCGGCGGTTCCTGCGGCGGTCTCGCGCAGCATCGAGCGTTCGCTGGGCAAGCCCTTCAAGCCGTCAGCGGTCCACGTCGTCCCGCGCCTTCCCAAGACCCGCAACGGCAAGATCCTCCGCCGGGTGATCCGCAACGTGTTCCTCGGCGACCCACCCGGCGATCTGTCGGCGATCGACGATATGGGAACGCTGGAACCGATCCGCACGCTCGGTAGACCGGACGCTCCCTCCCCGCCGGGGACGGTACGGTGAGGGCCTAGTTCCGGAAGTACTCGCCCAGCGCGGGGTTGCTCGACCAGCCCGCGGCCCCCAGGTGGCCAAGACGGAAACCGTCCTCGATGGTCCGCAGCAGGCCGTAGTGATTCTCGGCGATGCCCGAGCGGAAGCCACTGATTGTCCGCGGCGAAATGATGAGCGTCGCGACATGCCCGCCCCAGCTATCACTGCAGCAACCGGCGCTCGTGGACCCCTCATCCCACGTGATGAAGAGCGCGCCACCGTTGCGGAACGCTGCCGAGCCGGTGATCGTCGGCACGACACTGCGCAGCCAGGCATCCCCCGCTGCGAGCCCGCAGTCGTGCGTGTCGTTGCACATGTTGGGCGTGATCCAGACGAAGTTCGGCACCGGTCCAGCGCTCATGTCGCCACCGAATTGCGTAAATGGGACGACGTGCGCCGCGCAGCGCGCCGGGTTGTTGCGGATGTCGATGTAGTACATGAAGGGGTTGTGTTTCATCGCGTAGTTGCCGGACGAAGCCCCCATGAAGCAGGGCGTCGGCATGTCTTCCATGTAGGCCTTCCAGGAACGGCCGCTTGCTTCCAGCTGGTCCGCGATGTTGCTGGCGCTCACGTAGCAGGTGGTGCAGTCGCTGGCGATCCCGAAGGTGCTGCCCGCCGTCAGGGCCAGGTAGTTGGGCAGGCTCGGGTGGGATGCCCCGTAGTAGTTCGTGGCCAGGCCGTTATTGACCGCCAGGTTGTTGATGAATGGCGCGGCGGGGTTGCCGATGACGCTGCCGTATTCGTGGTTCTCCAGCACGATCACAAAGACGTGGGCAAAGGCGGGAACCGCGCCCGCGGGTTGGGCCGGCGGCGGCGCGGGATGGGTAGCCGTGGCGGCGCCGAACCGAGCCGCGGCGGCTGGTGAGGCAGCGGGAGTGGGCGTCGCCACCGCCAGCGCCCGGCTCGCAAGCTGCGCACGGCGGTCGTCGAAGTCCCAGCCCTGCTCGACCGCCGAAGGGCGGAGCGTCGTCGTGGAGTTGACGGGCTTTGTCCCCAGCACCATCGCGGTCGGCACGGCCGCCACGGCGGCGACCCCGGCCACGATCAGCGCGGACCGCAACCCGAGGAATCTCATGAGCCAATTGACGCGATCGAGCTCCGCTGTCTTGCGGATTGCACGTAGCGTGACACAACCTGCAGGTGAATCCATTTGCCGGTTCTCCACGTTGTATGTGGGTAGGAGGACCTGATGAAACCCCTCAACGCCGAACTGGCCGCCCGTGCCTGGGAGTTTGCCCAGGGCCTCGATCTCTCGGAATATCGCCGGCTCCAGGACGAGGTCCGCAGCACCTGGCCCGCGACGACGAAGCTCAACGGCCTCGACTTCGACCGGGCCTTCCTCGCCTTCATCGCGGAGCGCTGGTTGGACAAAGCGGCGTAAGTTCGCGACAAATACGTCGTTACTCGCGCAGGCCCGGACATGTCCATCAACGATGGCCTGGCGCTCATTCGCCGGCATGACTTCGAAGGCGCGCTGCCGCTGCTGGCCGCGGAGGTGCGAAAGCGTCCGGACGACGCGTACGCTGCCTACTACCTTGCCTACGCCTTCGTCGGCGCCCAGGACCCGCAGCCGGCGGTAACGCTGCTCGCGAAGATCGTCGAGGTCCATCCGGATTTCACCGACGCCCGCACCCTCCTCGGCCTTGCCCGAATCCGGATTTCCGACTTCGCCGGGGCGACGACCGACTATGAGGCCGTCATCGCCAGGGAGCCCAAGAACGCCGCCGCCCTGCTCGGCCTGGGCATGATCGCGTACTGGAAGCGCGAGACCGCGATGGCGGAGGACTACCTCGACCGTGCGTTACGCGGCGATCCCGGGGCGCGAGATGCCCTCGTCTTCAAGGCCGACCTGCGCTACGCCGCCGGCGACATCACCGGCGCCGTCATGCTGCTGCGCGACGCGAAACGGTTGCGGCGCCCCTCGCTACCCGAGGTCTCCGATGCCGAGATCGTCGACCGGCTGGTCCGCTACGAAGCCGCGCTGCAACCGCTCCGCAAGGCCCGCGGCGGCCTGCCCGACATGCCGGGCTGGGTGTTGATCGTCGTCGGCGTTACGCTGGCGCTCACGTTCATGGCCGCCGCCGGTCTCCCCGGCGCGTGGAATGGGATGCGCCACTACCAGGACGGCAAGGGACGGCTGGTCAGCCTGGATTACGCGGGCTGCGCCGCGGAGATGGAACAGGCGGTCGAAGCCGTGCCAAACTCACCCAAGGCCTGGGCCTACGAGGCCTACTGCTACCTGCTCGACAAGGACAACAAGGCCGGGCTTTCCGCCTGGTATACCGCCCGCAGCTACGACCCGGCGATCACGCTCGACACCCAATCGGATCAGCAGATCCTGCTGGTCAAGGTACGGCTAGCCAGTCTCCCGCCGAAGGCCGCCAAATGAGCGGAGCCCTCGATCCCATCCAGGAAGATCTTCCATTCGACCTCCCCGCCGGGGTGCCCGCCCGCATCACCCCATCGAGCCAACCGGGCACCGGCCTGGCACCCTCGCTGTTCGAGCAGTTCTGGATGCGGCTCCGCGGCCTGCCCTGGGCGCGCTGGCGAGCGCAGGCGACGCCGGTGCTGAAGACCGGAGCCGGGCAGCTCGGTACCGTGGCCCGGGTCGCCGTCACCCGGGGCGGCACCGTTGCCAGTATCGCGGTCAGGCGCGGAACACCGTACACGCTGCAACTCGCCAAAGCGACGGCTCGGATCAGCCTGGTGCGTGCCTTCCCACTGCTGATCGCCCGCACCATTCACCTCTTCGGTTTTCCGGCGGTCGTGCTGCGAACGGCGATCCAATTCTCCATCGCCCACCGCGCCGGTCTGGCCATCGACGAGGTCACCTATTTCCGGGTTGATGACCCCGCGGGGTTCACGGTCTACGAAGCCCCCCCGCGATTGGGCACGGCGATCGCGATCACCTACCTGCCGACGCTGGTGCTGTGGATCTTTGCCGTCCTCTGCCTCGCCCAGGCGCTTACCCCGCGAACCGTCCTTCATCTGCCCATCACCTGGCTGACCTGGGTGCAGCTCTGGCTGGGGCTGGCGTTCGCGGCCCACATGCTGCCTTCGTACGAAGAGGCCGGCCCGGTGGCGGAGCAGGCGCGGGTCGGCGTCGTGAAGGCTGACCCGGTATCCGTCTTCTGGGTGATCCCGGCGCAGATCGTCGCGGTCCTGACCCGGTTCGGCGGGATCCTGCCGGCGGTCGTCGGCGTGCTGGCCTGCTGGTGGCTGGCGGGCGCGATCTTCCGCTAACGCCACGCGTCCGCATCACTGGGTTTCCTGTACGCTTCCCCGGTGGCCAGCGCCCGTTTCTGGGGGGTACTGTTCAGCCTGCTTACGGCAACCTTCCTGTCGAGCTGCGGCGCCGACCCGAGTTCCCCACCGCCCCTCCAGGCAACCGCATCATCCCCCGTGGGCTGCAAGACGGGACAGAGCTACCAGCACACGACGCTCGGATACCATCTCTGCTTCGCCGGCGGCTGGACCTCGCGCGACTACACCGCCGAGCCGGGAGCCGGTGGCGCGGTCAGCGTCGTGGCGTTCGGGCCGCCGTCCGTGGTGCCGGCCCACGTCCCGGCGTCGGGCGCCTTCAACCCGCCGATCGAGGTCCGGGTGGTGGCCGGGCCCAAGAATCAAGCTGAAACCAGCCTCGTGCAGGGCAACCAGGTGACGCAGGTGACGGTGGCGGGCATCACCGCCGACAAGATCGTCGTAAACGATTCCGGCCCGGCCAACGGAGCCATCATCGTGGTCCTCGAGCACCAGGCCAACACCTTCGAGATCGAGGAGGCCCCGGGCGGCACCTACGATGCCGCCTTCCAGCAGGTGCTGGACAGCTTCTCCTTCCCGGCCGGCTAAGCGGGATTTTCTCCCCTGGTATGCGGGTCGCCTCTATCCTTCCCCCACTGGGGGAGGGTTGGGGTGGGGGTTTCTCCGGCCGGCTGGTGGAGGCGGCGAGAATCGAACTCGCGTCCGAAGCAGCGTCCCGCAAGACATCTACGAG
>Ga0209526_10001503_pt1 | contig 15656 bp, 13 predicted proteins | sample JacPinW_OM2H0_M1_FD_188566 | JGI IMG/M metagenome (GOLD analysis project Ga0209526, IMG submission 188566) | Forest soil microbial communities from Algoma, Ontario, Canada - Jack Pine, Ontario site 1_JW_OM2H0_M1 (SPAdes) (version 2) | ecosystem: Environmental > Terrestrial > Soil > Boreal... | reverse complement strand
TCCTGTTTAGTAGCCACCACAGAACAATCGGCAGACGACTGCCGCGTTCGGGGCCACATCGTTGTGGTTCGCGATGATCAAGGGCGGTGAAGCTCACATCCAAAAAACATGATCCCCGGACCGGCGCCGATGCATCTAGTCCGGGGATTTTTTGCGTTGCGGGAATTATTTGGCGTGCTTTTCCAGCACGGCGGCCATGCGGGTCTGATAACCGCGGCCGGCGGCCTTGTATGCCTCGATCGTGCTTCTTTCGACGCGGAGTGAGATCAGAACCTTGCGCGGTTTCTTCTGCGGTCCGCGCTCGCCACGCTTGCGCCGGGCGGATTCCTCCGCTAGATCCGGGAATGTTTGCCGCGCCGGCTTCATCGCGGCCAGAATGTCGTCGCTCAACGGCGGTGAGTCAACGGCGTCCCAGTCCTTCTGGCTGATGTGCCGGGGCTTTTTATTTTTCGCCATGGTATGCCTTCCTTTCCTTATGATTCGCTTTCCGTAGGCTGATAACCCGCACTGTCCGTCCGCGCATAGTGAAAACGAGAACATGCAGGCGGGCGGCAATGAAGCCAAGGGCGACGGTCCGGTCTTCGCCGTAGTTCTGGCGGGTGTCCAGCCACGTCTTGGCCGTGTCGAAGTCGAAACCGGCAGCGGCGGCCATATCGACGCCATGCTTGGCGATATTGGCTTTGTTCTTGTCGCTGTCGAACTCAATCTTCACTATTTAATCGTATATACAATCAAATGGCCCGTCAATGGTAATCGACGCGGTTTTCGATCACGAATTGTTACACAGAAGCGGACAAGGCCCGCTCGGTGCTATCCACATCGAGGCCGGTGGGTGCGCAACGTTAGTCGGTATCGAAAGTGGGCGATCACGTCTCTCTTTCCTTTCCACGAAGAGGTCGAAATCAGTCTCGGCCCAGAATCGGCTCTTCCCAGAAATGAGTTCGGACAGATGCTCGGTTGTGACTACAATCCCTTCCCAAGGCTCGCAACCTGTACATTGGAAAATCTGAGGTCTGGGATTTCGTCAAAAGTCTTAGGAAAAGCTTAGGAAGATCGAATGCTTTCGGCGCCCTGAGCGATTCGCGCCACTGACCCTCCAAATGTACACAACGTACTCAAGCCCCGCAGCTACACTCACACGCTAGACCATTCCCCGACCTTCGTGACGCGCACGAAGAATATCTCATTGAGATGACGCGAATCCGTTAGCTTCGATCCTGAAATGGGCTTCTATTCTGCGGAGGCTGACATTGCTATCCTTCGAGGCGTGGTTTTATGCACCTTGGTACCGCCAACGCTGTTAAGCGTCGGTAGAGCCTGCGCATTACAGACGAATTGGCGACCGAAGCCCGGAGCGATGCGAGCTTTCGCTTTTAGATCACCATATCAGCATTTGCGCTTCAGCCCGCGCTTCGCTGCTCCTCGCCCAATCGGTCACAGGAACTCGCCCACAAGCTCTGGGTAGACATGCCGAAGCTCCCAGCTCAAATCACGCGCAGTCTCCAAGCCCAACCTCTAGCCCGCGAGGACGAGGCCTATGGCTACGAGCATCACCCGCGCCAACATAATCTCGCGCCGTTTCTTTCCGGCAATTTTAGGAATTTCTTAGGAAATGTCTTAGGAAGGAGTCCAACCCACTGAAAACTATGGCGGAGAGGGGGGGATTCGAACCCCCGACACCCTTTTGGGGTGTAACTGCTTAGCAGGCAGCCCTGTTCGGCCACTCCAGCACCTCTCCGCTGCCGCTATGCGCTTCAGTTTACTTTAGTTGTGAGCACTTTTCCATCGCTAGACGGCACCGCAAATAAGCGATGCAATGAGAGGTTTGGTTCCCTCGTGACAGAATACGTAATTTGAATATCCAAAGTACTCTCCATAGACGGCGGGACGAGGCAAATATAGCTTTCTGTTTTTCAAGAGAAAACACTGATAGCCTACATCCTTAAGCCACTCCATGGCGTAGGTTAGCGTGCTGCCCGAAGATGCCCACGCACTTCCGTACTCGAACTGACCAAGAGCGATACGCTTATGTTCAAGTAGCCGGCGCGCTCCCCTCAATACGTGAAAGTCGTAGCCCTCGGCGTCGATCTTTAAGTAATCGACAGTCGGCAAGCCAAGTCGCTCGATCTCCGTTTCCAGAGTAGTCACTTGCACGGTGCGCTCCTCGCCTCGCAAAGACGTCCCAGCAACTAACGTCGACGTCACCCCGGCATCTGGCTCCTCATAAAATGACAGTTGTGCGGCACAATCACCAACAGCGGTTCCAATAATTACGACTCTGGGCTCTGCGGCGAATCGCTGCTGCAAGGCGTTTAGAGCCGAGTCCGACGGTTCGAATAATAGGCAGGCCTCGACTGTGGTGTTTCTTAGCACCATCTGCGTCCACTCGCCACGGTTCGCGCCAACATCAACTACTAATCTGATGGATTTGTTTATATGCTCAATTATGGCTGCCTCTCCATTTACGGCCATATCGGTGACCGTACTGCCATGTGCCCTTCCCAATATGGCTCTGCACTGGTTACGGATCTTCACAGCACACCACCTCACTCCAAGATGCGAGCGAGCAATCACGCTCTGTACCATGCCTCTTGCGAATTAAACACGACTTTGAGCCCCCAATTATTCCTGAGGACTAGCTGCTTATGGATTGGAGTACTGCACCTTAGTTCTCGTAGGCGTTGAGTTGGGTCCGTTCCGACGCAGATAGTCGGATATCGTAGAAAGACCCGGAGAGTGTATCACACGGCCACTCCAATATGGAGATAGTGCGCGAGAAATGGCACTCCTCGCGGCGTTGGCGAGGTGACGACATCCGCCGGGCGGCAGAGCAGCGTCAATCTCGTGTCAGTTTTCAGTGTAAGAAATGAACGACGCCCCCAAAATCCGCGGAATCATTGCGACGGATCTTTCTCCAATCCTTCGGCCGCTCCCTTTCTGCGATTCCTCGCCCCGATTTTCCGGTGCAAATCGGGAAGTCTGCTTGCGCTCTGATCAGTCCCACTTGGCACGGGCCCAAGCCGACCACTTAGGCTGGATTTCACATCAAGAGAGCCATTTTCGCGCTACTCGCGTGCAACGTCTAAGGTCCAAAGGCTGCTCTCGAAGCCACTCTGCCGGTTCTCTTACTGGCTATTACCGCGGTACTCACCAAATCGGAATCAGGTGAATATGCCACTTTTGCTTTGAAAACAGATCCTTTCTGTTCCACAGCGGATCTAGAGAACCATGATGAAGTTCCGCGTTGCTAATTGTTTGACTGGGCTCGCGTTCAGAGCCTGTCAACTCAACCCGAACCCGATGCGCGAGGTCAGCGGACCATATTGAGAAAAGGGGGTTCGGGGAGATCGGAGCGCGAGCAGCGCTCGTTAGGACCGCGTTTCCCCCAAACGGGACTTCACGGGCGGTTGGCAGTGACAAAAAGATTTATCAAAACGATCGACCAAGCCGGGAGTTCGAGTCCCCGCCAGGCGCTCCAGAACCATTCTCATTGACCACCCTCAAAGTTTTAGTTAGGTTTCCGTCATGCAGAATCTCAGGTCCGACACAATCCACCCAAATGGAGGAGATACCATGAGCAAGAGAATTGCTGCCATTTGCCTGCTTGCGGTCTTCGGGTTGTGTGTAGCCGCGATTAGTCGAAGGAGTTCGGCTGCGCAGCCAGTGGCCCAGGAACCAGCGCCGACGAAAGCATCTCCCGCCGAAGGATACAACGTTCACGTACTCGCACCCCATATGGTAGACGGCAAACAGATGGGGCCGTACCACCACTACTGCAAGGTGATCGCGCCAGATCCGCAGATACAGTGTCTGATTTACGACTCGACCGAACCCAATGCCAACTTGGTGCAAGTGGAGTGGATTTATGCCAAAAAGCTAACGCGGACTCAGGTGCCGCTACAGGAATGGAACAAAAACTGGCATGACCACAAGATTGAGATCGCAGGTGGTAGGGTGCAGGTGCTTGACTTGCCGACGGATAAGGCCAAGGAGGTCGCCGACCTTGTCGCCACAACCGACGGAATGATCTATCACTTCTATTTTGGCAGCACGTTGCCCACCGGCAAAATGAGTATCGCCCAGGCGGTCGGGCATAAGCCGGTGACATCGGCGGAATACAATAATTACGAATCAAAGTAGCAGCGTTGCCAGTCCGTCCTGCCGGGCTCTTGTTCAAAGATCCCCAGCCGAACGGCGACTTAGATGGGCCGTGCTGAAGATGGTATCTGTTCGGTCGAACTGCGCCTTTGCTACATCTTGGCTGTCGTTACGGCAAGCATCGTGCTGTCTCAGGTCGGCGAGGGAGGCGTTGTGCTAACTGCGGAGGCCGCAATCCGCTCGCGTGCACCCACCCGCCGCGTTTCAGGTATCATCTAATCGATGCCGCCTCCGACCTTCTGGGGCGGTTTCAGCCATGGCCGCCGATTGTTCTTTTCGGTTTCCCTCTTCCCTTGCGGGCGCGGTCGCGCAATGCTGGAAAGTGGCGGCTGCGCCCGCGGAATGGAATGTCACGCCGGAGCAATTTCAACGAGTACTTGAGCGCAGCGCAGCATCCCGATTTTCTGGCATGTTTGGCGCTGCAACTGCAGCTAATGCGAAAGCGCCCGATGTGGGGGCGATTGAGCTGTATCTTGGATCCCTGCACGTTGCGGACCTGGCCCTTGCCTGCGCATGCAGCGCCGGCAACGCCACAGCGTGGGATTTCTTCGTCGTGCATTATCGCCCCGAACTCTACCGCGCGGCACGGGCGATTGCGGGCGCGGCGTGTGCCCGCGAGTTCGCCGACTCCTTGTACGCCGAGTTATTTGGCCTCCACGAGTCGGGGGAAGGAGGACGAAGGAATTCACTCTTCGACTATTTCCATGGACGCAGCAAACTCGGGACGTGGTTGCGCGCCGTCCTGGCGCAGCGTCACGTGGACGAATTCCGCCGCGCGCGCAGGACGGAGCCGTTCGAAGAGATCAGAGAAGAGCGCATTTTGCCGAAGGCGGAAGGGTCTCTCTCTGCAAAAAATCTTCCGCTGGACCCCGAGCGCGATAAGTACCTCGCCATTCTGCAAACAGCGCTGACGGCGGTACTCGAAGCTCTGGATCGGCGCGACCGCCTGCGACTCGCGTACTACTACGCCGACGATCTGACGCTCGCTGAAATCGGAAAATTGCTCGGCGAGCACGAGTCGACCGTCTCGCGCAAGCTCGAACGGACGCGCCGCCACGTGCGCCAGCAGGTCGAGGTGGCACTGCGCTGCGAAAAGAAGTTCAGCGAGGCGCAGTTGCTTCTCTGCGTCGAATACGCTCGCGGAGAATGGCCTTTTGATTTGACGGCGGCTCTTTCTGGCCGCGATTGAGCGCAAATGCTTGCAAGTTTTGGGGTTGTGGCCGTTCTAAGAGAGGGAGGAGAATAATCTCGTGGCTTCGCGGGGAGACGACAAAGCGATGGCCGGATTGCTCCGCCGAAGCCTTGCGTCTAATTCAGGCGCGAACGACGCGGGCGCCGAGGGCACTTGTCCAGGCCCCGACATCCTGGCGGCTTACTACGAGCGGTCGCTCGATCGGGCTGAGACCTCACGCTACGAGCTGCACTTCTCGCAATGCGCCCGCTGCCGCCAACAACTGGCGACGATGGCTCGCGCCGAGGAAAAACCAGCACCCAAACCCGCACGCCAGTGGCTGTGGGATTGGCGCTGGCTAGGGTCGGCGGCGACTGTTTTGCTGTTTGTGGCTGTCTGGGCCGCGCGGCGATCGGCGCCCGTTGGTACGACCGCGAAAGCTCCCGTCGTTGCAGTGTTACAGGCTGACCAAGAGCCGGTACCCGATGCCGGAGAGGCCTCTCCAAGGTCGCGCACCCCACCTTCGTCCTCCACAGCTCCGCCACGCGCACGACCAGATTCTGCCATAGTACCGAGCGCGCCGTCTTCGGATTCACGCGCGCTCGGAAACCAGCCGCAGCCGGCGCCAGATCTGCCGCTCAATGGCCGTGAATACCCAGGATTGAGCACTTTGGTTCCGGGCCCTCGTCCGCCGTTGCCCGAGCCAAGCGGAACAACGGAAGGACTTGTCGCGGGCAAATCCGAGCGAAGAAGTGCGGCCGCCGCCACAGAAGCCTCGAAGACTCGTAACATGGAGTCGCCCGCCGCGACCAGCTACGGCGCAGCGAATCGGGCCGGCGTGGCCGAAACCGCCGTAGAACCCTCGATTCAGATCCTCATCCGGACGCCGAATCCCAAAGTGCTGTGGCGGATCGCGGGCGGGGGACTTATAGAGCGCTCGGAGAACGAGGGCGCGACCTGGCACGGGCAGCTTCCCGATGCGAATGCGCACCTGGTCGCGGGCGCCGCTCCCAGAGTGAAAGTCTGCTGGGTTGTGGGCCGCGATGGGCTGATTCTTCTCACGAAAAACGCAACCAAGTGGGAGAAAATCCCGCCGCCAATCCCCGCCGATTTCATAGCCGTCACCGCGAAGGACGCCTCATCGGCAACCGTGACCACCAGCGATGGCCGGAAATTCGTGACTGTCGACGGCGGCAAGAAGTGGAAGCCTGCGCAATAGCGCAAGTAAACCTGCAAGAAATCTCCCCTCCGCCGTTCTAACTATAGAATCACTTTCACCCGAAGGAGGCAGTCGATGTCCTCAAGAGTTGCGAAGGTTTCCGGTACCGTAATTCTGGCGGCGCTTTTTCTGTTCGTACCCATGGCAAAGAATCTGAAGCAGGTTCGCGCGGCGTCCGGAAGGCAAGAAGCTGCATCAAGAACCAACCCTGCCGCGACTACTTTGAAGGATCAGGTAGACCTCTCGGTCACGGTCTATAACTCGAATATCGCACTCGTTCGCGACGTCCGGCAAATCCACTTGCAAGCGGGCATATTTCCGCTGCGCTTTGAAGACGTTGCAGCCTCGATCAATCCGTCCACTGTCCACTTTGCCTCGCTCACAAATCAGGCGAAGCTCAACGTCCTCGAACAGAATTATGAATACGACCTGCTCGACCCGCAAAGACTCTTGCAGAAGTACGTTGGCCGCGAAATTACGGTGGTGCGTCAGGTACAAGAAGCGGGAGCAACGAAGTGGGTCGAAACAGCGGCGCTCCTGCTGTCCGACAATAACGGTCCCGTCTGGAAAATTGGCAATGAAATCGTCACCGGAATGTCGGCCGACTCTTATCGCTTCCCGGATCTACCGGAAAACCTGTATAGCCGGCCGACGCTCATCTGGACGCTCGAGAACCGCGGCGCGGACGCTCAGCGCGTAGAAGCATCGTACTTAACGAAGAACGTCAACTGGAGCGCCGACTACGTCCTGACGGTCGGGCGAGATGAAAAGGCGGCGGACCTCGACGGCTGGGTCACCCTCGCGAACAACAGCGGGGTCGCCTACGACAACGCGAAGCTTCAGCTCGTTGCCGGTGACGTCCATCGCACCGAGCCACCGCTCAACGGCCGAGTCTACGCAGACGTTGCCGCGCTGACAAGAGCCGCCCCCGCGCCGGCATTCGAGCAGGAGAATTTCTCCGAGTATCACCTCTACACACTCGCGCGGCGCGCTTCGATTCAGAACAACGAATCCAAGCAGATCAGCCTGCTCACAGCCACCAGCCTACCAGTCGAGAAATATCTTTCGGTCGAAGGCCAGCAGGAGTACTACCGCAACCCGCAGGGAATCGGCAACGCAATCCCCCAGCCGGTAAAGGTCTACTACCGCTTCAAAAATGAGGACAAGACCGGCCTTGGGATGCCTCTGCCCGCTGGTACTGTCCGTGTCTATCAGTCCGATTCGAAAGGCGGCTTGCAATTCGTCGGCGAAGACGGCATCAATCACACGCCAAAAGATGAGAGAGTGAGCATTCATGTGGGCAATGCGTTCGACGTCGTGTGCGAGCGCAAACAGATGGACTACAAGAAGCTCGCGCCTAACCTTTCGGAAATGGCATATCAAATCACGCTGCGGAATCACAAAGATGGTCCGGTGACGGTCGAGGTCCGCGAACCGATCGGAGGCGATTGGGAAATCCTGAACGCAAACTACAAGCCGACGAAACTCGATTCTTCAACGATCGCGTTTTCAATTCCGCTAGAAAAGGACGGCACCGCAACGCTCGACTATCGCGTTCGCGTGAAGTGGTAATCCAGCTGCCGGCCAGGGTCTTAATTGAAAAGACGTCGGTTTTTTTCGAGGACATAACATAACCGTGACTGAGGGCGCCGTCCTAAAGGGCGTCGCTCGAGCTTCGAGACAAAGAAAGACTGCTCGGTTCTCGGAAACATCCATTGCTGTTGTTGCTCAGTTTCTTATGGGTGCATGGAGTTGCGTGAGGGCGAGCTCGTGAGCGAAAAGTGGATTTTCAGGGAATTCGTGCGTTAGTTCGGCAAGCAAGGCGCGAGCACGTTCCATTTGATGTTCGCGCTCAAAAGCCAGAGCCAGCAGGATCTTGGCGAACGGCTGTAAATAGCGTCCGTGTTCGGCGGCGATTTGCATCTGTTGCATTCCGCGCGCCCGGTCTCCGTGGATGCCCCCGATGCGCAAAAACAGGCGCTTGTATCCAGGCATACAACCGATGATGTAATTGCTCGCGCCGAGCGCGACGTAGGCGTCCTGTGCCGAAGAGTCGATTGCCAGCAGTCTTACGGCCTCATCCTCGGCCTTCCGCATCAGGCCGAGGGCCGCGACCTGTTTCTTTACGATCAGCGCGTCATAGTCCGATTCCATCCCATCGGCCAGGGTGAGGACAAGAAGTCCCTGCACGTCGCGCGGATCCACATCGACCCGACGCTTGGCCATTTCGCGGGCCTGGTGGTTGGCACCGAGAAATTCATCGTTGCGGTTTTCCGACGCGCTCCCATCAACCCCGCCAAGCAGCTTTGAATCATTCAAGAAAAATGCCGACGTGAACACGCCCTTGGCATTGAATTCTTCGTAAAGATAGCTTGCTGCTTCGGCCGCTTTGCCGAGTGGATCCTCGGGTTGCATCCTCTGGTAAGAGAGAAATTCCGCTCGAGCTCCGCTGAAATCGAGCCTATAAAGATCACGAAAGCCCGTGTCGAGCACGCCCAGCGAACGATCAGCCGCCATGGACGGCAAGTTCGCCGCGTCCAGGTTCTGATCCGCCCCTTCGTCTGCAGTGCAAAGCGGTGCGCATAATAAGAATCCCGCTGCGAGGAACGCAGCCGTCCTGCTCAGGCTCATTCGGATGGTTCTGGAAAAGATTCGCATTTTACTCCGGCGGCCGGTCTTGCTCGCGTATCGCCGCCTTGGCTACCAGTATATGAGAAGGGGGCGCGGTTCTCCCGGTTGCCTCAGAGCCCGTTGTCGTATGAGGCCTCCTGAAAAACATGTAGGTTTCCTGGGACGTGCCCAGTCTGCCACAGAGCATCATCGAGCGCGACTGAGGAAAGCTACCTGACTCCAGCGATCTCTGCAATACCATGTTTTCCGGACTCCCGCCGCCGCCCAAACGTATTCCTAGCAGCACCCTTTCAGAGATTATTCAAGAAAAACTCGGCCATTCGCTCAAATAGTTGAATGCGCGCCTCCCGGTCGCCGATCGGGTGACCGCGGCCGGGGAAAATCATCACGTCTGCCGGATAGTGCCCGTTCTGAATGAATTCGTTGACTACTTCCGCGGTGTTCGCAAAATGGACGTTATCATCGCCGCTGCCATGGACCAGCATCAGCTTTCCGCTCAGTCTGGAAACCTCATTCACCGGTGAAGAATTCTTGTAGTCCTCGGTATGATCCTGTGGACGGCCCATGTAGCGCTCGGTATAGATTGTGTCGTAGAGCCTCCAGTCACTCACGGGCGCAATAGAAACTCCGACCCTGAAAACATCCGAGGCGTTGCACATTGCCTCCAGTGTCATGTAGCCGCCGTAACTCCAGCCCCAGATGCCCAAGCGCGAACCGTCCACGTAAGGTAGCGACTTCAGGTATTTCACGCCCGCTAGCTGGTCCTCTAGCTCCACCTTCCCGAACTGGTGGTAAATCGGAGTTTCAAACGCATGCCCCCGGTTATACGAGCCCCGATTATCGAGCGCGAAAATCATGTAGCCTTTCTGGGCCATCATCTCGAGCCAAAGAAAGTCGTGTGCCCCCCAGGCATTCCGCACTTCCTGGGCCCGTGGCCCGCCATATATGGTGATCAGCACGGGATATTTTCGCGACGCATCAAAATCTGGCGGCTTGATCATTTTTGCGTAGAGCTTGGTGCCATCGTCGGCGGAAACATTCACGAATTCAACCGATGGCAAATGGTACTCGGCAAGCTCTGGCACCTTGTTCTCGTTGATCACACCGATGCGCGTGCCATCGATGCGCTCGAGGGCCTGGAAAGGCGGCGTCATCGCGTTTGAATATGCGTCCACGAAAGCGGATTCATCGGGCGCGACAATCACGTCGTGCGCACCTGACTCGCGCGTGATCCGCGTGACGCCTTTGTCCTGGAGCGAAACTCGGTAAAGCTGTGTGTCGCGAGCATCCTCTTTATTCGAGAGAAAGTAAACGTAGCCGCGCGTCTCGTCCACCGCCGGATGGCTCACCGTCCCTGGACCGAATCCGCTCGTTCCGGTGATTCCCCAATCGCCGCTGGTCAATTGATCGAGCCGTTTGCCGGTGAGATCGTACACATAGAAGTGGCGAAAGCCAGTGCGCTCGCTAGACCACAGAAAGCGCTCATTGTCGGAGAAAAAGTAGAGGTCATCGCTAAGGTTGATCCAGTATTTGTCGGTATCGGTGAGGACTGTCCGCGAGGTGCCCGTTCGAGCATCGCAGAAAAGCAGGTCCAAGCGATTCTGGGAGCGATTTAAGCGCTCGACCGCGACACGTCTGCTATCCCGCAGCCATTCGACTCGGGCGAGATAAACGTCTGTGTCGGCGCCCGTGTCCATCCACTTCGTATCGCCGCCCGTCACCGCGACCACCCCGACCCGCACCACGGGATTTGCTTCGCCCGCCTGCGGGAACCGCGTGTACTCTATCGCACCGAGCGGTGTGCTCATGTCCATGATCGGATATCGCGTTACCGGCCGCTCGTCCATTTCGAAATAGGCAACCTTCGAAGAATCCGGCGACCACCAGTAAGCGGTCGTCAAGTCGAGCTCCTCGGGATACACCCAGTCGAGCTTGCCTTTCAGAATTTCCTCGCTGCCCCCCTTCGTCAGCGCCTTGCTTTCACCGCTCGCGAGGTTCACAACCCAAAGATCGGAGCCGCGCACAAAGCTCACCCATTTGCCATCGGGCGAAAATTTCGGGTCCTCTATGTCACCTTCGCTGCTCACTAGGGGCTTCGACGTCATCGTCTTCAAATCCAACAAAACCAGATCGCTGCCGCCGATAAAGAGCAATGAATCGCTGCCGGGGGACCAGACATAGTCTCTCGCCTGGGCCCGGCCGAGCCCGGTCGACTGAATCGCTTTCGCCTTTTGCGGCTTCGCGATGGCCGCGAGCACTTCCCCCTTCACCAGAATCTTGCGCTCACCCGTTGTCTTGTCCATGGTCCAGAGTTCGGCCTCACCGCCGCCGCGCGGCTTGCGCTCGAGATAGGAGATGCGTTTTCCGTCCGGGCTCCACTCGATGCCCGACGTCAAACTCCCGGCCAAGTCCGGCGCGCTGTAGATCCGCTCGACCGTGAGAGCCTTGCCGGTAGTTCCCTGGGCCTGAGCCTTTTGCCTCGGGGCCGCTCCGTCGGCGTGAAGTGCAGCGATATGCAGCCCAACGCAAAGGGCGAAGGACAAAACGCGTCGCACAATGATCGCGCGCGATACCTCCTGCATTACTCCCTCCTTGGCCGCACGGGCTGAATTCCCCCTCGCCCGAGCGTGACGCGAAGCCGAGATCGGGCCAGAAGGCAACAGAATGTAGGGAAAATGGGTGCATTTGCACTAGGAACTTGTCCCGCACGTCCTCGACGGTGAGGGACGTGGCAGTTCCTGCAGCTAACGCATTTCCTCGGATGTCACGCTCGCGCTGGAAATATCAGCGGCGGAACTGTCGCCATGCTTGCGGCGGCTTCGAAACCCACCGATCGTCACAACAATCGATAGTACAAGAAGCGAGCCGTCTCGAATCAGGGTTCTCGGGCCGAGCTGCTCCCCGGGACCGAAGCACCCGCAATTGATCCCAAGGTGCAGCGCGTAGGAACGCACCATCACGGCAAAGAACCCCGCGAGCAGCAACGTCGTGACCAACGTCGAGATTCGCGCCGCGAGTCCGCTCAGAAGCCATAGCCCAAGAAAAAGCTCGAACGGCGGCAGCAAATGTGCGACTGTGCTCACGGCTGGTGCCGGAAGCAATTGATAGGAGTCTACTTCCATCGCAAACATCGCCAGCGAGGTTTTCACCGAACCGATTGACCACGGCATCGACGCCTGCGGTCTCATCTTCGCATAGGCGGCGAGCAGAAACACGGCGGCGAGCGCGAGCCGGCCCATGGGGAGAAGGATCTGTCCGACTTTCCATTTGGCTGTTTCTTCGCGTGCCATTTGAATTCAGAAGCCTGCGATTCTCCCTACTGGGTCAAAAGCTGGTCGAAGAACTGCTTCAGGATGGTCCAGGAAACTACGCCGGATGCCGCTGAATACTTCTTCCCTTTATAGTAGATGACGACCGTTGGCGTCGCCTGCACGGGTACTTGGTTTCCGAGCGCTTTATCCTGATCGATAAATGCGTCTTCCGCGCAGCCGTGGTTTGCTTGCGCCGCAGCTCCTGGCGCAATCGAAGCCAAGGATTGGTCTCCGCAACCCTCCATGAATTTCTCTACGCGCTTGAATTCGGAAGGGGACATAGCAGCGGAAACGTATTTTTCGATATCTCCGTTACCCGCCCAGGCGTCCTGGTTGTCGTAAAGGGCCGCTTCGACTTCTTGAAATTTCCCGATACGAGCCGCGGCGTTCGCCCAGCGCGCCGACTCGTATCCGTATTTGTGCATGGAAAGCGGGAAATCGCGATGCACGATGTATACCTTGCCGGCCGCGACATAGTCGTTAATCATTGGCCGCAGGGTCTGCTCATAAAACGCGCGACACGATGGGCATTGGTAGTCGCTGAAAACCTCGAGTCTGATCGGAGCGTCCTTTGACCCATAGGCCTTTGCCGGAATCGAAGCCGATTCGGACGACTTTCCGGCCGCCTGCTCGGCGCTGGCACCCGGGTGCCAACCAATCCCGATGGCGAAAATGGACGTTACCGCAAAGGCCCACGTCGTGCGCCTTACCCAGCCGGCCAGTCTGCCCCGCGAGCCGTTTTCGCCCGATGCCTGCATCTGATTATTCAATTCCGGCCTCCCTTAACCCGAACGAAGAGCGCTATTGTAGCGCGAATCACCTCCGTCGGAGCCCCGGGTTGTGCGCTCAGCGCACTTTTTCTCACCCCTGCTTCGATGCCGGCCGACCGCACTTGGTTCGCCGCCGCACCTGCGCCACCGCCGCCCCGATAGGAGATCCGCAACAGGAATAGGAACTGCAGCTCCGTAAACAGCTTTTTTACATGGGAATACAGACACACAAGAAACTTGACAATGAAACACTCAATGAGTATGATGGGCTCGCTTCAGCCGGTGCATTTATCCGACTGAGCCAGTCGGACCTTATAGGAGCGGATTCCATGAGCAAGATAATCGGTATTGACCTCGGCACGACCAATTCGGTGGTTGCCGTCATGCAGGGCGGCGAGCCAGTCGTTATCCCCAACCAAGAAGGCGCACGGACGACACCATCTGTCGTCGCCATTACTAAGACGGGAGAGCGCCTGGTAGGTCAGGTGGCCAAGCGGCAAGCGATCACGAACCCGGAAAACACCGTCTATTCGATCAAGCGGTTTATGGGTCGGCGCCATGATGAAGTCGCAGAAGAAGCCAAGCGCGTTCCCTACAAGGTGGTTCGCGGCCCCCACGACGATGCCCGGGTCGAAATTTCCGGCAAGGTGTATAGCCCGCCCGAAGTGTCGGCAATGATTCTGCAAAAGCTGAAGACCGCGGCGGAGGATTTTCTTGGCGAGAAGGTGACCAAGGCGGTCATCACGGTTCCCGCCTATTTTAACGACAGCCAACGCCAGGCGACGAAGCAAGCTGGCGAAATCGCGGGTCTCGACGTTCAGCGCATCATCAATGAGCCCACGGCGGCAGCGCTCGCCTACGGCCTCGACAAGAAGAAAGATGAGACGATTGCTGTCTACGATCTCGGTGGCGGCACGTTTGATATTTCGATCCTCGAGGTGGGCGAAGGCGTCGTCGAAGTGAAGTCCACGAACGGCGACACGCACCTCGGCGGCGACGACATTGACCAACGCATCGTCGAGTGGATGGTTGCGGAATTCAAGCGCGATCAGGGCCTCGACGTCAGCAAGGACCGCATGGCCATTCAGCGGCTGAAAGAAGCCGCTGAGAAGGCAAAAATCGAGCTCTCACAGTTGCAGGAAACGGAAATCAATCTCCCCTTTCTCACGGCAGATGCTTCCGGGCCGAAGCACATGCAGTCGAAACTGACCCGCGCGAAGCTCGAACAATTGATGGAAGACCTCCTGCAGCGGACCGTGGGGCCCGTGAAGCAGGCTTTAAGCGATGCGGGCTTATCGCCGGACAAAATCGACGAAGTGGTTCTGGTGGGCGGCTCGACCCGCATTCCGCGCGTCGTCGAAATCGTCAAAGGCCTCTTTAACGGAAAAGAGCCGCACAAGGGCGTCAACCCGGACGAAGTGGTCGCGGTCGGCGCCGCGATTCAGGGCGGCGTCCTGGGTGGTGAAGTCAAGGACATCCTGCTGCTCGACGTGACCCCGCTTTCGCTCGGTGTCGAAACTCTGGGCGGCGTGATGACCACGCTGATCCCGCGCAACACCACGATCCCGACCCGCAAGTCGGAAACCTTCTCTACGGCCGCCGACAACCAGACTTCGGTCGAAATCCACGTGCTGCAAGGGGAGCGGCCGGTTGCGAATGGCAACCGCTCGCTCGGCAAGTTCCACCTGATCGGAATTCCCCCGGCTCCGCGCGGCGTGCCACAAGTTGAGGTGACGTTTGACATCGATGCGAACGGCATCCTGAACGTGTCCGCGAAGGACATGGCGACCAATAAGGAGCAAAAGATCACGATTACCGCTTCGACCGGTTTGAGCAAGGAAGAAGCCGAGCGCATGAAAAAGGAAGCCGACGTACACTCCGCCGAAGATAAAACGCGGCTCGCCGAAGTCGAGGCCCGCAACCGACTCGACAACCTCGCTTACCAGACCGAGCATCTGGTTAAGGAGAATCGCGAGAAGCTGGCCGAGGCAGATGTCAAGGCCGCCGAGGAAGCAATTGAGGAAGGGCGACGCGCCCTGACCGAAGGTGGTCTTGACCGTTTGAATTCCGCCGCGGAAAGCTTGACGAAGGCTTCCCACCGCGTCGCCGAATCGCTCTACAAGGCGCAACAGAGCGCTGCGGGCTCGGCCGGAGCTGCCGGTGCGTCCGGCGGAGCGGGAGCTCGGGGAGCGGGTGCCAACGACGGGAGCGGACCTGCACCCGGACAGGGCGACGTTGTCGACGCCGAGTTCGTCGACGTGGACGAATCGAAGAAACCCAACTGAACCAGTTCACGATTGCTTGTGGTGGGCGCTGCCTCGCTTGCGCGAGCGTAGAGCGCCCCGGGGCGGCGCTGTTATAGTCTCGCCCGCACGAACTGGAGAGTGATTTGACGA
>Ga0209526_10001502_pt1 | contig 15665 bp, 14 predicted proteins | sample JacPinW_OM2H0_M1_FD_188566 | JGI IMG/M metagenome (GOLD analysis project Ga0209526, IMG submission 188566) | Forest soil microbial communities from Algoma, Ontario, Canada - Jack Pine, Ontario site 1_JW_OM2H0_M1 (SPAdes) (version 2) | ecosystem: Environmental > Terrestrial > Soil > Boreal... | reverse complement strand
CAACCGCGATCACGGCGCCGGCGACGGCGGGGCCGACGATGCGCGACGCATTGAACAGGCTGGAGTTGAGTGCGATGGCGTTGGGCAGCTCGGCACGACCCACCATCTGAATCGTGAACGACTGGCGGACGGGCGTGTCCAGCACCAGGACGCAGCCGTTGACGGCCGCGAGCAAAAACACCTCCCACACGGCCCCATGGTGGGTCAGTGCCAGGACCGCGAGGGACGTGGCGCTCAGCAGGAACGCGATCTGCGTGCCGATCAGCATGCGCCGCTGGTTGAGGCGATCGGCGATGGTCCCGCCGAGGAGCCCGAAGAGGCCATAGGGCCCGAACTGACACACCGCGAGCAAGCCGACAGCCAGCGCGGAATGAGTCAGCTGGATCACAAACCACGCCTGTGCGACGTTCTGCATCCAGGTGCCGGTCAGCGAGATGACCTGGCCGATGAAGTAGAGGCGGTAGTTGCGACGCCGGAGGCTGCGGAAGGTGCGCGACGATGCGGACGCGACGCTCAAGGGCGGTTCACCAGGGCATCCAGCGCGTCGATCGCGTCGGCGACCGCCTGGCGCTCCGCCTGCGACAAGGAAGCGAGCCGCGAGGCCAGCCACGCAGTACGCCGCGACCGTACGGCGCGCAGGACGCCAAGTCCCTCGGCCGTGATGCTCAGGCCGATGCGGCGGCGGTCCGTCGAGGCTGCGCTGCCTCGCACCACCAGTCCTCTGGCCTCGAGCCGGTTGACATGCGTCGAGATCGAGGGCGCTGACGTCCCCTCGCGGGCTGCCAAATCGGCAATGCCGATGCCCGAATGGTCGCGGATCGTCGCCAGCACCGAGACCTGGCCGGCCGATACCCCGAGCTTGTGCACCTCGCGTCGCAGATGGCGGTTCAGGTGCACGAGCACCGGGCGGAGCCGGTTGGCCACGGCGAGGGAGTCCTCAACAGTGACGGTCGCCATCTGAAACTAATTATATAGCCTAACTACCTATCGAGGCAAGCCGCTCTCAGAATCCGGGCTCGGGAACCTCCGGGGGCCGTTGTGCGTCAGAGCAGCACGGATCAATCGACGGCGGAGGAGGAACTCACATGCGACGAATCGTTGTCGCCGCCGGCACCGCAGCCGCGGCATTCCTGCTGACGGCGGCGCCGGCGTTCGCGTGTGGAGGCCTGGTCGCCCCCGACGGCGACGTCCGTCTCGACAAGGCGACGACGTTCGTCGCATGGCACGACGGCATCGAGCACTACGTCACCAGCTTCGCGTACACAGGCGCGGCTGCGGACGTGGGCTGGATCGTCCCGCTCCCCGCAGTGCCATCGAAGGTCGAAGCAGCCGGCAAGTGGACGCTGCAGCGGCTCGAGCGCGAGTTCAATCCTCCTCCGCAGCTTGCCTTCGCATCGGCGGGGGCGGCCGCACCGACGGACTCGATCGTTGTCGAGCACGTGCAGGTCGAGGCGCTCGACATCACCGTGCTCAAGGGCAGCGGGTCGAGGGTGGTCGACTGGTGCGTACACAACGGCTTCCTGCTGCCCCAGGAAACCAAGGACCATCTGCTCCAATACGCGCAGGGCAGCCCGGTCTTCATGGCCGCCAAATACAACAGCTCGGTCGCGCAGCAGCGCGGGCTGCAGTCCGGCGACGGCGTGCCGCTGCTCATAACCATGCGCACGCCGCAACTGTGGGTGCCGCTCGAGGTGCTTGCCGACGACAACTCGTCTGTGAACGCTGACCTGTTCCTGCTGACCGATCAGCCTCTGCGCACGGCCGGCTCGCCATCCCTCCTGGATGGCCTCCTGCGCGGCAACAACGTGGGTGCGCAAGGGTTTTCGCTAATCCGGCAGGAGCAGATGACTCCGGCTCTCTTCCACGATCTCTCGACCGATCGAAACATGTCGTGGGTCCCATCGGACGGCTGGTTGACGTACCTGACACTCAAGGCACCGAGTGCAGCCGTGACGTACGACCTTGGAGTCGGCGGAGACTCAGTGATCCGGCTGGCGTCGTACGGCACGCCGTCCGCGAAGGTTGGCGCGCCGGCGCCCGATCGCAGGTTGCTCATCGTCGGCACCGTGGGAGGGCTGTTGCTTGTGGTGGCGATGGGCTACGTGGTGTGGCGCCGTTCGAGGTTGACGATGTCGAGCGGGGCGACGTCATCGGCAATGGAGAATCCGAGCACTCTCGAGAAGAAGTAAAGCTCGCCCTCGAGCGTCCGGATGATGCTGGAGGCCTGACGGAATCCATGCTGTTCCCCGGGAAACGCGACGTAGGCGCACGGGACGCCTGCATCGCGGAGCGCGGCGAACATCGTCTCGGATTGGTTGGCGGGCACCACCGGGTCGTCGAGGCCCTGAAACAACACCACCGCGCGACGTACCCGGTCGATGAAGTGGATCGGCGAGCGGTTGTAGTAGATATCGCGAGCCTCCGGATAGGGACCGACCAAGCTCTCGGAGTACTGCGCCTCGAACTTGTGCGTGTCATTGACCAGCGCTTCCATGTCTGAGATTCCGTAGAGACTCGAACCGGCCGCGAAGACGTCGTGGAAAGTCATCGCGCACAGCACGATGTAGCCGCCGGCGCTACCGCCCTCGATGATCAGGCGCTCGCGGCCCACAGCGCCGATCTCCGCCAGATGGAGCGCACCCGCGATGCAGTCGCCGACGTCGACCACGCCCTCTTGACCGTTGAGCCGCTCCCGGTACCAGCGTCCGTATCCGCTGCTTCCGCCGTAGTTGACATCGAGGTACGCGAACCCACGGCTGGTCCAGTACTGCACGCCTGGGTCGAGCGTGGTCGCCGTCGCCGATGTGGGGCCGCCGTGGGCGTGCACCAGCAGGGGCGGCAGCTCGCCCGCCTCCGCCTCGACGGCGTCGTTGCGCGGCGCGTAGTAGAACGCGTGCGCTGTCGCGCCCTCCCAGCCGGGAAACGTGATTGCCGTTGGTGTCGACAGCACGCCTTCGTCGAACTCCACGGTGCTGCCGCGCCGCAGCACGCCGTGTTCGCCGGTGGCGGCGTCGACGATGACGACGCTGCTGGGCTCACGCATCCCGCCGCCGACAAACGCGATGGTTCCGTTGCTCGCGTCCATGTTTCCGTCCAGGCTGTTGTATGGAAGGTCGACCTCTGTCCAGCGGGAGCTGCCCGGTGCCACCGTGCCGAGCGCCCATACGCCGTCGCGGCAGATTGCGAGGGCAATGCGGCCGGCGTCGAGAAACGCGTACGTCGTCAGGCCGAAGATCCATGCCGGCCGGCCGCAATCAGCGTCCATCGGCGCCGCCGCGTGCACCGTGTCGTCGTCCAGGCGGTACAGGTTCCACCAGCCGGTGCGATCGGACACGAAATGCAGCACTCCCTCTGGCGACCACGCGGGCTGGAAGATCGACTCTCGCGGGCCGCCTCTGACCAGGCGCGCGTTACGCGGTCGTCCATCACCGTCGAGCTCGGCGAGCCACAACTCGGTGCCGTCCCAGGGCATGTTCGGTTGGTTCCACGTCAGCCAGGCCAGTCGCGAGCCATCCGGACTCACACGAGGGTTCGAGTAGAAGTCGTTGCCCGCGACGACCGTCTGAGGCTCCCCTCCCTGCAGCGGAATCGCGCGCACGTCGTTGACGACGGTCGCGCCACGATGGTCCTCGACCACCACCAGCACACGGTCTCGGCGCGCATCCAATTCCATATCCGCGAAGCGCACGTCGCCGAGATCGGGTGTGAGCGGCTCAGGACCAGCGCCGGGAGCAATCACGTGGAGTCGCCGGTCGGCGGCGTTGCAGAAGTACACGCTGCCGTTCGCTGCCAGCAGCGCGCCGCCGCCGTACTCGTGGACACTCGTGCGCGCGGAAAACGGTGGCGGCAGCACATCCTCAAGGCGCCCTGCGCGATGACGCACCACAACGCAGCGGCCGGCCTCCTGCGGACGGCCTTCGATCCAGTAGACATCGTCGCGGTCCAGCTGCAGATCGTTCAGCCGCGCTCGGTCTGAGGCAACCGCCGCGGCCGTGATCGGGGAGGGCCATGACCCGTACGCCATACGGGGTCGGCCCTCGCGCAATGGCGCGGCAGCGTGGGCGGCCGCGTCAGCCAGTGTGCACGACCTGGAACATCTCGGCAGAGCGGTCGTCACCCAGCCCGCCTGCGGCCGCGGTCGCCCTCAGCCACTCGCGCACGCGCTCCTCGAGCGCGTCCCAGTCGTCGTATTGACTGCGATGACAGCGCAGCGCCGCCAGCTTCCGGTCAGCCGTCTCGGTGACGTCGACCACGCGGTCGGGCTGCGCGCCGAACGTCCCGCCCATCAGCCACACCTCGTCCACGGTGTACGGCTCCAGCCCCTCCTGCTGGAGCAGCTCCGGGTGGGCAAAGGGGTTCCGCGCATCGGGGTACACCGCTGACAGCGTCGCCTCGCCCGCGGCCAGGTGATCCGGGTGACTGGCGAAGATCCTGGTGAAGTTTCGAACCGGCGACTGGCCCATGACCCGTTGCGGTTTCTTCTGGCGGATCACGCGGCTGAGGTCGCGCCGCAAGTCCAGCGACGGCATCAATCGCCCGTCGGGGTAGCCGAGGAACTCGATGTCGGTCACGCCGACCACGGCGGCGGCGGCCGTCTGCTCTTGGCGGCGGAGCCGCGCCACGTCAGCACGCGCAGCCGTTCGATCCGAACCGCCCGCATCGCCGTCCGTGATGATGCAGTACGAGACCGTGATCCCACTCGCGGTCCAGAGTGCAGTCGTGGCGGCGCAGCCGAAGTCGCAGTCGTCCGGATGAGCCACCACAACGAGCACGCGCTCCACGTCGGCGTTCTCGGGCACGATGGGCGATGGTAGCGAGAAGCCACGGCAGAAGCGCCGTTTGCGGCTGGTACGCTCATTGCGATGCGTCCACTTCCCGGACCGGGACTGGTTACACGCGTGCTGTCCCGGCCGCTGCCCTACTCGAGGCGGCCGATGCCGCTGCACGATCGCAGCCAGGATCCGGGGCTCTTCGGACCCGACTCCGTGACGTGGCGGGTCATGCGCGAGCCGCTGCTGATCCTCGGCGCAGGCCGCGCGCTGCTGATGCAGGCGGCGCATCCGCTGGTGGCGCAAGGTGCCATCGACCACAGCGCCTACGCCACAGATCCCTTCGGCCGTTTGGAGCGCACCATCGAGTGGGTGACCCTTGTGTGCTTCGGCACCACCGCCGAGGCGCGCGAGATCTCGCAGCGTGTGTTGCGCGTGCACCAGCGCATCGCCGGAGAGCTTCCAGAGGGCAACGCCACCCCATATGTCAAGCCCGGTCGCGCCTACTCAGCGTCCAACCCAGCTCTCCTGCGCTGGGTGCACGCGTCCTTCGTGGACGCAATGCTGTCTTCCCACGACGCACTCGTCGGCGGACTGAGCGAGAAAGAACGTGACCGGTTCGTTGTGGAATGGGACGCGGTGGCCGCATTGATGGGCGTGCCGGCTCGCCTCCTGTGGCCTGACGCCCGGTCCATGCGGGCGTACGTGCAGCGCCAGGTGGCGCGAGGCCCGGCGATTCCAGGCGAGGGCTCACGCCAGGTTGCAACGACCGTGCTGCACCCTCCGGTGCGATCGCGCCTGATGCGGCCAGGCTTCGAGCTGCTTGCCTTCATCTCCACCGGGTTGCTCCCCGCCGAGGTGCGCCGCGGCTACGGGTTCGCGTGGACGCCGGCGCACACTGCCGCGCACCGCGCATGCCTGCTCTCGGTGCGATCGCTCCGCCACGTGCTGCCGCGCCGGTTCCGGATTTCGCCGATCTACGACCTCGCCCTGGCGAGGGCGCGGGGTCAGTGGCCGGCAGCGGCAGCAGCCTGACGTCATCACCCGCGAGGGTGATTTTTGCTGCTGAGCCTTTCAGTCGCCGAGGCGGGATCGGTATCCTACGGCCGCGTCGAGGGCGCCGGGGGCATCGCCTGGGCACGCTCGGGTTAACGGAGGATCGCAATGACCTCGCGAAGCTCGTGGCGAGGGAGGGGTGCCGCGGCCTTCCTCGGACTCGTCGCCACCGTCGTCGCCGCATCCTGCGGCGGTGCCTCGACAGTCAATAAGACGACGGCGACCTTTGCGGAGCTGCCCGGCTCTGCGCCGAACTACATCCTCCCCCTGGCGAAGCTGCAGTTCTTCAGCGTCGCCAACCTGACCCAGTTCCAGTACCTCATGTACCGGCCGCTGTACTGGTTCGGCAAGGACGGACAGGTGCAGCTGAACGACAGCCTCAGCCTGGCGAATGCGCCGCAGTATTCGGCGGACGGGAAGTCCGTGACAATCACACTGAAGACCTACGTGTGGTCGGACGGACAGGCGCTCACCTCCCGCGACGTGCAGTTCTGGCAGAACCTGGTCACCGCGAACAAGAACAACTGGGCCGCGTATTCGCCGGGGGAGTATCCGGACAACGTCGTCAGCACGACGATCAACAGCCCGACGTCGCTGACATTCAACCTGAGCCAGCCGTTCGGCTCTCTGTTCTTCCTCTACAACGAGTTGAGCCAGATCTCGCCGCTTCCCCAGCACGTCTGGGACAAGCAGTCGGCAACCGGCGCCGTCGGTGACTACGACCAGACCCCCGCCGGGGCGCAGGCGGTCTACAAGTTCCTCGACGAACAGTCCATGAGCGTCGGCACCTACAACACGAACCCGCTCTGGCAGGTTGTGGACGGGCCGTGGAAGCTGAAGTCGATCGACACCACCGGCAATGTGAAATTCATCCCCAATACGATGTACTCCGGGCCGGTGAAGCCGAAGTTGACGGAGTTCGACGAGGTGCCCTTCACCGCGGACACCGCCGAGTTCAACCTCCTCAAGGGCGGTCCCACCGGTCCGAACGCCATCGACTACGGGTACCTGCCGGAAGCGGATGCGGTTCAGGCTCAGAAGGACGCGATCACGAATCTGGGTTACAGCTTCCAGCCCTGGGCCGGCTGGGAGGTCTCCTATTTCCCGGAGAACTTCACCAACCCGACGAGCGGTCCCATCTTCCTGCAGCTGTATTTCCGCCAGGCGATCCAATCCCTGGTCGACCAGCAGACGTACATCAAGCGCGCCTTCAACGGCTACGCGTACCCGACATATGGCCCGGTGCCGGTGAAGCCGACGTCACAGTTCGTCAGCCCATTCCAGCAGACGAACCCGTACCCGTTCGACGTCACCAAGGCGACCGGGCTGCTCCAGTCTCACGGATGGACGGTCAACCCGGGTGGCATCAGCACGTGCACCGCGCCGGGAACGGCGGCCAACCAATGCGGCGCCGGGGTTCCGGCCGGAGCCCAGGCTTCGTTCCACCTGGAGTACGCGAGCGGTAACCCGGCGTTCGACGCGATGATGGCCCAGTTCAAAACGGACCTCAGCAAGGCGGGAATCCAGATCAACCTGTCCACCAACACGTTCAACACCGTGATCGGGAATGCGACGCCCTGCCAGACGGGCCATCCGTGCACATGGGACATGGAGTTCTGGGGTGTTTGGGTGTACTCCCCCGACTACTACCCGACGGGCGACCTGCTCTGGCAGACCGGCGCTGGATCGAATTCCAACGCATATTCCGACCCGATGGCTGATCAGCTGATCACCGCCACAGAGACGAGCAACAGCGTGCAGGCGATGTATCAGTACGAGGACTACCTGGCGAAGCAGCTGCCGGTTATCTGGATGCCGACGACATTCCTGCAGCTCTCAATGATCAACAGTCATCTGCAGGGGACGGGGCCCCAGGATCCTCTGGCCAACATCTATCCCGAGAACTGGTCCTGGTCGTGACACGGGGTGACGCCTAAGGAGCGACCCGGGTGACCGGATACATCATCCGCCGCGTCATCCAGGCGGTGTTCATCACGCTCGGCGTGACACTGCTGGTCTTCCTGCTGCTCCACCTGCTCCCGGGCGGGCCGGCTCGAGCCATCCTCGGCCCGCGCGCCAACGGGGTCCAGATCGCGCAGTTCAACCACGACAACGGTCTGGACCAGCCCGTCTGGACGCAGTACTGGACGTACGTGCAGCACCTCGCGACCCTCGACTTCGGCTATTCGTACAAGCTGAATCAGACGGTGGGCGCGCTGCTGGCGGAGGACCTTCCCAAGACGCTGGTTCTGGTCGGCCTCTCCTACGTGCTGGCGATCGTCATCGCCATCCCGCTCGGCATCTACCAGGCAGTGCGCCGCAACCGCATTGACGACTACGTCCTCACCGGCGCGTCGTTCGTCTTCTACTCGATGCCGGTCTTCTGGCTCGGAATCATCCTGATCGTGATCTTCTCGGAGATCCTCCGCCTTCTTCCATCAGAGGGCCCGCAAGGCGCGACTGTGGGCGACCTCTTCGGGCAATTCACGTCACTGATCCTGCCCGTGGTCACGCTGGCGCTGGGCACCGTCGCGCTCTTCAGCCGGTACATGCGCTCATCGACGCTGGAGAACCTGGTGCAGGATTACGTGCGCACCGCCCGCGCCAAGGGCGCATCCGAAATGCGGGTGCTGTTCTTTCACGTGCTCCGCAACGCGCTGATTCCCATCCTGACGTTGATCGGCCTCTCGATCTCCTTCATCTTCAGCGGCGCGCTCATCACTGAGGCGCTCTTCAACTACCCGGGGATCGGACTCCTCTTCTGGAACGCGGCCATTCAGCAGGACTATCCCGTGATCCTGGGAGTCGTCGTGGTCACTGGGCTGGCCACAATCCTCGGCTCGCTGCTGGCAGACGTTCTATACGCAGCCGCCGACCCGCGCGTGAGGTACACCAAGGCATGAGCGTCGGTCCGGCGCCGCAACAGTCCGCACTGTCGGTCGGTCCGATCACCGCCGCTCCCGTCGACGCGCCGGCGGAAGTGCAGGACATTGTTCCCGCCTACGAGACGCGCGGCGTGTGGCGCCTCGCGCTCGACGTGTTCCTCGAGCACCGGCTCGCGGTGTTCGGCGTCGGCGTCGTCGTGTTCATGACGCTGTTCTGCTTCATAGGGCCGCTCATCTACCACACTGACCAGACAACAACTGACCTGAACAATCAGTTCCTCGCACCCGGCGCGGGCCACGTGCTGGGAACCGACCAGCTCGGCTTCGACCTCCTGGGGCCGCTCATGGTTGGTGGTCAGACTTCCATTGAAGTAGGCCTCGCCGCTGCGCTCATCGCAACCACATTCGGCGTGTTGTGGGGCGCCATTTCGGGCTTCTTCGGGCGCTTCGTCGACGCAATCATGATGCGCTTTGTCGACGTCTTCCTCGCCATCCCACCACTCTTCCTGGCGCTCTTCCTCGCGAGTGCATTTCAGCCGATCACGTTGTGGACGCTCATCGCGGTGGTGGCGATCGACGCGTGGCTCATCCCGGCGCGTCTGATCCGCGCCGAAACGCTGACGCTGCGCACCCGCGAGTACGTGCAGGCCGTGACCATGATGGGTGGAAGCGGCGCGCGGATCGTGCTCCGCCACATCGTGCCCAACTCCGTCGGCACGATCATGGTGAACGCCACGTTCCAGGTAGCCGATGCCATCCTGCTGGTCGCTGCGCTCGGATTCCTCGGCCTGGGCATTCCCCTGCCGGCAACCAACTGGGGCCTGATGCTCTCAAACGGCGTCACGTTCGTCGCCCTCGGCTATTGGTGGCTCATCTACCCCGCAGGCATTGCGATCGTGCTGACGGTTGTCGCGTTCAACTTCATCGGCGACGGCCTGCGCGACGCGTTGGAAGTGCGCCTGCAGAAGCGTTAGGCAGCGATCTCAGAAGGCGGCCGTAGCGGGTAGTGGCATGCGGCTTCGTGTTGCGGACCAAACGGGCGCAATGGCGGTTCGACCTCGGCGCACAGCGACTGCGCGCGCGGACAGCGCGTGCGGTAGCGGCAACCGGAGGGTGGGTTGATCGCAGATGGGATCTCACCCTTGGGTGCGTCGGCGTCCTTGCTGCGCTCGATGTCAGGGTCCGGGATCGGAATGGCGCTCACCAAGCCGCTCGTGTACGGATGCGCGGGCCGAGCGTAGATGTCCTCACCGCTTCCGATCTCGACCATCTTGCCGAGATACATGACGCCGATGCGGTCGGACATGTATTTCACGACGGACAGATCGTGCGAGATGATGACGTACGTCAGCTTGTACTTCTCCTGCAGACGGTTCATCAGGTTGAGGATCTGCGAACGGATCGACACGTCGAGAGCCGACACGGGCTCGTCGGCCACGATCAGTTTCGGCTGCAGCGCGAGCGCGCGCGCCAGCCCGATGCGCTGTCGCTGCCCGCCGGAAAACTCGTGGGGGTAACGGTCCATCGCGGCTCGCGCCAGCCCGACATCGTTGAGCAGCTCGACGACGCGGTCGGTTTGACTCTGACGTGTGCCGACCCGCTGGATGGCCAGTGGCTCGCGCAGGATAGTGGACACACGCATCCGCGGGTCGAGCGACGCATATGGATCCTGGAACATCATCTGCATGTGGCGGCGCCGGGGACGAACCTCGCGCGATGACATGGTGGCTATGTCCTCGCCTGCGATGACGATCGAGCCCGACGTCGGCGGCTCGAGGGCGACGATCATCCGTCCTGTGGTGGTCTTGCCACAGCCGGACTCGCCAACGAGGCCGAAGGTCTCACCGGGCATGACGCTGAAGGTGATGTCCGAAACGGCGTGCACGCTCCCGATGCGGCGGCGCAACACCGCGCCTTTCGTGACTGGGAATTCCTTGACCAGGTGGCGCACGTCGAGGTAGGGCGCTTTGCCGTTGCCCGCAAGCCCTTCGGCTGGTGTCGTCGAGAGGGGCATCGTGGTCACACGGTTGCCGCCTCGGCAGACGCCGGAGTCGCGCCGACCCCCGCGGGATGGTGGCACGCATACCGGTGCGAAGGCTCGTGCTCCACCAGCGCCGGCTCGTCCGTGTGACAGATCTCGGTGTCGTAGCGACAGCGCGCGGCGAACCGGCAGCCGCTCGGCGGATTCGCCAGGTCGGGAGGGAGGCCGGGAATGCTGTACAGCTCCGCCGATGTCTCCTGGTCGAGGCGTGGAATCGCTTCGACGAGAGCCTCGGTGTAGCGGTGGCGCATGCGCTTGAACAGCGTCGATGTGTCTGCCTCTTCCACGATCTTTCCCGCGTACATCACCGCGACGCGATCGGCCCGGCCGGCGATCACGCCCATGTCGTGAGTGATCAGCAGCACCGCCATGTGCAGTTCCCGGCGAAGTCCGTCGAGCACGTCGAGTATCTGCGACTGAATGGTCACGTCCAGCGCGGTCGTCGGCTCGTCGGCGATCAACAGGCTCGGGCCGCAGACCAACGCCATCGCGATCATGCAGCGCTGGCGCAGGCCTCCAGAGAGCATGTGGGGATAGTCGTTGATCCGTTCAGCGGGACGTGGCATGCCCACCAGTCCGAGCACCTCGATGGTGCGGGCGCGGGCCTCGGCGGCATTCACATCACGATGGATGCTCAGCGCCTCGCTGATCTGATTGCCGATTGTCATGGTCGGGTTCAGCGATGTCATCGGGTCCTGGAAGATGACCGCAACGACTTCGCCGCGCACGACGCGCATCTCCTTCTCGGAAAGAGGTACCACGTCACGGCCGTTGAGCTTGATGGACCCCTCGACGATATGGCCGCCGGGCGGGAGCAACTTCATGATCGACATGCCGGTCATGCTCTTGCCACTCCCCGACTCACCCACCAGCCCGAGTGTCTCACCCGGTGCGATGTGGAGCGAGATCCCGTCGACTGCGTGAACGGTTGACCTGCTAAGCCGGATATGCGTCTTCAGGTCGTCGATCTCGAGAACGTTGGACATCCTCGCTCAGGACTATAGCGATGCCCTGCTACGCTGCGCCGGTGAGTACGACGGCGCTTCGCCATGAGGAGGGGCGGCTCACCGGAGAACGGGGCGTCCCCATCTATCACCAGACGTGGCTGCCCACTTCCGACCCCGTAGGTGTCGTGGTGATTGCGCACGGCTTTGCGGAGCACGGCGGTCGGTATGCAGGCGTCGCCGAGCGTCTCGTTGCCGCCGGTTATGCGGTTCGTGCCGCCGACCACCGCGGTCATGGCAGGTCGGGCGGCCGGCGCACCAGTGTGGTGCGCTTCGCTGACTACGTGGCAGACCTCAACACGGTCCTCTCCGCCTGCAAAAAGCAATGGCCCGCGCTGCAGATCTTCCTGGTCGGACACAGCATGGGCGGCCTGATTGCGCTCTCACTCGCCGTCACGCATCCGGAGTCATTGGATGCGCTGGTTGTCTCCGCGCCGGCCGCATGCCCAGGGGAAGTGTCACGCTCGACAATCATTCTCGGGAAGATGCTGTCCCGGGCCGTACCCGATCTCGGTGTGCTCAAGCTGCCGCTCAACCGGATCAGCCGAGACCCCGCCGTCGTCGCCGCATACAACGCGGACCCGCTGGTCTTCCCAACGCGCATTCGCGCCAGGCTTGGCGCGGAGATGCTGCAGACGATGGAGCAGGTGAGCGACGGGCTCCCCGGACTGCGACTGCCGTTGCTCGTGATGCAGGGAACGGAGGACGGACTGGTCGATCCGGGCTGCGGACCGATGGTGTACGAGCGCGCTGGCTCGCCCGACAAGACACTGAAGATGTACGACGGTCTCTGGCACGAGATCTTCAACGAGCCAGAACGCGACACTGTGCTCCGAGATCTCGTGAGCTGGCTTGATGCCCGCCGCCATTGGGTAACAGTCAGCACGAACATCGGCGCAGGTGGCGACCCCGATCGGATTTGAACCGACGATCTCCACCTTGACAGGGTGGCGTGTTAAACCAGGCTACACCACGGGGCCGCGCGGCCCTCGATGATAGCAATCGTCTCTCGTGGCCCCGGAGTAGCGTGGGCCGCGATGCCGCGATCGTCGTTTCGCCCCACCGAAGTCTCCGCCGGCGGCGTGGTAGTGCGCCGGGGCGCACACGGCGTGGAGGTGTGCCTCGTCAACGATGGACGGTACTGGGGCCTGCCCAAGGGAAACGTCGAGCCGGGCGAGCGACCGGAGGACACCGCGTTGCGTGAGATCGCCGAGGAGACCGGGTTGGACGCCTCCACATTGCAGATTCGGGCCAGCCTCCCCGCATCTGAGTACGTATACCGACGTGGCGGCCGCCTGATCTTCAAGCGGGTGCACCACTTCCTCGTGGAAGCGACGGGTCAGACGGAGTTGACGCCCGATCCCGGCGAAATCACCGAAGCCGCGTGGCTGTCATTCGATGACGCGCTCGAACGAGTGAGCTTTCGAGACACGGTGACGGCTTTGCGCGACGCGCGCACCATCGTCGAGGCCGGTGCCCCGAGCACACCTGCAGGCGAGCCGTAGAATCGATCCAGATGCAGCTTCACGACACGGCCAGCCGGGCGGTGGTCCCATTCGAGCCGCGCGGCGATCGAGTCGGGATCTATGTGTGCGGCATCACGCCGTATGAGGCGGCGCATTTGGGGCACGCGTTCACGTACCACGTGTTCGACGTCGTGCAGCGGCGTCTCATCGAAAGCGGATTGCGCGTGCGGAGCGTGCGCAACATCACCGATGTCGATGACGACATGCTCCGTGTGGCGCGCGAGCGCGGTGCAGACTACCGCGCCATCGGCGACGAGCAGGTGGAGCTTTTCGACCGTGATATGTCCGATCTTGGCTTGCTGCCTGTCGATTCAGCCCCTCGAGCCACAGAGCATGTTCCCGAGATGGTGGATTGGATCAAGCGGCTCGTGGACGATGGGTTCGCATACGCGCGCGATGGCTGGGTCTATTTCGAGACGCGACTGTTTCCTGGCTACGGGCGGCTGAGCCGGCTCGACCGGAATGCGATGCTGGCCTTGAGTCGGGAGCGGGGAGCGGATCCCGACGACATTCGCAAGCGCGACCCGCTGGATTTCGTCCTCTGGCAGGCGTCGTTGCCCGACGAGCCGCGCTGGGCAAGCCCATGGAGCGACGGAAGGCCCGGCTGGCACATCGAGTGCACCGTGCTGGCCACCGGCGAGCTGGGCACCCCGATCGACATCCACGGTGGTGGTGACGATCTGATCTACCCGCATCACGAGTCGGAGATCGCGCAAGCTGAGGCCGCCGGCGTCGCTCCGTATGTACGCCACTGGGTCCACGTTGCGATGGTCCGCCACCAGGGCGCGAAGATGAGCAAGTCGCTGGGCAATCTGGTCTTCGTGCGCGAGCTGCTGGACCACGTTCCAGGGGCGAGCGTGCGACTGCTCCTCGCCGGCCATCACTACAGGACCTCGTGGACCTACGACCGAGAGGAGCTGCAGGTTGCGGAGGCCCGCCGTGCACGCTACGAAGAGGCGCTCACTGCCGGCGGCGGCCTCGACGCTGATGAGACCGCCGAGTACCAGCGCCAATTCCGTGACCGCATCGACGACGACCTGGACACCCCGGGCGCGCTGAGGGTTCTCGATCTTGCCGCGAGTGCAGTCATCCATCAGGGCGGGCGGCGCCACGGGGAAGGTGTTCCAGCGGAAGCGGTTCTCAGGCCTCTTCTCTCAATCCTTGGGGTGCGCCCGGCCTTCATGCCTATCCACGGCGGCGTCCCGACCGTCTGAACGCCGACGAAGGGCCTCGTCGTCAGGCGGATCTTCTGGGCGCAAGCGCGCACCAGGCTCGTCGACGGGAACCAGGTGCAAGGCTGTTCGCGGGCACTCTGCGACGGCACGGCGCGCGTGCTCCATGAGCTCGTCCGTGATGGTGCGCGGGTCGAGGATGGGGTAGCCCCAGTCGTCGAGACGGATGCGCTCGGGAAACAGCTCTGCGCACACGCCGTGCGCCTTGCATGCGATCGGGTCAACCCGAAGCCGCTGCTTCATCGCCACCCTGCCGGCAGCACGGGTGTTGGCAGGAGAGGCGGTGCAGTCGAGGCGCGGCATGGCCCCTGGCGTTGGTGGCGGCGGAGCTCATCCGCGAAGACCTCGAGGGCGCTGGCGGCGAACAGTGTCGCGCCGTCGGGATGGCGGCACGCGCCGCGGCCGCGGATTTCCAGCGACCAGCGGGCCAGGCGGTCGAGTGCGGGCGGCCCGGCCATGCCCATCGCCACTTCGTGAAACGTATCCGCGAGGGCGGGCAGCCCGATTGAGCATGGGCCGCACTGCCCGGCGGACTCCCGGGCCAGGAAGGCCAGGATGCGATCCGATTCCGTGACGCCGCAGCGGTCCTTTGGCAACACGGCGATCACCCCCGCGCCCAGCGAGAGCCCGGCGCTGCGCAGCGAGCGCGGCTCGACGGCCAGAGCCCAGGCACGCTCGGCGGTGATCCACCGGCCGAAGTAGCCGCCCACGAGGAGTGCCGCAGGTTGCGCCGTCGGGCCACCTGCGGCCGCCACGACGTCCCCCACACTCGTGCCATATGCGATTTCCTGGACGCCAGGCCGGAGAACGGCGCCGCTCACCGTGATGAGCGTAGTGCCCGGCGAGTCAGGCGTTCCCGCCGAACGGAACCAATCTGCTCCAAACCTCGCAATGAGTGCGACATGAGCGAGGGTTTCGACGTTGTTGACCAGAGTCGGGTTGTACCCGGTGGTGTTGATTGAGGGGTCCCACGCTCCCGTGATGAGGCTGATGTCGGAGGGATTCGTGCTGGCCAGGTAGGCGGGGAACGACGACTGGGTGCGCCGGGCCGCGGCCGCGCTGGCCATGGCCAGACCGCCGATGAACCCAAGGAGCAAGACCACACTGAGGTGGCCGGCCCATCGTGTGCGCAGGGTGGCCCGGAAGCGGAAC
>Ga0209526_10001501_pt1 | contig 15666 bp, 17 predicted proteins | sample JacPinW_OM2H0_M1_FD_188566 | JGI IMG/M metagenome (GOLD analysis project Ga0209526, IMG submission 188566) | Forest soil microbial communities from Algoma, Ontario, Canada - Jack Pine, Ontario site 1_JW_OM2H0_M1 (SPAdes) (version 2) | ecosystem: Environmental > Terrestrial > Soil > Boreal... | reverse complement strand
CACGTCCTATCGGCTCGTGATTCCTTTTCCACCGGTGGCGCTTTCGACGCCGCCCATTTGCGGATAAGATGAACCCGCACCGGCACTGTGTTGGTCGAAAATATCGGTGGCGGCTGCTTTTCACTAAGTGTAAACGGCGCCAGCAAGTCGACCTTGCTTCGCTCCATGATGGACCAGGATGAGCATGATCAGCACATTTCCCGGCGGATCAAGGGATAGTGGCCAATCCAAAAGGCGGGCATCAGCCACGGATGCGGATAGGAGAGGCCATTAGCGCCCTTTGCCTGGGGAAGTGGAGGTGACGTTAACTATTCCGGAGCATTTGACACCTTTTGGATTTGCTCATTTCTTCGCAACCTTCGTGACCCCGAGGTAATGATCGAGGACGCCTGTCTCCTCCAAGAGTTGGCGGCTCGATGCGCTATGAACGATCGTGCCACGCTCCAGGATAATCGCTTGGTCGGTGATCTTAAGGATCTTATGAGCATGTTGTTCCACGACGATCCCCGCGAGACGTTCTTCGCGAAAGAGTCGATGCAATGCGCGGAGAAGTTCCTCGACAATAATAGGGGCGAGCCCCTCCGTTGGCTCATCCAGCAGCAGAACTTTCGGGTTGAGGACGAGTGCGCGCCCAATCGCCAACATCTGTTGCTCGCCGCCTGAAAGCTGATTACCAAGATTGGATCGCCGCTCCCGCAGTCGGGGAAACATTTCGTACACCCGGGCGACATCCCACACACCAGGCAATGCAACAGCAGTTAGGTTCTCCTCAACCGTCAACGATTTGAAGATGTTGCGCTCTTGCGGAACCCAGCCCACGCCGGCGACAGCGCGCTGCTCCGGTCGATAGCGGGTCACATCATGGCCAGAGAGCATGATGGTTCCGGCAAAACGACGCGTAACCCCGATGATGGAGTTGAGAAGCGTGGTTTTGCCGACGCCGTTGCGACCGAGCAAAGCGAGCGCCTCACCCTGACGCAGCGCGAGTGATATCCCCGAGAGGGCCACCGCCTCACCATACCCAGCGGAGAGTTTGTCGATGGTAAGCACGTCAGCCATCAAGCCCCTCACCGAGATAGACGGACTTCACGCGAGGATTATTAGCGATCTCGCTCGGCGGCCCATCGGCGAATAGTGCGCCGTTGACGAGGACAGCGATACGATCCGCGAAGCTGAACACCAGATCCATGTCATGTTCAATAAGCAGCACGGTCACATCCTTAGGAAGAGCGGCGACTGCTGCAAGGATGTCGTGGCGCTCGTCCTCGGGAACGCCGGCTGCTGGCTCATCGAGCAAAAGCACGCGCGGCCGACAGGCGATCGCCAGAGCAATTTCGAGCAGCCGCTGTTTGCCATAAGGCAAGGCGACCGTCCGGTCCTTCATAACATCGGCCAGGTGAAATTGCTCAATCAGCTCAGCAATGCGCCCAACCAGCGTCTTCTCGGTGCCAAGGAGCCTCCACCAATCCGTACCTCTTCCCATGCGCTCACAAACCGCGAGTCCGATTGTCTCGACGGGCGTAAGATCGCCGAATAATTGATTGATCTGAAAAGTACGAGCCATGCCGAGACGGACCCGCTTGTAGGGCTCGAGGCCGCTGATGTCCCGGCCTTCGAGGAAGATCTTGCCGGAGGTCGGGCGCAGGACCCCGGTGAGCAGATTGACAAGCGTAGTTTTGCCCGCCCCATTAGGCCCGATCAGTGCAAGCCGTGCGCCTTTTTCGACCTTAAGGCAGACGTTGTCGGTGGCGATGATGCCTCCGAAGCGCTTCTCAAGGTTTATGGCTTCCAGCACCGTGGTCATGCCGTCACTCTCCTGCAGGCACGCCTGTGCGCGGCCACAGGCGGGTTCCCGATCGGTCGATCCAATTCCGAATTGGCGCCGTCAACGCAAACATTCTTTCGCGCCCGATTAAGACAATCAGCACCAACACCAGGCCAATCCAGAATTCCCAATACTGAGGAGTTAGGTTGGCAAGCCAATCCTGCATCAACTTAAAGATGATCGCGCCAATCATTCCCCCGTAGAGGTAACCGGTCCCTCCGATGATCAGAACGAGCAGAATGTCAGCCGAGCGATCGAATGAGAAGAGGTCGAGTGAGGCGAAGGACTGAGTCTGCGCCAGCAGAGCGCCGGCAACGCCCGCGAATCCCGCAGCGACTGAGTAGATCGCGATCAGGCGCCAATTGACGTTAATGCCGATGGCGGAAGACCGCAGTGGATTGCCCTTCAGCGAAAGCAAAGAAAGCCCGAACGGCGATTGGACCACCCGACGCGCAAACAGAAACAGAATGAACAGTATTATCAGACTATATGCGTATGAGACATGGCCGGCGATGTCGAACTCGAACAGCCCGAGGATCGGCCCCATTGTAATCCCTTGCAGACCATCGGCGCCCCCCGTGAGCCAGGCGGCTTGGTTGGCAATTTCACGCAATATCAAGGATACGCCGAGTGTAACCATGATGCGGGTCAGATCGGAGCCCCGCAGCACCAGGAAGCTGGTGACGAAGCCGAGTACAATCGCCGCCAAGCCCCCAACTATCAGACCCACGACTGGCTCGGCGATCCAGTACTTGGCGAGAAGGCCGGCTACGTAGGCGCCAAAACCGAAATAGGCCGCATGGCCGAGCGAAATAACCCCTGCGTATCCAAGAATCAGATCGAGCGAGAGCGCGAACAGCGCGAGGATTGCTATTTCCGTCAGGATCAGATGCCGGTCCGGCAGCAAGAAAACCGACGCCAGCGCAGCGAGCCAGAAGACAAATTCAAGCGGCCGCCAGCGCGCCCGGTCGGCAAGCTGCTGAGAGACGGAGGTAGGCAACAGGTTGGACATGGGTATGCTTGTCAAGCTCACCGCGCCGACGTGCGGGTGAACAGACCTTGCGGGCGCCAGATCAGCACTACAATCATGATCGTATAGATCACGAAGGCCCCGAATTTCGGCACATAGTATTTACCGGCAACGTCGGCGATACCGAGGAGAAGTGAGGCAAGAAACGCGCCGGTGATACTCGATGTACCTCCAACGGTTACGACGATCAGGAAGTAGATCATGAATTTTAGCGGGAACAGCGGATCGAGGCCGAGAATTTCGGCACCCAATGCGCCGCCGAGACCTGCCAGGCCCGAACCAACCGCGAATGTAATGGAGAATACCGCATTGACATTGATGCCCATCCCCCGGGCAACGCGGGGGTCATCGACCGCGGCCCGCAGGCGGCTGCCGAAACGAGTGCGAGCAAGAATGAACTGAAGCGCAATCGTCAGAATTCCGCAGAGTACGATGATGAGCAAACGGTACTTGCCAATGCCGACACCAAAGACATGAAACTGGCCCTGCAATGTTTCCGGTAGCTTGATGAACTGCTGTTGCGAGCCCATGGTGTAATCAACCGCGGCAACCGACATGAAGACGAGCCCGATCGTGAACAAAACCTGGTCGAGATGGCTCTTGGCGTAAACGTGCGCATAAAGCGCTCGTTCAAAAATAACGCCGATCAGTGCAGACGCGAGAAAAGCAAGCGGCAGCGCGGCGAAAAACGGGATGCCCTGGCGGTTCACCAAAATAACTGTGATATAACCTCCGGCCATAGCAAAAGAGCCGTGAGCGAGGTTGACGAAATTCATCAATCCAAGCGTGATCACCAAGCCGCAGGCGAGAACGAACAGCAGCATGCCATAGGCGATGCCGTCAAATAGGAGCGTTAGCACCGTATTTCCTCAGCTGCGTCCGCATGTCGGCGGCTGCAAGCAGCGTAACGTCATCATAGGCGCCTCCACCTTCGGTCGGGAACCTGGTCCCGCGCAGCTCAACTCCGTTTTGCTTCGTAGTCTTTTTGGTTAGTTGGATCTTTGATGCTAGCTAGATTCCTCAAGCTAGGGATTCGGCCCTCATTCTTATTCGTCAATTAGTATCCAATTTCCTGTGCTCAACTGCTTTGATAGCCCACGTCCGCAGTGACGCCGCCGCCGACCACCCGCGACACGCATGCACACATCTTGTTGTTCATTTTTTTCTGATGGTCGCTGAAGAACACGTCGCGATGATCAATCTCACCCTTGATCTCGACAATGTCCACGGAGCAGAGACCGCATTCTCCGCGCCGGCAGTCGAACATTACTTCAATTCCAGCTTCGGTCAGCGAGTCTAACATGCTCTTGTTTTCTGGAACGGTCACTTCAACATTGCGTCCTGCTATTCGCACCCAGAACGGCTCGGGCGCATAGCGTCCGCTGTTGGCAAAGGTCTCGTAACGGAGATCTAAGGGTCGGTGGCCGGTTGCGGCCCAAACGTGACGCAGAGCGTCGAGCAATCCCATCGGCCCACAGACATAGACCTGCGCACCCGGCCTCAGACGGCCAATCTCTGTCGCAAGATCAATTCGTTCCGCCTCATTTTCGGCAAAAAATGTAAGTCGGTTCTCCAGTTCCGCAGAAAGCTCTGGCAGAAACGCCGCTTCCTCGCGCGAGCGGGCCGCATAAAGCATGCGGAACGGTGCATTCTGGCGCGCAAGCGTCAATGCCATGCTGTAGATCGGCGTAATCCCGATCCCGCCGGCGACGAGCAGGTAGTCTGGACGGCCGAATTCAAGTTCGAACAGATTGAGCGGCGTCGTGACTTTAATCCGCGCGTCGGGCGAAAGGGACCACATATAACGCGAACCGCCGCGGCTCGGCTGCTCACGTTTTACCGCGATCCGATAACATACGGGATCATAGTCACCGACCAGGGAATAGAAACGAGTATCAGTGCGGCCATCGATGACCACGTTAACCTGGATATGACTGCCGGGAGTCCATCCCGGTGGACCACCCGCCGGCATGATCCGGAATTCACGGACGGACGGCGTGACGTCGCGGATCGATTTGATCGAGGCGTCAAGCCAGGTCAGGTCACCACGCATGCGCCGCTTCCTCAGGCCGTTCTTTGAACACCGCTCGCTGCCTAGGTCGTACAGTTGTCGTCACCTGTTTGGTCACAGTCCTCATTCCGCAGCCCGGAGGGTGGTTTGCCCCTCTTCTACCGCAACCATCTTGTCGATCAGGCGACGCACCCACATCGCCCCGGCATCGATATTGAGGTTGTAGAACACGTGGCTAGGGTTCTCTTCTATCGCTTTCTGTTGCGCCTCGAGGATCAGCTCATCCTCGTGGAAGACGCTGTGAACTCCTTCGCGCAACTCAGTCGTGAGGGCTTGATCGGAGGTACGATAATTGCGCACGAATGACCAGTGATAATGGCAAGTCGTCTCCGTCTCGGGAGTGATTGTGTTGAGTACGTATCCATTCACCCCCTGAGACCGGTCGCCCTCCGGCGCACCTGTTCCAGCTGGAGCCACTCCGACGTCGATCGCAATTGTACAGGGCACCTCGAAACGGATAATCTGCCAGCGGTCGACGTTCCCTGGTTTGCCGAGCTGGGCCGCCCAGAGCGGAGGCGGTTCGATATTGTGCATCCAGCGGCTGACGGTCGTAGTGCGATCGCTGTGGGTGACGTCAAAAGGCGCTTCGGCGACGGCGCGACTGCCGATGCTGGAGGCGTGCACAAATGTTTCGTGCGTGAGATCCATGAGGTTGTCTAGAACGAGGCGATAGTCACATTTGATATGGATGGTCTTGCCGTCCCCGACCCAAGCGGGATCCTTGTTCCAATGGAGGTCTGGCACTTTCGCGGGATCCGCGAGCGCGGGGTCACCGGTCCATACCCAGACGAACCGATGCCGTTCTATCACTGGAAAAGCTCGCACCGCCGCGCCGGGATTGATTGTTTCCTGCGACGGCATAAACGTGCACCGCCCATGGGAATTGTAGGCGATGCCATGGTAGCCGCAGACCACCTCGTCACCATCCAGGCGCCCCTTGGACAGGGGCAGGAGCCTGTGCCAGCACGCATCTTCGAGCGCCGCTACACTCCCGTCGCTCTTGCGATACATTACGATGTGCTTGCCAGCGACGGTGCGGGGAAATAACTCGCGTTTGATTTCCACATCCCACGCGGCGGCGTACCAGGCATTGAGGGGGAACGGTTTCTTGGCAGCCATAATCCTCTCCGATGGTTCTTGCTTCATAGTTCGCCTTCCAATATCGGGAGGCCTATTCTAGTCCAAACAGGAAACCGCATTGTCTTGCTCCCGCTACTTCGACGGATCCTTCACATTGGGGTAGGTCGAGAATTCGACGTTGCCCAGCCGATCCCCAACTTTCTCCACCCGACGAAGATAGACGTTTTGCACGATGTCTCGAGTCTGCGGATCGATGCTGACCGGACCGCGGGGGCTCTCCCACGCTAGCCCCTTCATTGCTTCGACCAGTTTAGGGCCCTCGGCGGTTCCAGCTTTTTCCAGAGCCTTAGCAATCAACGCCATGCCATCATAAGCCCCAACACCCATCATATTCGCGCGAAAGCCCGTCATTTTTTCAAAATCAGCCGTGAATTTTTTGTTCAGCTCCGATGGATGCAAGTCCGAATAATGATAGGCCGATACAACCCCGAGGGCGACATCCCCAATCTGATCTAACTGCTGATCATCGAGAACATCGCCGGTCGCCAACAGCTTGATGCCCGATTTATCCAGCGCGCGTTCCTTGAACTGACGCAGCAGCGTGGCGCCCTGTCCAGACGGCACGAAGATAAACAGAGCATCAGGCTTTGCGTCGGCGGCTCTCTGCAGGAAGGGAGAAAAATCGGGATTGGCGAGCGGCACGCGCAACGCCGCGATCACTTTGCCGCCCGCGGCTTCGAAAGCCTTTTGGAAGGCAATTTCCGTGTCAACTCCAGGGGCGTAATCAGAGACTATCGTTACGACGTTTTTAACTCCTTGCTTGGCGAAATAGTCGCCAGCCACCGATATGTTCTGCGGCACCGAAAATGAGCTACGGACGATGAACGGAGAGGCCGCTGGGATCGTTGAGGTGGCCGCACCCATGACCACCAAAGGCACTTTTGCTTGAGTGACAAGCGGAGCGATTGCCAAGGCGATCGGAGTGAGTCCCATGCCGACCACAAACTTCACTTTTTCGTTGACAATTAATTCCTGGGCCAGACGCTTGCTAGCATCTGGAACGCCGCCGTCATCTTTGACGATCAGATTAATCTCCTTGCCGGCAAGGGTATTGCCGTGGTGTTGCAGGTAGACTTTCGCGGCCCCCTGCATCTCCTGCCCAACCACCGTGAATTGGCCGGTCAAGGGCGCAATCATACCAATCTTAACTGTGTCTTGGGCGAACGCAGGAACCGCCACGAGGGTGGCGAGAATGGCTGCAGAGATGAACTGTTTCATAGTGGCTCTCACTGAAGGTTTCTGATCGTCAGGCTAACAAGCCGGCTTCGGCCATTGCGAGCCCGTGGATATTCCGGCGCATCAGGAGACCGGGTTTATCGGGGGCAAAGCTTAATTCGAAGGACTGCTCTTGGTCGTTCTGGACCACATCGGCGATCCATTCCAGAGCCTCCACATCCTCCAAATACGCAATCACCGACTGATCGCGCAAATAGTCGCTGGCTGTCTGGTCTTCGAGCTTGAAGTCGCGCGTATTGAACCAATAGTAGTGCAGACTGTCTTGGCTGTCTGGCGTGATCAGGTGGGTGATTGTCACTCTGAATTCTTGCCGCTCGCTATCTTTGGGTGCGGGATTCACCACTTTGGCAAAAGCTATATGCATGGCGGGACTGACGTAGCTGGAGTCGGAGTAACGATCGACCTTTCGGCCCATCAGGTCCATCGGGACGCCATAAAGTGTATTCGGCTCGGAATTCCTTAGCTCTCGCAAAATGCGGACTCTGTCACCCTCCTGGCGTACATTCAGCTTCGATTTCGCATAAGCCGGCGTGCCCACCGTTGTCGGATGCAGAAAGGCAAAATGGGTCTGGTCGAGTAGATTTTCGTGCATTGCCACGTAATTCGACTTGATGTGGTAATAGCCGCCGACGCTTTTCCAGTCGGGCGCACCAAGCCATGAAGTATCAGGAACTAGGCTTTCGTCGGCTTTGTCGGGTTCACCCATCCACACCCAGACGAGCGGGGAGCGTTCGATGATTGGGTAGCTCGCCAATCGAACGTTCGTCGGGATAATCGGCATGGCGGGCATCTCCACACAGCGCCCGGTGCCATCAAAGCGCATCCCATGATAGCCGCACACGAGGTGATCGCCCTCGAGCTTCCCTTTGACCAGTGGGAATGAACGATGCGGACACCGGTTGCGCATGATCACTGGCATGCCATCAAGTTTGCGAAACATGACCACAGACGTCCCCAGCAACGTCTTGCTAGACAGCTCGCGGGTCACTTCCTCGCTGAGGGCGGCGACGTACCAGCAATTGCGTACGAGCGGTGTGGTGTGATCGGCGAACTGCCCTCTATCGTGAGGGGGCATGGCCATAAAGACTTCAGTTTCATTCATAATTCGGTCTCCTGTTCTCAGCCCGAACAGACAAGTTCGGCCCCACCAGATTTAGGCATCGAGCACCAACCGAGTTCCTTTGATCCGCGAGACACAGATGCACATGGTCTGCCCGGACGCGCGCTCGTCTTCGCTGAGGTAACGATCGCGATGATCGAGCGGCCCATCCGCCTCCAGAACCGGCAGCGGACAGAGACCACATTCGCCCCTTCGGCAGTCCGACAACGCAAAGTGGCCTGCAGCCGTTAAAGCATCCAGGATAGTCGTGTCGCGACCTACCCGCACGATTCGCCTCGACTGCCGCAGTTCGACGTCAAACGGAACCTCGTCCCCTCCCGGCTGAGCACCGATGAAAGTTTCACTGTGGAAACACTCCGGCGCCCAGCCAAGTTCCTCGGCTGCCGCTGCGGTAGCGTTGATCATCGATTGCGGCCCGCAGACGTAGACGTGGGTGCCGGCGGGTTGAGTGGCCAAGAGGGCGCCCAAATCAAGGCGGCTGCCTACGGGGCCGCCACTGACGTGGAGCCGACCGTTGTGGCTAGCGAGGCGAAGGACGTCATCACGATACGCGAGCCCGCTACTCGCGCGTCCGCTGTAGATCAATTCAAAGTTCTTTTTACGCCGCACCAAACTGCGGAGCATGGCGTAAATTGGCGTAATCCCGATGCCTCCCGCGAGGAGTAAACTCTTGGGCGCCGAACGGTCGAGGTAAAAACTGTTTTTCGGCCGCGACACCGCAAGTTGGGTCCCGAGCGCAAAATTGTCCTGGATGAAAGCTGACGCTCGGCTGTCGCTCTCGCGCTGAACAGCGATCCGATAGGTATTTGGCGGGTCATCCCAGGACCCAATGCCGCCGATCAAAGAATAATGTCGGATAAAGGAACCAATAGCTGGCGACGTTGCGCAGAGCTCGATGTGAGCCCCAGGCTCGTACCTGGGCAGTGGGTCGCCGCTGGCTGACTTGAGGAGATATTCTCGGATTCGTGGTGTGAGCTGGCTAATCCCGCTAACGACCACCCCAAGGAGCCGATTGCTCAAAGTTCGTTCCTCCCGCGTCCCCGTCCAATTTTCACTGGCGCCGTGGGTTACGCGTGAATGTTGTGTAACCTATTGGATCCCATATGTCAAGATGGGATCCCATATTTTGGACTCGGATCCAATATGCTTGACATAGGCCGCGAATGGGGTTAATGACCCGCCCAATCGCCTACCGAAACCAACAAACAATTGGCGTGAGGAAACGCGGCGTCCATTCGTCCAGGCCAGGGAGTGCCGATGAGTGCGCAAGAACTGTTCGAAATCACGGATTACTGCCGGCGTACCGGTCTTGCCGAGTCGACGTGCGGCCGTCGCACAGTTAATGACAGCAAGCTCATCAGCCGCCTGTTTGAGCTGGCTCGGCCTCGGCGACGAAACCAAAGCGTCGCTGCAGCTAGCAGGTAGAGGATGAGCACATGATGGCGCAAGAGGAAGATCGCATTCCCGATACGCCGTTCTTCGACCGCAAACGGTCGTTGCGCGGATATCGCATCAACAAGATGGCGATGGGCTTGGGTGATCCAGCCAATAGGGACGCCTTCCGACAGAATGAGGAGGCGTATCTCGACCGCTTCGGTCTAACTTCCGAGGAAAAGAGCGCTGTTATGTCGCGTAATTGGCGCGAGATGGTGCGCCTCGGGGGCAACCTGTTCTTCATCCTGAAGATCTCGGCCATAGATCCGGTCCAACTCACCGAGATCGGAGCACATCAAGCTGGAATGGATCACGACGCATTCCTGCGCGAACGTTTGGGAAAAAAGTAAGATGGCAAAGCTAATTGGCGGACTGGGAACATCGCACGTGCCATCAATCGGGCTGGCCCTGGACAAAGGCTTGCGCGATACGCCGGACTGGAAACCATTCTTCGACGGCTACATTCCCGGCCAGGATTGGGTGAAGGAACGCCGGCCTGACGTCGCGGTGGTAATCTTCAACGATCACGGCAACTCGTTTTTTCTCGACAGGGTGCCCACGTTCGCAGTGGGATGCGCCGAAGAATATCGGCCAATTGACGAGGGTTGGGGGCCGCGCGCAATCCCCCCGTTCAAGGGGGCTGTCGAGTTCTCGTGGCACTTCATCGACAAACTCGTAGAGAACCGCTTTGATCCGATGATCTGCCAAGAAATTGAGGTGGATCACGGAATTCAAGTACCCATGGAGTTGTTCTGGGGGCGCCCTACCAAATGGCCGGTGAAAGTTGTTCCGATCTTTGTGAATGTGATTCAATACCCCGTCCCACTGCCGAGCCGCTGCTACGAGATGGGTCACGTTCTCCGACAAGCGATCGAGAGTTTCGATAGTGATGAGTGTTTCGTGATCCTCGGTACGGGAGGGCTATCACACCAGCTTCAAGGCGCTCGAGCTGGCTTTGTCAATCCAGAGGCCGATCAGGCATTTCTAAACGACATCGCCACGAACCCCACAAAACTCGCGGCCATGTCACGCGAGGAGTATGTTGAGATGTTCGGCAGCGAAGGGGCGGAACTCATGATGTGGCTCGTCATGCGCGGCGCGATGGACCCAAAGGGGGTAGTTCGCCACAAGCACTACTTTGTGCCGGCGTCAATGACTGGCGCGGGCATGATCGTTATGGAAAACCAGGCCTCGGCTACGGGGTAAGGTGCCAACGACACACCATATGGTGACCCCCGTATCGCCGCATCGGGCACGCTGATAACAGCAGTCGCTACTGAAATTTAACGGTCGGCCTTACCGAGGTCCGCGTCCGTCGCCCGCATCTCGTCTTGGATAGCCGACAAAAGGGAACCCGAAAGCCTCCACCGACACAAACGCAGATATTCGCAGGAGACCGTGATGAGGGTGTGTGTCGTCGGGGAAGGCGCATTCGGCCAGAAACATCTGGACGCACTCAAACGCATTCCCGAAGTTGAGATAGCCTCGCTTGTCGGCGGTGATAGGCACGCGGCCGCAGAAGTCGCCAAGAAATGGGACATCCCGCACTATACGGGCGATCTTGGCGAGGGCATCAAGCGGGCCGATGCGGTGATTTTAACCAGCCCGACCAGGATGCACTTTCGCCAGGGTGAGGAGGTGATGCGAGCCGGCAAGCACGTACTCATCGAGATCCCGATTGCTGACAGTGTGCAGGATTCTGAGCGCCTGGTCGAAATCGCGAACGAAACCGGCGTGACCGCGATGGCTGGCCACGTGCGCCGCTTCAACCCTAGCCATCAATGGGTGCACAACCGAGTAAAAAAAGGTAAGCTGAAGATTCTGCAGATTGACGTGCAAACCTACTTCTTCCGGCGCACCAACATTAACGCGGCCGGTAAACCGCGTAGCTGGACCGATCATCTGCTCTGGCATCACGCGGCCCACACCGTTGACCTATTCCAGTACCAGGTTGGTGAAGTCATTTCGGATTGCTACGCGGTGCAGGGCCCGATCCATCCGGATCTCGGGATTGCCTTGGATCTAGGAATTGTTATGAAGGTGCCGTCCGGAGCCATCTGCACGTTGTCGCTCTCCTTCAACAACGACGGTCCGCTCGGCTCGTTTTTCCGCTATATCTGCGACAAGGGTACCTATAAAGCGTATTACGACGATCTCTTGGACGGAAATGACAACCCGATCGATCTTACGAAGGTGGACGTCTCTATGGACGGCGTCGAGATCGAGGATCGCGAATTCATCGCCGCTATTCAAGAAAAGCGCGAGCCGAATTCCAGCTTAATGCAGGTGTTACCCGCGATGCGCGTGCTCGGCCGACTTGAGCAGATTGTAGATCCCGGACGCCGCGCCGTCGTCTAAATCAAATATAGCCCGTGGGCGGTGGAAGTGCGGTTCGCCCCGACATACGAGCCTGGATCTTCTCGGACCGCTATCCTTATGCTCGATTGTGCCTCGGAAGAAAAAAGCCAGAACGGGTCGAGATGGAGAGCGTGCCGGCATGCGGAACCGAGCGGTGTCTGATGAGATTGGATTGTGTGGGTGTGTGGTCCAGTCCTCGTGTTCAATCACTGGTGTTGGTCGAGGGCGCGTTGTCGACCAGCGGTAATGGTCCGACCACTTTGATCAGTGTCAACGACAATAGAGTTTTGCACTGGCCGCACTCGGCTCAATAAATTCATGCTCTGCTTTTGGGGGTTCACATGCTCTCGGAGCAATGCTTCCGCGCGCGCACCCTCACCCCCCTGCATGGCATCGACGATCGCGTGATGTTGTTGATGCGCATAGAATAGGAGGTCATAGGTCCTGTTGAGGTCGACATTGTCGAATGCGATCATACCTGGCGAGGCGAAGGGCACCATGTGGCAGCGCCCAGCGAAATCAGAGACGATAGTTTTGCCGGCCCCGTCCAGAATCAGCTGATGAAATCGGGAGTTCATTTGACCAAAACGATGACCGTCCTCTTCATCGAGCTTGCGCTTAGCAAAAATCTCGTCGCCCTCCTCTAGACAATCGCTAAAGGCTTTTAGCATCGGACGTGATAGACCGCGTGCCGCAAGGGTGCAGGCCGCAATTCCCTCAAGGGCCGCGCGGACATCGATGGCGTCGAGGATTTCCTGCACTGTAAATTCTCGCACTGTGTACCCTCGTACCTTGGACGGCACCAGCAAGCCTTCCTGAGCGAGCACCGGCAACGCTTGGCGGACGGGTGTCCGCGAGATCCCGAGATGTGCGGCGATGCCGGCTTCCGTCACACGCTGGCCAGGAGCGAGTTCCCCTTGCAGTATCATTTCCCGAATGCGCTGAACGACTACCGCTTGTTGCTTCATTCTTTTGGCCCTCTGGTTCATTCTTCGCCCGCGGTCTGTCTGGCGATATACCATGGATCCAATATAACTAACAATGGATCCCGTATTGAATTTAGGATCCAAATCTCTCGAAGTAGGACGCTGGCGGCTCGGTCAGGGTTGGGCGTGCGTGGCCTCCGACCCGGCGCGCCTCAGCAAATGTAGGCGGAGTGGTCGCGGGTCCTCCCGACCCCCCACCCCGGCAGGGGAAAACCAGCGCCGATCGAGGGCACAGGAGCATCGCGCGTAGATATTGCGGCTCTGTTTTTCCGTGTTTTTGGCGACGTTTTGATCAGGGATTGTTTGGGAATGCGTGTGGTTTTGGTGATTTGGTGCAGCCGCGGCCGAAGCTGGGACGATGGGCAGCAGAACTTGACAGGGTGCGGGCGGCAACGCGGCCGAATCCACTCGAGAGCAGTCGTAGAACTGAGCGGGCGCGGCCATGACGGCGGTTACGATGCCGTGCGGCGTTACTCCATGCGGTGGAGCAAAGAGCGCGGGCAATCAACCGCCGTCCTGACATATTTCTCGGCGAACGCACCAGCGGGCGGCTTATTGGGGGTCGCGGTGTTTTGGTCACACCATGGTCACACGAGGCAAACCGCGATAAGCGTATTCAGTCCCTTTATAAACTCTTTGTTTTATTGTCATTTTGGCGCGCTCGGAGAGATTCGAACTCCCGACCCTCAGATTCGAAGTCTGGTACATAAATTCAACGGGACCAGGGGCGCACCGTGAAGGCAACGGCGATCCAAAACAGGAGAGTTGGCGATGACGAGGTCGCGGTTGGACTTCGAGAAAGCAGAGTTTAAAACTATGTCGACGGTCTCGTCGAGTTCTGGAGAAACGACGGCGACAAAATAACGGCGGTTCCCTGGACGCGCGATCAACTCACGCCGCAGGAGTACCGGCAGTTGGTCGCGAGCCGCGAGGAGGCGGGGCGCGCGATTGACCCAGAGACGTGCGAATTTCGGTGCTGGTATGCCCTCGATGTTGATCCCTACGGCGCCGATCCTGATGTCCCGGAAGAATGGCAAACTATCGGCAAGAATTGCTTCGTCCGCTCCCCTTGGAGCCGCGGATGGGTTCACGACTATGACCTGCCGGACGCTACCCGCCGCGCCCTGTACGAGCGCCTCGACCGCGAGGAGGTTCGATGCGCCGTAGCGCGCGCGAAAACCCTATTCGACGCGATTGTCTCTCGACTGCTGGCGTTGAACGCGGACATGGACGAGGCGCGTGCCCGCAAGTCCGCGACGGATTTGGTCAACAATCCGTCGGCTTCCAGAAACTCGGTTGACCCCCAGCTTGCTCACTTGCTCAGCGAGCACAGTCTTGCGACCTGAGCAAGCCCGTGGAGAGGATCGACCCTGACTGGGAGCCGCCGTTCTGAGAGAGAGAGGGAGAGAGAGGGAGGGAGAAAAAATGAGTCGAAGGTCGATGCGGAAACGCTGACCACGGGCGATCCACCGTTCAACGGCACCGTCGGGAAACGGTCGCCCGCGCCGATGAGGTGATCGAGTGAACCCCAAGCACCCGCCCGGCCCGGCGATGACTCTCGGCAACTCCGTTCGACCGGTTCAACGCCCGCAGGCCGACGCCCAGGCAGGCGCGGGTGAGCGATTGCATCGCCGCCCGTTGCGTGGCGCTCGGATCGGCCCGCAGCGGAATCGGTGTCGGTGCGTTCATGGTGGCGGGGCTCCCCTGAGATCTGAAACCCGCCGATGCTGGCACGTCCGAACGCAACCGAAGGCGACGCGTCTCGAAAAAAGAGGTTTGCCAAAAAACCCTTTCAATTCAAACAAACCCCTTCCAGTTCAACTGGAAATTGCCAGCTATATCAATGGCTTGTATGGAATCGGCCTTGACTCCGGTAGCGCTCGGCCGAGAATGGCGGTGCGCGGCCTGTCCGGCTTCCCGTATCGGTTTCCGTGTGCACGCGGTCGCGGCCCTGCCCTTCCCGGACAGGCTCGGCAGGGCCGCATCCCGCGCTTTGAGCTATCCGCATGCATATTCGCGTTGACCCGCGTGACGTTCCAGCCGAAAAGGCCGCCCGCAGGCTCGGCATGGAATTGATAGCGTTCAACGAGTTGTTGCCGCGTTTGCTTGCTCGCGGTTTTCCACCGGCCGACCCCGACACCGGATTGTTTGATCTGGTCGCGGTTGATCGATGGTGCGATCAGCGTCACGTTCATCTGTTCGGGCGTGGCGCGGAAATGCAAGCCCGCGACGCCAGTCAAGTTGCTAAAGATCGAATCGCTCAACTCAAGTAGAACCAACAACAACATGACGAACGTCAAGATTCCTTACTACTCGGTGCGCCGGAACGGTCGCGGCTTTTGGGAACCGCGCCCGCACATGCGCACGCTCGGTTTTTTCTCGATTGCCTGCGGACCCGATGGCCCGGACGCTTGGGCGGTCGCGCGCCAGTGGCATGATCGCTGGCAGTCGGTCAAATCCGGCAAG
>Ga0209526_10001500_pt1 | contig 15673 bp, 15 predicted proteins | sample JacPinW_OM2H0_M1_FD_188566 | JGI IMG/M metagenome (GOLD analysis project Ga0209526, IMG submission 188566) | Forest soil microbial communities from Algoma, Ontario, Canada - Jack Pine, Ontario site 1_JW_OM2H0_M1 (SPAdes) (version 2) | ecosystem: Environmental > Terrestrial > Soil > Boreal... | reverse complement strand
CCGCCGGGGTGACGGCATCTACGATCGCATGTCCTCAGTGGGCGCGCATGAGGTGTTAGTCGAGAATCGCCGCCACGACCGGCAGCTGTGGAATGCAAGCGATGCTGAAATTGAGCAGTTCCTGCTGCTGGCCGCACACCGTATCCAGGACTTAAAACGCGATGCGCGCTTCAAGTATGTCAGCATTTTTAAGAACCATGGAGTGAATGCCGGCCAGGAATTCGAGCATCCCACCTCGCAGCTTGCGGCCACCACCTTCGTGCCCCGCCGCGTGCTCTACGAACTGCGGGCCGGGCGGGACTACACCAAATCCAAGGAACGCTGCGTCTTCTGCGACATTATTTCCCAGGAACTGCAACAAAATCAGCGTGTGCTCGAAGTGCGAGGCGACTTTATTGCACTCTGTCCCTATGCCCCCCGCGTGCCTTACGAAACCTGGATTGTTTCGCGTAGCCACGAAGCCGCCTTCGAGCGCTTCGGCCTCTCCCGGCCGGCCAGCATACTCGATCTAGGTGCACTCCTGCGACGCACCCTGCAAAGGATTCGTACCGTAACGGACGAATTTCACCTCGTGCTCCACACATCTCCCAATACTCTGCACCAGTCGAAAAGCCTGGATTATTGGAGAACCATCGATGACGACTATCACTGGCACATCGAAATTCTGCCGGTGGTAGCAGGCAAGGCGAAGTCGTACACGTTTAAGGAGGTGTACTACTCCCCTGTGACCTCGGAGACTGCGGTCCAACGGCTGCGGGGAGCAAAGATCGACGGGTAATGTGTCATCCTGAGCCCAGCAACTCTTCGCATTTGCGAAGAGGTTGCGGGAGTCGAACGACCTAATACCCCTGCAGTGTCGATGGCGCCTGGGGGTGCTTCGACTCCTTTGCCCTGTTTCGAAAGCCAGCCGCTCAGCATGACAAGGCCTTCGTGTTGGCGTCGGCCTATAATGCTGCTTTCCGGAGGACCAGCGTCGTTGAAGCATTTCATATTCTTCTTCTTTCTCTTCGTCGTCATTGGTTCGGCACAAACCAACACAGCCAAGCAGCAGCTACTTTGGCAGAAACTCGAATCCACCATAAATGACGTCGATCATAACCTCGATGGTGTGCTTGGCGTCGCCATTCTCGACCTCAGCAACGGCAAGAAACTCCTGTTGCACGCAGATGAAGTTTTTCCTCAGGCCAGCTCCATCAAGATCGCTGTCTTGGCGGAGCTATATCACCAGTCGCAGGCCGGCAAGCTGAAACTGACGGACCCGTACACTGTGCAGGCTGCCGACCTTGTTCCCGATAGCGACATCATGAGCGGGCTGACTCCCGGTGTTACTCGAATTACGTTGCGCGACTTAGCCACCATGATGGTCGCGGTGAGTGACAACAGCGCGACCAATGTTCTCATCGATCGCGTGGGTATGGAGAGCGTCAATGAGCTGATGGATTCCCTGGGCCTTACTCACACCCGTTTGCGCCGCAAGATGATGGACCTGCAGGCAGCCGGCGCAGGCAGAGAAAACATTTCCACCGCCGCCGAAATGATGGCCTTGCTCGAAGATCTTTATCGCGGCAAGGTCCTCAACCAAGAAATGACCAACGATTTCTTCAAGATGCTTAGCACGCATAAGAGAAGCTTCATTCCGCGCGACTTGCCGGAGGGATTAAAAATCGCCAACAAGCCGGGGGAACTGGAAGGCGTGCGCAACGACTCGGGAGTGGTGTTCGTGGAGAACCGCCCATACGTGATCTGCGTGATGACGACTTATCTACGACAGGAGCGCGATGGTGAAGAGGCCATTGCCAGGATTTCTGCCGCCGCCTATCGCATGTTTAACCGGTGGGCTCGAGCCAGTGAATATGGCCGCGTAATTTCACCGGGGAACAGCGGCCGCTAGTCGTTGGGCGATAGCCAGTTGTTGCGGCCGATGGAAGCAACGACTAACGACCACCACCCCAAAGACTTGTTCTGCTCCATAATGTTCCATGACGCTCCGTCGCATGAAGACGTACACCGGTGGTCAGGGATACGTGTATCAGTACTACTTTGTGGGCAAACGAGCGGCGCTGGCCGACGCTTCCGAAGCTCCCGCCACCGAATATGTTTTCGATGTCACCTCGGACCGCAAGACCACTTTCGCGGTAAGCGTCTTCCTGCCGGACGAAGCTTTGCGCGGATGGTCGGCGAGCCATGGACGCACTCTAAATGATGCGGAGCAATATGGAGCGGTCAAGATGAGGTTGTTTCAGGGGTTTGATGAAATCAAAGACATGATGGCTGATGGCCGCCGGCTGATAGTAAACGCGGAAACTCTGGTGGAGGTTCTGGGAGGATTGGGAGTGGAATAGGCTCACTTGGCCCTCTCTGGTCTGTGGTTTCCAGTGGCGCCGGCATCTCATTGCCCCATCGCAGGGCAAAGATGCCCCACGGACTGACGGCGCTACGCAGGCACTTGCTATTTGCCGATTCGATGACCTTCGTACTCTGCCCTTCCAGTTGTGCAGACTATAATCATAGAAGGCGGACCGGGCGGACGCCGGTTCGACCAGCAGACCTCCGAATCTACTATGCCAATACTTTGGCTCCGAGTGGCGCTTGCCTGCTACACGGTGGGATTGCTCTACGCGCTTTTGGCTCTAACTCGCACCAGTTCGCTGCTGAACCGGGTTGCGCTGCCCGCCATGAGCCTGGGCATGGCATTCCAATTTGTTTCCTTGACGGAAGCGGTGCTGCTTTCGGGTCAACTGACGCTTTCGTCGGTGCACAATTCCGAATCATTTCTGGCGCTCCTGGTGATGGCAGCGTTCATGGTTATGTATCTCGTGTACCGTACCACCTCGCCAGGCATCGTGGTATTTCCGCTGGTCTTTGTTCTGACCTTTGTCGCAGCGACCACCCAGCCACCGTTTGTTTTGATGTCGCCGGGGATGCGTCGGGGCTGGCTTTTGGCCCACATCGCCATGATCTTCGCCGGATACGCTGCCCTGTTTCTGAGCTTTGCCGCCAGCCTGCTCTATCTGGTTCAGGAACGCAGCCTGAAGTCGAAAAAGGCTGCCGGTGTTCTGTTGCGCCTGCCCGCGTTGGAAGTAATTGACGAGATCGGCTATCGTTCACTGCTTCTAGGCTTTCCCTTCATGACGCTGGGGTTGGTTGCCGGCAGCATCGTGGCCCAGTCCACGTACGGACGGGTTGACTTTCTCGATCCCAAGATTTTTCTCTCGCTGCTGATGTGGGCGGTCTATCTGGTGATGGTTTTCACCCGCTGGAGCGCTGGGTGGCGCGGCCGCCGGGCAGCCTACCTTGCCACTGGCGCCGTGGTGGCGGCAGTGATCGCCTGGTCGGCGAACTACTACAGCACGATTCACGGGTTCGTCCAATCATGAAGTTTCAACTCATCGGGGTGAATCATAAGACCGCGCCCGTGGAAGTGCGCGAGCGCCTGGCCATCCCCGATTCACGGCTGCCGGAGGCGTTAAAGCGCCTGGCCGAGCATCCGGGAGTGGACGAGGGACTGATCCTGTCCACTTGCAATCGCGTCGAAGTATTGGCGCAAACGAAAAATGGAACGGCGGACTTGCGCGGCTTTCTGCGCGATTACTTTCAACTGAATCCTAACGACTACGAACCTCACCTGTATGAGTACCGTGAAGGCGAAGCCATTCGTCACCTGTTCCGGGTGACCTCCAGCCTGGACTCGATGGTCGTTGGCGAGCCGCAGATCCTGGGGCAAGTGAAAGAGGCTTACGCCACGGCCCGCGCCGTTGGCGCGGTGCACTCCCAGCTTGATTTGCTCCTCACCCGCGCTTTCGCTGTAGCCAAACGAGTCCGCCGGGAAACGGCGGTGGGGTCGTCCGCGGTGTCCGTTGCTTCGGTCGCTGTCGAACTGGCCAAGAAGATTTTTGGATCGCTCGAGGGTAAGCATGTCTACCTGGTCGGCGCGGGCAAGATGAGCGAACTGGCAGCGCGGCACCTGGTCGCCCACGGCGCAGAATCTGTTTTTGTGGCCAATCGCACCTACAACCGTGCCCAGCAACTGGCCGCCAAGTTCGATGGGCAGGCGATCCTGTTTGAACAGCTTTACGAGACTTGCGACCGCGCCGATATCGTGATTACTTCGACCGGCGCTCCACATGCCATCTTCCGGCGTGAGCACGGGGAACTATTCCTTGCACGCCGCAAAAACCGCCCCATGTTCTTCATTGATATCGCTGTGCCGCGGGATGTGGATCCCGGGATGAACCGGTTGGACGGCATTTTCGTCTACGACATCGATGATTTGCAGCAGGCAGTTTCTTCACATGTTGCCGACCGCAGAAAAGAAGCCGAGCGCGCCGATGAAATTATCGCGGGAGAGGTGCAGCGGTTCCAGGCCCGGCTGCGGACGCTGGACGTTGTCCCCACCATTGTCTCTTTGCAGGACCACCTGGAAACCATCCGCCAGGCAGAGATTGACCGGGTACGCGGTCGCCTGGGATGGCTCTCGCCAGAACAAGAGTTGGCGGTGGAAGCGCTCACCCGGGGGATCGTAAGCAAGATCATGCATACGCCCATCAGCACCCTGAAGACCGCGGTGCGCGAGCCGGAAGCAACCACCGTGATCGACCTGGTTCGACGCCTGTTCGATCTGCAGGACAAGAAAAAAGACGACCGCAGAGCTGCGAAGTCGGCGGGTGGGGATTCGGGAGCGAAAAATTAGTGGCACTTCTGCGTATCGGTTCCCGCGGATCGCAACTTGCGCTGTGGCAGGCGAATCACATCAAAGCGCTGCTTGAGCAGCATCGGAACAGAGTCGAAATCGAAATCATCAAGACAACGGGTGACAAGATTACTAATGTTTCTCTCGCCCAGGTCGGCACCAAGGGCATGTTTACTAAGGAAATTGAAGAAGCACTGGCTGAGAAGCGAGTTGATCTCGCGGTGCACAGTCTGAAAGATCTACCCACGGAAATTTCTTCAGCCTTCGAGATTGCGGCGATCCCCCCACGCGAGGATGCACGAGATGTATTCTGCTCGAGCACATACGCCGGTCTCAGAGAGCTGCCAAACCGGGCAAGGGTGGGAACCAGCAGCTTGCGACGGCAAGCGCAACTGAAGGCGCTACGGCCTGATCTCGAGATTCGCCCGCTGCGTGGAAATGTGGATAGTCGTCTACGTAAACTCGGGGCTGGTGAATACGATGCGGTCATCCTGGCCGCTTCCGGACTGAACCGCCTGGGCAAAGGGGGATGCATACGGCAGTTGTTTTCCGCGACAGTAATGTGTCCAGCTGCCGGCCAGGGTGCCTTGGCGGTCGAGATTCGGAAAGATGATTCGGTTGTGGGTCAGCAAGTGGCCTTCCTGGACGACAAGGCCGCCCGCATCGCGACCACATGCGAGCGCTCATTGCTGAATAGGCTGGGCGGAGGCTGCCAGGTTCCGATTGGAGCCTTTGCGGAAGTGATCAACGGAAGGCTGCATCTCGAGGCGATTGTCGCGCGTCCGGACGGAACAGAGGTATTGAGGGAATCGGGGGTAGGCGACGATCCGGTGCAACTCGGCGGAATGGTAGGCGAAGCCTTGTTGCGCCGCGGCGGAGACGCGATCCTGCAGGAAGTGTACGGAAAAACGGTAGTGGTGCCAGAACAACCTTGAATCGACCGTGTGGTCGCGCGCGACTCGCCCGCGGCTTTTGATTTTCTACTTGAGTGAAATCAAGCGCAAAATTACGCCACCGGAGCACTCCAATGGTCGTCGCGGGAGAACCCTTCGAGCTCCCGGGAAAGCAGCGTCCTCGGCAGGACGCCGGTCGCACAGCCACGGGGACAGGCGCACGATTGTCAGGGGTACGCGTTCTTGTAGGCCGTGCACAACATCAGGCGAGTGCACTATCTTCTGGCCTCCGCGACTTGGGCGCGGAGATCCTGGAGATTCCTTTCATCGAAATCCGAAAGCCGCCGTCCTACAACGCGCTCGACGGCGCATTGAAAAGTCTCTCCAAGTATGACTGGCTCATCTTGACCAGCGTCAATGGAGTCGAAGCTCTTTGGCAGCGTCTGCAAAAACTCCGGCTTGGCCGAAGACACCTGGCCCACTTGAAACTCGCTGCTATCGGGCCGGCAACCAAGCATGCCATCGAGCAGCAGGGGCTCAAGGTGAACGTAGTGCCGAAGGAATACGTTGCAGAATCCATGGTGGCGAGTCTGGGACGGAAGGTAAAAGGGAAGCGGGTGCTGCTGGCGCGGGCCAAGGTTGCCCGCGATGTGATTCCGCGCGAGCTAGGCAAACTGGGAGCGCGGGTGGACGTGGTTGAAGCTTACGAAACCATCATTCCCCAATCGTCGCGCAAACGGGTATGGGCTGTACTGAACCATGCGAAGAGCCGTCCGGACGTGATCACGTTTACGAGTTCCTCCACAGTCAGGAACTTTGTGGCGCTGCTGAGAAAAAGCCGCGGGCGGGGGCACCCGCACCACCTAACGCAGAACTTCACAAGGCAGCTCGATGGTGTGAGGCTTGCTTCCATTGGGCCGGTGACTTCGTCTACCCTTCGGGCACTTGGGCTGCCGGTGGACATCGAAGCCGCCGAATACACGATTCCGGGACTCATTGACGCCATCGTTGCGCACGAAGCAAAACACAGTTAGCTTGTCACCTGCATCCGTGATTCAGCGCCCTGGAGGTAAGTCTTTGCCACTCACGCGTCTGCCCGTACTGCTATGTCTGGCTTTGCTTTTCTCTTTTGGCTTTGCGCAAACCGCCTCATCGGACTATCCGCCGGACGAACTCTTACAGCACATTCAAGCCGAGGGACTGCGCGCACACATGGCGTTTCTGGCGGATGATCTGCTGGAGGGTCGCGGCACCGGAACGCGCGGCTATCAGCTTGCGGCCAATTACGTACGAGCGCAGTTTGAGGAGATGGGTTTGAAGCCAGCAGGCGGGAACGGGTCGTACTTTCAAAACGTGCGCTTCCGAAACATTGAACTGCTGCGGGACAGGAGTTCGCTTACGGTAAGACGTAACGGCTCCACTCGGATGCTGACGATCGACAAGGATTACGTGATGAGCGGTGACCCGCTTTCTCCCGACACGACGGCTGAGGCCCAGGTGGTATTCATCGGCTACGGCGTAAGCGCTCCGGAATTCGACTACGACGATTACGCGGGGATCGATGTGCGCGGAAAAATTGTGGCTGCTTTGTATGGCGCTCCTCCCAGACTTCCGTCAGCTCCGGGTGCGCATTTCTCTTCAACTGAGCAGAAACTTGGCGCGGCGGCGGCCCATGGAGCCATCGGTTTTATTTCCATCTGGGCCGGAAAGCCGGAAAAGCGTACACCGTTTTCCGAATTCGTGCGTTTTTCGCGAGGGCTGGCGCTCCGCTGGCTGGATGAAAAAGGCGAGCCCAATGACGCCCAGCCCAAGATCCGGGGCTACGCGAAGATAAGCTCCAGCACGGCGGCAATCTTGTTCGAAGGCGCGGCTAGACCTTGGAAAGAGGCTCTCCAGGCTGCCGAGGACAGTCAGGCTCACCCCTTTCCGCTGCCGGTAACCGTGTCCATTCATATCGTCAGCCGCCACTCGGAGGTAGAGAGCCCGAACATCGCCGCGATTCTACCCGGCTCCGACCCAAGTCTTAAGAATGAATACGTCGTTTTCACCGCGCACCTCGACCACCTGGGTATCGGCGATCCGGTGAAGGGAGACAGCATCTATAACGGCGCTGCTGATAATGCATCGGGCACAGCGGCGTTGCTGGAGATGGCGCGTGCCTTTTCTGAACTGCCGAGGTCGCCTCGACGCTCGCTTCTTTTTCTTGCCGTCACCGGAGAAGAAGAAGGCCTGCTCGGTTCCGACTATTACGCACACAGGCCTACTGTGCCGATAAGCCAAATTGTGGCCAACATCAACATGGATGAAGTTTCCTTTCTGTACGATTTCAAAGACATTGTGGCCCTCGGAGGAGAGCACTCCAGCCTAGGAGCCGTCGCCGAGGATGTGGCCCATCATTTGGGCCTGCAAGTAAGTCCTGATCCCATGCCGGAGGAGGTTTATTTCATTCGCAGCGACCAGTATTCCTTCATACTGCAAGGCGTGCCTGCCCTCTATGTCGGGGAAGGCCTTCAGACCGTAGATTCGAAGCTGGATGGCAAGAAGATGCAGCTCGATTGGGAATCCCAGCGTTACCACCTGCCAAGCGACGATATGAACCAGCCCCTCGACTTCAACGCCACCGTCAAGTGCACGCGTGTGGACCTGGCGGTGGGTTATGAGATCGCCCAGCAGACCGAGCGTCCGCACTGGAATCCGGGAGACTTCTTCGAGAAATTCGCTAAGCCCGTAAGCCCGGGACGTTAGGCGGTGTTCGTCGCTCGGACCGCGCGGTCATTCATTCAACGAGCATCCGCAGTTCGCCGGCGGGACATGTGCCTTGAGGAAATCCGACACGCGGCGGTAGGCGTCAATCAGGTTCTCCACCCGCGCGAAGCCGTGGCCTTCGTTTTCATACACTTTGTACTCTGCGACCCCCCCGCGCTTTTTGACAGCGTCCACCACCTGTTGGGCTTCCTCTTTGGGGCAGCGAGGATCATTACCGCCTGCCAGCAAAAGGAGCGGCGCTTTGATCTGGTCCACGAAGAAAATCGGGGAGCGGTCGTATAAAAGATCCTTGTTCTTCTCTGGATCGCCCATGGTAGCGAGGTCCATTTCGCGCAGTACGGGATCTTCGTTCGCGATCTCGGTGAAGTAGTTGACGAACGGAACGATGGGAACGCCCGCGGCCCACACATCTGGGGCTTTGGTTACGCCCATCATGGTCATATAGCCGCCGTAGCTGCCGCCCATCAGAATTAGTTTTTTGGGATCCAAATAGCCGGTTTGCTTGATCCAGTCGGCCGCGGCCAGAACGTCCTGCAAATCGCCACCGCCCATGTCGAATAGGTTCGCCTGCTGGAATGCTTGGCCATAGCCAGTGGAACCGCGATAGTTAGGCGCGATCACCATGTAGCCCTGGTTGACCATGTGCTGGATCACCCGGTTGAATGAGTTCACGGTCTGCGACGTGGGCCCGCCGTGCACGTAAACAATCGCCGCGTTCTGGCCACTGCGCGCCATGTTGTAGGGCATGTACACGAAGGCGGAGATAGTCCACTTGCCGTCGCGACTGGGATAGTGCACCAGAAACGGTTCGACCATATCCTCTGACCGCACACCTGCAAGCAGCGAATTCGTGATCTGCTGCGACTTGCCATCGGCCAGCGAATAGACCCAGACATCGTTGGGCGAGGTCGGACCGTTGTGGTAGTAAAGAAGGCGTGAGCCGTCCCGGCTGAAAGCAGTCTCATTTCCGCCCAGCCGGTTTACGCCCTTGCCTAGGGGCAGGGAAGTATTCTTCCCGGTGCCGAGATCGTGCACGTAGATCTCGGTGTTGCCATCCACGTTGGCGGTCCAAGTGAGGGATTTACCGTCGGGAGAAAAATTTCCGCCTTCAATCTCCCACTTGTCCTGAGTCAGCCACTCGACTCTGTTCGAGGCGATGTCGAGCAGACCAACGTTCTCGTAGCCATTGCCGGAATTCGAAGTAATCAGCAGGTGCTTGCCGTCAGGAGAGAACTCGTTGGCAGTGTAAAGCTGCTCGCCCGAATGCGGCGTCAGCAAGGTGTTCTTGCCGGTCGCGACTTGAGCAACGAAAATATTGGAGTCCGTGCCCTTGGCCTGTCGTCGGGTATAGGCGATCCACTTACCATCCCGGGACCAGACAGGGTTGACGTTCATCTTGTCCTTGGGCGTGCCGGTGGTCAGGTGTTTAGTCTCGCGCATCAGCATGTCAAAGATGTCAATCTCATACACCGATGACGCCTTGGGCTTCACCGTGTAAGCCAGATAACGGCCGTCAGGCGACCAGGTGGGACTCTGTTCCGAGATCTCACGAGTGTTGGTGATGTTCACCACCTGCCCGGTTCTCGGTGAGACCAAGAAAATGTCCCACTGCTCGTCGCCGTCGTAGTCGGAAATGTATGCGATCCATTTGCTATCGGGCGACCATGTGGGTGACGTCTGGCGCTGGTCGCTGACCGTCAGTTGCGTGGGCCATCCGCCTTCGGCAGGCACTAGCCACAGATTGTTCCGACCACTGATGTTCGAGACGAACGCGATCGTCTTGCCATCCGGCGACCAGGCTGTTGCCCCGACCGAACGCGTCATGTAAAGCCTTTCGATAGAAAGACTCGGCTGGTTCTGCTCCACCTGGGCGTTGGGCTTGCTGCTTATCTGCTTGGGATCGGTGATCGCCTGGGGCGCAGGCAAGGTGTGGGCCTGGGTTGAAGTGCTCATAGAAAGGACGATAGCAAACAGAGTAAGGGTGCGCATGCTGTGTTGCACGAGAAAGGAAAAGTGTAGCAGAGGCTTCGAAAACTTCTGCCAAATATGATCCTGAGCTCCGCGCAGACTTGGGTTCCCTGAGCCGCAGGGAGAGGAGATGAAGAGGAAATATGGGGGCAAGAGATACTTGAGATAATGCGTCCCGGATGCTGGTTCGTAGTCGTTGGACGGCTTCTGGGAAAGCCTAAATAAACATTTCGTCCTGGGGGACGGTCACATCCCGGGTGCGACGCTTCCCCCCGAGCAGGAATTCCACCCCCGCGGTCACGCCCTGGATCAGCCCCGACAGATGGCGCACCGGCGAAACCACGGTCCTATGGACTACCTCAGTGGTCTCTTCAATTCGGTCCATGGTGCGGTTGAGCAATTCGTCGGCGCGAATTACCTGCAAGCGCGTGCGGTCGATGACATCGGTGACCGAGGCATCAAGCCGTTCGATCTGGCTGCGCACCAAGGTGGTCGACTCGCTGACGTTGGTTGCAATGGTGTCGATCTTGGGACGCAAATCTATCAGCAGGGAATGCGCAGTATCGGCCGTGGGCAAAACCTTGGCCTTAACTTCGGTGGCCAACTCTTCCATGCGCGAACTACTCTTGCGGACGGCGACGTAGAGGGCTACCAGGATGCCCGCCTGGAGTACGACCGCCGCTGCGGTTACACCGACAAAAATCGGTAGATAGTCCATAAAGGGTCGCCCTGCGTTTAGCGCGCCACACCGTCGGCGGTTGCCGAGAGGCGCAGCATCACAGGTTCTTCGATGCGCCGCCTTCCGAAGCGGTAGCCTCGTGATACGCCTGTCGGCCAGCTTCATAGGCAGATCGGAACTGATCTTTTTGCTGTTTCGCAACTTCGCGGCCACGGTCTACCAAATCAGACGCCTGTTCGCGGGCTTTGCGGGCACGCTCTTTCACGAACTCCCGGCCCTCATCTGCCTTCGAACGTAATGCCTCGCGTATCTCGGTGCCAGCGCTCGGCGCATACAAAACTCCCACCAGCGCGCCTACACCTAGTCCTGCGAGAAACCAGAGAAAACTATTGGTATCTTTGTCTGACATGAGCAACCTCCAAGCAACGAGTGGCAACTGTCCGGATGGTAGCACCCGGTCTCGGGAAATACAATTCTGCCGAGACCGCGAAAGGGCCGCGAACAGCCCACGTGCCCGCCCACTTGCCGCCAGTTCGCCTAAGCGAGACAATGTTCCCGCAGCAGCAGGAGGACCCCTTGAAGTATCGGCAGCGCGGGTACCAGGACCGTGGCGAGGAAACCCAGAAAAGACAGTCGGCCGCAAAGCCGATCAAGAAAGATACTTTTGGTCCACGCCCCATCCAGATGCCGGGCACACGCATTGTTTCCCGGTGCTCACAGTGCGGATCGCTGTTGCACGCACTCAGTGATCCGGTCGGCCGGTGTCCCAAGTGTGGTTTTGAACTGCACTCCTGCAAGCAGTGCACTTACTTTGATCCGGCGAGTCGATTTGAGTGCACCCAAGCCATCCCAGAACGCGTCCCGCGTAAGGACCAGGGTAATGAGTGCAGCTTCTACTCGATGCGAGTAATGGTCGAGAAAGAGACTTCCACCCCAGCGGCGCTGAAGCCGAACGACGCGCGTCAAGCCTTCGAAAATCTATTCAAGAAGTGAGGCGGTTACGCAGATTGTCTCGCGCCCGGACCCTAGCGGGCTTTTCCGCGGGCCGCTAAGGCTTTAAAGTCGGCCTCAGCAGCACCTCGCTGACGAATGACTGGGGTTGCTGTGTCACCAGCATGGCCACAACGTGAGCCACGTCTGCCGACTGCAGCATCTTTTTAGGATCTTTGCCTTGGTGCGGGCTTAGCTCGGTATTAACCGATCCAGGACAAATTACCGACACCCGGATGTTATGGCCGCGCAGTTCTTCCGCTATCGAGTAAGTCAGTCCGTTCAATCCCCATTTGGAAGCAGCGTAGGCAGCGCCGTTGGGTAGGGCATTCTTTCCGGCCAGGGAGGAGATATTCACGATGTGCCCATTGCACGCGCGAATCATCATGGGAGCGAAGCTGCGAATGCAGTAATAGACTCCGCGCAGATTGGTGTTCAAGACGCTCTCCCACGATTCGGGGGGCATCAGGTGCAGGGGACCTCCAAAGCCACCGACACCGGCGTTGTTCACCAGAATATCGGCGCGTCCAAAGTCGCGATCCACTTGCGCAGTGACGGATTCAACTGAGCGCAGATCCATCACGTCACATTCCGCGATCTTGGCCTCTCCGCCCGCCTTGGCGATGACTGCAGCCGTGCTTTCGAGCATCGAGCGTCGGCGTCCGCAGAGCAGGGTCAGAGCCCCCATTTGTGCCAGCTGGCCGGCAACCGCGGCCCCGATGCCCGTTCCCGCACCGGTGATGATTGCCACCTGTCCTTCGAGCGAATTGTTAGTTACTTTGGGCATAAAACCGTCCCTTTGGATGGGCCCCCGATCCTGTTTTGGACCATCCGGATACGCTCTTTTTCGCATCTTACAGGATGAGGGAGTAGCGCATTATAAAAGCAAACTTGCCTTAGGCGGGGCGCATACTTATAATCCGCCTCACCGGAAACGCCGCCTTGGCTATTCTGACGGTTACAGAATTGGCCGGGTGTTTTCGGAGCCCGTCGCATGGGCGCTCATGCCGCCCGTGTTCTAGAAAAACCCAGGATGGGCTGGCTTGGGAGGTACCCGGGCGCGATAACATCGCGGCTTTTCCCGAATGTTTAAGGAGAGATTCGAATGAAGACGAGTCTAGTAGCGCTTGTGCTGGCGTGGGCTGCAATGGCATCGGGTCAGACTGCTGCAACGCCGCAACCGCAGGCGTCTCCCTCACAGTCCCAGCCGCAAAAAAAAGAAATTAAGGATCCCGCCGAATACAACGCATATGTCGGTGCGGTGCAGCAGCAAGACCCTGCTGCCAAGGTTAGCGGGCTAGAAGCTTTCCTCACTCAGTATCCCAACAGCGTGATGAAGGAAGATGCGCTGGAGTTACTGATGGGAACCTACCAGCAGACGAACAATCAGGCCAAGGTGATGGACGCTGCGAATCGCCTCCTTGCGGTCAACCCGGACAGCGCACGCGCCCTGGTGCTGTTGGCCTACAACGAGCGTGCTGCTCAGAAGTGGGCCGATGCCAAGCAGCATGCCGAACGAGGATTACAGGCCCTTACCAAGATGGCCAAGCCGGACGGTGTCTCGGACGCGGATTTCGCCAAGCAGAAAACCCAGTTGGCTGCGCTGCTGAACAGCGTCGCCGGCTTCTCCGCGCTGCAGTTGAAAGACTACGCGTCTGCGCAAAAGTATCTGCGGCCGGCCGTCGAAGCTGACCCGAACAACGTGGAAAACGTCTATCCTCTGGCTCTGGCTTACCTGACCGCCACTCCGCCCGACGATGTGAACGGACTCTTCTTCATCGCTCGCGCAGCGAATCTAGTTAGCGATCCCAAAGGGAAGGATTCGATCGTCAAGTTTGGACATAGCCGTTACGCCAAATATCACGGTTCAGAACAAGGTTGGGATGACTTGCTGGCCCAGACCAAGACAACGCCGGTACCCCCTCCCGGGTTCACCATCGCGCAGTACGTTCCGCCGACTCCCGCGCAGCAAGCCGCTGATCTGGTGAAAACCAAGAAGGCTGAGGAGATGAGCTTTGCGGAGTGGGAACTGGTTCTCTCCGAGGGAACTCCAGAGGATCAGGAGAAGATCTGGAGCGCGCTCAAAGGCAAGAACCTGCAGATGGCGGAAGTGCAGGTCATCAGCGCCTCACCAACCAAGCTGCAACTGGCGGCTAGCGTGGATGACATAGACAAGAAGCGTGCCGACGTCGAGCTATCATTTCCGGCCCCGATCCCGGCTAGGAACTTGCCCAAGGAGGGGGATAAGATCAATTTTGAGGGCACACCGGCGTCCTACACCCCCAAGCCTTTTGTCATGGTCATGGAAAAAGGCACGCTGTTAACCAAGGGTGCCCCGGCCTCACCAAGGAAACCGCCGGTGCGTAGGAAGCCGCAGTAGGCAGGGACAAGCACCGGGGAAGAGAAAGGCGACTCGGCGGCGGGCTGGCTTGAGTTTCTGGGGACATTTTCTGCACAAATCCCCGACAACAATTTCGATGATGTAGGGTCGGGCGTCTACACATCGAAACATAGATTTTGAAAGTCTAGCGCACGGCCTTCTTCTCGTAGCCGACCGGGCGGGCGCTGCGGGGTGGACGCTTCATGCCATCGCGGAGTTGCCGCACGTCGATCTTCAGCTCGGAAATGGTGCGGCTGAGAGTGTTACGGTGCATGCCAAGTTCGCGCGCGGCGCGGCATTGGTTGCCTTTGTTCTCCTGCAAGACCGTCAAGATGAATTTCTTTTTGAATTCACGCACTGCTTCGGAATAAAGGATGTTGCTCCGGTACATCTGCATGATGAGGGCTTCGAGCTGATCTCTCACGGCATCTCTCTTTCTGCGCAACGAATCGCTTATATCCAACTTTTCCGACTTACTACTTCCCAGAAGCCTGGGATCGCGCGGCACCGGCCGGGCCCGGCTGCGGTACACGATGCAGCAAATCTAGTCCCTGGTAAAACCTTGCGCGCAGTTCGGCGGGCGCGGCCCAGATGGCGGCCCGCCCAACCGCCTGGAAATACGGCGCCCACTCCGATCCTGCCAGCCACTTCGACGCTGGCGTGAACGCGGTCATGCTCACCAAAACCACCGCCACGATCAGGCAGCCGCGCAGAAATCCTAGCGCTCCGCCCAGAACCCGATCCACGAACCTGAGACCGGATTCCTTCATCACCCAACGGGCCGTCCGTCCGGCCATACCGGCCAGCACTGCGATGGCAAAAAAAATCAGCAGGAACCCGACACTCTCCGCAACCCAAGGCGATTTCAGGTATGTCCCCAACCAATCTGCGACACGCCGGTACTGCCACGCAGCCACCAGGTATCCCACGATCAGACCACCAATGTGAAACGCTTCCTGGAAAAAACCGGCATAGGCCGCCTGCATGGTGGACGCCAGAATCACCACGAGAATGACCCAATCCGCGAATTTCATGCAGCATCCCTGCGGTCCGCAGCGCGGTTACACATCCAGCTTGCGCCCCACGAGCCGCTGGTACGCTTCTACGTATTTTTCGCTGGTCTGGCGCGCCACCTCGGCGGGAAGAGCCGGCGCGGGAGGTTGTTTGTTCCAACGAATTTCCTCCAGGAAATCTCGGACATGCTGCTTGTCAAACGACTCCTGCGAGCGGCCGGGCGCGTACTTGTCCACCGGCCAAAAGCGGGAAGAGTCTGGAGTGAGCACCTCATCCGCCAAAGTTATGCCTTG
>Ga0209526_10001499_pt1 | contig 15674 bp, 15 predicted proteins | sample JacPinW_OM2H0_M1_FD_188566 | JGI IMG/M metagenome (GOLD analysis project Ga0209526, IMG submission 188566) | Forest soil microbial communities from Algoma, Ontario, Canada - Jack Pine, Ontario site 1_JW_OM2H0_M1 (SPAdes) (version 2) | ecosystem: Environmental > Terrestrial > Soil > Boreal... | reverse complement strand
GACAACTGCTGGGACTACAACAATGGGCAGAGCGAGATTCGCATGGGCAAGGCGCTGCGCGACGGTTACCGTCAGAAGGCGTTCCTGATGACCAAGATCGATGGCCAGACGAACAAGGCCGCCGCCCAGCAGCTGAATGACTCCCTTGGCCGACTGCAAACCGACCACATCGACCTGTTGCAATTTCACGAGGTAATTCGCGAAGGCGATCCCATACGCATCTTCCGAGCGGGCGGTGGGATGGAAGCTGTGCTGGAGGCCAAGAAGGAGGGCAAGATCCGCTACATCGGCTTCACCGGGCACAAGAGTCCGGACATTCACCTCAAAATGCTTGAGACCGGTTTTGCCCATCAGTTCACCTTTGACGCGGTACAAATGCCGCTCAACGTGATGGACGCACACTACAACAGCTTCGAAAAGAAAGTCTTGCCCGTTCTGGTCAAGCATGGAATCGGAGTGCTGGGGATGAAGCCAATGGGCGACAAGCAAATTCTAAACAGCAAGACCGCAACGCCGGTTGAGTGCCTGCATTACGCCATGAACCTGCCCACGAGCGTGGTGATTACTGGATGTGATTCGCTGAAGATTCTTCAGCAAGCGCTCGATGCTGCGCGCAGCTTCAAGCCATTGCGCGAGACCGAAGTCACCACTTTGCTGGCGAAGACCGCCGCGGCGGCCGCCAAGGGCGAGTTCGAGCGCTACAAGACTGCGCACGACTTCGATGGCACGTACCAGAATCCGCAGTGGCTGGGTTGAATCGGTTACGGTCCGAAGCAGGCTGGGATCGGACAGTTCGTGTAGACCGTTCCTCCGCAGTGGCATCGGAAGCATTACGCCGAGCGCCTAATTCCCTGCTACACTTTTTCTTCACCCATCCTTGGCGCTTGCCGGAGTCGTTCCCTCATGTCCCAAACCCAAATGCCCACACCGCGGACTCGTCTCGTCCGCGAAGCTGAGCGCGGTGTCTATGATCGCGAAACCGCGTATCGCATTCTCGACGAAGGTTTCCTTTGCCACGTTGGTTTCGTCGCCGACGGCCAGCCGTTTGTTATCCCGACTTCTTACGGACGCAAAGACGATCGCCTCTACATCCATGGTTCCGCGGCCAGCCGCATGCTGCGTCAGATGAAAGAAGGCGTGCCCGTCTGCGTCACCGTCACCCTGCTCGACGGACTGGTGCTGGCTCGCTCGATATTCAATCATTCCATGAATTACCGATCGGTCGTCATTTTGGGCAAGGCTACGCCGGTGGATGATCCTTTAGAAAAAGTTGAGGCGCTACGCCTGCTCTCCGAGCACATTATTCCCGGCCGTTGGGCGGACGCTCGCCAGCCCAATGAACGAGAACTCAAAGCCACGCTCGTGATGCGTGTCCCCATCGAAGAATTTTCTGCCAAGGTGCGTACCGGCCCGCCTATCGATGATGAAGACGATTACTCGTTTCCGACGTGGGCAGGCGTCGTACCGCTGGAAACGGTGTCGCGTCCGCCGATCAACGATCCGCGGCTGGATCCCCAATACAAAGTCCCACCCTACGCAGCGCGCTACGTGCGCGCTAACCAACCCGCTTCGGATCATTGATGCAGGGATCGCAGTCGTGGGCGGTGGGTCCTCTATGATTCGCGCTGACCCGCTACGTCGTTTGAGACTGAAGACCTGTCCTCGGATCTGCACTACTGTGGCCCCGCCCCGAGCGATTTCAGGTAAGCCACCACTGAAGCGGCGTCCTCGCGGGTCATGTGAAATTGGGGCATGGGTGGACGCAGAGGCTTCCCCTCGCGCCAGATTCCGGTGCTGAGGAGAGTGATCAGTTCGGCGTCGTTGCCGGGTGGCGTGCCTGCAATTCGCGGCGCCTGAAGCGGCCAGCCTGCCACGGGTTCCGCTGACACTAGCCGTACAGGTGCGCCTTGCAGCCATCGGCTGCGGTCGGGGACCCCAGCGCTATCACGCGGGGTGTGGCACCGGCCACACATTGCGACTCCCTCCACAATATATTTCCCGCGAGCTACGAGGCCTTGGCTGTTCGTATTTTTCGCGGGCTTCGACGGCTGTTTGACTGGCTGCGTTTGGCCGAGAGGAAACAGAGTAAAGAGGACGAAGAACAGCATGACGATCCGCGTGCCCCGAACCTCGGACGGCTGGTCAACTCGAGCTATTCGGACGATGAACTCGCATACGATTTTTCGCGCGACGGGGAAAGACTGGCATGTCTAAAGAACCGTGTTAGCGGTTCTCAGTCTACGGTCCGGTTGCTCCGGTGGTAATCGGGTCAATCTTGTACCAGGGACGCAGGGACGCGAAATCACTCGCTAGGGAATCAGCAGCAGCTTCCCTGTCGTCTTGCGCCCTTCCAGGTCCCGATGCGCCTGCTGCGCTTGAGCCAGCGGATAGGTGTGCTGAATGCGCAGCTTGAGTTTCCCGGCGGTAATCATTCCAAATACGGCGCTCGCCCGCGCCAACAGCTCTTCACGTGTGGCAATGTAATTCACTAGCGAGGGACGCGTCACATACAGCGATCCTTTGTGCGCCAAAACGATCAAGTCGAATGGGGGCACGGCGCCGCTCGATCCTCCAAACAGCACCATCATCCTGCGCGGCCGCAACACGTTGAGTCCTTTTTCAAATGTAGTTTTGCCAACCGAGTCGTAGACCACATCTACACCTTCGCCGCTGGTCAGGCGCTTGGTCTCGGCCTCAAAGTCAGACTGTGTGTAGAGCGTGACCTCGTCGGCTCCTGCCGCACGCGCGAGCTTGGCTTTTTCGTCGGTCGAAACCGTTCCGATCACGCGTGCTCCGATATTGTGGGCCATCTGCACCAACAGCAATCCCACACCGCCGGCCGCGGCATGCACTAGCGCAGTCTCGCCGCGCTTCAACGCATGCGTGTCGTGCGACAGGTAGTGTGCCGTCATGCCTTGCAGCATGGCGGCAGCGGCTTGCTGCTCGGTCACTCCCTGCGGAATCGCCACCAAGCGGTCGGCGGGCATGGCGGCATACTCGGCATAAGACCCGAGCAGGCCGGCCCAGGCCACGCGGTCGCCCGGCTTAACCGATTTCACTTCCGCCCCGACCGCGGTGACTACTCCCGCGCCCTCCTGACCCAAGACCAATGGTAACGGCGCTTTATAACGGCCTTCGCGAAAATAAACATCAACAAAATTGACGCCCGACGCCGCCAGCTTCACCACCGCCTCGTTCGGCTTAGGTTGAGGAATAGGCAGGTCGACCAACTCCATGACCTCGGGGCCGCCGGCTTGCTTGACTTGAATGGCTTTCATGGTTCGTTTTGATTCGGCCCATCGCTTGCGGATTCTGCGCTGCGTTCGTCTTATTTTCCCGCGGCTCGCACTCCCAGCAACCACTCCCGCAACTTCGGCCCCCAGATGTTCACTGTGCGGCCGAGCGCTCCGTGCCCGTACTCCGCCTCTTGTTTTACTTCCAAGTACGTCGCGTTCTTCAGCTGAGCTAGGACTTTCTCCGCGTGATGGAGTTCGACCGGCACCATATTGTCGCCCGCCATATTGATGATCAGCACCGGACAGTGAATACGGTCGAGCTGCGACCAGGCGTCAAAGCCGTTACTCAGTTCCATCATGTAGATGAAGTCATTGGCGTCTGGCCACCCGAACGAACCGCGCCCTTCCCCGACCCACTTCTCCGTGGCTTCGCGCGTGGGCAGCTGCTCCTGGAGCAGTGACGGGGTGCGCAGAAAAATTGAATAAGTCAGGTCAGCAAGCCGCGCACTGTCGGGATTCTTGTCATAGTTGCCGTCCTTCCATCCAGGATCGGCCTTGATGATGGCCTCCGGCAGGAAGTCAATCACGCCGCGCCGGCCGGCATTCGGGAAAGGAGAGGAGATCATGGGCACCAGCGCATCCATGAATTCGGGATACTGCACGCCCCATTGCCAGGCCTGGCGTCCGCCCATGGAGGCACCCAGCACCGCGATTAGGTGTTTCACGCCCACATGCTCCACGAGCAGGCGCTCAGCCGACACGATGTCTTCGAGGTTGTAGTGCGGGAACTTCATGCGCAACCCGTCACTTGGCCGCGACGACTTGCCCGAGCCGATGGTGTCGGGAGCGATGACGTAATATTCGCCGGTGTCGAGCGCACCGCCCGGGCCCAGCAGGGGGTGCAGGTTTGAACTCGAGGTGTAAGCGTGTCCCCAACTGATTCCATCGCCCAAAGTTCCATGCAACAGCAGCACGGCGTTTGTGATTTCTCCGGCGGCGTTGTGCCGGGGTGTACCCCAGGCAGCGTAGTGCTGACGCAGCTCGGGTAACTTTTCGCCGGTGTGGAACTTGAAGTCGTGCACGGCATAATCGCCTTGGACCGCCAGCTTGGTGTAGTCGCCTACCGCGGGTGCCTGCGCTCGAGCCAGGGCAGAGAGCAGCAACAGTAGCGTAATCCAAGTCATTCGGCGCATGGAACCCACCTGGGCAGAGGATTATACGGATTTTGGAGGAGGTTGCCGACGTCTGGATCCTGAACTGCGAAACGATCCTCCGCTTCGTACAGCAATCGACCGTCAGAATCAGCTATTCTTGACCCGCTTTGTTACACTTGCCCGTCCCTGCAGGTCCACTTCGGAAAATGGTCCCCGAGAGACCCGCGCAAAGGAGCCGCGTCATGGCGGAGAAGAAGCCTCCCGAACGTGATCCTGCAAACCCTTTACGGAGTTATGCCGTCTCACTGTCGGGTAACTGTGGTCGTCCGATGCCGAAAGTAACCGCTCCCATCCGCTTTCTGCATTGACCGGCTGGGGAACGGCAGGTAGGATTTGGTAGCATTCAGCAGAGTTTGAGCGGGGGAGTCGCCGTATCCCATAGAGAAATATGCGATTTGCTAACCTCTATGTTCGGACCTTAACTCTCGCCTCGCTGGCTCTAGCGGCCTGTTCCTGCCAGACTGCGCAAAAACCCGTCACACTGCTGCCTCCAGGTAGCGCGCCCGCGCTGAAGACTTCGACACCCCCGCCAACGACAGTGCCCAAGGCATCGGCTCCTAAGTCGGCAGCTTCTCAGCCGGCTACCACGCCAGGCCAAACTTACAATCAGACCTCAGCCCAGCAACCCGCTCCGAACGAAGCCGCGGCGCCACCCTCACAACCTGCGCCAAGCGCTGCGGCAGATGCGATCACAGATCTGATCGACCGCGTTGAAAAGGAATATCTGGCCGGCGTGGCTAACTATCATGCGGGCCGCAACGAGGCCGCCAAGCAGAACTTCGATAACGCCTTCAATGCCTTGCTCGACAGCAAGCTCGACGTGCGGTCCGATCCGCGCCTTGAAAAGGAGTTCGAGCGCATCTCCGACGGCGTCAACCATCTGGACTTGCCTGGTACGCAGCCCGGTGATGCGTCCGCCGAGCAGAAGTCCGAACCCGCTCCGATTGATGAGACTAATGAAGTCACCCCGGCCATCGATCCTAATGTAAAAGCTAAGGCGCAGGCCGAGATCAGGTCCACCCACTCCGACCTGCCGCTCATGTTGACCGACCAGGTCGCCGGCTATATCAACTACTTCTCCAACCGCGGCCACGGTACTTTCCTGCGGGCCTTTGAGCGGTCAGGACGCTACCGCGAGATGATGCGCTCGATCCTGAAGGAAGAGGGCGTGCCGCAGGACTTGATTTATCTGGCGCAGGCGGAATCCGGTTTTCACCCGCTGGCGGTTTCTCGCGTAGGCGCTCGCGGCATCTGGCAATTTATGGGGAGCCGCGCCCGCGGGTACGGACTGGAACGGAGCCTGTGGGTGGACGATCGCCAGGACCCTGAGAAATCCACGCGGGCTGCGGCTCGCCATTTGAAAGATCTCTATAACCAGTTTGGCGACTGGTATCTCGCCATGGCCGCGTATAACTCCGGTCCCGGCACGGTGCAGGCGGCAGTAAAGCGCACCGGTTTCGCCGATTTCTGGGAGCTCTATCGCCGCAACGTGCTTCCCAAAGAAACGCGCAACTATGTGCCGATCATCCTGGCGGTCACCATCATGACCAAGAATCCGTCGCAATATGGGCTGGACGATGCTGCCATGGATCATGCTGCGAGATACGACACCGTGACCATCGACTACGCCGTAGATTTGAGGCTGGTGGCCGAGTGTGTGGACGCCAAGTCGGCCGAACTCCAGGACCTCAATCCCAGTCTGCTTCGCTATACCACGCCGCAGGGCAAGAAGTTCGAGCTGCACTTGCCGGCCGGAAGCAAAGAGCAATATCAGACTGCCATTGCCTCGATCCCGGCCAACCTGCGTCTTTGGTGGCGTTATCACAAAGTTCAGCCGGGAGACACTCTCGCTTCCCTGGCCCGCACCTATCGCACCACGGCCAAGTCGATTACAGAAGCCAATCACCTCGAGGGGACGGAGCTTGATCTTGAAAGCAAGCTGGTAATCCCCGTCGCTGTCGGCAAGCATCCCCTGAGCGACACGGCAACTTATGCACGCCGCATCACCCGCTATAAGGTGCGTCGCGGTGACACGGTCGAAACCGTGGCCGAGAATTTCAGCATTTCGCCACAAATGGTTCGGCGTTGGAATGGTTTACGCGGTGACAGTCTCCGCGGACGCAAGGCGCTGGCCCTTCACCTGCCGGTGACCCCGACCCCGGGGGACAGTGAGCTGGCCGCGTCGAAGACGAGTAAGTCCTTACAATACAGCAAGAAAGCTGTGCAAAGCCCCACCCAAAAGGACGCTTCGAATATACCCGCAGATTCCAAAATGCGGGCCGCCATAGTTCGCCACAGAGTCAAGACGGGGGAAACGCTGTACTCCATCGCGAACACTTACAAGACCACAGTAGCTGCTTTGAAGCACGCCAACCGCGACGTTGCGGTCCTGCGTCCCGGAATGATTCTCATTGTCCAGCAAAGCCGTTAAGCCTGCGGCCCCGCAAGTTTTTCGTGTCACGATTCATTAGGCCCGCTATTGCTCGCGATTCTTCTTTGCTTCGTGCTACGCCATGTGATAACAGGGTAGTCAGGCAGTGAGGGATGCTGCTTGCAGCCTGCATCAAACCCTGTGCTATAATCGCGCGCCGTTCCGGCAGCAGTTCCAGAGGTCTTTTAAATTTCTCGTGCCCGGCAGATCTGGCGAACTATTATTCCGCCGGACCGCCTGAAAGATCAGGAGGAGCAATGACTTTTTACGACCACACTCTCTATGGACGTGACGACGAAATGGACGAATTCGGCGACAGCGGCGCCTTCAGCGAGTCGCTGGAAGAAGACTTGGAGGAAGAGGACGAAGAGGAAGAAGAAGCCCGGATCCCCGAACCCGACTTAGGCAGACCGGAGCCAGCATCGGCTCCCTCTGCTCCCGCTCCGAGACCAGCCCCTGCGGGCGGAGGAGGCGGTGCCCGCAAGCCCGCCGCCAAGAAGAAAGCTGCCAAGAAGGCGAAGAAGAAAGCTCCCAAGAAAGCTGCCAGGAGGCCTGCTAAGAAGAAGGCAGCCAAGAAATCCGCCAAGAAAAAGGCGGCACGCAGGCCGGCGAGGAAAGCGAAGAAAAAAGCCAAGAAGGGCGGACGCCGGCGGTAAGTCGCGGCTTTTAGCTCTATCCTTCCAGCTCCGCAGTTCGTTTTCGGGGCAGCTACGTGCGCCCGAGTCGACTTAGAAAAGAAAACCCGCGGCGATTGCGCCGCGGTTTTGTTTGGGGAGGTGGCCAGGGAATCCTCATGAAGACTCACCCTCCGCTGCGTTTTCTCGCCGCGCTCTGCCTGATGGCTGTTGTCACCTTGGCTCAGGGACCAGTCCTTCTCCAGCCGCCAGCAACGCCCAAGCGTCCGGTTACCGACGAATATGGCGCTGTCAAAGTCACCGACGACTACCGGTGGCTGGAGAACTGGGATAATCCCGAAGTCAAGCAATGGAGCGCCGCGCAGAATGCGCACACTCGAGAGTATCTCGACCATCTGGCGTCGCGGCCGGCGATCAAAGAGCGGCTTACCCAGCTCATCAGCGCGGGTTCGGCACGCTATTTCAACCTACAATTCCGCGGAGGCACTCTCTTCGCTATGAAATTCCAGCCGCCCAAGCAACAACCCCTGCTGGTGGCGATGCATTCTGCGGATGATCCGGGCAGCGAGAAGGTGGTGTTCGACCCCAACGCCGCCAGCGGCAAGGGATCGGTCGCGGTGGACTTCTATGTTCCGTCGCTCGATGGGAAATACGTCGCCGCCGCTCTCTCGGAAAATGGCTCCGAGGATGCGTCCGGCCACGTCTTCGAAGTCGCGACCGGCAAGGAACTGACTGAGGCTGTACCGCGCGTCAACTTCGCCACCGCGGGCGGAAGCATCGACTGGAAGGCTGACGACTCTGGTTTCTACTACACGCGCTATCCGCAAGGCAACGAGCGTCCGTCGGAAGACGCCAACTTCTACCAGCAAGTGTACTTTCACAAACTTGGCGCGGATGCAAAACAGGATAGCTACGTCATCGGCAAGGATTTTCCTCGCATTGCCGAGATTCAACTCCACACCAGCGACGACGGCCGCTGGCTGGTCGTTGCCGTGGCCAACGGAGACGGTGGGCAGTTCGCTCACTACCTGATGGATGCCGCCGGACACTGGACTCAGCTCACCCACTTCGAGGACGGAATTGTCGCAGCGAAAGTGGGAGCCGATGATTTTGTTTATCTTCTTTCCCGCAAGGACGCTCCGCGCGGACAACTTCTGCGATTACCCCTATCCCAATTGGAATTCTCGAAGGCGAAGGTCTTCGTTGCCCAGAGTTCGGGCAGCGGGGATGACGAGAGCGGCCGCACGTCGATCGAAAACTTCGAACCAGCTCCTGGCCGGCTCTACGTGATCGATATCATTGGCGGTCCGTCTCGCGTTCGCGTGTTCGACGAGCAGGGCCGTTCGCTGCCGGGTCCGCCGTTGCCTCCCATCTCCGCCGTCGACCAGGTGGTCCCCGTCGGCCGTGGGGATGTGCTGATTTATACTTCCACTTATCTCGAACCGTCCGCCTGGTACCGCGTCGATGCCGCCACGGGCAAGTCGACGCGCACTGCACTATTTGAAACTTCACCGATAAAATTCAACGACGCAGAAGTGGTGCGCAGCTTTGCGATTTCCAAAGACGGCACGCGAGTTCCGCTCAACATCATCCGCCGCAAAGGCGCCAGGCTCGATGGCACGAATCCGGTGCTGCTCAACGGTTACGGGGGCTACGGCATTAGCCTGAAACCCTTCTTCGCGGGATCCCAGACGCGCGTTTGGCTGGATCAGGGAGGCGTTTCAGCCACAGCGAACCTGCGTGGTGGGGGCGAATACGGCGAGGAATGGCACAAGCAAGGCAATCTAACCCATAAGCAGAACGTGTTCGACGATTTTATGGCCTGCGCCCAATACCTGGTCGATCAGAAATATACTTCGCCCTCCCACCTCGCCATCGTCGGGGGGAGCAATGGCGGACTGTTGATGGGGGCTGCCTTCACCCAACGTCCCGACCTGTTCCGCGCCGTCGTCTCTTTCGTCGGAATCTATGACATGCTGCGCGTGGAGCTCGATCCCAATGGCGCGTTCAACGTGACCGAGTTCGGAACCGTAAAAGATCCCGAGCAGTTTAAGGCGCTCTATGCATATTCGCCCTACCATCACGTGAAGGAGGGAACGGCATATCCGGCGATTCTGTTCCTGACCGGGGATAATGATCACCGGGTGAATCCGATGGAGTCGCGGAAGATGACGGCGCGCCTGCAGGCAGCAAGCAGTTCCGATCATCCCGTTCTCTTGCGCACCACGTCGAGCGCAGGCCACGGCATCGGCACAGCTCTCGATGAGAGAATTGAGCAGGGCGCCGACTTTTTCAGTTTTCTGTTTGATCAGTTAGGGATTCAGTACACGCCGCCGGGAAATTGAACAGTCTGTGGAAGAAAGCGCTTGGCTCGTAAATGACGGGCGCCAAAGCGCGGCCGGTGTCACTATCTCTTTCCGGTTACCGCGTGCAGGCATTTGCTGTACAACTCGAGCAGGTGCGCAGCATAGTCCTCTGGCTTCGCAGCGGCGCCTGTCCCTTGAAAGCCCACTCCCGTTGAACTGGTGCGGCCATAGCCTGTAGTCATGGCGACGAACTTCATGAGATCGAGCGCGATGTCTTCGTTCCGGCGCATGCCAGCGCCAGCAGAATGGGATTCGTCCATAAGTGCCTCCGTGAAAACTTAAAATTCGATGATAGCAAATTGAGAGACAGTGAACCTGGGGCGGCCGTCCTCGGATTGGTCAGGACCTCTGCGCCAGGGATCAGCCTACTCGGCGAACTAGCATGAATATAGGGAAGAACACAGTTGCAGAGGACCCAGAGAACGGCCGCAGAGGAGGCAAATCGACCACCCTCACGTTCTGGTTTTCAGGAGCCACTAACAATCCGCAGAGCGCGCTGAAAATCCTGCTCCCTAAGCTCTTCCATTCAGCAGTCAAGAATCAACAAATTTTACTTCGGCACTTCACTCATCAGCGCCAGCAGGTTGCCCTCGGTGTCGTGGAAAAACGTCATCCACAAATCGTGGTTGGGCATTCTGGCGATGAGGTGGGGTTCATCTTGGAAGCGCACGCCGCTGGCCAACATCCGGCCGTATGCCGCTTTGATGTCAGGCACGTTGAAATAGAGAATCGAACCGGGATGGTCGAACTCTGGTTTTTCTGGTGGCGTCAGCATCAGGCGCACCCCGCCACAATCGAAGAACGCCAGGTTCCCGGCGGTGAATAGCAGCGGCAAACCCAGGACGTCGCGGTAGAATTCGGTGGCGCGTCCGGTATCGTGCGCGTTAATGGCAATTTGGCCCAGGCGGGAAATGCCAATTCCGGTTGCAGTCTCGTTCATGGGCGTTGACCTCCGTCTTTAAATTAGTTAGCATAGCTAACTATATTCCATGCCTAAAGTCAAGTCCAAGAGTCAGCCTCTTTCGGCGGTAGATGCGGTTGCCGACCGGCTGCATTCCGCCGCCATTCACGTGCTCCGGCGGGTCCGGAATCAGGATACGGTTACAGGTGAGGGTCCGGCTCGGCTGTCGGCGCTCTCGGTGCTGGTTTTCGGTGGGCCCAAAACGCTCGGCGAACTGGCTGCCGCCGAGCAGGTGAAGCCCCCCACCATGAGCCGCATAGTGGCCGGCCTGAGGCGCAGCCGGCTGGTGGAAATAACAGCGGATGCTCACGATGCCCGCCGCAAGCGAATTCATGCCACTTCGAAGGGCATCGCTTTGCTCCGCGCGGCGCGCAAGCGCCGGGTTAGCTACCTTGCGGATTGCCTTACTTTCGCATCAAAACGAGAACTGGCGAGTTTGCGCCAAGCCCTGGATCTGCTGGAGGGAATGTTGCGCGACGGGAACGACAGATAGATAGCCCGTAAGGTGCTGATTCCGTGCCCTTTTGAGCGACTCGGCACGAGCCGTCACGGCCTTTTACTAGGTTTCGATGCCGACGTGACAGACGCGCCCGATCAGGTGATCGCCAACCGACTTGCCCTCTTCCACGGCGATTACCTCGATGGGGTAGGACTGATTATGCGGACGCAGAATGATGTGGTTGGCGGCGACTTCCACGTACTTCACGGTGCAGGTTCCATCCTTTAGGACAGCGTACATGTTGAACTCACCCTTGCGATAAGGCTTCAGGGAGTTATAGTGCCGGTCGAGCAGGAGGGTAGCTCCGGGCATCAGCCGCGGATACATGCTCATACCCTCGTGGCCATCCACCTTGATCAGCACAAAGCGCTGCCACTGCTCGCGATTCCCTTCCGTTTCTGCTTTCAGCTTCTTCAGGAAACCCTTCTTGAATTTGAGGATTTCTTTTACATACATGCTGGCTATCGAAGGCTGGGTGGCAGCCACGGCGCCGTCGGTTAACAGCACATTTTCGAATTCGCCGTCGCTCGGGGGCATGATGGAGGCGCGCTTGTTGACCTCTCCGGGATCGAGCAGGTCGAGCACCGAAAGATGCTGCACGACAAGGACTTTGTCCATTCCTTCGAGGCTCAAGCCGCGCTTACGATTAAGGAAGTTGGAGATATGTGCCTGCTTGAAGCCGGTTTGCTGAGCCAGCCGAAGACCGGTGAGACCGCCCTCGTCGATGCGCTCCCAAAGCGTTTTGCGAAGGTTGTCTTGCAGCACTCGGAATTTCATAGCCTGGCGAGTATACCACTGGAGGTATAGCAATCCGCTATTCGCCTGAGGACAGGATTTCCACAACCGAGGGTTACACAAAGTGGAAACTTTCGTGCAGGCGAGATTCTTGTGGGGCTGTGCAAAAACGGGCCAGTCCTCAAGGCCGCTGCTTCCGCCATCGCGGAGAGGCGTCTCCGTTGGATTGCGGCAGGAGACGATACCGTAAAATGAAGCGGTAGAATGAGCGCAAAGAAATTCGCCGACCACCAGTGCTGGTGATTTCGCCACGCGCGGCAACGTTTTCCGGTGGCGCGCAGGTACCGGCGAATGTGCTGGCATTGAGGCAGGCGGGAGAGCCCGCCCCATACAGGATCGGGATGGACATGACGTGGCTCACTGACCGCATTGCGGTTGGGGGCGGGATTTGGACGGCTGACAACATGGCGGCGGTGGCGCGGGCGGGAGTGACGCACATCATCGACATGCAGGTTGAGTTCGACGACACACCGCTGGCGACGCCGCACGGCATCGATGTCCTTTGGAATCCGACCAATGATGACTTTGAGCCCAAGCCCGCAGAGTTGTTTGAGCGGGGCGTGAAATTCGCCCTGGCAGCCCTGGACGAACCCGGGACGAAACTGTTCATCCACTGTGCTGCAGGTGTGCATCGGGCGCCGATGATGGCACTGGCGCTTTTGGGTGTGATGGGTTGGAAGCCGGGCGAGGCCGCAGAAATGATTGGGAAGCGGCGTCCAGTGGCGGATTTTGCGGATGTGTATCTGGACAGCGTCGTAGACTTTCTGCAATCGTACCGGGAGTAGCGTTCTGGCTTTCGGCCGCGCCCGAGCGGGGTGCGGTCGCGTGTCCCCAGCCGCAGTCGTGCTCTCGCACTTTGCTCGCTGCCGTCAGCCGCGGCCCGCTCGGTGGCGCCGGTGCAGAGAAGTTAGAGACGGGGACGGCCCCGAACTCCCACCGTAAGTTTTAGTCGCACCGAGGGAGGGACGCCCGCCGCCCGACAGGGCGGCGCGATGGGTGCGACCTGCGCAGCGCGGGATGCCACTGGCTAACTCAACATCTTGCCAATTATCCGACTTCTTCACTCCAATTCTCCAACGTCTTTTTCACCAGCGCCATGAACTGATCGGCGACGGCGCCGTCGATGAGGCGGTGGTCGTAGCCGAGGGTGAGATGGACGACGGAGCGGATCGCGATGGAGTCGTTGCCTTCTTTATCGGTGACCACCAAGGGCTGTTTGGTAATCCCACCCACGCCCATGATGGCGGAGTTGGGTTGATTGATGATGGGGAGACCGAAGACGGCTCCGAACTGGCCGGGATTGGTGACGGTGAAAGTCGAGCCTTCAACATCTTCGGGCTTGAGCTTCTTACTTCTGGCGCGCTCACCGAGATCGGTGATTCCGCGCTGCAGGCCTAGGAAGTTAAGATCACCGGCGTTTTTGAGGACAGGAACAATCAGCCCCCAGTCGAGAGCCACTGCGATGCCGACGTTGATATTGCGATGGTAGTGGACGTTGTCGCCTTCGAGCGAAGCGTTGATGATCGGCCATTGCTGTAGTGCGATGATGGCGGCGCGCACGAAGAACGGCATGAACGTGAGACGGACACCGTGGCGCTGCTCGAAGCCGGCTTTTTGTTTGTTGCGCAGGCTGACGATGCGGCTGAAGTCCACCTCGTACATGCAATGGACGTGGGCACTGGTGCGGCGCGACTCGATCATGCGCTGGGCGATAATCTTGCGCATATTCGTCATGGGCACGAGATCGCCAGGATACGGAGCGGGGGCCGAAGGAGCAGCGGGCCGAGCTTCAGCTGAAGCTGAAGCTGTCGAGTTGGCTGCGGCTGGACCGGAAGTGGCGGGTGTGGACGACTGGCGCTCGATGAAGGACGTGATGTCCTGCTTGGTGATGCGGCCACCCAGTCCTGTCCCAGAGATCTGAGAAAGACTCACGTTGTGCTCGCGAGCGATCTTGCGGACCAGCGGTGAAGATCGGGTTTCTTCTTCCTCATCCCGACGTGCGGCGGGCTGAGGGGTGGCGGGTGCTGGGGCTGAAGAAGGAGACGGACGGCTAGCCTGGACTTCTTTCTTGTCCTCCTTCTTTTCCTCCAGTTTTGCGGCAGCGGGGGCAGCCTTGGTTGGCGTGGCAGAAGCTTCGCCGTCAGTCGCAATCGTACCGACGACTGTGTTTACTCCTACCGTCGTCCCTTCAGACACCTTGATCTCGCGCAATACACCCGAAGCCGGAGCGGGAATCTCGGCATCGATTTTGTCAGTCGAGATTTCGAAGAGCGGTTCGTCGCGCTGAACCTTGTCGCCTGGCTTCTTGAGCCATTTGGTAATGGTGCCCTCAACAATCGATTCGCCCATCTGGGGCATGATGATGTCAGTTGGCATGATTTCCTTCCACACGAGCCCACAGTCGAAGCGCGGGCTGGGCGCAAACAGTTCATTATATATAAGCGGGAGCTAGAGGCGGGTACAAGGGGAGGGCATCTGGTCGTTGGGAATGGCCCTCGATTGACGCGAGATAGGGAGTTTGGCGGCAACGCTCGGGCCGGGCCTAGCGGCAGAGATCGGTTGCGGGCATCTAGTCCTTGTCGTGCTTCATTCCCTCGCCTTCTTTTTTTTCGTCACCGGACTGTGGGGCGACGCCAAAGCTGGTTTTCCAATATTCCTGCACAGCCGGCGGAAGTTTATTGAGATGCGAGAGCAAGGCAGTAACCTTCCATATGTCTTGTTGGCTTAAAGTCTTCTCCCACGCAGGCATACCTGTGTATCGAATACCCGTGCGAATGGCGTAGAAAATATGCCACTCCGGATCGTCCGGCGGATCAGAGATGAGATTTGGAGGGGGCGGGTACAGAGCTGTTGCCAGAGACGCGGGCTGACGATTGAATCCGCCGTGGCAAACAGCGCAGTTCATGGTGTAGATCTTCATGCCGTCGATAAGATTCTGATCAGTGGGGGGTACGGGATTTGTCACGCGAGCCGCATGACGCTCCATCGAGGCGTCGAGGGCCGCATTGGCTATCCGCTGCTCGAGCCTGGGCGGGGCAACATTCGCGGTGGTGGGGAAGAAGCCGAGCATGGCGAAGCCCAGCCCGCCAAGTATTAGCACCAGCAGAGTGAGAACAACACCGAGAATGAATTTCCCCATGATTCCTCCCGAAGCGACATTTTGGCAGATACCCGAGATTTGTGCCAATAACTCCCGTCACGCGGAAGAATACACTGTTTCAACGTGCGCTCGACTCGGCAGGTGAGTTTCCGGTTTGCGACCAGGTCAGTAATCCTTCAGGCGTCGTGCTTCTCGCACCACGTCGCTTACTTTGGGTAGGTAGTGCTCTTCCTGCGGCGGCGAGAACGGGATGGCCGAGTCGAGGCCTGCGATGCGGACGATGGGGCCGTCGAGATCGTCGAAAGCTTCTTCGTTGATAATGGCGGCGATTTCGCCGGCAAGGCCTCCGGTGCGCGAGTGCTCGTGCAGGATGATAACTTTATTCGTCTTCTTCACGGTCTGCGCAATGGCTTCGCGGTCCAGCGGCGAGACGGTTC
>Ga0209526_10001498_pt1 | contig 15675 bp, 18 predicted proteins | sample JacPinW_OM2H0_M1_FD_188566 | JGI IMG/M metagenome (GOLD analysis project Ga0209526, IMG submission 188566) | Forest soil microbial communities from Algoma, Ontario, Canada - Jack Pine, Ontario site 1_JW_OM2H0_M1 (SPAdes) (version 2) | ecosystem: Environmental > Terrestrial > Soil > Boreal... | reverse complement strand
GAGCATAAAGCAGAAGCAACTCGCGGTTCGTAGCGTTTGGTAGCGTTGCCGGAGTTAGCTGTAATGCGTACGAAGCAAAGTATCCTTGGCCTCGTTTACACGGGCGGCGAGGTACGTCGACCCCCCTTGGTCGGGATGCAGTTTCTTCATGAGCGCACGGTGCGCTCGGCCGATTTCGTCGCGCCCAGCCCCCGGCTGCAGGCCAAGGATCTGATAGGCCTCCTCGTTCGTCATTTTGCCGCTCGCCGCCGGGCGGCTCTGCCCCCCTGCCGTATTTCCCTGCGCGTCCTGACGCCAGGCGGGAAACCTGCGGTCCAGATAGCTTTCAAGTAGCGACACGCTTTCGGCGTCGAAACCTGGAATCATCGCCGTCAACTGCGGCAGATCGAATTCGCCCAGGGAATGGCCGGCATACGGCCCTGCCACGATCTGGCCCTCGAGTTCGCCGCTGTCGTGATCGAGGCTCATGTCGAGAAACTGCGAGCGGACCCGCGAGGTCTGTCCCGGCGAGCGTTGTGCACCGGAGCCACCAAATATCGCGCCGATATTGCCGAACCCGGTCCCGAACGGCGACCAGCCGAGCAGCCCCGCGCCGAAGATCCCGAGCGGGACCGCCACCGCAAGCTCGCCCTTGATGCCGGTAAAGGCGGCGCCCGCGAGCGCCACCACGCCGCCGCCGATCTTGATCGCGCGCGCAAGCACGACCGGGTTGGCCGCACGAAACATCTGCAGCAGCGAGTAAAGAAGAATAACGGCGACGATACCGGCGATCAGGGTAGGCATGCATTCAATATAGTGGGGTCAGCGGTAAAATGCATGCCGGTCCTTGCTGCCCAAGGGGGTGGTGAAGCGAAAAGCTCGTTGGCGTTATCAGCATGAATTCCTGGGCGTCGTCGGGCTCGCAGCGGCAAAGAGCAATCGGGATCACTTCATCTGGCCGAGCAATTTGGCGGCGCCGCCCCCGGTCTTCGACAGCCGCAGCAGCGCCTCGCGCCCGCCGGCGGCATAGGCCGCGGCAGCCCGCAATAGCTCCCGCAGCTGCGCCGCGGCGCCGGGATCGAACCTGCACCACGCACCGCCGGTGAGACGCGCGATCTCCCGGAACGCCTGCTCGGCGACGCCGTCGTGACCTTCCTGGAACATGAACACCGGCACCTTGAGCAGGCCGAGTTCGCCTGCCTTGGCGCAGAGCCCATCGATCGCCTCCTCCATGGCGTCGCCGACGAAGACCACCGCGCGCACCCCGGAGGCGACAGCCTCGCGCCGCGCTTCCGACAACACCTTGCCGATCTGGGTGTTGCCGCCCCGGCAATCGATCTTGCCCATAAGCTTCGCCAGTTGCGCGCTGTCGGAAATCCACCCCGTGGCGCGGCATTCACTGAGGCCGCGATAATAGACGAGGCGGATGTCGAGACTGCCCAGCGCTGCCGCCTCGCGAAACATGTCGGCCTGCAGCGCGCAGGCCATATCCCATGTCGGCTGCCGGCTCATGGTGGCGTCGAGCGCGAACACCAGCCGACCCTTCGCGCCCGGCGCATGGGGCGACATCGCGCGGGCCTTGGCGACGAAAGCGGCAATGTCTTCCGAAGCGGACGGCTTCTTTTCCGGCAACGAGCCGGTTTTGCCGGACGCGGACTTCCGCGCCGAGGATACCTCAGTTGCAGATTTCGGTTTGGTCGGTTCGCCAGACATAAGCGCTCGCAAATAACAGCAAGCCTTATGTGGGCCGGGATCAGGGAGCGGTCAATGCGCGTGAGAGGCGCCGATCCTGCTCACGCGGAGTGATCCAGGCTTCGACCGATCGGCGATGCCGGCCGTCAGTTCTTGACCGGCGCGTACAGCGCGACCGGCCCCGGATCGGTCAATACCGGCGGCGCCTTTGTTGTTGTGTCGACAGGCTTGAGCGGGCTGTCGTCGGCGAGGAATTTGTCCAGCATGTCCTGGATCGATGCCTTGGCCGCGTCGGGGCCGGTATCGCGCATGTCGTTATGCTGGAAACCGGTATTGACGACCGTAATTCCGGCCCTCTCGCAATCTTCATCGGCTGGAACGACGCCAGGATCAGGCTTGAAGACGGGGTCCTTCGAGCGGAATGAGAGGATCTTGAATTTGCCGTCCGTCATGAATGGCACGCGCAGATTGTCGAGCGTCACGACCTTCTTGATCTGATCGGGATACATCTTGGCGAAATACATTGAGATGTCGCCGCCCATGGAATGTCCCACTATGGTCAGACGATCGTAGTCCGCATTCGGCTGGACCTTCTTCATTTCATCGACCGCAAAGCGGATGTTCGCAATGCCGCGCTGAATTTGCGGCAACCGGCCGACATAGAGTTCGCCGACTTTGGTCACCATCGGCGCATCCGTCGGTAAGTCATGCTGGATGCTGACCGCAATATAGCCGCGGGCGGCAAAGACGTTCGCCAGGAAAGAGTACTCGGTGAATTTGACGGTGTTGCCGTGGTTGAGAATCGCCACCGGCAGCTTGATCATGCCGGCATTCGCCTGCATCTCTTTGTCGCGCCGTATCGCGATGTCTACCGCCACGGGGCGGTTATCGCGCGCCGGATCGTTGAACGTCAGCGTCTCGTGGCGGATCGCCCATTTGCTCGCGGTGAAATACGCAACCGTCAGCAGCGCGCCAAGCAAAACCAGAATGGCAATTCCACGCTTCATGTTGTCCTCGGCGCACCCCTGGGTGCTAGGTCCTATTATTCGAGACTCTGCGGTCCCTTGTCCATGATATATGTCACGGCGACGTGACAGGAAGAGTAAAATTTGTGAACTAACCGCCTGATCATTGTGCAGCGCATCCTAACTGTGCAGACGCGAAACCGAGAGATGCTCGGCTGGTTCTCCCTGTGGGACGGCACAAATCAAGGTCCGGTTCAGCTCCTTCGGTACATGCTTGGTGAAAACGGGTTCCTAGGGCAGTTTGTTCCACCGGGCCCCGCCGATGCATCGCCAGGGAAGTAACCCCTTACCGCAAAGTCAGGCGCCCAAGATGTCGTGGACCTCGAGCGGCTTGTCGACCTGGTTGAACCATTCGGCCCGGTTGGCGGCGCGGCGGCGGCCCCGCTCATCGAGCGGCAGTTTCAGCTGGCGCAGCAGGCTCGTGACCTCCTCGCGCGCCGTCACGTGGCCCATGCTCGGACGGGTGCCGAGTGTGGTCTCGTCGAGGTCGTCGAGCGCGGTCAACCCGCGCGGAAAAAACTCGCGGTAAACCACGCGCTCGGCGAAACCATCGATCGAGCGGAAGCCGAGCCGGAACGACAAATCGTTGAGGCTATCGGCGACCAGCTGCTTGTTGCGCGATCCCAGCATCGACAATCGGTTGCGGACCACGATCCAGTCGCTGCTGGCGCCGTCGAGCTGGCGGCGCTTGCGCCTTGCATCTCGTACCATCTCCGCATAGTGGCTCTCGCCGGTCACGGAATAGGTCGCGGGGTCGACGGTCCCCAGCACGTCGAAATCGAGGAAGCTGTCGTTGATCGGCGTCACCAGTGTATCGGCCATCGAATGCGCCAGACGCATCAGATAACTGTCCGACCCCGGCGTATCGATAACGATGAAATCGAATGTCCGCTCGACCGCGCTCACCGCGTCGATGAATTGCTGGAATTCGGAGGTTTCGTTGTCGGCGATCTGCATGGTCTCGCCAAGCTTGATGCAGCAATGCACCGGCAGCTCGAGATCGAGGCCGGTGCGGCGCGCCCAGGCGCTGCGGTTGCTGATGTAACGGGTGAAGCTTTGCTGGCGGCAATCGAGATCGATGGTGGCGACGCGCTGGCCGGCTTTCATCAGGGCAACGGCAATATGCAAGGCGGTGGTGGATTTTCCCGAACCACCCTTCTCGTTGCCCAGCACAACCACGTGCGCCGAGCCCGATTGCCCCTGACTAGTCTGCAGCAACATGTTTCGATCCCTAAAGTTATCTTCAAATTACGTGCGACCGCGGTCAAGTTAAATGCGCGATAGCTTCCTCGAATCGTTGGCCGTCTGCCTTAATCATGAATCGCATGCATGGGCCGCGGTGGCGCTTGCCGATTCGACGCGCGCTCAACCGGGTGCCCGTCCGGATTGGCCGCAGCGCGATCACTGTTTGCAAGGGTAAGTCGACCGGCCGCTTGGCGGCTAAGCATTGGCCTTGATAAGGTCGGCATCCCAGCCGCACGGCCAGAACCCACTAGCTTCCTTGACCCCATAGAACGAGCCCAGATGTCGCGAAGCCCCATGATCGTCCGCACGGTCCCCGCGTTGCGTCGCGCCCTCGATAACATCAGCGCAAAAAAGGCCACCACCGCGCTGGTGCCAACCATGGGAGCCCTCCATGACGGCCATGTGTCGCTGGTTCGGCTGGCGAAACGTCGCGCCACAAAGGTCATCGTCTCGATCTTCGTTAACCCGACTCAATTCGCACCGACGGAGGATTTCAGTTCGTACCCGCGCACCTGGAAGGCCGATGTCGCCAGGCTCGCAGCCGAGGATGTCGACCTGATCTGGAATCCGGACGTCAAGACCATGTACCCGGACGGCTTTGCCACCAGGATCCTGACCGAGGGGCCGGCCACCGCGGGTCTGGAGGATCGCATCCGGCCGCACTTCTTCGGCGGCGTCACCACCGTGGTCGGCAAGCTGTTCACGCAATGCCGGCCGGATTTCGCTGTGTTCGGCGAAAAGGATTTCCAGCAATTGCGGGTGGTGACGCGGATGGCTGGGGATCTCGACCTCGGCGTCAAGGTGATCGGCTCGCGAACCGTGCGCGAACGCGACGGCCTCGCGATGTCGTCGCGAAATGTCTATCTGTCGCCGGATCAGCGCCTGACAGCGCCGGAACTATACCGCGCGATGAAGGAAAGCGCCCGGCGCTTGCGCGCGGGCGACGACATCAAGGCCGCGATCGCCGGCGGCGCTGAACTGGTCGTCGGCGCAGGCTTCACGCTTGATTATTTCGAGGCTCGGCACGCCGAGACGCTGGCGCCGATCGCCTCGGTGAAGGACGGACCGGTGCGAATCCTGGTTGCGGCCAAAATCGGAACAACGCGGCTGATCGATAACGTCGCGGTCTAAAGCAGCCCGAGATCGCGCAGCTCGCGCCGCATCGGCTCGGGCATCGCCGCGACACCAGCGGCGGCCGCCTTGCCGAGATCCGGCGGTGCGGCATCTTCCGTGAAATAACGCCAGCCCTGGAACGCCCGCATCGGCCGTGGCGATACCGCGATCACCTTGGGCTGCATCACTAGCCGGCATCTTCCGATACCATCGCGATCGCGGAACGGCTCGATCGCGATGATTTTTTCGCGGGCCGCGATTTCACCCCGGATGACCCAGTAGAGCGAGCCGCCCGCGAGCAACTCTTCACCACGCTTCGGCGTCATCCGCGTGATGTGAATATGGTGAAGCGGAAGGCGTTTTTTCTTTGCGGTTTGCATGCGCTCCGCGACCCAGCTCTTGAGTTCCTTTACCGACTCGCAGCCGACGGCAAGCTTGATGAGATGAAGCGGCATGCTTTCGAAGTTAGCGTTCAGCGAAGGCTTTTGAAAGCATCAATCGTTCGCGGCCTCGGGAGCGGGCGCCGCTGCTGGAGCCGGCGCCGCGGGCGCCAGCTGAACCGGCGCAGACGCGGCGCGGGGAGGTTTGGGCGCGGGCTGCTTTTTGGCCGCCGCCAGCGCGGGAGTTGTGGTCGCAGCCGGTCGCGGTGACGGCAATGGCGCGATCGCTGCCGGTGCTGATGCCGGCGGGCGCGACGCAGATGGCGAGGTCGCCGCGCTTGGCTCCGGCGTCATAATGCTGATCGGCGGGGTCGAGGCTGCGGTAGGAAATTCGGCGTTGGTAGGTTTGCCCGTGGGCGCCGATGGCCCAAGTGTAGCGACCGGACCTGCCGCTACGGGCGCGTTCCACGATGGCGAGTAACGCACAATCAGGCCCTCGTAGGTCCGCTCATTCATATTAGCCGCGACCTGGTTGTGATCGGTAAGCGCCCGAAACGCTGCGCAGTCCGACGGCGTACAATGGTCCCGCGCGGCGAGCACGTAAGCCATCAGCCCGTACCGGTCGCGTTCGACCGCACGGCGCACCATTTGCAATTCGGGTGTCATGCTGGCATTTGCCGCGGCGACATCGCCGAACGCGGTCAGCCGCGTGATCTGGGACGCCGCATAGGACAGCGCAGCGGCGGTGGACTCGGCCGATCCAAACAAGCCCTTCTCGCACGCCGTCAGAACGGTATCCCCCGCCAGATCGTCGATACACGACAATGCCGGCAGCGCAACGCTGATCGGCTGGGAGGATCGGGTCTCACCGGACGCGCTTTGGCTGCCCGGACCGAACCCGCGAAAGGTGGCGGCGCCTGCGACGGCGATAGCCAGCAGCGTGATGACCGTCAGCGTGCCGTTGGCGACCGATCTCTCGGCCCGCAACAGCGTGATGAGGAGGATGATTCCGAAGAATCCGGCCGCCGCCAATGTCAGCCACATCGCAAAGGCCGGCGAATGCCAGAGTTGATCGAGCGATGTAGCCCAAGCCCAGTTCATGCGCGATGTCCCTCAACGCGGCATAAAATGCATTCGGCGAAAGCGAATGCCTTTTTCTCCGCACTCAGCTTCTCGCAGAATGGTTCTGCGAACGGGGCCTTTTGACGGCGGGCGAAACGGAATCCACCGGCCATGCGCGCTATTTGTCAGGAAATGTCGAGCTGACTTTCCTTGGCCACCCGTTCGAAAGCCTCGGTCGAGCTTTTGATACGATACTGGCAATCATCGCCATCGGTCGGAAGCAGCCGGATCACCTCATAGGTGCCGCTGGCGGCCGGACGCGCGACATTGCTGGCAGTAAAATAGACAGTCTCTCCAACGGTGAATTTGTGCTTCAACGCCTTCTCCATCACGCAAACGTCGGCTGTGCTCACGGTCCCGCTGCAACAGCCGACTGAAAACCTGCGGCTATATAGCACAGCCCCCGTTCCGTTGGCCAGTTACATCAGGACATGGCAAATGTGCGGATTTTGCAGGTTTTTCAGTGCGATAAACGCAACTTTGGGGGTTCCGGACGAAATGGCCCTACCGCTGCCGGGAACCGTTATTTCGCAGGCCTCAGGCCGTATGTGGCAGCTTGCCGTCTGGACTGGCATGGTCCACGGCCTTGGGAAGTTGTTGCGCCAAAACCCTGGCGAGCTGATCGACCGGGATGTTGAACCGTGCCGCCAATTGCTTGACGGTGTCGCTGCCGAGCACCTGCTGCAACTGCTCGGCCGTAATCGGCAGGTTCTGGCCGGTTCCGATCCAGGATTTGACCTGATCGCCGAAGCCCGCCTGCTGGAGCTTGGCGACGATGGCGGAAAGTCCGCCCTGGCCGCCATTGCCGAGCACTTCGCTCAGCACGACCGGAACTACCGCCGCCTCGAGCTGGCCGAGTGCGCTTTTGAATGCCGGTGAATTTTCCAGTGAATCGAGAATTCCCATGGCGGTACCCTTTCACTAAATGCGCAAACGCCGGTTGCAAATCCAGACCGCTTTCGCAAGCCTCCGTCAAGCCGCGATGGCGGCACATGAGTTCACAATCCGGGGTTCACACGGTCTCGAACTTCTCGATCACGAGGGTTTCGGCAAGGCCCGCGCGGGTCCATTCCTGAAAGGCGGGCAGCGACATCATCGTATCCATGTAGTCCCGCACTTCGGGCGCCACCTCGATCGCGTAGAGGCGAAAGCGATGCACGACCGGCGCAAACATGGCGTCCGCGCCACTGAACGATCCGAACAGGAACCGCCCCATCTTTCCGTAGCGCTCGCGGCACTCGGTCCAGATCTGCTGAACGCGCGCGATGTCGGCGCGCGCATCATCCGACAGCGCGATCGCGCCGACCGGCCGATGCAGGTTCATGCCGCATTCGTTGCGCAGCGCCGCAAAGCCCGAATGCATCTCCGCCGAAATCGAACGCGCATGCGCCCGGCGAGCGCGGTCCTCGGGCCACAGCTGTATTTCCGGAAACCGTTCGGCGAGGTATTCGATAATGGCGAGCGAGTCCCAGATCGTGACGTCGCCATCGATCAGCGCAGGCACCTTGCCGGAATGCGTGAAACTCAAAATCCGCTGTTTGTCGGCGTCGCCGGTATAGAGCGGGATGAACACTTCGTCGAAGGGAATGTTGTTGGCTCGGAGGGCCAGCCACGGCCGCATCGACCACGACGAATAGTTCTTGTTGCCGATCACGAGCTTCAAAGCCATCTCGAAAAAATCCCTTATTAGTCGGTCATCCTGCCATAGAGCATTGGAAGCGTTCAAGACCACCCTGCCGGTTGCCGCAATTGAACATGCATGGCAGCATTCGCCGGCCACCGGGGGAGCAACATGGGCGCATATTCGGTCGACATTATAGCGGTCGGCTTCTTCATACTCGAATGGACCGTCTACGCCGTTACGCTCGAGCATACCGCGTATGGACGCGACAGCCTGTCCGCCCGGATGAATGTCTACCGCGAGGTCTGGATGCGGCGCCTGCTCGACCGCGACGCCCGCATGGTCGACATGCAGATCATGGCGGCGCTGCAGAATGGCACGGCATTTTTTGCGTCCACCAGCCTGATCGCGGTCGGCGGCGCGCTGGCGTTGCTGCGCTCAACCAACGAGGCCCTGGCCGTGCTGGGCGCATTGCCGATCGACCTCCGCCCCTCGCCGGCGCTTTGGGAACTCAAATGCGTCGGACTGATCCTGATTTTCGTCTACGCCTTCTTCAAATTCGCCTGGTCTTACCGGTTGTTCAATTACGTCGCTATCCTGCTCGGCGCGATGCCGCCGGCCGCACAACGCGACACGCCAGAGGCCGAAGCACATGTTGTCCGGACCACGAGATTGTTCGAAGCCGCGGGCCGGCATTTCAATCGCGGCCAGCGTGCGTTCTTCTTTGCGCTGGGCTATCTCGGCTGGTTCGTCAGTCCCTGGGTCTTGTTCGTAACGACGGCAGCGGTGGTGATCGTCACCTGGCGCAGGCAGTTTGCCTCGAATGCCTGGCGCGCGATGGGAAGCTAGGACGCGGCGCATGATCCGCCAAAGTGTGAGCGGTTTGGCGACAAGATCATGCGCAACTTTAATATTTGAGCGCGATCGGACGCAAAACCGGCACCCACTTTTGCTGATCGCGCTCTAGAAATCCTGCGGCGTGAAGCTTAAGTCGACCACTTTCCATTCGCCGTATCTGTCCGCCGGCAACATCGCGTAGGGCTGACAGGCCTGAAGCGCAGTGATCGCGCGTTGCATCAATGCCGGCCCCTTGGTGGACGCGCTGGCCTCGATCAGGATCGGCTCCGCCGCAAGCTTGCCTTCAAGCGTCAGGAGCACCCGCAGCTTGATCTTGATCTTGTCGGAGGGGGCGATCGTTTCAGGCAATTTCGAGCATGTCTTGAGGTGGCGCCGAAACTCCGTGACGAGACTGGATGCAATTTCCGCTTTCGCGGACGCCGGGGCGTCGAAGCCGTCGCCTGGTGTGTCCGGGGGCAGGCCAAGCATCACGTGATATTTGATGGAAAGGTCAGGCTCCGGAGGGATGAAGGCGGGCGATGTGGATGGCGGCTGCGGCTGAGCATTTGCCTGTTGCCTGACGGGCAGCGGCGTCGACAGCGCCGCCTGCTGTTGTGGCCGCGCTGCAGGATCCTGCGCGGCGGCCGGTGCCGGCGAACTTGAGGGCGCGGATGTCGAGGAAAGGTCGAAGGCGTCGGAGGCTTGCGCTTTCGGCTCCGGAGGCGGCTCTTCTTTCTTCGCTGTCCGCGTCGCCTCATCCGGCGAAACAATATCGACCGTGATCGGCTCGGCGGTCACCGAACCGAACGGGTGCACCTCGGCGAAGATCAGGACCATCGTCAGAACCGACAGATGGCCTATCGCCGATGCAGCGATGCCTGAGCGTATAAACCGCCGTGGTTCCACCGTACTCAATCAACGTTTTCGAAATCGCCCCAGCCGCTAGCATAGCGGCCAGCGCAGCAGCCTCAATCCCATTTAGGCGCAAAACCGAAATCGGTAAGCCGGCCCTTGGCGCTTCTCATCTCGAAGATCTGGTGCATTTCGTCGGCGGACAGCGCGAAGTCGAAGATGTCGATATTTTCCGACAGCCGCTCGATCTTTGAGGTCCGCGGGATCGCGGCAACATTCTGCTGCACCAGCCAGCGCAGGCAAACCTGGGCTGCGGTCTTGCCGTGGGTCTGCCCGATCCGCGCCAGCGTCTGGTCGTTCTTGATGCGGCCCTTCGCGACCGGACTATAGGCAACCAAGGCCAGGCCATGATGCGCGCAGGCTTCCTTTACCTTGGTCTGGTCGAGGTAGGGATGGTATTCGACCTGATCGCACATCAGAGGCTCCGGGCACGCCGCGACCGCCTCTTCGATCAAAGCCACGGTGAAGTTCGAGACGCCGATGTGCCTGGCCATACCGAGTTGCCTGACATGCGCCAGCGCGCCTAACGTCTCCGATAACGGCACCTGCGGATTTGGCCAATGCAGCAACAACAGGTCGACCTCGGAAAGGCGCAGCTTTGCCAGGCTCTCCTTGGTCGATCGCTCGAGATCATTCGGCGCGAAATGGGTGGTCCAGACTTTGGTCGTGACGAACACATCGTCGCGCCTGACTCCCGAAGTGCGCAGGCCCTCGCCGACCTCGCGTTCGTTCTCATAGACCTGCGCGGTGTCGATGTGGCGGTAGCCGAGCCTCAGCGCCTGCTCGACCAGACGTGCGCAGGTTCGCCCCCGCAGCTCCCAGGTGCCCAGCCCGATCGCGGGAATTTTGGCGCCGTTGGCCTCGACGAATTGCATTGCACATACTCGGACAAACCGAGCCCCATTATGTCCCGCCGGCGTCGTAGTGCCAACATTGCCGAGAGAGAGTTTCGCGCTCAGATGGGAGATACGCCGGGCGCGAGAGCGGCAAACACCGTCTCGGGCGCATGGGAAATCACGGCGAGAAGCGCCCGCGCTGGTCCGCGCGGCACGCGTTTGCCTTGCTCCCAGTTTCTGATGGTCTCAACCGGCACCCCTAACCGCGCGGCGAATTCAATCTGGGTCAGGCGCGCGCGGCGGCGAAGGTCGCGCACCGCGGGAGCCGTCGCCAGCGCGGCGACAGGCGTCGTCGGCACGAGCGGAAACTCCTGCCCGTCCCGCAATTCGACGATCCGTCCATCCGCTTTCAGCCGCAGGCGCCGCATGCTCGACTCCAGGCAGGAATGGTCGGCGATGCGCGTTAAGGTTTGATTAACGATACGGGGGCCCTCGGGCGTATCGGGCTATTTTAGCCCGAACCATAGCGTCGCGATGCTCAGAAACGAAAAGAAGCCGACCACGTCGGTGACGGTCGTGACGAAGGTACCCGATGCCACCGCTGGATCGGCGCGCACCCGCTCCAGCACCATCGGAATCAGAATGCCGCCGAGCGCGCCGGCAACCAAATTGCATATGATCGCAAGGCCGATCACGACGCCAAGTCCGGGAATCCTGAACCAGGCCACAGCAGCTATTCCGGTGATAACAGCAAACGCGAGACCGTTGACCAGGCCGACCAGGGCCTCGCGCATCACCACGCGAAAAGCGTTGTTCGAGCCGAGCTCACGGGTAGCCAATGCGCGCACCGCGACTGTCATGGTCTGGGTCGCGGCGTTGCCGCCCTGGCTGGCCACGATTGGCGCCAGCACCGCCAGCGCCACCATTTTTTCCAGCTGACCTTCGAACAGGCCGAGCACCGAGGACGCCAGAAAGGCGGTGGCAAGATTGACCAAGAGCCAGTTGAAGCGGCCCTTGGCGATGGTCCAGACGTTGTCGGATAATTCTTCGCGGCTGGTAACGCCGCCCAGCGCCTTCAAGTCCTCGTCGGCCTCTTCCTCGATCACGTCGACCACGTCGTCGACAGTGATGACGCCGACCAGCCGGTTTGCGGTATCGACGACGGGTGCTGCGACCAGATTGTATTTGCCGAACAGCCGCGCCACCTCTTCCTGGTCGTCCATGACCGATACGCGGCGGCGGTCCTCATCGATCAGATCGCCCAGCGGCACCGTCCTGCGCGAGCGCAATAGCGCGTCCAACGACACCGCGCCCTGCCAGTGTTGCGCGCTATCGACCGCGTAGATCTCGTAAAACCGATCCGGCAGGTTCGGCGCGCTGCGCATGTAGTCGATCGCCTGCCCCACGGTCCAGTCCGGCGGCACCGCGACGAATTCGGTCTGCATCCGCCGGCCGGCTGAATTTTCCGGATAGAGCAGGCTGCGCTCGAGCGCGACGCGCTCCGATGGCGGCAGTTTTTCGAGGATCTCTTCCTGATCGTCTTCGTCGAGGCCTTCCAGCAATTCGACGGCGTCGTCGGATTCCAGCTCGCGAACACCTTCCGCGACCGTCTCGGGTTCGAGTTCCTGGAGGATTTCCTCGCGGACGGAATCGTCGACTTCGTTCAGAGCCGAGAAGTCGAAATCCGCGCCGGTCAATTCCACCAGGCTGACACGGTCGTCGGGTGCGAGCGCCGCGATCAGATCGCCTAGATCGGCCGCATGGAGTTCCGCGACGATGGCGCGCAGCAACGGCGTATTGGCGGCCTGTATCGCGCGCGAGATTTGTTCGACAAATTCATGGCTAATTTCGCCATCATCGTCCCGCATCGGGAGAGGATCGTGGCCTGCGGCATCGGCGGGTTCGGCAACATCGATTTTTTCGGCCATGCCACACCTCGCCGGTTTGACAGAATGGCTCAACTCGTCTGAGTTGTCGCTTGACGCATTACCCAATGGGCAACACCTCGCGCAATGATAAAGATGTGCCGGCAAAGACGCGCTTCGAAGTTCATGAACGCGCTGGGGGCTATTCTTGTCGCCTCGATGGCGTGGACCGCAGCGGCAAAGGCAGCGGACTGTCCGCGCAAGGGAACGCTCGGCACCTCACGTGTTCTCGAGGTCGATGCCGCCACCACGCCGCGGGTCGGCTTGAAAAGCTTTCCGCAGACGCTGCCGCTTGGGGATCACGAGGTCGTGCTGACGTTCGATGACGGCCCATGGCCTCCGACGACGCCTCGGGTGCTGGCGGCGCTGGCAAGTGAGTGCGTGCGGGCGACGTTCTTCCTGATCGGCAAGCCCGCCTCCGAGCACCCGGCGCTGGTGCGACGGATCGCGGCCGAGGGCCACACCATCGGGCATCACACCTGGCTGCACCGAAGCCTGATGCAAATCCCTGCAAGCGAGACCAAGGACGAAATCGACCGGGGTATCGCCGCGGATGAAATGGCGCTTCACGGTGTCGCCACCATGATTCCGAGCACGCCGTTCTTTCGTTTTCCCGGCTTTGAGACGACATCGGCGACACTTGACCTGCTGCAATCGCGCGGCATCGTCGTGTTCGGTGCCGACCTTTGGGCCAGCGACTGGAATCCGATGACGCCGAAGCAGGAATTGAAGCTGATCATCGATCGGCTCAACATCGCCCGCAAGGGGATAATCCTGTTTCACGACCCCAAGGCGCAAACCGCGGCCATGCTGCCGGCCTTTCTGCGTTATCTCCGCGACAATCACTTTCGCGTGGTCCATGTGGTGCCGGCAGCAGGCGACGTCCACTTTGGCGACGTGCCCTGAGTTCGACATCGTGTGGAGAAGTCAGGCGGTTAATGCGATGTTCATCGCCGCGCCTGTAGCTTTTGCGTAAATGGGAATGCAGACGGTGTTTTATGATCGGTAGCGTATTGGCTGGTGTTCGGACGCGGCAACGGGCCGCTTTATGCTTGGGGCTACTCACCTGCATCACCGCACAGACTGCGTCGGCTGCCGATTGTCCCGGCCATCCCGACGCGCTCGGCACGTCGCGAACCCTGGTGGTCGATCCCCGGGAGCACCCGCGGATCGGCAGCATGCAATATGCCGAAACGCTGCCGCTCGGAGATCACGAGGTGGTGCTGACGTTCGATGACGGGCCGCTGCCGCACAACAGCAATCAGGTTCTCGACATTCTCGCCTCGCAATGCGTGAAGGCGACTTTCTTCACCATCGGCCGCATGGCCCAGGCCTATCCGGAAGGCGTGCGCAAGCTCCGCGACGCCGGCCATAGCATCGGCACCCACACCCAGAATCATCCGCTGAGCATGAACCGAATGCCGGTCGAGCCCGCCCGGCAGGAGGTCGACGACGGAATAGCATCGGTGAAGGCCGCGCTCGGGGATGACGCTGCACTGGCCCCGTTCTTTCGGATCCCCGGCCTCTCGCGCGCCGATGGCGTCGAAGACTATCTCGCCTCCCAGGGCATCCAGATCTGGAGCGCCGATTTTCCGGCAGACGACTGGCGGCATATTTCGTCATCGCGTGTCTACGACATCGCGATGAAGCGGCTCGAGGACAAGGGAAGAGGCATTCTGCTGCTGCACGACATCCAGGCGCGAACCGTCGCCGCGTTGCCGAGGATTCTGCATGAGCTGAAGGCGCGAGGCTATCGCATCGTCCATGTGGTGCCGGCGACGTCAGAGCGGCCGGCGACGCCGACGGAGCCGCAGCAATGGCAATTGCATCCGCCATCGGAAACCGTGGCAATTTCGCACTGGCCCAAAATTCCGAATTTTGTCTTTGCCGGCGCCGACACCCTTCCCGCGCCCTCGCTGTCGGATTCGGACTGGCATGACGGACGGTTGGTGCCGCCCGCGGAGCCGTTCGATCGCGCCAGACGGCTTGCGCGCGGCGTTCCGCTGCCGCGGGAAGCGCCCTGGCCCCGGCAATCGCCGATCGCGCTTGATAGCGCCATTGCCCTGCCCGTTCCGGCCGAGAGCATTTTTGACATACAGGAGAGACCGCGCGCGGCCCCGCGAGGACTCGCTCCGTCCTCACATCATGCCGAACAAACGATCCCGACCGGGCGTGAGACGGACGGCCTCGCGAGGCTGATTTCGGCCGATGCCGGCGATTCCAGCCGCGTGATCCCCGGCAGCCTGCCGGTCGTGGAAACGGGCTTGCAGCGCGTGCCGGTCGGGGCGCGCTGAGGCATTCGGTCCAGTTCAAAGAGAAGCGTGACGGTTCAATTCGTCACGATCTTCGATATGCAGAGCACCATGACCAGGGAGAGAAACAACAGATCGATATAGGCGTTCATTTCGCCGGCCCGGCGGAGACCTCCGACGTCGCTGACGATTTGCTTGCGCTGGGCCGACGCGGCCGGGCCGTCCCCGGTGAGAGCAGCGAGGCGGCGCGCCTCGACCTCAAGCCGCTCGATTTTCTGGAAGAAATAAAACGACCGTAATGCCGATACCGAGCGCATCGCGGCATAGACCAGCACGAGAATGGCGACGATCGCGCGGTTCTGATATTTCTCCATGAAGTTCAGGCTGAAATATACCAGCGACAGAAAAATGAAGTTGGAAGTGAACCGATAGGCGTAACTCAATAATTTCATTCGCTTGTTCCTATCGATAATCAGCCAGGCAGTATTTATCGAACGCGAATTGCGGGATTACCGTTGGTAGGCCGGAATTGCCGGCCTCAGTCCCGCACCTGCCGATGCACGCCAACACGCGGCATCGCCGACATCACACAACCAGCCTCCCGGCTTGCGGCCGGCCCGGCACCATTGCCTGATTCTTTGGTGCGCTCGGAGGGACTCGAACCCCCACGATTTTACTCACTGCCACCTCAAGGCAGCGCGTCTACCAATTCCGCCACGAGCGCTTTAAGAGATCG
>Ga0209526_10001496_pt1 | contig 15677 bp, 8 predicted proteins | sample JacPinW_OM2H0_M1_FD_188566 | JGI IMG/M metagenome (GOLD analysis project Ga0209526, IMG submission 188566) | Forest soil microbial communities from Algoma, Ontario, Canada - Jack Pine, Ontario site 1_JW_OM2H0_M1 (SPAdes) (version 2) | ecosystem: Environmental > Terrestrial > Soil > Boreal... | reverse complement strand
GCGGCGTCGGGATGTTGGGGTGCGGCGAAATCTTGAGCTGGTAGATCCAGACCGGCAACCCGTCGGGGCGGATCACCGTGAACGGCCGCTCCTCGAGCACCACCACACCCATGGACTGCAGCATCGGCAGCAGTTGGCTCAGTGATGCCGACCGCCCACCCAGATACCAGGTGAGCTGTGCGACCCCGTCGGGACCGCGGTCGCCGAGAACAAGCTTGACCGTATTGTCTTGCAGCTCTTCGATGATCGCGATGTCATTGATCGCGTCAACTGGCGCGATCGCCTGCTTGTAGACCTCCGGGAAGGCCGCGGAGTAGTGCTCGGCGTTGGCTTGGTTGATCGAGCCGGTCTTCACCGCGCCCATCAGCCGGTCACCCCAGGTCCTGGCGGCCTGGGTGAGCAAGTCCTGGATTCGTGACTCGTTCTCGAGGGAGACGTCGATGTCCCGCTGACGGGAGCCCTCGGGCAACCGTACTGTGAAATGCACTACAGCCCATGGCGATTCGCTGACCCGCGCGGTGTAGTCGATGCTCACCCCGCCCAGCTCGCGGACCAGGATGTCCTGCATCTCCAACCGCACCGCGGTGGTGTAGCGGTCGCGCGGGAGATACACCAGGCACGACACGAAGTGAGCGAGTTGGTCGGCACGCATGAACAGCAACGTCCGGCGCCGTGAACCGAGATCGACCACCGCCATCGCCATGTCCAGCAGCTCCTTGGCGGAAAGCGCGAAGAGCTCCGAACGCGGGATGGTCTGGATGATGTCCAGCAGCAGCTGGCCGGGATGACTGGGGTCACGGTGGGCCATCGCGAGCGCGTCGTTGACGCGCCGTGAAATCAGTGGGATTTCAAGCACATTGGCGTTCATCGCGGCCACGGTGAACAACCCGACGAAGCGGTGCTCGATCGCCTCCCCTGCGGCGTGTTCGCGGACCACCACGATGTACGGGTTGGCGCCGTAGCGCAGGTAGCTGACCATGGTGGCCTGCGCCAGCACCAGCAGATCGTCGCTCTCCGTGAGCTGCGGAAGCACGTCGGTGCGCCGCCGCAGCACACCGAGACGACTGGACGGATCGACCGAGGACTCGCCGTTGCGGACCCGGCAGCGTTGGTAGCCCAGCAGCACGAAGTGTCCGTCGGCCAGCCAGCGCAGCAGCGCGGCAACGTCCTTGCGGTCGGAGCCGGGGAACCGGCCCTCGGGGTCGGAGTCGAGCTCGGCCGACAGGCTTCGCAGCATCGCAGCCATCGAGGTGGAGTCCAAAGCCACCTGACGGCCGTCGGCGAGAACGCTTGGCAGCAGGCGCTTGACTTCCTGCACCGACTTGGGGTCGACCGATTCGGCGAGCTGGACGTGGATCCACGTCTCGTCGATGCCGTCGCCGAACCGGGCGTCGGACGCCGGCGCGATCTCCACCAGTTCGCCGCTGGGCCCCCGCCGCGCCCGGAACACCGGATTCATGATGGCCGTGTAGGCCACCCCGAGCCGGTGCAGCAGCACGGTGACGGAGTCCATCAGCATCGACGCGTTGTCGGTGACGATCTGCAGCGCCGGCCCGAATCCGGCCGGGTCGTCGTCGGCGTAGACCGCAACCCGGGTGTCGCCGAAGGACCGGTGCCGGCCCAGCCGGTAGTGGGCCTCGACCAGGGCCGGCGACAGCAACCCCACCGCCGTCCGGGCCACCGGTGCGGTGACCGCCGAGTCGGCGCCTGGCGCGTCACCGTGGGGCCCGTGGTAGGTCGCGATATAGGCCCGCGCGAGTGTGGCGATGGTGTCCTGGCTCAGCGGCGGCGAGTCGGTCGATCCGTCGACACCTGTGCCCGTCCCCGGATTGACCGTCATCGCACCGCTCCTACCTACGCCCGCGTGCCGACGCTGGCACGCACGAGCGACACTAGTCGCGGGTGAGGCGGCGGTGGGTCACCCTGTGCGGACGGGCCGCTTCGATACCAAGTCGTTCCACCTTGTTTTCCTCGTAAGCGGCGAAGTTGCCCTCAAACCAGAACCACTTGGCCTCGTTGTCGTCGTCGCCCTCCCAGGCCAAGATGTGCGTGCAGGTGCGGTCGAGGAACCACCGGTCGTGGGAAATCACCACCGCGCAGCCGGGGAAGTTGTCCAGCGCGTTCTCCAACGAGCCCAGTGTTTCCACGTCGAGGTCGTTGGTGGGCTCGTCGAGCAGGATCAGGTTGCCGCCCACTTTGAGGGTGAGCGCCAGGTTCAGCCGGTTGCGTTCACCACCGGACAGCACGCCGGCCGGTTTCTGCTGGTCGGGACCCTTGAACCCGAACGCCGACACATACGCCCGCGACGGGATCTCGTTCTGGCCGACCTCGATGTAGTCCAGGCCGTCGGACACGACCTCCCAGACGTTCTTCTTGGGGTCGATGCCGGCCCGGCTCTGATCGACGTAGCTGAGCTTGACGGTGTCGCCAACCTTGACGATCCCGCTGTCGGGCTGTTCGAGTCCGACGATGGTCTTGAACAAGGTGGTCTTGCCCACGCCGTTCGGGCCGATGACACCGACGATGCCGTTGCGGGGAAGGGTGAACGACAGGTCCTTGATCAGCGGCCGCCCCTCGAAGCCCTTGTCGAGGTGCTCGACCTCGACAACGATGCTGCCCAGCCGCGGGCCGGTCGGGATCTGGATCTCCTCGAAGTCGAGCTTGCGGGTCTTCTCGGCTTCGGCCGCCATCTCCTCGTAGCGGCCCAGTCGGGCCTTGCTCTTGGCCTGCCGGGCCTTGGCTCCCGAGCGCACCCACGCCAGCTCGTCCTTGAGCCGCTTTTGCAGCTTGACGTCCTTGCGGCCCTGCACCGCGATGCGCTCGGCCTTCTTCTCCAGGTACGTCGAGTAGTTGCCCTCGTACGGGTAGGCGCGGCCGCGGTCGAGTTCGAGAATCCACTCGGCGACGTTGTCCAGGAAGTAGCGGTCGTGCGTGACGGCCAGGATCGCGCCCTTGTACTCCGCCAGGTGCTGCTCGAGCCACTGCACGCTCTCGGCGTCCAGATGGTTGGTCGGCTCGTCGAGAAGCAGCAGGTCGGGCTTGGACAGCAGCAGTTTGCACAGCGCTACCCGGCGACGCTCCCCGCCCGACAGGTAGGTGACGGGCTCGTCTGGCGGCGGGCAGCGCAGCGCGTCCATCGCCTGCTCGAGCTGCGAGTCGATGTCCCACGCGTCGGCGTGGTCCAGGTCCTCTTGCAGCCGGCCCATCTCTTCCATCAGCTCGTCGGAGTAGTCGGTGGCCATCAGTTCGGCCACCTCGTTGAACCGGTCGAGTTTGACCTTGATGTCGCCGAGCCCCTCCTCGACGTTGCCGCGCACGGTCTTCTCCTCGTTCAACGCCGGCTCCTGCTGCAGGATGCCGACCGTCGCGCCGGGCGCCAGCAGCGCGTCGCCGTTGTTGGGGATGTCCAGTCCGGCCATGATCCGCAAGACGCTCGACTTGCCGGCCCCGTTCGGACCGACGACGCCTATCTTCGCGCCTGGAAGGAAGTTCAGACTGACGTCGTCAAGGATGACCTTGTCGCCGTGCGCCTTGCGGACCTTCCGCATCGAATAGATGAATTCGGCCATGCCGTGGTGTTGCCTTTCCGAAAGAATGCGAGTTTGTGGTGTTGCTCGCGGACCATCGTAGGCGTGGCCACGTCGGCAGAGCCGACCAGAGCCGCCTCAGCTAGCTACGCGGACAGCGGCAGCTACGCGGACAGCGGCAGCTACGCGGACAGAGGCAGCGCCTTCCCGCCGACGGCCGAGTCGTGACCGGCGTCCGCTGGATCGTCGGTGGGCTCCTCGGCGTCCGCGACGCTGTCAGCGGCCGGCGGCTCGGCCGCATCATCGCTGTTGGCGCCGGGTTGTCTGCGGCTTTCGATGCGGGCAACGCACCGAGCCAGATCCGGGCCCACCGAGAGGGCCCGCACTTCCACCGATGAGCGGCGGACGCCTTCTTTGTCCTCGTACTCGTTGGTGTACACGTTGCCAACAACGACGACCGGGTCACCCTTCCCGAGGGCCGCGCCTACGCCGGTGACAAGCCGTCCCCAGCAGTTCACCGTGACGAAGAACGAGTTCCCCGGCTCCCAGTTGCCCTCGGCGGTGCGCCGCCGCGAGTTGCTGGCCAGCCGGAACCTGATGAGCTCTTGATCGCCGACTCGGCGGCGGTCGGGTTTGGTGACGATGTTTCCGACCACGGTGATGGGTGTCTCGAACATGGTGATTCCTTTCATTCATCTGCTGTCATCTGTTGCGACGGGCTCGGGGCATGCCCGGCTCGTCGGTGACACCCCAATTGACCGCGACGGCGATGACACCTGCGCCCTGCCGGCCGCCGAACGCGCGGCTGCCTGTGGATGAATTGCGCACTGTGGGTCGTCGGCCCTTAGGTTGAAGGTCATGACGGTGTGGATCAACCGCAGGCCCGAGGCCGACGTAGCGGCCGAGCTCGAGGCGAGCCGGGGCCCGCTGGCCGGTGTCCGGCTCGCGGTGAAGGACAACGTCGACACCGCCGGGCTGCCCACCACCGCGGGCTGCCCGGAGTTCGCGTATCGGCCGCAGTGCGACGCGGCCGCCGTGGCGGCGCTGCGGGCGGCAGGCGCGGTCGTCGTCGGCAAGGCCAACCTCGACCAGTTCGCCACCGGCCTCGTCGGGACCCGCTCGCCGTACGGCGCGGTGCCCGACAGCCGCAGGCCCGAATTCATCAGCGGCGGGTCCAGCTCGGGATCGGCGGTCGCGGTGGCCACCGGCGAGGCCGACATCGCGATCGGCACCGACACCGCAGGCTCGGGCCGCGTGCCCGCGGGCTTGCAAGGCATCGTCGGGGTCAAGCCCACGCTCGGGGTGATCAGCGCCGACGGCGTGGTGCCTGCGTGCGAATCCTATGACTGCGTCACGATTTTGGCGCCGAATCTCGAGCTGGCCAACCGCGCCATGGGTGTGATGGCCGTCGGCGCACGGGATCGCCACTGGCCCTCCGACGTTCGGCTCGCAGCGCCGCCCGGTCCCGTCGTTGCGGTTCCCAGCGAGCTGCCCGAGCTGGACCGCGAGTGGCGCGCCGCGTTCGACGCCGCCGTCGGCCGGCTGACCGACGCCGGCGCACGCATCGTCACCGTGGACATCGCGCCATTCCTTGCCGCGGCCAAGCTGCTCTACGACGGTGCGTTGGTGAGTGAACGATACGCCGCCGTAGGCGAATTCATCGACGCGCACCCAGACGCCGCGTTGGATCCGACGGTCCGGCGCATCATCAGTGCGGCGCGGGGCATCCCGGCACATCGGCTGGTGCAGGACCGCCGTGAGGTCGACCGGCTGCATGCCGTCGCGATGGCCGCGCTCGAGGGCGTCGACGCGCTGATGGTGCCCACCGCTCCGATGCATCCCCGCATCGACGAAGTGGCCGCCGACCCCGTCGGCGTCAACTCCCGCATGGGCACCTATAGCAACTTCTGCAATCTGTTCGATCTGTGCGCGGTGGCCGTGCCTGCCGGCACGGCGGGGCAGGCGCAGTTCGGGGTCACCGTGCTTGCTCGCGCCTTCGAGGATGCCGTCGCGGTAGATGTCGCCGCGCTGGCATCGGGAGAGCAAGCGCCCGTGGATGTTTGGCCGCTGGCGGTGGCGGAGTCCGTCGAGCTGGTGGTATTCGGCGCGCACCTTCGCGGCGGACCGCTGGCTCATCAGCTCACCGATCAGGGCGCCCGTTGGGCCGGCGAGGTCGCGACGGCGCCGCGCTACCGCATGTCGGTGTTGCCGACCGTCCCTGCCAAGCCTGCCATTACCCGCGTGCCCGACGGTGCGCCTGGCACCGCGCTGAGTGGACACCGGTGGTTGTTGTCACCGGCTGCGCTCGGCCGGTTCCTGGCCACCTTGCCTGCGCCGATGCAGCTCGGCAAGGTCGAATTCGACGACGGCACATGGCGAACCGCGTTCGGCTGCGACGGCGCCGCTGCGACCGGCGCCGACATCAGCGCGTTCGGCAGCTGGCCTGCGGCCATCGCGGCCGGCGCGGTGGGCTAGCCAGACCCGCCGTCGCGCCGCGCAAGCTCGGACAGCATGGCGTTGTAGGCAGTCAATTCCGCATTGTCGTCGCGGTCGGCGGCCCGGTCGAGTCGTTTGGCGGTGCGCTGATCGCTGCGTCGCCACTGGATCAGCAGGGCGATCATCACCACCACGAGCGGGACTTCGCCTGCCGCCCAGGCGATTCCACCACCTAGCCGCTGATCTCCCAGCAGATCGGTATGCCAAATCAGCTGCAGCGAGCGGTAGAAGGTGTCGCCGAGAACGGTCTGCATGCCCATCAGCGCGACACCGAAGAACGCGTGCAGCGGCAGCGTCGCGAACACCATCGCGACCTTGCCGAGTTGCGGAATCTGCCGGGGTGTCGGGTCGATGCCGATCACCACCCAGTAGAAGAGGTACCCGCTGAGCAGGAAGTGAACGTTCATCAGCAGATGCGCGGCGTGGTTGCTCACCGCGGCGTCGAAAACGCCGCCGAGGTACAGGCCGTAGAAGCCCGCGACGAACAACACAGTGGCCACGATCGGGTGAGTGAGGAAGCGCGACAGCCGCGAATGCAAGGCCGCCAGCAGCCATTCCCGAGGCCCAGGCGGCTCGCCCCGCCCTGCGGCCGGTAGCGTGCGAAGGGCAAGCGTCACGGGGCCGCCCAAGACCAGCAGGATCGGCACCAGCATCGACAGAAGCATGTGCGCGACCATGTGCATCGAGAACATCGCCGGCATGTAACGGCCGAGCCCCGACGACGTGGTGAACAGCAGCACCGCGCAGCCGCACATCCACGCCAGCGTGCGACCCATCGGCCACGCGTCGCCGCGACGGCGCAACCGGCGCACCCCGAGCAGATACAGCACGGACATGACGATCGCGGCGGTGCCGAAGATGAGGTCGAAGCGCCAGTCGAACAGCACACGGGCCGGCGTTGGCGGCCCGGCGAAGTCGTAACCGATCTCGATGGCAGGGATGGACGGGTTGTAGACCGCAGGCGCCGGCGGCGGAGTGCGGCCCAACGCAACCGCGATGCCGAACGTCAGGCCGAAGATCAGCGCCTCGATGAGAGCCAGCTTGATCAACGGGCCTCGCGCCTGCGGAGCCGACCGCAGTGCAGCGAGACCGCTGCGCCGCTGTCGCCAACCGATGAAGCCCAGTGCGCACAACGCCGACGCCTTAGCCAGGACCAGCCAGCCGTATCCGCTGTGCAGCAGGTCGCCGAGCCGGATTCGGACCAGAGCGTTGACGACACCGCTGAGCGCCATCGCCACGAAACACCACAGGGCGACGGCGGAAAACCTTCGCGCGGCCAGGTCGGCGTGTTCGCCACTGCGCAGCGCATGGGCTAGAAGTGCCAGCAGACCACCGGCCCACACGCCGGCGGCGACCAAGTGGATGAGCAGGCTGTTGGTGGCCATGTCGTGGGAGCCTCCCGCCGACGAATGGCCGGTCAGTGCCAGCGGGATCAGGGTGACAATCGACCCGGCGAAGAGCAACGGCGTCCAGGACCACCGCAGCACCGGAAGGCTGGCCAGCATGACCGCGGCCGCCATGAAGGCGGTCCAGCGCCAGGCGGAGGCGGTATCGACCAGGCTGGCCACCGACCAGATCGCCGACGGGCTGAGGCGGGAGACCAACGGCTGTCCCGTAACGTCCGAGACCGTCAGCGGTACCAGCAGCGCCGCGCAGACGGTCCAGACCCCCGACGCCACAGTGCCTAGGCGCAGTGCACGGTAACCGGCGGCGTCGAGCACGCCATTGGTCTGCGGCGGCACCAGGAATGCCGCGAACATGAATGATCCGACAGCCAGCACCGCGGCGATCTCGCCCGCCGCGCGTACGAACGGCAGTCCGTATGTGGTCACCGGGCCCGGATTGGGCAGCCCGGTGGCGGTTAGCGCATCGGCCAGTGACAACGCTGAAAGGGCCGCGGCCGTTGCGCCGGCCAGCAGTCCGACGCCGAGCAGCACCGGCCACACCGCGCTGGTGCGCACGCTTGGCGCCACCAGCCGACCCGGAGAAGTCATGTGCCCAGCGTATGGCGTGGCGAGCAGCCGGGCCGCAGACTGTCCTTTCTACGCGGACTGGCCGTGGGACGCGGACTGGCCGTGGGACGCGGACTGGCCGCGCACACTTCGCCGCGCTACCTCGCGGGCATAGAACTGTTTGCGCGAAATCCGCTCGACCGTGTCCATGTCGCCGAGGATGCCGCGCAGTTCGTCGCGGAACGCGGTCCGCCGCTCGTCCAGGTCGGCCGCGGGTTCCAGCAGATGTTGATCGGCGGCTACCTGGCGCGCCGTGGCAAACAGTAGCGCCGACACCGCCTCGTTGCTGCGTACCCGGTCCTGCGCGGCGTACTGCCTACCGACGCCCAAGGCCTTCTTCGTCAGGTCCTCTTCATCGATCTCGGCGGGCGCGTCACGCAGGACGTCGGAGACGATCTCGTAGGCCTCGAAGAACGGCCGCAGCATGGCGCCGGCGATGAGCGGCTTCTTGGCCCGCAGCAACACGTTGATCTCGTCGCCGCCTGCGGCGACGTGGGCCTCCCAGTCCCCGTGCCACGACATCTCTTCGGCCACGTGTTCGCGGAAAGCGGCCGAGTCCGCGAAGTAGAAGTCGAACTTCAGCAGATCCCGCAAGTGCATCGTCTGGCTCCAAAACGCTTCCAGCCGGTTACCTTCCGCACGCGCGGCATACGCGAGCGCCAACTCGACGATCGACGTCTCGAGGAAAGCGTCGATGAGTGTGTTGCGGTAGAACGCCGCCTCATGCTCATTTTCCGGCGCGATCCGCCAGACCGGTTCTCTGCCACCGTCAACGCAGGTGATGGGATGGCCGTTGGATAACGCATCGAGCGCCGCGCGGACGCCGTCGGCCGTGCGCAGTCGCAACGCGCTGTTGGTCATCGGAGTCTGCTTGCGTTCAAGATAATCCAGCGAGTCCTGCAGGGTGTGGTGAAGCTGGTCAAGCGTCAGCGCGACCCCGCGGGCGGTTAACAGCAGAGCCGACACCAGAGCGGTCGCGTTGACCGGCGTGACCCGCAGGATCCGCCAGGCCACCTCGAACGCCATCTTTTGCAGCGCAAGGCGTTTGGCGGCGTCGTCGGTGGTCATCGGACCGTGCGGCTCGCCAAGGTACTCGCGCATGGACACCGCTACGGGGAAGCGGACGTAGATCTTGCCGTAGTTGCGCTCACCCTGTGCCTTGATGAAGTTGTACAGCCAGGACAGACCCTCTGGCGTCTTCTCGCCGCCGCGCGCGTACGCAGCGTACTCGGCGGTCTCGTGCAACTGATCGAAGCTGATCGACACCGGCTGCAGCAGAATATCGTCGCTGCGGCCGTCGAGGTAGGCGTCGGCGACATAGGCAAGCAGGCCCAACTTGGGCGGCAACATCTTTCCGGTGCGAGAGCGCGTGCCCTCGATCGACCAGGTGAGGTTGAACCGCTTCTCGACGATGTAGCTGATGAACTGCCGCAGCACATACTTGTACAGCGGGTCGTCGAGCTTTCGGCGGATGAAGATGACACCGGAGTGGCGCATCAGCGGCCCCATGAACCCGAACGACAGGTTGATGCCCGCGAATGTGTACACCGGCGGCAGGCGGTTCTCCTGCATCGCCACCGGCACAATCACGCCGTCGAGGTAGGACCGGTGCGAGAACAGCAGCACGGCGGGATGGGTTTCCAACGCGTGTCGCATCCGCTCGACTTCGGCGCGGTCATAGTCGATGTTCGGGTCAAATCCCCTGCTGAAGATCGCTCGGCCCAACGACGGGATGAGGTCGACCGAGAAGCGGCTCCACCCCGTCGAGAGTTCGTCGAGCATGGTCCCGGCTTTGTCGACGCTCGCGCCGGGAATCTTCTCAAGGCCCTCGCGGAACCGCGCTGACGCCAGCATCTCGGGCTTGACCAAGCGTGGCGACTTGTACTCGGGCCCGAGCAGGCGCAGCTCAACGCGTTCGATTGCCAAGACGGCGCGTCGGATCACGAAACGCGCGAATTCCCTTGGGTTCTCGGCGACGGTGGTATCGCTCCACTGTTGGCGCAGCTCTGCTACCTTTGCGGGCTCGCCCGCGACCACCCGAGCTCGTGATGGATCCTTCTTCAGGATGCGGTGCTGCAGCATCTGTGGAGGGCGGTAGGTGTCCCGGCCGGACAGCAGTGCCGCCACCTTGGACCGCGTTGGCAATCCGCCCGGCACCCAGAACACCCGTACCGGCACGACGGACCGGTCTTCGTCGGCCGCCAGCATTTCGACCAGCCGCGCCAGAACCCCAGCCGGCGGATCGTCGTCGACGGGCAGTTTAAGCACTTCGACATGAGTATCGGAGTGCTCACGGCGCTGGCGTTGCAGCCAGTCGTTCAGCAGTTCCTCTTCGGCCGGCGAGGACACCGACGCCAGGACGAGCGTGTCGTCGGTGGTGGTGAACGTGGCGAATTGGTCGGCTGGAACTGTCACGGCCGGCCTTTCGCGGCAGCCTTTTTCGTAGTTTTCTTGGCGGCCGCTTTCTTCGCCGGCGCCTTCTCGGCGACTTTCTTGGCGGTCGTCTTGGCCGCGGTCGTCTTGGCCGCTTTCTTCGCCGGGGCCTTCTTTGCCGCGTTCTTCGCCGGGGCCTTCTTACGGGTGTACAGCCCCGGTTTCGGCAGCTCGTCGTGTGGCCAGTCGCTGAGTGTGTCGAGGTAGAGCTGGCGCACCTCGGCGATGCGCTCGGACAGGTTGTCGTGCGTCCAGTCGTCGATCGGGATCGGCGGGTACACCGCGACGTCGACGGTGCCTGGGTTGAAGGTGGTGGAGTCTCGCGCGGCGATGACCTCCGCGTTGCGGATCACGATCGGGACGATCGGGATTCCCGCCGACATCGCAATTCGGAACGGCCCCTTCTTGAATGGGCCGACCTCGGTGGTGTCCAGCCGGGTGCCCTCCGGCGCGATCAGGATCGACAACCCCTTGCGCGCGAGCTGCTCGACCTTCCTCAGTCCCTCGACGGCCTTTTTGGGGTCGTCGCGGTCGATGAACGCAGCGTCCATGATCTTGCCCATGGTGCCGACGATCGGATCGTTCTCGAGCTCCTTCTTCCCGACCGATGTGAAGTTGTCGCTGACCAACCTGCCTGCGATGATCGGGTCAACTTGGTTGCGGTGATTGAAGATAAACACCGCGGGCCGCTCGGCGGTCAGGTTCTCCTCCCCCAGCACGTTGAGGCTGACGCCGGTGGCCGTCAACAGCACGCGCCCGAAGGCGGACGTGAAGAAGTTGACACCGGTGCGCCTGTTGCGGGTCAGCAGCCCAAGGCCGATGGCGCCGGCCGCGATCGGCATCATCGACGCGACGCCAACGACGGTCCGCAATTGCGAGACGGGATTGCTTCCGCTGCGGCTGGTGAATCTCAGTACCGGCCAGCCGCGTTTGGCGGCGACCGCGGCGAGCTTACCCGCTGGATTGGTCGGCCGCGGATTGCCGACGAGGTACATCAACGCGACGTCTTCGTCGCCGTCGGCGTAGAAGTAGCTCTTGGACAGGTCGACACCGTTGCGGGCGGAGAATGCCTGCACCGCCCTGGCTTTGCCCGGCCCCCAGATGATCGGCGTTAGCACCTCCCCGGTGAGCTGGCCGTGCTCATCGGTCTCGAACTTGTTGCTCAACACGTTCTGGATGCCCAGGAAACGCGCGACGGGCTCGACCTGGACTGTCAATGCAGAAGAGCTGAGTACCACGGTGTGCCCGCGGGCCATGTGAGCGCGGACCAGCTCGCGCATCTCCGGATAGATGCGACCGACGATCTTCTGTTCAAAGAGCCGCTCGGCAAGTTCGTCGATGTCGTCAAGGGAGTTGCCGCGCAACATGCGGGCGCCCTTACCGATGAGGTCCTCGAACTCGGAGCGGCCGAGCTGATGGTTGAGACCGGCCTGCACCATGCCGATGAACTCGCCGACGGACATCTGGCGCCTGCGCAGCCGATCTTGGGTCATGATGACGCCGGTGAACCCGGCGACCAGGGTGCCGTCGAGATCGAAGAAGGCACCAACCTCAGGTCCCCGTGGGCTGCCCTCGATCTCGGCGACCGAGCCAGGCAGCCGCATGGTCCGTGGATTGGGCTGACCGTTGGCCGAAGTCATTGCGCCGCACTTCCGTTGGGTGAGACTGGGGTGGGTTCGGTGGCGTCGATCGTGAACGACGCCGGCGAGGCGCGACCGTCGCCGCCGAGGGCGAGCACGTCATCGAAGCCTGCCAGCAAGCAGCGCGCCCACAAGTCGGAGTCGGTGATCGACGCGCGGTCGCAGCGTGTGGTGATCGTGCAATAGCCGGCACGGGAGATCAGCACGACCATCATCGCCACACCGGGCAACGGGCCAAGGCCGTACTGCCGCAAGACCTTTGCCCCCGCGACAAAGGTGTCGCCTGCGTAGACCGGCACATTGCTGGCCTGCACGTCGGAGTTGACGATCGATCCGGCCACCGACTCGAGCACGGAGTCGGGCAACAGAGTCAGCACCGGGGCGATGGCGCCGACCATGTCAATGGCACGCTCCTCGCGCTTGCGCGTCATCTGCGAACGGATGTTCTTGATGCGCATCTCCGGGTCGTGCAGGCCAATCGGCGCGGCGAGATTGACGCCGGCGAATCGGTTACCGCCTGCCGGATCCGCCTCGGACCTCAGGCTGACCGGTACCGCCATCGGCAGCGCCTCGATCGGCACGCCCATAGCCTCGTGGTAGAGGCGCAAGGCACCACATAGCCCGGCCAGGTAGGCGTCGTTGATCGAGCCGCCGGCCGCCTTTGCGGCCTTGTGCAAGGTGCCGAATTCGATGTCGATGGCCTCGCTGCGTGAGGACAGGCTTCGGCGCCGCAGCACCGGCGACGGCGGGGCGACGGGTCCGACGACTCGGGCGCCGGACATCGCGTACTCGACGACCTCACCCATTCTCGATATCGGGTCGCGGACCATTTCGCCGACGACGTGCGCCGCGCCAAAAATCACCCCACGTACCCGGCCGGCGATCGTGCCAGGAAGCCGGTTAAACCCTTCACGCATCAAGTCGTTGGGTGACAAGTCCTGCGGGACGGGCAGCGGCGGAGGGGCCTGCGGTGGCGGATCACGCTCGAGGTCGTAGAGGTTGGCGAACATCTCGACACCGCCTATGCCGTCGGTCACGGCGTGGCTGAGATGCACCATCAGGGCGGCCCGGCCGCCTTCGAGGCCCTCGACGAGGGTCGCGGTCCACAACGGCCGGGAGATGTCGAGAGGTGACTGCGCCGCGACCTCGGCCAGGTCGAATACCTGGCGCAGCGTCCCCGGCTCGGGCACGCGCATCCGGCGCACATGAAAGTCGAGGTTGAAGTCGGGGTCGATCACCCACCGCGGCGCCACGGTGGGCAGCGTCGGCATGACGACCTTCTGCCGCAGCCGAAGGACCTTGCGCGAGGCGTTGTCGAACCTCGCCCGGAATCGCTCCCAGTCCGGAGTGCTGTCAAGGAGTTCCACAGTCAAGATGCCGGAACGGGTGCGTGGATTGGCCTCGCCGCGGTGCAGTATCTGGTCGAACGCGCTGAGTTCCTCCGGAAATTCAGCTGCGTCGAGTTCCGGCACGTGACTCATGCCCGTCGCTCCCCTCGCTACGCCCAAGTACTGGCACCACGCTAGTCCGCCACCCGTCGGCGCGAGAGCCTTTAGAGGCTGTCACAGCGAAGGGCGCGCGCCCCAGGCGCCGGACTCAGCGCATCGTTCATGCTGACAATTCCGCTGAGGGTCAGCGGGGACCTGCGGGCGGCAGCTCACGGAATGCGGCAGCATCCAGAACTCCTGCTTGCTGGCCGTTCCTGCTGGGCGCGATCCGGAGCGTAACCGATGTGCCATGTGCGTCGGGCCGGACGTAGTAGCACTCGTCGGTCTCCGGGCAGTAGATGCACACGATATCGATTGCGCCCTTGTCCATCGGTGTCATGTGCGTCCCGTTACGATCCGCCCATATAGACCGGAACTGAACTTTGACGGCACCGGCACGCGCCGATCGGTACTTCACCTCAAGGCGGTGAAACTCTCCGACCGCGTATGCGACAAGATCGAACGGCGCGTGCTCCGTTGCCGGAAACAGGACCGTGAACCCTTGGCTTACCAAGTCTGCGTGGACTTTGGCGATGCCTAGATCGCCCTTGTCTTTCGTGTGGTGCCTGACCATCGATTCCAGAGTAAGGGATGACCCATCCATCGGTTGGCGGGATTCGACTAAGGTGGGTGCGCCGCCCCCGTAGCTCAGCGGATAGAGCAGCCGCCTTCTAAGCGGCTGGTCGCAGGTTCGATTCCTGCCGGGGGCACTGGTCAGAGGCGGTTTTTGCTCCGCTGGGCAGCCAGTTTGTCGCCGTGGGCATTGCGGCTCGGGGCGGTATCGGCGGAGACCCCGGCAACGGAACGTCACGCGGCGCGCTCAACGCGCTGCGGTGCGCGGGAAATCAGCGTTCTCTTCGTCGTCGACCTCTTCAACGCTGAGAGCGCCACGGTCTTCGTGCAGCAACTGGGCTGCGGCCTGCGTTTGACGAAGGACAAGACCGTGCTCACCGCGCTGGTTTTTGTTTGGGCACCAACGCCGGGAGTTCAGTTTCGACCGACGATTCCGCGCCTCGACCGGACTGGGCCGTAGGGATCTGAAACACCAGATGAAGCACGGCTTCCCGTTCCTGCCGTCGGGAAGCCAGATCGTGCTCGACGCGGAGGTCGCCGGACGCGTCGGCTATCACGATGTAGGAGCATTCCACGCCACGTTCGTCAAGCACACCGGTTAGCGCCCTGGCCAGTACCGCTCGCATCTCACGCAGTCGCGAGTTCGCGACTGCGTCGCCTGCACATCGGAGCCGGTTCAGCGCGCCAGGCGGCGTGCACGCCGGTCCTGACGCATGCGCGACGGAGTGTGGTCGCGCATCGGTGCGCACTTCCGCGGCGCCCGCCCCGAACCGCAGGAGTTCTGCCCGCTCACCGACGGCGGCCTGCTCGTGCCTGGTCGCTACGCCGGAGTGCCGCAGCACAATCGGGATGCCGTAAGCGATGATGTAGTGCCGATCACCGCCACCCGGTTGCGGGTCATGGGCGTCCAGTCAGCCAATGCCTGCTCGGTTCAACAAATTCCGCATGTCCGCGAGGTTCACAGGCGCTCACGTGGCAGACCCGAACGTGGCATAGGGTGGTCGCCGTGGCTGAAGCGTTCGACGCGACCCGGACCCTTCCGGAAATTCTGGCCGAACACGGCCCCCTGCACGAGGACGACATCGCGCGACGACTGCAGGACAGCGGCGTGGCCGATCCGGACACCGTGCTGGACGAGGTTCTCGACGAAACCGAGTGTCCGGTAAGGCAGTTGGTCGACCACCGGTGGGTGTGGCTGCCGACGGTGCTAGCTGGGCGGGTGTTCACGCACCGGCTCGGCGCAGACGAGGCCGCCCACGACGTGCTCACCGTGACCCCGAACCTGGACCCGATCACCGCGCTGTGCGAGCACGAGCAGTACGGGCGGCTCGCCGACGGGTCGGCGGCGCGGATCGTGCTGGCCGGATTCGACGAGGAGCTGCTCGAGCAGCGGGGCATCCCACCCGAGGTGGTCGACCCGCTCGGGGCGCTGCTCCTGGCGCCGGGCACGCTGGTGGCGTTGGGCGTGGCCGAGGGGGATCTGGTCGGGGTGCGGCTGACCGCGCAGGT
>Ga0209526_10001495_pt1 | contig 15687 bp, 19 predicted proteins | sample JacPinW_OM2H0_M1_FD_188566 | JGI IMG/M metagenome (GOLD analysis project Ga0209526, IMG submission 188566) | Forest soil microbial communities from Algoma, Ontario, Canada - Jack Pine, Ontario site 1_JW_OM2H0_M1 (SPAdes) (version 2) | ecosystem: Environmental > Terrestrial > Soil > Boreal... | reverse complement strand
TGGTGCCCTCGATACCCGGCAACAGCATGGTCGATCCATTGGGGTGCTTCGCACAACTCCAGGCGCTCGGGTACACGAGCGCTGCACAGACGAAGAGCTACAAATCGGATCACCTATGGAACTACGAGGTTGGCGCGAAGACCGAATGGGCAGACCACCGGGTGACGCTGAACGGCTCCGCGTTCTACATCGACTGGAAGGACATTCAGCAACTCGTCGCGCTGCCTTGCGGTTTCCAATTCCGTGCCAATTCGGGAGCCGCGAAGAGCAAAGGATTCGATCTCGATCTGCACGCAATACCTGTGGAGAACCTCGAGCTCTCCGCGGGCGTCGGCTTTCAGCACGCGCGGATAACAGACGCCAGTCCCGCTTCGCCACAGCGGGTCGGCGATCGGGTTTATCAAGTACCCGACTGGACCGCCACGGCATCGGCAACCTACACGATACGGCTCGGCGCCGATTCGAGCATCGTGACGACTGCCGGCTACTCGTACACAGGCGACAGCACGAGTGCAAATGTAACGCCCTCGAGCCCGCGCGTTCGCCCCAGCTATAGCCTCCTCGACGCGCGCGTCGCCTACGTATTCGGCAGGCAGGAGGTGGCCGTGGTCGGCAAGAACTTGACCAACGTCGAGGCCAACCTCGCCGACAACCGTTCCCTGGCGGCGGAGACACTTGGCCGCCCTCGCCTCGTGGTCAATCAACCTCTGACGATAGGCGTCGAGTTCCGGGCATCGTTCTGACGATTTGCAGCAGCCTCACAGTCCCGAGCGCTCGTCAGGATCCGCTGCACTCGCTCGACGTCGCCGATTTCCGCGATCGCGAGCAACGCAAAGCGGGCGAGCAGAAGCGGTGCCTGGGCTTCGCCGACGTCGCTGAGAGCGCGGCAGAACTCCCCGTAGAGGCTGTCGAGGTCACGATGGTTTCCCGTTTGTTTCCCAGCCGATCGCATCAGGGTGTACTCGGCCGGAATTTCGCGGGGATACGCCTTGCTTAAGTCGTTGTTTTCTTACGTTTCGGTACAGGTGGCTCCCGCTGCTCCGTCCTGTTAATCCGTTGGTCGTGGGTTCGATTCCCACCCAGAGAGCCAATTACCTCAATGGGTTATGGCACCTTCATGAGGTACTTTATAGCGTTACCTGTAACGGCTGTGTGACGCTTCCGCTATCATCGGCCCATGGCTCCAGTGGTCATTCAATGAAGCTCGTCGGATCCCGGCGCGAACCGGAACTCACCGAGCACCCAAGCGGTGAAGCGCTCGCAGCTGGCGCGCGCTTTAGCGAGTCAATCGCGGCGCTCGCGAAATGGACGTTCATTCCCAAGGGCGTGTATCGCTTCAAGTCGCATGAGGCCATGAACAAGCACCAGGAAGACTGCCTCGCCCGCGGTATGGGACTGTTGGCAGCAGAGCGAAGCCGTGACCGAACAGACCACCCGTCCGGCGACACTTGAGGATCTGAAGACGCTCCTACGTTCGCTCAACGCGAACGGGGTCGATTACCTGCTGATCGGCGGATACGCCCTCGCCGCGCACGGTTACCAGCGTGCGACGACCGACATTGATATCGTTTTTCCGGCCACCGCCGCTGCGGGCCAGCGCGGCAAAGACGCATCGGACAGAGTCGTGATTGAGCGAGCACTTGCGGTTGTTCGGCAGCAAACACCCGACATAGGCCCTGCAGACGAGGAATCCTGATCAGCCATGCCGCGAATTCTGGACCGGGCTGATGCAGACAGCCCGACGCATTCACCTCAGTACGCAACTCTTGAGAAACGGAGTTGCCATCTCTGAGGCAGCCGTCGCATGCGGATTCGTTGAATCTTGCCCATTCATCCTAGGGCCTGCGCGAGATCCTGGATCAAGTCACCCGAATTCTCCAACCCGACTGAAACCCGGAATACGCCGTCACTGGCAAGATTTCGGTATGCCTGCGTTCCTGCGGCGTTCAGTCGGAATGATGTTCGAAGGATATCCTCCGTCGGAATGTAGTACAGCAGGCTCTTGGTCTTTCCGATGGAAACCGCGTAGGAGAAAATGGACAGGCGCTCTGCAAGACGGCGGGCAAGCTTCCTACTCTCGTGTTTCGTCGTGAACGACAATAGCCCGGAGAAATTTCGCATTTGTTTGTTTGCCAATGCGGCCTGCGGATGGCTACTCAGACCTGGCCAATGAACGACGCCAACTGCTGGATGCTTATTTAAAAAGTGGGCTACCTCGCGAGCATTTTCCTCGTGGACGCGCATGCGAAGTGACAAGGTTTCCAAACCGCGGAGGAGCAACCACGCAGAGAACGGACTGATTACTCCCCCATGGTGGATAAGCGCTTCTTTTCGCAGATCCACAAGTCGGTCCGCATGACGTGCGACGAGTGCCCCACCCAGCGCATCTCCATGTCCGCATATGTACTTCGTCAATGAATGCAGGACGTAATCCGCGCCGTGCATGAGCGGGCGAGTAGCAACGGGAGTGGCGATGGTAGAGTCCACCGAGAGCTCCGCACCGCCTTCGTGGGCGATCACAGCAAGAGCTTCAATATCGCTCAGTTTCAGAACGGGATTGGCCGGCGTCTCGATATGAATGAGCTTGGTGATTCCGGGACGAATTGCGGCTTGAACTGCCCCAGATTGCGAGGTATCGACGGCGCTCACTGCTATTCCGAATTTGGGAAGAGTCCCGGCCGCGAATTCAGCGATGCCCGCGTAGCAGATGTCCGACAGGATCAGGTGATCACCCGATCGCAAACGGGTCAGGAACAGTGCGGCCGCTGCGGCCATTCCGCTTGCAAAGGCAACTGATCCAGCGCCGCCTTCCAACGAGGCGAGACGCTGCTCGAGTATCGTTACAGTCGGATTACCCCAGCGGGTGTAAAAAGGGTCCGGTGCAGCCGCAAGGTCGGTCGCCGAAAAGCCGGTATCCGGCGTTGCAAAAAAGCTCGTAGCGGTGACAATCGAGGGTGAAACGGGTTGACCCGCCTTGTGAGGCGGCTCGCCGCTGTGCAGCGCAAGTGTGTCGAAATGCATCTTTACCTCACAAGCAATAGGGTGGTGCTCCAGCATGCGGTGGGTCGGCCCGTCTGTCGCCTGACTCAGGAGACCTCGTAAACGTTCACCCAGGTGAGCTCACCGCATCCCGCCCGATGACGTAGCATCGCATGCTCTAACTATTGGCCATACGACAGATAACAGAAGCATCCTCGTCGTAGTGGCGAGATTCGCATACGACCCCCTGCTTATTGTTTGAGTCACCAGAGTACCGCTGCAGTTGCAGGTGTGCACGTAGTTCGTGTTTCTAAATCCTCGCCCTGCGCACCGCCCGTTGCACTGCAACGCAGAACTGGCAAGTGCGCCCAAAAGGTGCGTGCACGAATGGAAGATGGACGACTTCGTAGAAGAGGAGTAAGAAGGCGTTGCAGTGGCTGAATCAGAGGGGCAGCCCGTGACAACAAAACATATCCACCCGGCGCCTACAGCGCCGGGGATATGAGCGTCTCGCGCTTGCGGCCAATGATGAAACTGAACGCGGCGCACATGATCCTTCAGCAATGCATCCTTTCTTGAGGAAGACAATCATGGCTGAGAACGTCTATAAGATCATAGAGCTCATCGGCACGAGCACCGAGTCTTGGGAGAAAGCAGCCTCAGCGGCAATCAAACGCGCGAGCAAGACACTACGCGACTTGAGGGTGGCTGAGGTGTCGGAGTTGGATATGCAGCTCAAGGACGGCAAAGTCGAGGCGTACCGGGCGAAGGTCAAAGTGTCCTTCAAGTACGAGGGTGATAGCTAGCCGACAGCCACGCATGTGGCCGGCAACCTCGATGAAAGTCGGCGTCGTTTATCCACAAACCGAGCTCAACGGCGACCCCTCGGAAAAAGCACCTCGGTTTGCTGAAAGGCAAGATCGAGGTCGCTGACGATTTCAACACGCCGTTGGATAACGAAGTGCTGGCTCTGTTTGAAGGGCGTTAGACGTGCGGGTGCTGCTCGATACGCATCTGCTGCTTTGGGCGCTGGGCTCTCCGTCCAAGCTCGAGGCCAATCCAGCGGAAGTCTTGGCTGGCATCGAACCGGCCGGCTTCAACCACCTGACGATAATAGGCGAGCACGCCGCGAAAGTAGTTGAGTTGCCGCCCATTCACAAGGATCCCTTCGACCGGCTTCTGGTTGCGCAGGCCTGGGTTGAACCGATGGTCCGGCTGACTGACGATGATGTGTTGGGTGGATATGGGGACTTCGTGGAGGTTGTATGACCCAGGTTCGTGCCCGCTGGCACCAAGAGCCCTGCGGGCTCGTTAAAGGAGTTTCGCATGTACTACGGCAATAACAGCCTATGGGGCATCCTCGTCCTCGTTGCCGATATTTGGGCTATCGTCAATATCTTCCAAAGTAACGCATCCACCGAGCGTAAGGTCCTCTGGACGGTGCTGGTCATCTTACTGCCGGTGCTGGGCTTCATCATCTGGCTGTTCGCCGGCCCAAGGACCGGAAAGGCTTAATTTGTTCTGTCGCAGCATGGGTCGGGCTTTTCAGGCAGACACGGTTTCGAGCCGTTTCCAAACCATCATTTCGGGCCGAGTTGGCGCACCCAGATGTTGCGGAAGCTGATCGGTGGCGAAGGATCGCCATGCGCCTGGAGTTTGATCGGAGCCGCCTTGTACGGCCTGTACTTGGGTGTCCCTCGATTTGTGGTTTCCCCGCTCAGGCGCACATGGTTCTGCACCAATACACCATTATGGAACACCGTGACAAACGCAGGGCTCGTGAGCGTCCCATCGGCGGCGAACGTAGGTGCCGTCCAGATGACATCGAAGGTTTGCCATGCTCCGGGCTCGCGCGAAGAGTTGACCAGGGGTGGCGCCTGCTTATAGACAGCCGCTGCCTGACCGTTGACGTACGTTTTGTTCCTGAACGAATCGAGGATCTGGATCTCGTAGCCCGCGTCGTCCGGGCCCGTCGAGGCGAGGAAGAGACCGCTGTTGCCGCGGTGCTGCCCTTCACCGGTGATGTTCTTCGGAATGCGCCATTCCAAATGCAGCTGGTAGTTCCTGAATGATTGCCTGGTCTCGATGTTGCCAGCTGACTTGTCGACTGTGATGACACCATCCGCGACCTTCCAGCGAGCTGGCGAATGGTCGTTGACCGAAGCCCACTGGTCCAGATTGCGACCATCGAACAGCACGATTGCATCGGTGGGTGGCGCGCTGTCAGTAGCCCCAGGCGAGACGACTGCGGGCACGGGTTCCCACTGTTCCGTCGCCTTCGGATCCGCGTTTTCGTCGCTGGCCATGGCGGGAGGAGTCTGCGCGCCTGCGCAAATAGCACTCGCAACGCCGAACGTAGCCGCCAAGGCTACAGCGGTACTCCGTACCAGTCGATTGTGCATGGAAACCTCCAGAATAATGTTAGTTACTGCCGCGCATCTCACCGGAGCCAGCGGCATCAAGCAAGGCCGACCTTTTTGAGCACTTCGAGCGGAGGGCCATCAAAACGCGGCAAGGGTACGTTGCCGACATAGCGCACATCTTTGCGGCCTTGCGGCGTGGTGTAGAACCCACCGGCGGTCAGATCGCGGTAGCGCGCGAAAAATTGCGCTACTTCGACCAAGCCCGGCTGCGCCCTTGCTACGAAACAGATGTCGTCGCAGATGGCGGTCTGATGCTTGTGGGAGAGTGCGACGAACGACTTTCCGGCTCCGTACCGCGAAGCAGCTTCGCGATCAAGCCACGCAAATCCCTCGAGCAGCATGGTGCGATCCTGACGCTGCTGTTCGTATGGCGCGCTGATCCACTCATCGAGGAAATCGACGACGCCAACGGCCGAAGCACTCGGTGACGAAGCGTCTGCGGGGATAATCAAATCGCACAGCACCTTCGCCGTGCGCCGTTGCTGTGAGGTGAAGATGAGCGGCCAGAGCTCGCCCGGCTTGTACACCTTGATCAGGTTTGGGTCGGTTCCATAACCCTGCCCCGACGGGGCGTCGGCCACAGCCGGCCCAGCGCCCAGCGCATAGGCGACATCGTGCCTTCCGGGCGTTGCCGCCGCGACAGCGAGCATCCATTTGATAGTGGTGCGCCGGTCCATCAGATCTCCTTGCGGCGCATGCGCGCGAGAATGTGGTCGGCGACGCGCCATGCGTTTGCCATGATAGTCAGCGTTGGGTTCTTGTCGGCGTTCGACGGGAATGGCGCGCCGTCGGTGATGAATAGATTGGGAACGTCCCAGGTCTGACACCACTTGTTGGTAACGGAATTCTTGGGGTCGTCGCCCATTACTGCGCCGCCGACCTCGTGGATAATGCTGCCGCCTCGGTGTATCGCCTTGGCACCGTCCGTTTCGACGCTTCCCCGTACCCGTCCTCCCATCGCCTCGATGATCTGCGCGAAGGTCTTCTGCATATGCGCGGCCTGGCGCGTCTCGTGCTCAGACCACTCCCAATGGAATCGCAACACGGGAATTCCCCATTTGTCCTTGACCACCGGATCGATCTCGCAGTACGAGCGCTCATTCGGGATCATCTCGCCGCGACCGCTGAATCTAACGAACGAACCGTAGTATCGGCGAACGTCTTCCTTGAACCTCTTGCCGTAACTGCCGCCGGTGAGCCATTCCAGGCAAGCCCCGGTATCGAGGTCAGGCATGCCGCGACCGCCTCCAAACTCGATATGGTAGCCGCGCGCGAAGCCAAGTTTGCCGGCGCGCTGCTCTGGATATTGCCACCACGGCGTATACATGTGTAGGCCGCTGGCACCATCCTCGTTGTGTGGCGGCAGATCCTCCAACAGCGGCACCTGCCCCACGACGGTAGAGCCGACAGTGTCCATGAGATATTTGCCAACCCTGCCGCTCGAATTTGCGAGCCCGTTGGGAAAGGATGATGATTGTGAGTTGAGCAAAATGCGCGCCGATTCGCACGCGCTCGCGGCCAGTACCACAACACGCGCATTGGCATGACGCTGATTCCCGCTCTTCTTATCGACGAAATTCACACCCGTGGCTCGCCCCTCCTTATCCAGGGTGATCTCATGCGCCATCACGTCCGTCAAAATGTCGAGCTTGCCACTAGCCAGCGCAGGCGGCAGATGCACAGTGACCGACTGGTAGTTGGCACTGACCGAACAGCCGCGACCGCACGGCGTAGCCCATAGACACGCTCCACGACGCTTCATGGCATCAGCCACGAGCTGTTGTGCAGTCGGGTTTCCGGGATGGAGTGTCCCAGGCACGTTCCTCCAGTCGAGTGGCTGCGTCAGTACCGCGCGATGGCCAGCGATAACTGGAATGCCGAGTTTCCGTGAGCGATCGGCAATCAGCAGATCGCTGACCAACGGCTTGGGTGGCGGTAGAAGAATTCCCGGTGACGAATTCGGCGTGTTCTCGAGCCCATCATTCGCTCCGTAGACGCCGATCAGCATCTCCACCTTGTCATAGTAAGGCGCCATTTCCTCGTAGGAGATCGGCCAGTCGAAGCCCAAGCCGTCGCGAGAGCGCGGTTTAAAATCGTAGGGCCCATTACGCAGAGAGATGCGTCCCCAGTGGTTCGTGCGGCCGCCGAGCATGCGAGCCCGCCACCAGTCGAAGCGATTGGGAGCGTCGTTACTGGCCTGCACGTATGGCTCCCCAGGAACCTGCCAGCCCCCGTCAATCGTGGCATCGTAGAAGCCGAATGGCTTCTCGGAGGTACTTGTTTCGCGTAGGGGCGCCAGGTCCGGCGTCTGGAACATCGGCGTCTCGAGAGCCGGGTCGTACTTACGTCCCGCTTCGAGCATCAACACGCGCGCGCCGTCCATGGTCAGTGTGTACGCAGTTTGGCCGCCGCCCGCGCCCGAGCCGACGACGATGATGTCATATGTTTGCCCATCGACGCCCAAGGGTTCAATGAAAGGCACGGTCAGGGCACTATCGTGGTCATACGGAGCAGATCCGGAACGCATCGGCTAGCGAAGCATAGGGATCGGCGCGCGTTGGTATGAATTCGTGCGCGACGTAACCCGCGTAGCCAAGATCGGCGATAGCACGCGCAATGGCGTGATAGTTGAGCTCCTGACTGGCATCAATCTCATGTCGACCGGGCACGCCACCCGTGTGGAAATGCCCAATCCACTGAATGTTGTCTTGGATGGTCCGGACCACGTCACCTTCCATGATCTGCATGTGATAGATGTCATAAAGCAGCTTTACCCGTGGCGAATTCACGCCCTTCATCACGGCGACGCCGAAAGCCGTGTGGTCACCCTGGTATCCAGGATGATCGATGCGGCTGTTGAGGAGTTCCACGCAGACGGTAACACCGGACTCCTCCGCAAGCGGCGAGATTTTAGCGAGACCACCGATGCAGTAGTCGATGGCTGCGTGATCGTCGCGCGCAGGGTCGCGGTTGCCGAACATCGTAATCAAGTTCGGTATACCCGCGCGCGCGGCAAGCGGCAATGTGGTTTCCAGCTCGTTGAGCAGCAGCGCGTGATTGGCAGGGTTGTTGAACCCCGTTTCGATGAACTTCTCGCGACGGGTAGGATAGCCCATGGACACTGTCAACCCGGCATCGTGGGCGATCTGCCACTCGTCCACATGCAGCAGGTCGATGCCGACGAACCCCATCCGCTTGACGCGACGGCACAGCTCCGGCAGCTCGACTGCGCGGTACGGCCAACGGCAAACGGATTGTTTGAGCCTGCCTGGCGGCGCCACGGCGGCTTCTGCGTCCCGAGTGACAGGGAGCGCTGCGGCAAGCAGGCTGCCGACAATTCCGGTGAGCGCAGTGCGTCGGCCTGCGTCCTCAATCTCCCCGCGCGTTGGGGCGCGCGATTGGTGTCTCGCCGATATCGGGAGGACGTCGCTCAAAACTCTATTCCCGGTTGAACGGCCCAAGTTTTGCCGTTGCCGGCCTGCTCCAGTGGTACGCAGGCGTGATACGAACCTGGCACAGCTACGTACTGCAGTACCTGTGTTGCGCCAACCTGCGAGGTAAAAAAGCCGAGCAGCGTTAGCTCCTTCGTCATCAAGATGAATGGACGTTGCAAGTGCGCATGCGGACGGTCCAGTCGACGTTCCTCGACCACAGCAGCATCATGGAACTTTCGCACAAGCGCGACCTGTTGCGCCGACTCCAGCGCGACGAATTTCTTGCCCCGTTCGCCCTGCGCCGCGGCCTCGAACTCAGCCACTCCGGCGAGATAACGCTCGCGATCTTCTTGCGTGTAGACGTCCTTTAGCACGAGGTCGATGAATCCGGGCACTCCCGTGTCAATGGCTCCCGGAGTGTCAGTGCGCGGAATCATGATCTCGGCTACCGCGGATACGATGGCCACCTGAGGCGGCCTCAGGATGGCGGGCCTGCTTCCGGCGGATGCTGTAGCCGAGTAGCCCTTCTCAGTGGCCAAAATCGCTGACGCGCTGACCGTCCCACCCATCAGCCAGGCGACACGTTTTAATGCTTCGCGGCGATTCATAGTGATAGCTCAGAGGTTCATCTGCTTGAGCTCTTCCACGGCATGGTTCGCTGCGCGCGCAGTGAGCGCCATATAGGTGAGCGAGGGATTCTGACACGCGGCCGAAGTCATGCACGCACCATCGGTCACGTAAACATTCTTGCAGGAATGGACCTGGTTCCAGGCATTGAGCACTGACGTCTTCGGATCGCGGCCCATGCGGGCGGTTCCCATCTCGTGTATGCCAAGGCCAACACCGATGATGCTGTCGGAGGGACGCACATCGCGGAAGCCCGCGGCCGTCAGCATCTCGGCAGCATCATTAGCCATGTCCTTGCGCATACTAAACTCGTTCTGCTTCAAACCCGCATCGAATGCGAGCAGCGGTAGACCAAATTTGTCCTTGCGACCGCGGTCAAGCGTCACGCGGTTATCGTGATACGGCAGTATTTCGCCGAAGCCACCCAGCGATATATGCCACGGACCCGGCTTTACGGCCTTCTGCTTGAGTTCCGCGCCGAGGGCGGTGTCGTGCATCAGTCCCGGCCAGTCCAAGCGTGTCGCGCTACCCTGGTAGCCAAAACCGCGCAGGTAGTCGCGCTTGTCCTTCCCTATATTGCGATATCGCGGCACGTAGAAACCATTCGGCCGACGCCCGCTGTAGTAGCGATCCTGAAATCCGTCAACGAACGCACTGGCGCCAACATCGAGATGGTGGTCCATGATGTTGCAGCCAAGCTCGCCGCTATCGTTGCCAAAGCCGTTCGGAAAGCGGGTCGAGACCGAGTTCAACAAAATGAACGCCGATCCAAAAGTCGATGCACACAAGAAGATCACGCGCGCAAAGTATTCTGTTTGCGCACCGGTTTCGGCATCGAGTACGCGTACGCCGCTCGCCTGATTCTGCTTCTCGTCGTAGATGATCTGGTACACAATCGCGTTTGGACGCAACGTCATGTTGCCGGTCTTTTCCGCGGCCGGCAGGGTGCTGGAGTTGCTGCTAAAGTACGCACCAAACGGGCAACCGCGGATGCACATGTTGCGAAATTGGCAGGTGCCGCGCTGTGGGCTATGCGCGAGTGGTGCCGTCAGATGCGCGGCGCGTCCAATAATGAGCGCACGGCCAAACTTCTCCACCACCGTTTGCTTAAATTGCTTCTCGACGCAGTTGAGCTCCATCGGTGGCAGGAACTTTCCATCGGGAAGTTGCGGCAGTTTCTCCGCGCTGCCGCTCACGCCGATGAAGCTCTCTACGTGGTCGTACCACGGCGCCAAGTCGTTGTAGCGAATGGGCCAGTCGACGGCGATGCCGTCGCGCGCATTAGCCTCAAAATCCATCGGGCTCCAGCGGTAGCTCTGACGACCCCACGTGATCGAACGACCGCCGACCTGATAGCCGCGTATCCAGTCGAACCGCTGCTTCTCGACGTAGGGATTATCCAGTTCGTCGACGAACCAATGCTTGGACGCCTGCGAGCCTACATAGCCAGTTCGCGCCGCGACCGGTTGATGGCGAAGGTCTTCGGCCGTGGGGCGCCCGCCGTAAGGTAGCTCCCACGGATTCAGCAAGGCCGTCGGATAGTCCCCATGCCGGACCATGCGTCCGCGATCGAGGACCAATGTCTTTAGCCCGTGCTCGGTGAGCTCCTTGGCCGCCCAACCACCGCTAATGCCGGTGCCGACTACAATCGCATCGTACGAATTGCTGTCCATCCGCGCTCTCTTGCATGTCGCTCGCGTGTTGACGCCTCACGCCATGCCAATCGCACGCAGGTAGTCGTAGTCGACTTTCGCGGCCTCAACCGGACTCATCCGCGCGAACGGGCCTTCCTGTTCCACGAAGTAGTGCTGCAAACCGGCCTTGGCACCCGCCGCGAAGATCGGCTTGTAGTCGACGGTGCCGCGACCGAGCTCCGCGCCTCGCATTTGCGTGTCACCAGCGCCGCGGGATAGGAAATCCTTTACATGTATCATTGGGAATCGCTGCGGATATTTCTTGAAGTACCCGACAGGATCGTGGCCGGCAAAGACCATCCAACCGCAGTCGATTTGGAACTTGACGAGCTTCGGATCCGTCTCCTTCAGCAGCACGTCATAGCCGATCGCCCCGCCGCCTTGGTCAAGGAATTCGAAGTTATGGTTATGGTATGTGAATTGCAGGCCTGCGCGGCGCGCGCTGTCGCCAATTCGGTTGGCAAGCTCCGCGGTTCGCTTGGCCTCGTCGAGGCCCATCCCCGTTCTGAGTGCGTCCTTGGGCGCACTGGGGCCCAGCACAAGGGAACGCATTATTGAGCTGACTGCGTACGTCGCGCCGAGTGCCTGGGCATCGTCAAATGCACGGCCCGGGTTGTCTGCATCGAATTGCAGGTGCGCGCTAGGACAGGAGAGGCCCGCATCATCCAACAAGCCGCGGAATTGTTTGGCGGACAAGCTGCCGAAGCCTGCCGACTCAACTTCTACGAATCCGATTTGCCGCAGACGTTTCAGCGAGCCTGCGGGATCCGCCCGCATCGCTTCGTTGATCGTATAGAGCTGGATTCCAGGACGCTTACCCAATGGATTGGCCCTCGCATGGCGCGGCAGCCCATACGAAGCGAGCGCTGCAACACCCAGTCCAGACCAGAGCAGAAATTGCCTGCGGGATTTCATCAAGCCCCCTAAACCGCGAGCACGGCCGCCACTGCGCGACTATAGTCTGCTACAGCCACGCGCTGAATGTAAAGGATTACACTTTTTTGCGAGGCTACACCACTTGCCAGTGGTTTCGCAAATGCGGCTCTATATAATCCAAAGTGACAGTCCAAATTGGCGCGAGGCAGACGCGAGCCGTTGTTCAGCATCACGGCTGCGGCGCCAGGTGATACGTATTACAACGAGGCCTGCCGTGACCAACCAACAGAGGCGTGACACGCCCTCCTCGGCCTTCAAGCCCAGGCGCATGAAGCTCAGTGTGCTCACTGCGGCACTCCAGGAACTGACCCCACGCAGCCGTCGTGACCCGGATCCCGACCTGGCCATCGAGGAATGGCTGGACTTTGCACGCACGATCCGGTGTCCAAACATTCAGCTCTCGGCAGCGATTCATCCGAGCCAGAGCGATGTCCCAGCCGAGGCCCTGCTCGACCCGGTAGCGAACACGTTGGACCTGCGCGCGCCGTTCGACCGCGCCCGCGCCACGCGAGTCGCTTCGGCCGTGAAGACCACCGGAGTAGGTCTGTCGGATCTGGGATATTTTGACAACATGCTAGCGGCAGACCCACAGATACGAACGCGTAAGCATGATTTCATGTTGCGCGTGTTTGATGCCGCCGTACTGCTCGATTGCCCAGCCGTTTGCGGCTTTGTGGGACGCAATCCTGATCTCGGAATGGACGCCAATCTCACGCTGTTCGAGAGTGAGTTCGTGCCGTTGTTGCGCGAGGCGAAAGCGCGTGGCCTGGTTTATCGCGTGGAGCAATGCCCCATGCCGGGGTGGACGACGAGCGATGCCTGGCACAACAACCTGGCTTACGCCCCCGGACCGTGGATAGCTCTGCACCGCATCTGCGAGCGACACGGTGTCGCAGACCAGTTCCGAATCCACTACGACCCTTCCCACGCGATCCTCATGGGGCAGGACACTCGCTCTGTCTTTCAGTACCTCAAGGACGAAGGCTATGGCTTCCTCATCGGTGGATTTCACGTGAAGGGTCAAGTCATCAACTCCCGAGGAGTTTCTGCTTGGGGTTACGGCGGCCAGACCATGCTGCGTGGAGATCGCGTTGGTGACAAACCGGCCGCAGATGCCGCGGATCGAGCAAACGCCTGGAAGAAGCAGACGGTACTGGCGGAGCATGAGCTTCCCGGCACGGCGCGTCACGATCCCCTGGCCTACTTACAGAACCGCAGCGTTGACTGGCTGGACCACCAGCTCGCAGCCCGTGAGCTGTTGGATATCGATGCTGAAGAGACGTACCTGGTCGTAGAGCATGAGTATCCCCAGGCCCGGGTGCAGGACAAATCACTGCTGGCACCTATTCTCGCCGGGTCGCTCGACTTCGTCCGCGCGATTGATGAGGCGGCGGCGGCTATGCATGCCCTACAGCACGGGGTACTGCGCTCACAGGGCATAGCCGTTCAAGGATTTGGGCGCGAGGCTTATCGGAGTTGAAGCTTACAGAGGGCACCAGTTGTTGCCGGTCGAGGCGGACTTCAACACGGCCTCGATAAAGCGCATACCTCGCACGCCAGCGGCGGCATCCACGCCCAGGTCCTGGAGATCTCGCCTGTACAGGCCGGCATACGCAGATCTTAACAGCCTTAACAACTGCATTGTGAGACGGTGCCTTGCAACTCAAAGGACTGACTCATGACGAAGATGGCGAGAACGATGCGTTGCGTGCAGGTTGCGCTGTTGAATATAACTCCGCTGGCTGCCAACCCGGGAGGGCCGGCGGGAACGCTCTCGCGAATTCGGCAAGAACTTCACCACAGGTGTGGCCGGCGACAGTGGCGACACGATTCTCGATCCGACCCCTCACGCCGCTCACGCCCAGCTCGGGATTCCTGAGTTCATTCAAGTCAGATTCGAGGAGAAAGTGCCATGAAAGGGTATGTAGACAGCCGCCTCTCAAAGAGCCTTCGCCGGGCAGCGATCGCTATTGTTGCAACTGGAGCCATCGCGGCTCAAACCGTTTATGCCCGTGCCTCCCACAAGATTGTTGTCGTGCAACCAAAGGACCTGCCGGAATTGGCGCGGCAATCCGGCGAAGCGATGTTCCTGCACCACACGATTGATGGTAAGACGTTTCTTTATATCGAGCAGAACCTCGGTGGTCGGCTGGTCATCCTTGATGTCACGGATCCGGCCCATGTCACAGGCGAGGGCTCGGTGGACCTGGACGCCGGTGGACCATTCGACTTTGTTTCCGAACTTGGAGAGTGGAAAGAGCTGGTCCAATTCCGGCACAGCCAGACTGATGCGGTGTTGGATTTGCGCAAGGCTGGCGCTCCCGCCCTCAAGGCGGTGCAAGGGTTGACGTCGCACGGCCCGACCATGCTCTTGGGCAACGACGGATTCACAGTAACCAGCCAAGCCGATGCAAGTGCGCGCACGCCTCGGGACTATCAGGTGGTCGACACGGCGGACTCAAAGGAACCCACTCTCCTTTCTACCGTAAAGCAGGTCCGCGAGGAAATTACGAATGCCGAAACCGGCACCACTTTCCTGCTCGCGAGTGACGGTCTATACCTCATCAGGCGACCATTCGAGGAATTAAACAAATGGCTTCGTGAGATGAAATACAACGATTGAAACTGGAATTCAATCGGCTCGGTCGACACTGACACTCACTGTCGTGAAGGTGATCCCGCAAGGCCGGCGGCGGTGTAGCGCCGGCAGTCACCTACTGCGTTACATTGAGTGACACGGACGTCAGTTGCGCGGGGCTCGGCCCCACCATGATCTGGAACTCGCCGGGCTCCACCACGTGCTTCGCGAAGGAATTACGCGCTCGGTCACTCCCCACCAGTATGGCGCCCTTGATCATCATGGCACAGGACCTACCCCGTTCTCGCGATCCCTTGTAGCGCCCGCGGCCTATTGCTATCCGTTGCAGGCGACAGCGCATCATTGATCTTCAGGCAGATTTCGGCCACGTCGTCGCGCAGGTCTACCCCATCAAACATGTAGCGTTCGAGAACCACGCGGGCCTCATTCAGCAGTGCCTCGTAATCACCTATGGTCATCGGAACTCCAGTACTGTACGCGCGTACAGAATGCATATGGGCGCGGTCGGACACACGAGCGGAACTATTTTACTATTTGTGGTGTGCGCCCGAGGTTAGTAAATCGTTTCCTTGGACCTGTCGCCGGGCTATCTTTCGTTCGCTTGGTTCCGACCGGCTCTGCGGCTTTATCAACTTGTACTCGTCATTCTTTCACCATCGGTCTAACACGGTCAGGGCGCGCAAGTCACCGAAAGCGGGCGCGCTCCGCGTCCTGCCCGTTAGGCAATCAACCCCGGCCTGAGCGCGCTCGGGTCACTGCTGACGGGCCGATTCAAGCCTTGGCCCTGGTGGACGGGCCAGACGTCGCCGCAGGTAGCTCGACATCCCGGTGTACACGAGCACCGGTACTCCCAGCGCACCCATCAGCAGCAGCGCCTGCGTGACGCCACCTGCCTCTCCTTTATGAATGGCCAGACCCCAGGCCATGACTTTGTTCCCGAAGCTGCTGCTCGCGTACGCTCTGAAGCTCAACACCGCGCCGCTGTTGGCATCCAG
>Ga0209526_10001494_pt1 | contig 15689 bp, 14 predicted proteins | sample JacPinW_OM2H0_M1_FD_188566 | JGI IMG/M metagenome (GOLD analysis project Ga0209526, IMG submission 188566) | Forest soil microbial communities from Algoma, Ontario, Canada - Jack Pine, Ontario site 1_JW_OM2H0_M1 (SPAdes) (version 2) | ecosystem: Environmental > Terrestrial > Soil > Boreal... | reverse complement strand
CTCGACGATCCGCAGCTCCTGCACGTTGCACAGCCCGAAGAGGTGGCGGAGGTGATCGCCTACCTCGCCTCCGACGGGGCGAGACTGATCACGGCCAACCTCATCCGGTTGCGCTGAACAACCATCAGCCGCGGTAGCGCTGGAGGACCTGCCAGAGGGCATCTGTGCCGAAGTCGAGCGCGGCCGCCGGGACCCGCTCGTCAGCCGCGTGCACCGTCTCCTGGCCGAAGCCGGGAGGCAGCCGGAGCGGCAGGAAACCGTAGCCGCGGATGCCGAGCTGGCCGAAATGCCGCTGGTCGGTGGCGCCGGTCATCATCACGGGCACCGGCACGCCCTCCGGTTCCAGGCCGCGAAGCACGTCGCAGAGCAGCCCGTAGAAGCCGTCCAGCTGCGGCTCGGGCAGCCTCGGGCCGACCTGGAGCACGTTGATCTCAGGCTCCGGCCCGACCAGGTCGCGCACCTCGGCGATGAATTGGTTCGGCTCGAATCCGGGCAGCATCCGGCCGTCCAGATCGACGGTGGCTTCGGAGGGGATCACGTTCACCTTGTCGCCAGATCGGACGATGGTGGCGTTGGCAGTGTTGTGAAGTATCGAGTCGAACCGTGACGACTCGGGGCCCATCGCCTCGAGCACGCCATTGGACAGGACCGGGTCGAGGAGCGCCATCAATTGCGACCGCAGCGGCTCAGTCGATGCGGCCGCCACCTCTCGAACAAACGCCTCGCCCACCGGTGTCACGTGCAGCGGCAGCCTGCCCCGGTCCAGGCGGGAGAGCAGCGCGGCGAGCCGGGCGATGGTGCCGCCCCGGTGGTAGCGCGCCGCGTGGCCGCCCGGCCCACGGACCACCAGCCGCAGCCGGCAGGTCCGCTTCTCGGCGACCATGATCGGGTAGAAAGGCCGGCCGTCGATGTGCTGGGTGACGCCACCCCCCTCACCCAACGCGTGGCGGACGCCGGTGAACAGCTGCGGGTGATCCTCGACCAGGAATCGGGCGCCCTGGATGCCGCCGGCCTCCTCGTCCGACAGGCAGCAGAGCACGACGTCGCCCGCCGGTGGCCGCGCCTCCGCCAGGCAGCGCAGAAGGGCCGAAGCCATCATCGCGACGCCGCTCTTCATGTCCAGGGCGCCTCTACCCCAGACCCAGCCGTCCAGGAGCTCGCCCGAGAAGGGCGGGTGTCGCCAGGACTGCCCGGTCGTGGTCACCACGTCGATGTGGCCCTGCAGGAGAAGCGGGGGCGCCTCGCCCCGCCCGGGCATGCGCACGACCAGGTTCGGCCGGTCCGGCTGCTTGGCCAGGACCTGGACGTCCAGGCCGGATTCCCGGAACTGCTCCCGCAGAAAGTCCAGGCATGGCCCCTCGTTGCCGGGCGGGTTCGTGGTGTCGAACCGGAGGAGCTGCTGCAGGAGCTGCGCCGGGGGCATGGGCGGGCTCAACTTATCGCCGTCAGCTCGAGCCTGCGGGCCGCAGCTCGCCGCAGGGGTTCGGCGTCCGCCGAGTCCAGCATTCGCTCCGCCTCCTGACGGACCTCGGACAGGAGCTCCGGGCGGTACAGAGCCTCCATGGCCAGGTCTGACATGCCGTGCTGGCGGGGGCCCATCAGCTCGCCCGCACCCCGCAGGCGCATGTCTTCGGCGGCGAGGCGGAAGCCGTCGTTCTCGACGGCCAGCAGATGCAGGCGTTCCAGGCTCTTGGCCGACGGGTCCTCGGCGAGGAGCAGGCAGCTGGAGCGCGCCGCCCCCCGGCCCACGCGGCCCCGGAACTGGTGAAGCTGGGCGAGGCCGAACCGGTCCGCGCCCTCGATCAGCATCACTGTGGCGTTGGGCACGTCCACCCCGACTTCCACCACGGCGGTGGCGACCAGGATATCGGTCTCGCCGGCCTTGAAGCGGCGCATCACCTCGTCCTTGTCCTTGAGCCGGCCGTGGACCAGGGCGAGCCGCAGATCGGGGAAGACGTCCTTGCGCAGCCGCTCGAATTCGACGGTGGCCGCCTTGGCCTCCGTCGTCTCCGACTCCTCGATCAGTGGGCAGATCACGAACGCCTGGCGGCCTGCCCGCACCTGCTCCCGGAGCAGCCCGTAGGCACGCTCCCGCTGGTCGGGAACAACCACCTGGGTAACCACGGGAGTGCGGCCGGGGGGCAGCTCGTCGAGCGTGGAGAGGGCCATCTCCCCATAGAGAGCGAGGGCCAGGGAGCGTGGGATGGGGGTGGCCGTCATCGCGAGGAAGTGGGGGCGGCCGTCGCCCGCCTTCTGACGCAGCAGCTCGCGCTGCCGGGTGCCGAAGCGGTGCTGCTCGTCGACGACAGCGAGTCCGAGACCGGCCAGTTCGACGTCGTCCTCGATAAGCGCATGGGTTCCAACCAGCACGGCGCAGTGGCCGGAGGCGGCTGCGGTCCGAACCCTCCGACGCTCCGGCGCCGAAAGGCCGCTGACGAGGAGCTCGACGGTCAGACCCGGAAAGCTTGGCTCGAGGTAGGCCCGGAATTTCTCCAGGTGCTGGCGAGCCAGGATCTCGGTCGGAGCCATGACGACCGTCTGCATCCCGGCGGCGTGGACCATCGCAGCGGCCGCCGCCGCCACCGCCGTCTTCCCGGAACCGACGTCGCCGTTGAGAAGGCGGTTCATGGGAATCTCCTTCTCCAGGTCCTGATAGATCTCCCAGGTAGCGCGGCGCTGCGCCCCGGTCAGCTCGAAGCCGACACCCGCCTTGAAACGCTCGATCACCTCCTGCCGGAAGGCCACCGGCGTGGCCCTCTCGACCGCGGTCCGAGCGCGAGAGAGCAGGAAGGCGGCCTGCAGTTCCAGCAGCTCCGCGAAAGCCATCCGGCGACGCGCCTCGCGCCAGTCCTCCTCGCTCTGCGGGCGATGGCCGCGGCGGATGGCCTCCGCCACCGGCAGCAGGTGGTGGCGGGTCCGGCTCTCCGGCGGGATCAGGTCTTCCAGCTGATCGGCAAGAGGGAGGACGGCCTCCACCCAGCCGGCCAGCCGGCGCGAGGTGAGCCCGGACGTGAGGTGGTACTTGGGCATCATGCCGCCGATCCGGCGAGGGGCCCCCTCGGGCGGCAGGACCTCGTGGTGCGGATTCTGCATCTCCATGCCGGGCCCGTACCGGGAGGGCTTGACGACTCCCGCCAGGGCCAGCCGGTCGCCGCGCCGGAGCTGCCGCGCCAGGTAGGGCTGGTTGAACCAGACGATAGAGATGGCGGCGCCGGATTCGTCCCGCACCAGCGCCTCGGTCAGCTGCATGCCCCTACGGGGCGTCCGTTTGGCCGCCACGCGCTCCACCTCTCCCACCACCGTGGCCTGGCCGCCAGGGGACACCTCGGTGAGTGCCACCGGCTGGCCGTAGGCCTCCCAGCCGAAAGGCAGGTGCAGGAGCAGGTCCCGGACGGTATGGAGGCCGAGCCTCTGAAGCCGGCGGACGTCGGTCGAGGACACGCGCGGCAGCGCTCCCAGGGGGCTGTCCAGAGCTGGCGCGGGTGTCACGCCGTATAGCATCCAGCATCGTGGGCCGCCCTCCGGAGACGCGGATCGAAGACGTGGTCGAAGTGATCCACGGCGTCGAGGTGCACGACCCCTATCGCTGGCTCGAAGACGGCCAGGCTCCGGCGGTGCGCGAGTGGTCCGCCGCTCAGGACAGGTACGCCCGATCGATGCTCGATCAGCTGCCCGGCCGGGACGCGGTGCGCGCCCGGCTCGCCCAGGCAGTTGACCGTGGAGCGCTCGGCGCCTCCATCCCTCGAGGCCGGTATCGGTTCTTCAGCCGCCGAGACCCGGGCAAGGACCAGGCCGCCCTCTACGTGGTAAAGGACGAGGCTCCGCCGCGACTCCTCCTCGACCCGGCGCCCCTGAGCCAGGACGGCGCCACGGCCATCGACTGGTGGACGCCCTCTCCCGACGGGGAGCTGGTCTGTGTCGGCGTCTCAGAGGCCGGGAGTGAGGAGTCGACCCTCACCCTGCTGCGCACCAGCACCGGGGAGACGCTGCCCGACCGGATCCCGCGCTGCCGCTGGTCGGCGGTCGGCTTCGAGCCCGGAGGAGGGGCCATCCTCTACTCCCGGCAGCCCGACCCGGGCAGCGTTCCTGCCGGGGAGGAGATGTACCACCGGCACGTCTGGCGACACGTCCTCGGCACCGACCCCTCGCAGGACGTGAAGGTCTTCGGGGAAGGCCGCGACAAGCTGGACTTCCCGGCTTCGATCTCGTTCTCGCGCGAAGGCCGCTGGGCGGTGATCGTGGTCGGCCAGGGCTGGGATCGCACCTCGGTGTTCCTGGCCGAGCGGGACGGCGACTTCGAGGCCATGTTCGAGGGGCCCGCCAAAGAGGTCCACGCCTGGTTCGCCGGCGACCGGCTGCTGGCCCTGACCAATCTGGAGGCGCCCAACTACCGGCTCGTGGAGATAGACCCGGAGCGGTCGCGGCCCGAGTGCTGGACCGAGCTCGTCCCCGAGTCTGACCACGTCCTGGTCGACGCCGCCGTGGGAGCCGGCGCAATCCTCGCCCATCATCTGGTGGACGCCCGCTCCCGCGTCACCATGCACCGGCTCGACGGGACGCCATCCGGCGAGATCGAGCTGCCGGACTTCTCCACAGTGACCGGCCTCGGCGCCCATCCCAGCACCGAGCGGATCCTGCTCACGGTTGAGACCTTCACCCGGCCTGCGTTCACTCTCGAGATCGGAGCCTCCGAGGTGGAGCGGCTGGACCCGCCCGCCGGCTTCGACCCCGGTCGTTACCCGGTCCGCCAGGTTCGCTGCCTCTCACGCGACGGAACCGAGGTGCCCGTCTTCCTGGTGGGCCGCGAGAGCGGCCCCGGCCCCACCCTGCTCACCGGCTACGGCGGGTTCAACATCAGCCGGACGCCGCTCTGGACCCCGGTCGTGGTGCCCTTCCTGGAGGCGGGCGGCCTGCTGGCCGTGAGCTGCCTGCGGGGCGGCGGCGAGTACGGCGAGGCGTGGCATCGAGCCGGGATGCTCGGCAACAAGCAGAACGTGTTCGACGACTTCCTGGCGGCCGCGGAGTGGCTGATCCAGGCGGGTCTTACCACGCCGGCCAGCCTCGGCATCGCGGGCGGCAGCAACGGCGGCCTGCTGGTGGGCGCCGCCTTGACCCAGCGACCCGAGCTCTTCGGCTGCGTCGTCTGCCGCGTCCCCCTGCTCGACATGGTCCGCTACCAGCGGTTCAAGGTGGCCGAACTCTGGGCGGCGGAGTACGGCAGCGCGGCCGACCCGGAGCAGTTCGGCTGGCTCTACTCCTACAGCCCGTACCACAAGGTCCGGGACGGCGTGCGCTACCCGCCCACGCTGATCACCACCGGCGAGGAGGACGCACGGGTAGACCCGATGCACGCGCGGAAGATGGCAGCGCGGCTGCAGTCTGCCGGCGATGCGCCGGTCCTGCTTCGGGTTGAGCCGAGGGCAGGACACGGCCAGGGCAAGCCTGCCGCCAAGGTGGTGGCCGAGGAGACCGACATCTGGAGCTTCCTCCTCAACGAGCTCGTCGGTGGGAGACTAGATTCTTCTCAGTGCGGAAGCTGATCACCGTCTCCGGCAAGTACGCGGAACCAGACGACAAGCAGGTCGCCTCATGCCTCAAGGCAAGCGATCGTGAGGCGTTCTGGCTGGACATCCGCGATCCGGACGATGCCGACTACAAGCTGCTGCTGAACGTCTTCCACTTCCACCGGCTGACGATCGAGGACATCCAGGTCCAGAACCAGAGACCCAAGCTGGACCAGTTCGACGGTTACGTCTTCGTCGTCATCTTCGGGGCCAGCCTCGAGAAGACACGAATCACATACCAGGAGCACCACCTCTACTTCGCCAAGCACGTCGTCGTGACCGTGCACAAGGAAGCCGCCCCGTCTATGGACGCCTTGATGGACCGGATCCGCAAGGACCCGGACCTGGCTCAGAACGACCCGCAGCTCTTGAAGTACCTGGTCCTGAACGAGGTCACCGAGAGCATGTTCTCGGTGCTGGAGGAGCTCGACAATGAGATCGACCGGCTGGAGGACCAGATCGTCACCAAGCCGACCTCCCGCACCCTTTCCACCGTGTACCGGCTGAAGCACGAGGTGATCGATCTGCGCCGGGTCCTGGGCGCCCAGCGCGAGGTGTTCCAGCACCTGGTGACTCACTCCGTCCAGATGCTGGGGGACAATGGCGCCATCTACTACAGGGACGTCTATGACCACGTTCTGAGGCAGTACGAGGCGGTCGACTCCCTCCGAGATCTGCTGACCGGCTCCATTGACGTCTACCTCTCCACGGTCTCCAATCGCCTGAACAGCACCATGAAGCAACTGACCGTGATCGCGAGCCTCTTCCTGCCTCTCACCTTCTTGACCGGGTTTTTCGGCATGAACTTCGGCTTTCTGGTTAGCCACATCGGAGCCCCGTCCGCGTTCGCGGGCGGCGTCAGCCTCATGGTCGCCACCACCGCCTTCCAGCTCTACCTCTTCAGGCGCCAGGGACTGTTCTAGCCGGGGGACCCCATGGGAGCGCTCTACCGGCCTGACTCGGTGACGTGGCGCATCAACCGGGAATCGGCACTCCTGCTGGGCGGCGGACGCGCCCTCCTGATGCAGCTGGCGCATCCCGCGGTGGCCGCCGGGGTGGCCGAGCACAGCGACTTTCCGCGACGGGCGCTGGCCCGGCTGTCGCGCACCCTGGGCTTGATGCTTTCACTGAACTTCGGCGACCGGCGGCAGGCGCTGGCCGCCGCGGCGCAGATCAACCGGGTTCACCGCGGCATCCGGGGCGAGGGCTACGCGGCAGTGGATCCCCAGCTCCTGCTGTGGGTTCAGGCGACTCTCATCGACAGCACGCTGGCCGCCTACGGGACGTTCGTCAGGCCCCTGCTGAACCCGGAAAGAGAGGTCTACTACTGGGAGGCACAGCGCCTTGGCCGGCTGCTGGGCATCCCGGCCTGGGCATATCCCTCGAGCCTGCGAGCCTTCGACAGCTACGTGGCCGAGATGATTGCGGGGCCGGAACTGATCGTCGACCGCCGGGCGCGGGAGCTGGGCGCCGCTGTGGTGCGGCCGCCGATCCTCGGGCTGCCAGGGCTGACCTGGTTCCCCCTCGAGGCCGTGACCGCCGGTTTGCTGCCACCTCGCCTGCGCGAGGAGTACGGTCTGCCCTGGGGCCCGGCCCAGCGCGCGCTCTTCGCAAGCCTGCGGCGTGGACTGCCGAGGGTGCTGCCGCTCTTGCCCGACCAGCTCAGGGTGATGCGTCCGGCTCGGGCTGCCAACCGCGGCGCCCGGTCGAGACTCTGGGTCGCTAGAGTGACCTGGTTCGCAAAGCAGCACACGCGCTCAAGGAGGAGTGATGGCCGTCGAAAGCAGGGCTGACGCAACCTGGAACGGTGACCTGGCGAGCGGGAACGGTACGGTCGTGCCGGCCAGTGGCGCGTTTCCCGAGCTGCCGCTGACATGGCGAAACCGGGCGGAGTCCCGGGAGAACGGGACCAGCCCGGAGGAGCTCATCGCAGCCGCCCACGCCGGATGCTTCTCCATGGCCCTCTCCTTCGGCCTCGCCCAGGGGGGACACGCGCCCGAGCGCCTCCAGACCAGCGCCCGCGTCGGATTCCAGCCCGGAGAGGGAATCACCGGCATCCGGCTCTCGGTCCGCGGTAGGGTCCCGGGACTCGACCAGGCGGGGTTCAAGGAGGCGGCCGAAGCCGCCAAAGCCAACTGCCCCGTCTCCCAAGCCCTTAAAGGCGTGGAAATCACCCTCGAGGAAGCGACCCTCGAATAGAAAGAGGAGTGTCCCTCCCCTTGGGGGGGAAGTTTTACCCGGCTTTGATGTAGGCGATGCCGACTGCGCCGGGGCCGGTGTGGGTGGCGAGTACGGGGCCGATCTGGGACATCTCGATCTCGACGGCTCCAGGGAGTCCCTCGGCCAGCCGGGCACGCAGCTGCTGCGCCTCCTCCGGCGCCTCGGCGTGCATCACGGCCACCCGCTCCACCGGCTCGTCCTGGTGGAACAGCTCGACCAGGCGCGGCAGCGCCTTCCGCCGTGTCCGAACCCGGTCCAACGCGCTGATCCGGCCCTCGGCGACGCCCATGATCGGCTTCACGTCCAGCACCGTCCCGACCAGGGCCTGTGCGCGCGTGACCCGGCCGCCCATCTCCAGATAGCGAAGAGTGTCGAGAAGAGCCAGGATGCGCAGCCGCGGCACCCTCTCCTCGACGCGCTGGACCGCCTCCTCCAGCGACGTGGACTCAGCCGCCAGCCGGGAGAGGAAGCCCACACACATGGTCACGCTGCGGCTGTCGACGACGTGGACCGGAAAGCCGTCCACCGCCTGGGCTCCCAGCCTGGCCGAATCGACGGTCCCGGAGAGGTTGCCGCCAAGGTGGATGGAGATGACCCCGTCGCATTCCCGGCTCAGTCGCTCGTAGACGGCGGCGAAGTCGCCGGGAGCCGGCGCAGAGGTGGTCGGGAGCTTGCTGGCGCCGCGAAGCCGTGAGAAGAATTCATCGTCGCTCAGGTCCACCCCGTCTCGAAAGGACTCGTTGCCGAAGAGGACGGTCAGAGGTACCACCTCGATGCCGAAGCGCTCGCGCCAGGCCGGAGGGACGTCGGACGTAGAGTCGGTGACAACCCGAAAACGCCGGCTCACAGGAGGCGGCTACTCGACCGAGAGGATGAAGGGGTAGTGCTCCTGGCCGCCGGCCTGGAGCTCGACTTCGAGCCCCGGGAAGCGGCCGCGGATCGCCTCGCTCAGCTTCTCGGCCTCCACATCGGTGGCCTGCAGACCGCGGTAGATCGTCACCAGCTCGTAGTCTGCCGCCTTGATCCCGTCCAGGGCGGCCCTCACCACGCTGCCGTAGTCCGCGCCCGCGTGCTTGAGCTTGTCGTTGATCAGCGCGATCACGTCCCCCTTCTTGACTCGGAGGCCGTTGGAGCGGCTGTCGCGGACGGCGTGTGTGACCTCGATCGTCTGCACGTGCCCGGCCGCCTTGCGCATCTCCTGGAGGTTCTGGTCGACGGGGCGCTCGGGATTGAACGCGACGATGGCGGCGATACCCTGCGGGACGCTCTCGGTGGGGACCACGTGCACCCGCTTGCCGCTGAGTCCGGGGACCTGGGCCGCCGCCAGCACGACGTTGCGGTTGTTGGGGAGCAGGACCACCTCGTCGTAGGGAACCGACTCGACAGCGGCGAGCATGTCCTGGGTGCTGGGATTCATCGTCTGGCCGCCCTCGACTGTGGCGTCGGCGCCCAGCCCGCGGAAGATCTCGACCAGGCCCGGGCCGGAGACCACGGTCACCAGCCCGACGCCGTTGGCCCGAGCAGGCTGCGCCGCCGCCTGAGGCGGCCGGCCGCCGGCCGCCACCTGGGCTCCGACAGACGACTCCTGGCGGATCCGCTGGTGCTGCGACGACATGTCGCCGACGCTCAGACGGTCGATTCGCCCGTGGGACGACGCCAGTGCGATCACCCGCGAGGGATCGTCGGTATGCACGTGGACCTTGACGAGGTCCGGCTCACCGACGACCAGGGCCGAGTTGCCGAGTGCGGCGATCTCCTCGCGCAGGCGCTCCACGTCGAGCGCCTCGCCCCTGATCAGGAACTCCGTGCAGTAGCCCCAGCCCTCCTCGGGCAGCTCGAGCGCGCTCTGGGCCGCAACTCTGGGCGGCGGCGGTGCGAGGGCGTCGGCCCCGGTCTCCTCGACCGAGCGCACCATCCCCTCGAGCATGATCTGGAGTCCGTAGCCGCCGGCGTCCACGACGCCCGCCTCCTGAAGGATCTTGAGCTGGCTGGGCGTCCTCTCGACCGCCACCTTGGCACCCGCGGCAGCAGCCTTGATCACGTCGGCAGGGGTCACCCCAGCCTCGTGCGCGGCAGCGACGGCGGACCTTCCCGCCTCCCGAGCCACGCTCAGGATCGTCCCTTCGGTGGGCTTGATCACGGCCCGGTAGGCCGCGTTGGCGGCTTCCTCGAACGCCTGGGCCAGCTCTGCCGGGTCCAGCTCGCTCTTCTGCTGGACGGCGTTGCCGAAGCCCCGGAAGATCTGCGAGAGGATCACCCCGGAGTTGCCCCTGGCGCCCATCAGGCTCCCGTGGGCGGCGATCCGGGCGATCTTGCTCACCTCGGTCGTGTGCGACTCCTTGATGTCCTCGACGGCGGACTGGAGGGTGAGCAGCATGTTCGTGCCAGTGTCCCCATCAGGCACAGGGAACACGTTCAGCCGGTTGATCTCCTCCTGGTGCGCGGCGAGCCAGGCCAGGCTGCCCAGCAGCGCTTGCTTCAGAAGCTGGCCGTCAACCTTGCGCGGAGGGTTCGGCCTATGTCGTTCCGCTATCTTCGTGAACCCCCTGCACGAAGACGTTGACCTCCGCCACCGGCACCCCCACCGTGCGTTCCACCTCGAAGCGCACCGCCCCCTGCAGGTTGTGCGCCACCTCTGTGATCCGCGTGCCGTACTGCACCACCACGTAGACGTCGATGGCCAGCTGCCCATCGACCTCCCGCACCTCCACCCCGCGGTGCACGTTCTCGCGCCGGAGCAGGGTCGCCACGCCTTCGCGCAGGCCCCGAGCCGCCATTCCCATCACTCCGTAGCATTCGGTGGCGGCATGCCCGGCGATGGCGCCGACCACTGCCGGGAACACCTCGATGCGGCCCCGCTCGCGCCTGGCACGAAGGGACCCCACCGAGGGACGATCGAGGTCGACGGCCTTCAGGTTCACGCCGAGGCCTATGGTACAATCCGCGTTCGTTCCCTCCCCGCGGAGCATTGAACCATGGCACAAAAATGCAGCATCTGCGGTAAGACGCCGCAGTACGGACACAACGTCAGCCACTCCAAGGTGCGCACCAACCGGCGCTTTCTGCCCAACCTTCAGATGGGTCGGGTCGAGATCGGCGGCCGGCTGGTGAGAGCGCGCGTGTGCACGCGCTGCCTCCGCACTCACTCGGCCAAGGCCTGATCTTTCTCGCCGCCAGCGCGGCTCTGTTCCTGCTCTGCCTCGCCGTCCAGTACCTCGCATACTCGCGACTGTTGCTGAAGAGCCTGCGCAGCTCGGAAGCCGCCGAGCAGCGGCGCGGCCTCAAGCGCTGGGCGAGCTTCGTGGTGGCCTGGCAGGCGCTCCTCATCCTGGCCCTGGCCGTGTACGCGCTGCAGGTCGGTCGCAGCCACCCCCGGGACCTGAGCTGGATCGCACCGCCCATCGCGGCCCTCGCCGGTACGGCGCTGCCCCTCCAGCTGGCCGTCGGCCGCATAGTCCGGGCGGCGATTCGCTAGTGTCCTAGTGTCCTAGGAGTCCGGCCGGTCGAGGTGGAGGGGGAGCGCCAGCTCCTCGGAGAGCTGTCGGAGGTCCCGGTCCAGGAAGGCCCAGACCCTGGCCTGCGCCTCGAGGCCGGGGGTGAACGGCTCCGGATCGATCAGGCCGCGGGCCAGGTCAGGACGCTCGACCATCTCGGCGAAGAGCAGCGACCAGGCCCTCGGCACGACCTCCCGGATCGCGTAGCCCCCGCCTCCGGTCGCGACCCAGCGGCCCTCGCAGAGCTCGTGGGCAAGCTCGTGAAAACGCCGCCCGATGTGGGGCCAGATCGCGGTCGAGCCCTGGATGTGGGCCAGCGGATCCAGGAAGTGGGTGTCGCAGCCGTCCTGGGTGACCAGGATCGTAGGCCGGAAGTCGCGGAGCAGCGGCGGCACGACCGCCTCGAAGGCGGCCAGCAGCGGCTCGTCCCAGCTGTAGGGCTGGAGTGGCAGGTTGGCAGAGGTGCCTCGCGCGGCCCCGGCGCCGATCTCGTCCGGGAAGCCGGTCCCGGGGAACAGGTAACGGCCGCTCTCGTGGAGGCTGATGGTGAGCACCTCCGGGTCGGAGTAGAAAAGTGCCTGGGTGCCGTCGCCGTGATGCACGTCGACGTCCACGCAGGCGACCCGGTGACCCTGGTTTCGGAGCCAGGCGACTGCGATGGCGATGTCGTTGTAGACACAGAAGCCGCTGGCCCGGTCCCGCATGGCATGGTGCAGTCCGCCCGCTGGGTTGAACGAATGCAGAGCCGCGCCGGTATGCACCGCCTCGGCCGCGACCAGGCTGCCGCCGACGATGGTGGCGCAGGCCTCGTGCATGCCGTCTGCCACCGGGTTGTCAGCGCTCGCGAAGCCTGCCTCCGCTCGATCTTCCCAGCTCACCCCGCTTCGCCGAGCAGGATCGCTGAGCGCCGCCACCAGCTCCACGTAACGGGGCGAATGACAGAGCGCGAGCTCCTGGTCGGTCGCCGTCCGTGGCGGGACCAGCTCGGCAAACTCGACCAACCCCAGCTCACGGATCAGCTCGACGGCAAGCTTGACCCGGATCGGCTGCAGGGGGTGCTCCTCACTGAGGCGGTAGGCCATGAAGGCCTCTCCCCATACCAGGCGAACGTCACCGGACACGGGCAACTACTCTATCGAGCGGGAATTCCTTGATCGAGGCAGACCTGGTCGTCCATGGGATCGGCCAGCTCGTAACCTGTGAGCCCACCCAGGGCGAAGGACCGCTCGGGTTGCTCGAGCACGCAGCGGTGGCGGCTCGAGACGGCCAGATCGTGTGGGTGGGCCCGACCTCGCGCTGGCAGGGCAGGCTGGAGCTGATGCCGGAGGCTGTGATCGTCGATGCGCACGGCTGCTGCGTGCTGCCCGGCTTCGTCGACGCGCATTCTCACCTGCTCTGGACGGGCTCTCGCGCTGACGAGTTCGCGGCTCGCGTTCGAGGCCAGCCCTACTGGGGCGGCGGCATCATGCGCACGGTCCGGTCGACCCGCGCCGCGGGTGAGGAGGCCCTACTGGAAGCGGGCCGGAAGCGGCTGAAAAGCTACCTGCGCCACGGCGTGACCGCGCTCGAGGCCAAGTCCGGATACGGGCTGACCGTTCGCTCCGAGGAGACACTGCTGCGGGCGGCCGCCAAGCTGGCCGAGGAGACCCCGCAGAGGCTGGTCACCACCTTCTACGGCGCACACGTCGTCCCCGAGGACAACACCGCCCAGGAGTACCTTCGCGAGCTGGTGGAGGAGATGATCCCCCGCTTCCGGCCGCTGGCCACCTTTTGCGACGCCTGGTGCGACCCAGGCGCCTTCGACACCGAGCAGTGCCGGCGAGTCCTGAACAAGGCGCTCGGCCTCGGCTACCAGCTCAAGCTGCACGCTTCGCAGCTCGCCCCCGGAAGCGGTCCGCGGCTTGCGATAGAGCTCGGGGCCACCTCCATCGACCACCTGAACTACCTGCGCGACGGCGACGCCCGCATGCTCGCCGAGAGCTCGGTGGTGTGCGTGATCTGCCCCGGCACGACCAGCAACCTGAAGCTCGCCGGCGAGGGCTCCGCCCGCGCGCTGGCCGCGGCCGGCTGCCAGCTCGCGGTGGCCACCGACTATAACCCCGGCACCTGCTGCTCGGAGAACATGTGCCTGATGATCGGCCTCGCCTGCCAGGAGCTGGGGCTCAGCCCGGAGGAGGCGATCCGTGGTGCCACGATCGGCGGCGCACGGGCGCTGCGCCTCCAGCGTCAGTGCGGGTCGATCCGCCTGGGCAAGCGGTGCGACCTGCTCCTGGTGGACGCCGAAAGCTACCTCGACGTCCCCTATCGCCTCGGCGTCAACCTGGTCCAGACCACCATCTGCCTGGGGAAACTTGCCGCTAGCCAGGTCTGAGGAGGGCCGGCCCGCGCTCTTCGAGGCGGTCCCCAACTTCTCGGAGGGCAGGGACCTTGACCTGGTCGGACGTCTGGGGGCGGGCCGGCACACGCTCGACGTCCACGCGGACGCGGATCACAACCGCAGCGTGATCACGCTGGCAGCGGTCTCAGCAGAGGCTCTGATCGAAGATCTGCTCGACAAGGTGGCGATTGCGGCCGTAGCGATAGACCTGAGACGGCATTCCGGCGTCCATCCTCGCGTGGGTGCCACCGACGTGATCCCGATCGTTCCGCTCGAGGGTGCCGAGATGGCGCAGGCGTCGGAAGCAGCCCATCTTCTTGGCCGCCGGATCTGGCAGGAGCTGCGCCTGCCGGTCTTCTACTACGGCGCCGCCGCCTCGGGGCGGCGCCTTGCCGACATCCGGCGCGGCGGCCTCGCACCGGACGAGGGCGGCCCCGACCTCCATCCCAGCGCCGGCGCCGTGTGCGTGGGCGCTCGGCCGCCACTGGTCGCCTACAACATCGTGTTCGAAGGGATGTCGATACCGGCGGCCAGGCCACTGGTGCGCGGCATGCGGCTGCTTCCCGGCGTACAAGCGCTGGCCTTCCGCAGGGGCGCAGACGGGATCCAGCTGTCCATGAACGTGACGCGGCTGGAGGAGGCCGGTGTGGGGCCGGTGTACGAGGCGGCCTCGGCCCTGGCCGGCCGGGCTGGAGAGCCGGAGCTGGTCGGCCTCTGCCCGGTGGGCGCAGCAGGCCCCGGCTGCGCAGGCGGCCTGCTGGAGGCGGGGCTGGCCGCTGCCGCGGCCACCGCGGGGGCGGCACGCGCCCGCCGCTATGGAGGCGAGGAGCTCGAGCGGCTGGCATCTCGCCTCGCCGCCGAGGGTGAGTCCTTGAAGGCGCTTGGGATCGACCAGGAGTCCATTCTCGGAGGGGCCGAGAGGGCGCTGGCGCTGATTCGCGTCATGCGCGCGGCCGATACCAGCGACCCCGAGATCGAAGCCTTCCTTGCGGCGGCGGCGAGCGGGTTCCGTCGCGCCGTGGAGAGGGGAACCGAGCGGGACGCCGCGGCCCGGGTGGCGCTGGTCGACCGCTGGTTGGCGGCCGGCTAGATGAAGTTCCCGGATAGATATGGCACACGTGGCGCAGGGTTGCTGGCGTGCCCGAGCTTTACGAAACGACTCCTTCCGATCCCCGCCGATGGCTTCGGCGGCACCACTACCAGGAAGGCCCCGGGTTCCTCTTCCTGGCCACTCAAAACGGCCGGCCGACCGGCCCCCGGCGGGCCCGCAATGGCCTTGATGAGGTGCGCCGAAGGATGCGCGCGGTGAGGCGAGCGCTGGAGACCGGGGTGGGGAGCGCGAGTCGAGAGTTGGGAGTGCCTCGACGTTCTCTGCACCGCTGGCTGGCTCGCTACCAAGAGAGCGGCATCGAGGGGCTGGTCGAGCGCTCGCGACGGCCGCTGGAGCTGCGCCCGACCATCCCGGCTTGGGTCGACGGAGTCATCATCACCGTTCGCCTGCTCACCTACTGGAACTCGAAGCGGATCTCGGCTGAATTGGCCAGGCGGCTGATCTATGAGGTTGGCCATACCTACATCGATGGCTTGTTCCAGGCCCGGGGCTGCTCTCGCGGCAGTGTGCCACCGAGGCCTGGGCCCCGCTACGAGCGGGCTCGACCCAATGAGCTCTGGCACGTTGACATCAAGGGCCCGTTCTTCATCAACCTCGGCGGCGAGGGCTACATCAAGACATGGATCGTGGGCCTGGTCGACGACCATTCCCGCTTCGTGATCGGGCTCCGAATCCTGACCGAGACCAAGGCGGCGCCCATCCTGCGATGGCTCGACGAGTGCTTCGAGCTGTGCGGTCACCCAATCCAGCTGATGAGCGACAACGGCCTCCCCTTCGTGGTCTGGATGCCGGGAGTGCTCACCGGCTTCGGCAAGCGCCTGCGGGACCTCCACATCCAGCATCTGAGAACCCAGATCAGCTCGCCCTGGACCAACGGCAAGATCGAGGCTTTCTGGGGCGTCCTCCAGCAGGAGGTGCTCGAC
>Ga0209526_10001493_pt1 | contig 15704 bp, 13 predicted proteins | sample JacPinW_OM2H0_M1_FD_188566 | JGI IMG/M metagenome (GOLD analysis project Ga0209526, IMG submission 188566) | Forest soil microbial communities from Algoma, Ontario, Canada - Jack Pine, Ontario site 1_JW_OM2H0_M1 (SPAdes) (version 2) | ecosystem: Environmental > Terrestrial > Soil > Boreal... | reverse complement strand
GACCTCGCGCGCGCCGAAGTCGATATTCGCTACACGAGACTGAGCGATGCCGAGCCCCTCAAGCGACGGCTGTATGGTCTGCGGCCCATCTTGAGAGGCGCTCGAATTGAAGTGCGTGGAGGAGTGAGTCGTCCGCCGCTTGAGCGCACCGACGCCGTGACCACGATGTTCCGTCACGCGAGGCTGCTGATGCGCGAGTTGGGCCTTCGGCTCGGAGAGACGTCGACGGGCGGTGGATCCGACGGAAATTTCACAGCCGCGCTCGGCGTGCCGACGCTCGACGGACTCGGAGCAGTCGGCGATGGCGCACACTCCCCAGGCGAACACGTCTTGATTCGCGCTCTTCCCGAGCGCGCCGCTCTGCTGGCCGGTTTGCTGCTGACGCTCTAGCTCTCCTGTTCATGGATGCGGGGGATTTCCACGGAAGAAAATTCCACGTGAAAGGCGCAGAACAGAACCGCGCGCTCTAGCGGATGTATGCGCGGCGGAGATAGGCAACAGTCTGCTGTGCGAGGTCGGAATAATCGGAGCGCAGCGTGTCGCGCAGGGCGGCTTCGGTCGACGATGAGGTGGCGATGCGATCGAGCAGGCGGCTGATGTCGCTCACGCCACCCGCGTCAATTATCGATTCAACCAGCGCGAGCGACCAGGCGTAGGCAAGCGCGGCGGAATTTCCCGACAATCCCATCCACGACCCTTCGAGCGATCCCAGTAGCTGCGCTCCTTGCGCATCGGGGGCATCGAGCAGTGCCCCAGCGACTGAGCTGCTCCGGCGACCTTCCATCCACTGCGCGATTCCTTCCTGAAGCCAGGTAGGCGCGCGGCCATGCGACTTCTGTCCGACGAAGCTGTGCGTTAGCTCGTGTTTTAGCACGCGTGCCAGATCGGGCGTGACGTCGCTCAATCCCTGCACGGGAACTCGGATCCGACCATCATTCAAAGCTCCGACCCAGTTTGGCGCGCGGGTGATGTCGGTAAACGACTGCTCGGTGTAAAGGATAACGCCGATCGGTTCGGGAGGGGTGTAGTCGAGCTGCGCTTCAAGATTGTTGAAATCGTCTTCGAGCTTGCGCAGGATTCCACGAGCGAGGTTCGGTGTCGCGCCGCCCGAATATTTCAGCGCGAAGTGGGCCGTCTCACCTTCGCGATAGCTATCCTCTTCGGCCTTGTCCCGTTCGGCTTTCTCGAGGGCTCGTCGAACCTCGGGGTCCGCGCGCAATTGCTGCGCCCGTTTCCACTCCTCGATCGCCTGATTCATTCTGTTCGCGCCATAATAAGCCCAGCCCATAAGCTTCGCGACGTCCGCGGCGGCGGGGGCCGAATCGGGCACAACCCGGCGCGCATGTTCGAGCGGATCAAGCGCCGTCGTGAACTGGCTCTGGCGGAGATGGAGGACGGCGAGGTTCAGCAGCACTCCGACGTTGTCTGGCGCGAAGATAAGGGCCTGACGATACTGATCGATTGCGGCATCGGTGTCGCCCTTGCCCAAAAGAAATTGCGCAGCGACGTGATGCGCGGCTGCAAGTTTTTCGATGGCCGGCGCGGATCCCGACCTCGCCTCCGATTCGAGTTGCGCCAGATATCGGAAATCGATCGAATCGCCATGGACCGTCAGCCGAGCCGCTTCTTCAAAACCCCGGACCTCTACTCGCGGGGCGGAGACTGGCGGGGCAGTGCTCGAAGCAGAGGAGTACGAGGATTGGTCGCGTTCGATGCGAGCCACGATCGATTTCGGAAGCGACATCTGTCCAGCCCGAGTCTGATAGGTGACGTGGTCGCCGTCCTCGGTGACGCTGTCGCCCACAATTCGGCGACCGTTGTTTAATACAATGGTGTCGGCCCCCGCGGAGGATACCCCGAACACGAGCGCCAGTGCCGCCGAAGCTGTGAAACGCACAGCTCGATCTTACCAATCAGATGGGCAGCACGACCTTGCTCGTCACTGCCTGATGTCCTAAGTTGATACATTTTCATTTCCTCTCGCGATTGGGGCGGAACTGGCGACCCGGTATCAGATGCGCATTGCGATCGAGGGCATCGTGCGGCGTTTGCGCTCTGCACGATATCCCGACGCTAGCCCTCTTGAAATGCTCTCTGCGCTGACTTCTTCCGGAAGCAGTACCGTTAAGAATCGACGGTATCGTCGCTTGCGCCCACTAGTGGCTGCAGATTGTTTTGATTTGACCTTGCGTATCGGCTTCTCCAGTCTTATTCTATTGCGTCTTAAACGTACCTGTGGGATCTGCAGAGACATCGTCAGCACAGGGGTGTCGGGCTCTCATCCCGAACTTGCGATGCCCCTGCAGGAAAGTCACAGGCATCCATACGGCAGCGGGGACATTGCGTGGATTCTGAAGGTTCTCAAAAAATAGCTGTAGCTAGCGCACCGGAACCACTCATCGGGCCGGGACACACGCTAGAGACGGTCACGGACAAGATCAGTTCGATCGTGCTGACACGCGGCACGACGCCGGGTTGGGTGTTCGGTTTTGCGATCGCCTTCTGCCTGTTGATGTTGTTGAACGTCGTTATAACCCTGTTGATGGTATACGGCGTGGGAATTTGGGGAATTAACATCCCCGTCGGCTGGGCGTTCGCAATCACCAATTTCGTCTGGTGGATCGGGATTGGACACGCCGGGACCCTGATTTCTGCCATTCTTCTGCTGCTGCATCAGAAATGGCGCACCTCGATCAACCGGTTCGCCGAAGCCATGACCATCTTCGCGGTCATGTGCGCGGGAATGTTCCCGCTGCTGCACATGGGCCGACCCTGGCTGTTCTTCTACTTGATGCCGTATCCCAACCCCATGTGGCTGTGGCCTCAGTTCCGCAGCCCGCTCGTCTGGGATGTCTTCGCAGTTTCCACCTACTTTACGGTGTCCTTGCTGTTCTGGTTCGTAGGGCTCATTCCGGATCTGGCGACGCTGCGCGACCGCGCCAAGAATCGCGCCGCACAGGTTATTTATGGAATGCTTTCGATGGGCTGGCGGGGCTCGGCCGTCCACTGGTCGCGTTACGAATTTGCGTCGTTGCTTCTCGCGGGGCTCGCCACGCCGCTCGTGGTGTCGGTCCATACGGTCGTGAGCTTTGATTTCACAATCGCCATCGTGCCGGGCTGGCATAGCACGATCTTCCCGCCCTATTTCGTTGCCGGAGCCATTTACTCGGGCTTTGCTATGGTGTTGACGCTCGCCATCCCCATCCGGAAGTACTACCACCTGGAAGACCTCGTCACCATGCGCCATCTCAACATCATGGCCAAGGTGATGCTGGCTACCGGCATCATCGTCGCCTACGCCTACATCGTCGAAACCTTTATGGCCTTCTACAGCGCGAATCTCTACGAGCGCTATATGATGATGAACCGCATGACGGGTCCGTACGCCGTGGTTTACTGGGCTCTGGTCGCATGTAATCTGGTCATTCCGCAAGCTTTGTGGTCTGGCCGGGTGCGCAGGAGCATTCCTGCGCTGTTCCTGATCTCCCTGGTGGTCAACGTGGGGATGTGGCTTGAGAGATTCGTGATTATCGTAGTGAGCCTGCATCGCGAGTTCGTGCCGTCGAAATGGGACATGTTCTACCCGACACGCTGGGATTGGGCCACGTACGTCGGGACGATCGGATTATTCTTCACCCTGTTCTACCTCTTCATCCGTTTCCTGCCGATGATCTCGATCGTCGAGGTACGCTCGCTCGTGCATGAAACGAACGAAGAGAAATTGCATTCGAAATTGCATTCGTAGCAAGAGCATTCGAGAAATCAATGGCACAGGTCTTTCATCGCAGCTCGAACATGATCTCGCGGGCGAGCATTTTGGGTGCCCTGTTGTTTCTAGGTGGGCTCAGTTGCGCGCTCTGGGGGATCACGATGTCTCCCTGGTACACGGAACAGAACGTCACTCGCCAGCAACCCGTGCCGTTTAGCCACCGGCACCACGCCGGTGAGCTCGGGATTGACTGCCGGTACTGCCACACTTCGGTTGATAAGTCTTCGTTCGCCGGGCTTCCGCCGACACAGACCTGCATGACCTGCCACTCGCAGATCTGGACCAACGCTTCGATGCTTGAGCCGGTGCGCGCCAGTTACCGCACCGACCAGTCGATATCCTGGACGCGGGTGAACGCGCTGCCCGATTTCGTCTATTTTGACCACAGCATTCACGTCTCGAAGGGTATCGGCTGCACGACCTGCCATGGTCCGATCGCCGAAATGCCTTTGACCTATCGCGCCGGCACACTGTACATGTCCTGGTGTCTTGAATGCCATCGCCAGCCGGAGAAGTATGTCCGGCCGAAAGCAGAAGTCTTTAATCCATTCTATAAGCCGCCTGCGAACCAGTTGGAACTGGGGCGGCAACTCGTGAAGGAATACAAGATCCAGAGCTTGCAGTACTGTTCGACTTGTCACCGATGAAAGTGAAACGATGACGGAAAACTCCAGCTCGAAGAATTCAATCGACCTCGTCGCCGCGCGCGCGCGACTCGCGCAGCAAGGCGGAAAGCGCTTCTGGCAAAGCCTCGAGGAGCTGTCGGATAGCAAGGAATTCCGGAATTTCCTGGAGAACGAATTCCCGGCGAACGCAGAGCGAGAGTCGGACGCGGAGGGCATCAACCGCCGCGACGTTTTGAAATTGATGGCTGCGTCAGCCGCTATGGGGGGGCTGGGCGCCTGCACCAAGCTTCCGATGGAAAAGATCGTTCCCTATGTCAGGCCGCCCGAGGAAATCATCCCGGGTAAACCCCTGTTCTACGCAACGTCGATGCAGCTGGGCGGCGTCGCAACGGGCTTGCTTGTCGAGAGCCACATGGGCCGGCCGACCAAGATCGAAGGCAACCCGGAACATCCCGGCAGCCGCGGCGGCACCGATGTCTTTACTCAGGCCTCGATTCTCGGTCTCTACGATCCTGACCGCTCGCAAACCGTCGTTTTCGAAGGGCGCCTGAGCAGCTGGACCGATTTTATCGCCGCCATGGGGAATGCGCGAACCTCTCTTGCTGCCAAGGGAAGCGGGATGCGTCTGTTGACCAGGACGGTCACGTCCCCGACGCTCGGGGCGCAAATTCGCGGCCTTCTCGAGAAATACCCCGAAGCCAGGTGGCATCAGTATGAGGTGTGCGGCGGCGATTCGGTGCGCGGAGGAACGCGCCTGGCGTTCGGCAAGCCCATCAACCCCGTGTATCATTTCGAGCAGGCCGACGTGGTCGTATCGCTTGCTTCCGATTTTCTTGCCTCTGGTGCCGGCCACGTGCGTTACACGCGCGATTTCTCATCGCGTCGCGATCTGGCGGCCGGACCGTCATCGAGATTGAACCGCCTCTACGTCGTCGAAAGCATGCCGACGAACACCGGCGCCATGGCGGACCATCGTCTGCCGCTGCGCGCCAGCGAAATCGAGGACTTCGCGCGACAGCTGGCCGCGATCGTTGGTGTTTCGGTGCCGGCGAGCACAAACACGTCGACGGCAAAAGTCCCGGCCAATTGGATGACCGCCCTCGGGCGGGATCTCTCGAGCCGCCGCGGTTCGAGCCTGATTATTGCGGGCGAAGAACAACCGCCCTTCGTTCACGCCCTCGCGCACGCGATGAACGCCGCCCTGGGCAATGTGGGCAAGACGGTCGTGTACACCGATTCGCTCGAAGTCAATCCGGTCAATCAGCTGGAGTCTCTTCGCGAGCTCGTAGGCGATCTGAACGCAGACCGGGTGGACTTTCTCGTGATTCTCGGCGGCAACCCGGTCTACGACGCGCCGGCCGATCTCAATTTTGGCTCCGCGTTCCTGAAGGCCAAGCTGCGCGTCCATTCCGGACTCTACAACGATGAGACCGGGGAGCTTTGCCACTGGCATGTCCCTGCGGCTCACTACCTGGAATCCTGGAGTGACGCGCGCGCTTTCGACGGCTCGGTTGGAATCATCCAGCCGCTCATCGCCCCGCTCTACGGGGGCCGCTCGGCCCATGAAATCATCTCCGCGATTGTGGGCGACAACAAGTCCGGATTCAACCTGGTGCGCGACTACTGGCAGACCGAGCGCCCGGAGAAAGACAAGTCCTTTGAAGCCTTGTGGGAGACCACCCTGCATGATGGAGTAATGGCAGGAACATCGCTGCCTCCGGTCTCGGTCCCGCTTCGCTCGGATTTCGTCGGCCAGGCGAGTGCGCCCGCCGCGGGTGACGCCAATGCTCTCGAGCTGGTCTTCCGCCCCGACCCGGCAATCGGAGACGGCGAGTTCGCCAACAACGCTTGGCTCCAAGAGGTACCCAGGCCCATTACAAGGCTGACATGGGATAACGCCGCTATGGTTAGCCCGGCAACCGCGGCGCAACTCGGCCTTCGCTCCGGCGACTACGTTGCGCTCAAGCTCGGAAGCCGCGAGGCCAGGGCCGGCGTTTTTCTTGTGCCGGGCCACGCGGACAACTCCTTGACAATCCATCTCGGCTACGGCCGCACCCGAGCCGGCAAGGTGGGGACGGGTCCGGGGTTCAACGCCTACCTGCTCCGCACTTCCGCGGCACCCTGGACCGCGCGTGGGGTGCAGATTGAGAAGTTGGGCAAGAAATATGCATTCGCCTCGGTGCAGCACCAATACACGATCGATTTCGAAGGCCACCCGGCCGATGAGGAGAGCGAGAACGCGTTCCGCCGGGATCTGGTGCAAATCGCCACGCTCGAGGAGTTCCGCAAGAATCCGGACTTCGCAAAAAATCCGGCGGATCAATCCACAAAAGGCTTGTCGATTTATCCGGGCTTCAAGTACGAAGGGAACGCCTGGGGCATGTCGATCGACCTGAACCGTTGCGTTGGTTGCAATGCCTGTGTGGTCGCTTGCCAATCGGAGAATAACATCGCCGTTGTCGGCAAAGACCAGGTGATCCGCGGCCGCTCCATGCACTGGATTCGCATCGACACGTATTTCCGGGGTGGCCTCGACAATCCCGAGATGTATTACGAGCCGTTGCCTTGCATGCAGTGCGAGAACGCACCGTGCGAATATGTCTGCCCGGTTGGCGCGACGACACACAGCCCGGAAGGGCTCAACGATATGACGTATAACCGCTGCGTTGGCACCCGGTATTGCTCGAACAACTGCCCTTACAAAGTGCGGCGCTTCAATTTCTATCTTTATTCCGACTATAAGACGCCGAGCCTCTATGCGATGCGCAACCCGAATGTCACCGTGCGCAGCCGCGGAGTGATGGAGAAGTGCACCTATTGCGTGCAGCGGATCAACGCGGCGAAAATTCGATCCGAGGAAGAGGATAATCGGGCCATACGCGACGGTGAGATTGTCACGGCATGCCAGCAAGCCTGCCCGGCCGAAGCCATCGTTTTCGGCAACATCAACGATCCGAATAGCCGCGTTGCGAAACTCAAGGCCCAGTCCCGCGATTACAGTCTGCTCGAGGACTTAAATACGCGGCCGCGCACCACCTATCTTGCACGTGTGCGAAATCCGAACCCGGAGATTCACGGCTAGCCCCATGAAGCGGAAGCCCCTATACGGATTGATGGCGGAGTTTGAAACACCCGAGAAGGTTCTCGAGGCGGCGCTTCGCACGCACGCGGCCGGTTACCGGCGGATCGACGCCTTCACCCCCATTCCCGTCGAGGGCTTGGCCGAGGCGGTGGGTTTTGATTGGACCAGTCTTCCGATGGTTGTCTTCTTCGGCGGTCTGCTCGGAGGTTCGACCGGATTCGGCATGTGCTGGTATGCGAACGTGATCAGCTTCCCTCTAAATGTTGGCGGCAAACCGCTCAATAGCTGGCCCGCATGGATTCCGATCACGTTTGAGCTGACGATCCTCGGGGCGGCTCTGACCGCCGTTTTCGGAATGCTGGCCATGAATGGTCTGCCGACGCCATACCATCCAGTATTCAACGTGTCGCGATTTGCTCTTGCTTCAACCGATCGATTCTTTCTTTGCATCAAGGCGCGGGACAAGAACTTTGATCTCGCGCGGACAAAAGCGTTCTTGGAAGAGTTGAAGCCGAATGGGGTATTTGAAATTGAGGAATGACATCGCACCCGGCAGCGCCGGGAGACTGCGCGGCGGTTTTCTCGGGCGCGCGCCGGGCCCGGCCGTGTTTGCTGTGGTCGCCTTGCTGCTCACCGGCTGCCGGCTCGACATGCATCTCCAGCCGAAGTACTTGCCCTATGAGCCGACTGACTTTTTTGCGGATGGACGGTCGGAACGGCAGCCCGTGGCGGGGACGATCGCGCGCGGCCAATTGCGCTTGGACGAGCTGTTTTATACGGGCAAGGAGAACGGCGTGGAGGCGGACGAGTTTCCCTTCCCGATCACGCGGCAGGATCTCGAAAGAGGTCGCGAGCGTTACAACATCTTTTGCTCTCCCTGCCACGACTACACAGGAAGGGCTCACGGATTTATCGTCCAGCGCGGTTTTCCGCTTCCGGCGTCCTACCACATTCAGCGTCTGCGCGAAGCTCCTGCGGGGCATTTCTTCGGGGTGATCACGAACGGATTCGGCGCCATGTACAGCTATGCGGATCGCCTCGATCCCGCGGACCGGTGGCGTATCGCTGCTTACATCCGCGTCCTCCAGTTGAGCCGGTCGGCCACGCTCGCCGATGTGCCGGGTGCCGAGCGCGCAAGATTGTCGCAACAGTCCTCCGGGGAGCGATCGGGGCAACCGCAATGAATTCTTCAGACTCAGTTCGGGCACCGCTCGATCGCCTGCAGAAACAAGCCCTCCTGGGGGGGGCGATCGGCCTCGTGCTCGCCGTGGCGATGGGCGCGCGCTCTGGCGGGATGGGCTGGCAGCAGTTTTTCCGCTCCTATCTCATGGCCTATGTCTACTGGATCTCGATTCCGCTTGGGTGTACGGCCATCCTGATGCTGCATCACCTCACAGGCGGCTGGTGGGGTCTTCCGATCCGCAGGATCCTCGAGGCGGGTTCACGCACACTTTGGCTGATGGCGGCTCTCTATATCCCGATCTGGATCGGCAAATCCCATCTGTATTCCTGGGCGCGGCTCGCCGACGTCGAGAGTGATCCGATCCTGCAACAGAAGAGGTGGTTTCTGAACCCGACCGGGTTCACCCTCCGAGCGATCATCTACTTCGCGATCTGGCTCGCGATTGTCCATTTCCTGAATCAGTGGTCGCGCGAGCAGGATCGCACAGCCGACCCGACTCTCGCCGACCGCATGGGAGCGTTGAGTGGCCCGGGTCTGATCCTTTGGGGGCTCTCGGTGACGGCCGCTGCGGTTGACTGGGTGATGTCGCTCGAGCCTCACTGGTTTTCGACGATCTATGGGATGCTTTTTATCGTCATCGAATGCCTCGCGGCGCTGTCATTCACGATTTTTGTTCTGCGGATGGTTTCCAACTACGAACCGATCAAGGATTCGGTTGAGCCCAAACGGTTCAACGATCTCGGGAACCTGATGCTGACCTTTGTGCTGCTCTGGGCCTACCTTTCGTTCGATCAGTTGCTGATCATCTGGGCCGGCAACCTGAAAGACGAGATTCCGTGGTACATGCAGCGTGCTTTCGGGGGTTGGGCTCCGGTCGGTGTCGTTTTGATCGTGCTGCATTTCTTCATCCCGTTTTTCCTTTTGCTGCAACGGGGCGTGAAACGCCGCCTGCGTGTGCTTTCGGTCGTCGCGGGCCTCATCGTTTTTTTGACGCTCGTCGACATCTACTGGATCGTCGTCCCGTCCTATGAAACGCTGGCTCCGCGCGTGCACCTGCTCGATATCTTTGCCGTCATTGGCATTGGCGGTGTGTGGCTCTCGTGGTTTGCATGGCAGCTGAAGAAATTGCCGCTGCTGCCTCTGCATGACCCGCGGTTTGAAGCGGTGCTGGAGCATGAGCATGGAGACTAAGCACCCGCGCCCGACTGATTCCCACGGCGAGCCGGGGTCCGGTTACGAGCGGCGCGATGTCAATGTTCGCGCTCTGTTGAAGCTCGGTTTTTGGATGGCCGTGCTGATCGCCGCCACGCTGGTTGCCATGAGGTGGACGTTCAGTTACTTTGAGAGGGTCGAACCTCTCGGGCCGCCCGCTTCGCCATTCGCGACTACGCGAGAGCTTCCGCCCAGTCCCCGTTTGCAGGCTAAGCCGCGTTTTGAATTGAAGGACTACTGCGAGGCTCAGCAGCGGGAAGTCGAGACCTACGGCTGGATCGATCGGAGACTCGGAGTCGTGCGGATTCCGATCGATCACGCGATGGACCTGGTCCTCGAACGCGGATTGCCGACGCGATCTCCCCAGCGCGCGCCCGCCGGAGCAGCGGCGGTGACCCGGGAACCGGCGAGCGTCCCGGGAGGGGCGGATTCGGAGGGACAGTGCGGTTACCTGGCCCCACAAGCAAGCGAGGCACGCGAGAAGTAAGAATCGTCGAGACAAGGCAGGCTGCGGACGTGAGAAGACAGGTCGGAGTGTCGGGTTGGTTCAACAGGAGTCTGGTTCAGGCGGGGCGCGGAGCCCTGGTCCTCGGAATCGGGCTGCTCCTGCACGCCTCGACGGCCGCGGCGCAGTTCGTTGACCCACTGCAGGGCATCGGGAATCGCCCAGAGTTGCTCAAGGAGGTCGGAATCGACCAAAAGTTGAATGATTCGATTCCGCTCGATCTGGCATTTCGGGACGAGCACGGCAACAGGGTAGAGCTTGGGGAGTATTTTGGCAGCAAGCCGGTGATTCTCACGCTTGTCTACTACAGCTGCCCCATGCTCTGCACCCAGGTGCTCAACGGCCTCAACCGGAGCCTGAAGGAAATCCCGATGGAGATGGGGCGGGACTTTCGCGTCGTGACGGTGAGCATCGACCCTACGGAACGGCCGATCCTCGCCGAAGCCAAGCAGGCGATGTACGCGGGAATGTACGGGCGGCCGGGCGCGGCCGAAGGATGGCATTTCCTCACCGGATCCGAGCGCGAGATCAAGCAGCTCGCAAACGCGGTGGGCTTCCGCTACGCCTACGATCCTGATTCGAAGCAGTTCGCGCATGCCAGCGTCATCATGATTCTGACGCCGGAAGGGAAAATTTCGCGTTACCTCTATGGCATCCAGTATCCGCAGCGTGATTTGCGGCTCGGGCTCGTCGAGGCGTCTAACGGCAAGATCGGATCACCGGTCGATCAGATCCTTCTGTTCTGCTATCACTACGATCCCCACACGGGGAAGTATGGGCTATTGATTTCGCGGATCATTCAATTGTCGGGTCTCTTGACCGTGTTGATTGGCGCAGTTTTTCTGATTTTCCTCTTTCGAGGCGAACACTACGGGCTTCCCCAGCGGAAGGCGTGAAGCAGGTGCCGCGGCAGCCGCGACCCCTGCGAAAGGTCTAACGGAACGGTGATGATGGTTCCCATTCAATCCGGCTTTGATTCGATCGCTGTCGCAGCGGCTATGATTCCGATTCAGCCTCCTGCGGCTTCCTCGATCGCCGACGGAGTAGACAAACTCTACTATTTTCTGACAGGTATCACGCTGTTCTTCACCGTGCTGATCTTCTCGATCATTTTCTACTTCATGGTGAAGTACCACCGCCAGTCCGAGGACGAACGGGCGCCCGAAACCCACACGTCCCTGTTGCTCGAACTGAGCTGGACGATCATCCCGTCGCTCATCTGCGTGGTCATCTTCGTCTGGGCCTCGGATCTCTATGTTCGCAATGCCCGCCCGCCGGCGGCCTCGACCGAGATTTTCGTGATTGGAAAGCAGTGGATGTGGCACATTCAGCACCCCGAAGGACCGCGCGAGATCGACGAGTTGCACGTGCCCGTGGGTGTACCGGTCAAGCTGACGATGACCTCCCAAGACGTGATCCACGATTTCTACATCCCTGCATTCCGAGTGAAGAAGGACGTGCTGCCCGGACGCTATACATCGCTTTGGTTCCAGCCGACGGAGACCGGCACGTTTCACTTGTTTTGCGCGCAATTTTGCGGGACAAGCCACTCCCAGATGATAGGCTGGGTCTACGTCATGTCGCCCGACGACTACACGGCATGGCTTGCGGGTGGCGAGGCGAGCGAATCGATGGCGCAGCAGGGCGAGCGCTTGTTTAACCACTACACGTGCGGTTATTGTCACGTGGCCGACGGCACCGGCCGGGCGCCCTCGCTTGTGGGGATATACGGAAAGCCGGAAAAGCTTGCGAGCGGCGAGATGCGTGTTGTCGATGAAGCCCTGATCCGTCAAGCTCTTATGTTCCCGAATTCGGTTCCCCTGTCGGGTTTTGCGCCGATCATGCCGACGTTTCAGGGCCAGTTTACCGAGGAACAGATCTTGCAGTTGATTGCCTATGTGAAATCGCTCGGCTCGGAAGAAAGGACGAACGGGAAATGAGCACGGCCCTAGCAGATATTCACGAGGTCCCGGCCGAATCCCGGGTCAATTATCTCAACGCGGCCTACGGAATCAAATCGTGGCTACTGACGGTTGATCACAAACGCATCGGACTGCTCTACCTCGCCTCGATCACCTTGATGTTCTTCGTGGGCGGCACGGCGGCCGTGCTCATGCGGATGAACCTGATCGAGCCGCAGGGCGCTCTGCTCGAGCCGGAAACCTACAACAAGATGTTCTCGACCCATGGCATCATCATGGTGTTTTTCTTCCTGGTCCCATCGATCCCGGCAACCCTCGGCAACTTTTTGATCCCCATTATGATCGGCGCGCGCGACGTGGCCTTTCCCAAGCTTAACCTGATGAGCTGGTACCTTTTCATCACGGGCTCGACGTTCGCTCTTTACGCGGTGCTAACCGGTGGGGTCGACACCGGCTGGACCTTCTACACACCGTACAGCAGCACGTACGCGCACACCAACGTGATCGCCGCCGCGCTCGGGGTCTTCATCGCAGGCTTTTCCTCGATCCTGACGGGCCTGAATTTCGTCGTCACGATTCACAAGATGCGCGCACCGGGTATGACCTGGTTCCGGCTGCCGCTCTTTATATGGGCGATGTATGCCACGAGCGTAATCTTCGTGTTGGGAACGCCGGTCATCGCCGTCACGCTGCTCTTGTTAGGCGTCGAGCGGCTCCTGCACGTCGGCATCTTTGATCCGGCGATTGGCGGGGATCCTCTGCTGTTCCAGCATCTGTTCTGGTTCTATTCGCACCCGGCCGTGTACATCATGATTCTGCCGGGCATGGGGGTGATCAGCGAACTGATCACCGCCTTCACCCGGAAGAAGATCTTTGGCTACACCTTCGTGGCGTTTTCGAGCATGGGAATTGCCGTGATCAGCTTCGTGGTGTGGGGCCACCACATGTTCGTCACAGGCCAGTCTGTTTACGCCGGCCTGGTCTTCTCGGTTCTGAGCTTCCTCGTCGCGATTCCGTCCGCGATCAAGGTTTTCAACTGGACCGCCACGCTCTATAGGGGCTCGATTTCCTACCAGGCGCCGATGCTTTATGCCCTCGGTTTCATGGGCTTGTTCACCATGGGCGGGCTGACCGGACTATTTCTCGCCTCGCTTGCCGTGGATGTGCATTTAAATGGCACCTACTTCATCGTCGCGCATTTCCACTACATCATGGTGGGCGGTGCGGTCATGGCCTATCTCGGCGGAATTCACTACTGGTGGCCGAAGATTACCGGGCGATTGTACCCCGACCTCTGGGCGCGCTTTGCGGCGCTCGTGATTTTCGTCGGCTTCAACCTGACGTTTTTCCCGCAGTTCATGCTCGGCTATCTCGGGATGCCCCGGCGCTATGCGATCTACCCGGCGGAATTTCAAGTGCTCAACGTGATGTCGTCGGCCGGCGCTTCGATCTTGGGGGTCGGTTACCTGATCCCGCTGGTCTATCTGATCTGGTCGGTGCGCTATGGTCCTCCGGCGGGACCCAATCCTTGGGGCGCCAAGGGACTTGAATGGGAGACGCCTTCGCCGCCTCCCACGGAAAATTTCGAGGTACCTCCCGTCGTGACCGAGGATGCCTACAACTATCCGACTCGCGAGGTGGCCCGTGGCTGACACGGTGGCTCACGCACACAGTGCGCACCCGCCCGGGTTCGCTCATCAGTTCGAAGACATCGAACAGCAGCGCGAGGCGAGTACCCTCGGGATGTGGGTGTTCTTGGTCACCGAAATTCTGTTCTTCGGCGGGATGTTCGCCTCCTACACCATTTATCGCTCGCTGCACCTGCCCGCATTTGAAACAGGCAGCCGGCTACTGGAGGTCAAATTCGGCGCCATCAACACGGCTGTGCTGATCTGCAGCAGCTTGACGATGGTGCTCGCGATCCGCGCGGCGCAGGTCGGAAAGGGCAAGGCCCAGATCGCGTTTTACTTGATTCTCACAATGATTCTGGGGGCGACGTTTTTGGGGCTCAAGCTTCGATTCGAGTGGTACCACGACTACATCGAGCACATCGTGCCCGGGTTCGGCTTTGAGTACCGGCCCGAATGGGGTTCGCTCGCTCCCCAAGTGCAGATGTTCATGTGCTTTTATTTCTTCATGACGGGTCTGCATGCGCTGCACATGGTGGCCGGGATCGGGGTCCTCTCCGTTCTCACGATCATGGCGGCGCGTAACCGGTTTTCGGCCGAGTACTACGCTCCTCTCGATATCAGCGGTCTGTACTGGCACTTCGTCGATATTGTCTGGATCTTCCTGTTTCCCCTTCTGTATCTGATTGGCGGACGCTACGCGATCGGGGGTGGGCACTGATGGCTGAGCACGTTGTTCCCCTTAAGACTTATATAGGTGTTTTCCTCTCGCTGATGGCACTGACCGCGCTCACGACCGGTGTGGCCTACATTGACCTTGGCGCGCTCAACACGGTCGCTGCGCTAACGATCGCGGTCGTGAAGATGCTTTTAGTTGTCCTCTACTTCATGCACGCAAGGTACGCGACCGGGCTTACGAGGGTCGTCATCATAGCTGGTTTTTTCTGGCTGGGGATCCTGATCACCTTCGCGCTCTCCGACGAGCTCACGCGCAATTGGGAGATCGTTCCTCAGGCCTGGGGAGCAATCATTGCTTCGCTCCGGGCCCCTGTTGACGGTTGCCCGAAATGGCACGGCCGATGACGAAGCGCTACTCCCCCTGTGGAAGCATTCAGAGGTCGCCTAGCCGCAGTGTGAACAGCAAGGGCATCTTGTATAAGCCGCTAAGCGGTGAAATCGGGATGTGCCTGCGAGTGGGACGGATGGGGCCGCAAGTGAGGATGGACCGGAACAGAAGAACCCGATCTGGAGCGAAGGCCCCTGGGGTAGAGCGGTAGAGGCCGCTCGAACGGAGGTCCTTCAGCGCGCAACTTCCCCCGGCACAGAACGGGGATCCGGCGAGGAAGCGGGGAGCACGAAGGACGATGGCAAATCGCCCGACGCGAGGGATGCGCCGAACGGGAAGGCCCTGTCTGATACACCGGTCTTGAAGCCCTACCCGGTAAAACCCGTCCTACGGACTTTTAAGGAGGGCAATGGAAACGTCGGCATCATTCGAAGCCCGCTATGCGTCATTGCTCTACCCGACAATTGTCGTCTAGAAGATCGCTTAGCAGCTTCTGGCGTGGAGCGTTCAGGTCCCCCGCCGGGCTCTGGATCCGTCTTGCGAGAATCAGGACTGAGTTGTGACACGTTGCCGTGTTGCAGGAGGGTCAATTCTGGTGGTTGCGCTGACAATCCAAATTCACGGGCCCGTGAATGATCCGGGGTCAAGTGGCCGGCCGATCTCTGACCTTCGGACGTGCAATCAGTTGCACCGAGCCAAGCTCGTGTTATT
>Ga0209526_10001492_pt1 | contig 15716 bp, 16 predicted proteins | sample JacPinW_OM2H0_M1_FD_188566 | JGI IMG/M metagenome (GOLD analysis project Ga0209526, IMG submission 188566) | Forest soil microbial communities from Algoma, Ontario, Canada - Jack Pine, Ontario site 1_JW_OM2H0_M1 (SPAdes) (version 2) | ecosystem: Environmental > Terrestrial > Soil > Boreal... | reverse complement strand
ATAACAGTGCCAGGTTGGGGCAGTTGCGTCGTTGTCGCTCGGTCGCGGACTATAGGCGCCGCAGCGCGTTACTCAAAAGCGCCGCCCCGATAACGCCCACGACCGCGTATGCAATCAGCGCCGGTACGGCGAGCGGCGCATAGCACTGCGGCGCCACCCGCGGGAGCGGCGTTGGGCACGCCGGTAGCCGGAAGACGATCGAGCCAAGCACGATGACCGGGACAATGCTCAGGCCAACCAGGTACGCCCCGGTCCGCTCCGGCAAGCGGCGGACCTGCACCAGGACCAGCCCGAGCACGATCAGCGCCTCGATCAGCCCCAGGGGACCCAGTGCGAGGGACACGAACCCGAAGATGAGGCCCAGGACGAAAAATCCGGCGGCGACGAGAAGCCGCCGGCGCCGGTCGCTACGCGGCGCGTTTGTGCCCGTTGCCGTTCGGCGTGGTCAGGACGAGGGCAAGCATCTCCGAGGGCCGGGTCGCCCAAAGCCGGTGGCGGCGGAATGCAGCACGCAGCTCGGGGGTCAATCCCCAGGCAGCGAGTACGGTGCGAACCCGAGCTGCCCGTCCGGTTTTCAGGTCGACCATGCTGTCGCCGACGTACACCGCGCCCGACCTCGACAACCCCAGGCGGCCGATGGCTGCCAGCAGCGGGTCGGGCGCTGGCTTGGGCGGGGTGACGTCCTCGAACCCGATGACCACATCGAAGAATCCGCGCAGACCTGCCGCCGTAAGTTCGGCTTCGATCAGCGCCCGGCGTTTGCATGAAACTACACCCAGGGGCGCACCCGCCTGACGCAGCTTGCGCAGCAGCGTGGGGATCCCGCGGAATACCCTCGCGTGGCCCAACGTGGCGTCGACCGACCGGTAGGTGGCCACCAGGTCCTCCCACATGTGCGGGGCCACGATCTGCATCTGTTCCGGGAGTGGCAGGCCGCGGCTCTGCCGAAACAGGTCGCGGGCAGCTTCATCCAGCCGGTGGGTCCGCATCACATGGGCGAATGCCGCCTCGATCAGCGGATAGCTGTCGACCAGTGTCCCGTCGAAATCAAAGATCAGCCCGCGTGTCTGGCCGTTGCGGACCGTCGTTTGGGGTCGAAGAAGAGAGTCTGAATCCGTCGCCATCTGTGCTCAACATCCCTGGGCAGTTTGGACGCGCTCCCGGGGAGCTGCGCTGTCGAAGATCGACCCTTCCCAATCAAATAATGCCAGCCCTATAACGCTGGCGTCTAGGTTTCCTCTCGGAAGGCGCAGGAGCCAGCTCGCGCGGGCCAAACACCCGTTCGGTCACGTGCGAGGCGACAGCCGGATGAGCGAAATCCCGGGCATGGGTAACTCGAACTCCAGGACAAACTCGCCATTTAAAACATAAACGATGGCGGCTGCCGCAAGAGGCTCCAGGCGGTCCCGATCGTGGAGCGCAGCCCACCCTGCGCTATCCGGCCAGTCTGGCCTGCCAATCGCCTCCCAGTTGGCGACGACATTGGAGTGCGACGCGTCGACCCGGAGGTGTTCCTGCCGGTACCGACCAGTCGGCAGTCCCAGGACCCGCAGTCGGACCTTGCGCCCAAGGAGCGCATCACCGTCAGCCTTGCTCTGATCAAGCGTCCCGTTCCATACGAGCACCTGCTGGGTGCCATCGGAACCGGCCGCGGCGATCGCCTGTACCATCGAGCCGGCGCCGTCTCCCTCAACGGATGCCCGAAGGCGCTGCGTGCCCAGCATCTGCAGCATCCGAAGCGCCCAGTAGCGCGGCTTGCGGAGATTGCCGACTGTTAGGAGCCCGAAGCCTCCGTGAATTAACCGCGGTGGATGGCCCAGTTCCTCGAAATGGTCGGAGACGACCCAATACGCGAGGTACTCTGCCCGCTGCATCGCCGAGTACATTCCGTGTAAGACGAAGGGGCCCGCGAGTACCGAATCATTGATGGGCGCGAAATGGGTCGGGGTCACCCCCCACTCCGTCCACCACACCGGCTTCGGCTCGAATCCAACGTCGGCGGCGGTGGCCGCGACGTCCAGGGGCAGATTGCCGTATGTGTGTGTGGCAAAGAAGTCGAGTGGCACCCTGACTTCCAACAGGTGGGCCGCAAAGTCGCCGATCCATCCGGCGGCGGCGGTCGCCGGGCCGCCCACCAGCAGCCGAGAATCGACCGCCTTGATGGCGGCGGCAGCCTCGTCGTAGAGACGGAAGTACTCGGTGCGCGTGCCGGTCCAGAACACCTCGAGGTTCGGCTCGTTCCAGACTTCGAATCCCCATGACGAGACCTCTTCGAGACCGTAGCGCTCGACAAGATGGGTTGCGAGGTTACCGACCAGCTCGCGCCAGCGTTCCCAACTCTTGGGCGGTGAAACGATCGCCCGATAGGCAAACACGGTCGCGTTTGGATCGCGTGCCAGTGCCCGCGGCATAAAAGACAGCTCGACCACCGGCCGAACCCCGAGCTGCAACAGGCGGTCGTACACGCGGTCAACGCCGGCGAAATCGAAGTGCGGCACACCGTTGAGCTCGCTATAGACACCAAGATCGTCAAGCAGGATGCCATGGGCCCGAATGCGATCGACCCCTAGTTCTTCATGAGCGAGGCGAAGGGCGTCGGCGAACTCGGCCCCGACGAGCAGACCATGCTCATTCGGACCATAGAAAAGCTGCGACAAATGCTCGGCTCCGAGCATGCGCCAGGGCCGGGCCAGCGGTCCCATCATGGTCCCGGCGTCGACGTCCACGGCTATGGCACCCGGAACACCGGTCGCGGCGGCCCGGACAGGGCTCGAACGTGGACCGTGCGAACCGTCGGCGGAGCTCAGCGAGGCTACTGCATACCAGTACTCGATTCCTGGCTTACCAGTCGTATCCGCGTACGACGGGCCGGGCACCGCCAGGACATCGCCACCGCCATGGTCGATGGTCTCGAATCGGCCATCGGGCTCGTCGGCCCGCTGCACTACGTATCCGGCGGCGCCTGGGATGGGTGTCCAGCGAAGGGTGACCTGTCCCCCACCGGGGTCGGCCACCACATGGTCGGGCGGGGGCAGCTCGCCCGCGACGGCGGCGCCGACCGAATCCCGGCGCTGCCCGACTCGACGCTCCCAATCGAGCCGAGCGGCAGACCGGTCCTGTCGCTCGACTCGCTGAGACACTAGAAACTCAGGTACTCGTCAGCCGCGCTCGCCGCACGGCAGTCCCACCCGCGTGGACGAGCCGGGCGCCGTGGACCGCTGCGCGCTGAAGGTCTCCATCGCCAGGTACGGCCGGGCTGCGGCACCGACCGGATCGGACGAGAAATGACACTGCATCGCGCGATTGACCAAGGCGTTGTCAAGCGCCGCCATGATCATCGCTTGATCGAGGACCAGGTACCGATGACCGATTTGCCCGGGCGTTGTCGTATAGATGGTCCCGTTCGAGTTATAGGTGCAGTTCGTCGGCCCCGGACAGACGGCGTCGTAGAACCCGTAGCTCCCGTAGACGTGCGGATAGAGGCTGCGAAGCTTCTGAATATTCGCGAAGGCTTCCTGCGGAAGAACGTCGAGGGCAAGAAACGATGCGTGCGGGCTGACGGCCCCGTCCTGGTAGTCGATCAGGCTCGGGTTTGTCGCCAGGTTGTGGGCCGCCCAGGCAATGTAGTTCCCGGTGTCATCCGGCGTGCTGGACGGCGAGAAGCCCCATACAGGCGACTGCCTTGCCCGACTCGCATAGGCGATCTCCGCTAGCGCGTAGTTGCGATCGTTCAGGCCGAAGCTGTGAGGGCCCCAGGCGGTTTCGGGTTCCACCAGGTTGGGCATGAGAGCTTCGAATTGCGACCCGCCCCAGCTCGGCACGAATTGGATGCTGGATTCGCTGAAGTGACCCTCGAAGACCTTGAAGAGTTTGCTCGATCGCGGATCCCGGTAGGTGACGTCGGTGCCTTGAGGTACCTGGTTCTGCCAGGCAAAGTAAGCACCTGGCCGGAACGTCCGCCAGGTCCGCCACCAGACATCGCCCGGCATCTTGTTGGTTCCAATCCCGACGTAGGCCCCGATGCGAGTTTCGGTGTTGAGGATGCCGTAATGGAATCCGGCGGGCCCCTGATTGGCCATCCACCCGCCGTACTGCTGTCCGGCTGTATCGTTCGGACCTGACGACGTTCCGTTGCTGTCGGCCAGGACATCCGTCTGGGGTGTGCGGCTGTCGTAGAACAACCCGAGGTCGATCGCGTCGAGGAGCGCGGTGGCTCGCTGCTTGAGCTCGGGAACCGCCTGGCGAGTGATGACGAGGCCGGCAGCGTACCAGCTGTTGTCGACCGCGGACATGAACTGCCCGGTCGGATCCTGGCCGTTCAGATCCGTGCTATTTGGGGCTGGGTGATCGATGTGATGGGCGGTCGTGGTGTCGTACCAACTGAACAGCAGGCCGTGCCACTTCTCCAGGTGTTCGACCGTCGTCAGCAATTCGGCAAGCCGCTGCCGTCCCTCGTTCATCGAGATCAAGTGCAGATCGACAGCCGCGACGATGCTCCACATATAGACGCCGATATTCGTGGGCGACGTGTAGGTGCCTTTTGCCGGGGCTCCCTGGAATCCGATGTTGTCCAGCGGCAGGTGGGTATTTGCATCGACGCCGACAGACGGATCATAGAAGTGCCAGGTGTCCCGAGCGATCGCATAGAGGGCATTGCGCTGTTGCTCGGTGAGCCCGTTGCAGGTGTCGCCCGATTGCTGCCCCTGGCAGTCAAGCTGGCCCTTGTCGCCCGGACCGGCCGCAGCCGCTGGCGACGCTGCCGCAGCACCCAGCAGGACCATCGAGAGAAGCACACCGAAGACCCGTGTACGAACCATGGGTGATCCTCCTTAACCTTTGAGGCCGGTTGTGGCGATGCCTTGTTGTACGAATCGCTGCAGCAGCAAGAAAACCAACAGGACGGGCGCGATCAGCACCACCGAGCCGGCCATCAGGAGGCCATAGTCGACCGCGTTCTGCCCGATCGAGAAGGTCGCAACTGCGACCGGCAAGGTGTACATCTGGTCGCTGGTCGCGATGATGAGCGGCCAGAGAAAGTTGTTCCAGCTCCCCAGGAAGATCAGGATGCCCAGGGTCGCCAGGGGCGCCCCCAGCAGCGGTAGCACGACCCGCCGGAAGATCGTGAACTCGCCCGCGCCGTCCATGCGTGCAGCCTCCAGCAACTCGTCCGGGATGCCCTGGATGAACTGGCGCATCAGGAACACGCCGAACGCCTGGGCGGCGAATGGCAGGATCAGCCCGGGGTAACTATTGACGAACCCCAGATTGCTCATCAGCACGAAGAGCGGAACCAGGTAGACCGTCTGCGGCACCATGATGGTCGCCAGCACGATCAGGAAGACCGCGCTCTTCCCGCGAAACCGCAGTTTGGCCAGCGCGTAGCCGATCATCGAGCAGAACAGTAGATTCGACGCGACGACGATGGTGGCCACGATCACCGAGTTGATGAAGTACTGCGGGAAGTTCAGCTTGGTGAAGATCGTCGTGTAGTTGTCGAGCGTAAACGTCTGCGGGATCCAGGTCGGCGGTACATGATGTAGCTCGGCCGACGTCTTGACCGAGTTGGCGACCATCCAGAGGAAGGGACCCACCAGGAACACCAGACCGATCGAGAGGGCCACGTAAACCCACCACCCGCCAGGACTCCGCCGACGCCGAGGGGTGCTGGGTTGAGGTCGGGTCTGGACGACGGCCGCCGGGCTCGCTGGGCGGACGGGTGCGGCAACGCTCATGTCTGGCTTCTCAACAGCCGGAACTGGATGAGCGTGACTGCCGCGATGACGACGAAGAGCGTGTAGGCCATGGCGCTCGCGTAGCCCTGGTGGAAGAAGTTGAAGCCCTGCTGGTAGACATACATCGAGATCGGCAGCGTCTTGTTGAGCGGGCCGCCCTGCGTCATCACGAAGGGCTCCTCGAAGACCTGCAGGAAGCCGATCGTCGTGAGCACTGTCAGAAACAGCATCGTCGGCCGCAGCATCGGCAGCGTGATGCTGCGGAATTCCTGCCAGCGGTTGGCGCCGTCGATGCGGGCCGCCTCGTAGAGATCGTTCGGAATTCCCTGCAGGCCTGCCAGGAAGATGATCATGGCGTTCCCAAAGTTGCGCCAGACCATAAGGGCGACGATGATGCCGACGGCGAGCGTGGGGTTCCCGAGCCAGTCGGGGCCCTTGATGCCGAACGTCTGGAGGGCGCCGTTGACCAATCCGAAGTCGGCGTTGAAAAGGAAGCGCCAGATTACGGCGATGGCCACGATGCTTGACACAACCGGCAGGTAGTAGCCAACCCGGAAGATCGCCCGGAACCTAGTGATCCCGCGATTCAGCGCAACCGCAGCCGCCAGGCCGACCGCGAGGTTCAGGACGGTTCCGAAGACGACAAAGATCGTGGTGTTCAGGGCCGCCTGCAAGAACTTCGGGTCATGCAGGAGCTTGGCGTAGTTGTTCAACCCGATGAACCGCGCCGAGAACGGGTCGACCAGGTTGCCGAGGCTGAAATTCGTAAAGCTCAACACGAACGAGGCCAGGATCGGCAGCGCCAAGAACGCAAGAAAGATCAGCAAGAACGGCGCCGAGAAGAGCCACCCGGTGAGAGCTTCCCGGAGCCAGCCGCGCCTGGCGGCTGGCCGCGCCCGCGAAGCGGACGCGACCAGCGCTTGTTGCGCGCTCATCGGCTAGCCCCCGATGATCTGGGTTGCCTGCTGCTGCATGCCTTTCGCGGCATCCGCCGGGGTCGCCTTGTTCAGTGAGGCTTTCTCCTGCCAATCATCGATCGCCTTCGCCACCTCCTCCCATTGCGGGATGTTCGGCGGTGAATGCGCGTCCTTCAACTGGGCGCCGAAGACCTTCAAGTTGGGATCGGCGGTGAGCGCCGAGTCGCTCCACGCGTCCGGCCGCGACGGTAGATCCTTGAGTTCCTTGTACCAGCTGATCTGGGTGTCTTTCGACGTCATGAACTGGACAAACTTCCAAGCGGCGTCCTGACTCTTGCTGTTCTTGAAGACCACCCAGTCGCTGCCGCCGACGAACGAGGTCGCCGACTTATCACCCTTGGGCATGGGCGCCACGGTCCACTTCGACTGGTCGAGGCCGGCCTTCGTAATCAGGCCTGACATCCACGGCCCAGAGATGAACATTGGGTCGTCGCCCGCGACGAACGCCTGGATCAGATCGAACCCCTGCGGCTGCGAGCTCCGGGTGAGGCCCTTCTTGAAGAAGTCGCTGTAGAAGGTCAGGGCCTTGACCGCCGCCGGGCTGTCGAGGGTGAATTTGCCATTCTTCATGATGTCGCCACCGGCCGACCAGATCAGCGGGATGAATTCCTGCCAGTCGTTGGTCTGCAGATCGATGCCGTACTTGCTGCCCCCGGCCTTCAGCTTCTGCGCCATCGTCATCAGGTCGTCCCAGGTGGCGGGCGGCGAGCTGACGCCGGCCTTGTCGGCCAGGTCCTTGCGGTAGTAGAGAACGCGCGTCTCCACGTACCAGGGCAGCCCGTACGCGGTCCCGTTCGCCGAGGCGGTGTCCATCCCTCCGGCGAAGAAGTCACTCTTGTTGACAGATGACGGCAAGCCCGTAACCGCGTTGAGCTTTGTCAGCTCGCCCATCCAGGTGGTCCCGATCATGGCGACGTCCGGAGTGGCGCGCCCGGCGATCGACGTGATCAGCTTGTCGTGGGCCGTGGTCCAGGGCAAGGGCGTGACGTTGATCGTGATGTTGGGGTTCGCCTGCTTGAAACTCGCCATTGCCTGGCTGGCCGCGAGCTTGTCCCCCTCGTCACCATTGGCCCACACCTGCAGCGTGACCGGGCCGTTGACACTGGCCCCGGTGTTGGGATTATTGCCCCCGCAGGCGGCGGGAACCATCGCGAGCGCCAGAAGCGCGACGACGCGGAACGCGTGACCAAACGGTTTCATCTCTCCCAGGTACCTCCTTGTGATCGGCAACCGCAGCTCGAACGGATCATGATTTCGGTCGGAAGCACGGTCGTGACCGGTCTCTTGCGGCTTCCCGCCACGCGCTCGAGAACGAGGCGCGCGGCCAGCGCGCCGATCTCCGCCACTGGCTGACGAACTGTGGTCAGCCCGGGAGCGAGAAATCGCGCCACTGGAATGTCGTCCCACCCGGTGATGGCAAGGTCGGTGGGAATCGTGAGCCCCAGCTCGGCGGCGGCCGCGTAGGCACCCATCGCAATCTCGTCGTTGGCGCAGAAGAGCGCCGCCGGCCTTGATTTCACGGCCAACGCCTGCAGCGCGGCTGCCCGGCCTTCGCCTTCGCGAAAAGCGCTGATGACGGGACGGATCGGGATCGGTCCTCCGCGATCGCGGTGGGCCGCCACAAAGCCATCCCAGCGCTCGGCGGCATCCGGGGACGATGCGGGGTCACCGATGAAGACGATCCGCCGATGACCGTGCTCGAGAAGGTGACGCGTCAGCGCCTCCGCGTTCCGCCGGTTTTCGGTTCGCACAACGTCCGACGAGCCGACCGCCGGGCGCGCGAGCAAGACGAGCGGTAGCCCGCCGCGCTGCAGTTCGGCGATCACCTCATCGGGCACGGTGCGGCCCATCACCACCAGTCCGTCGACGCTTCGGCTCAGGTCCGAGACCAGCTGCTCCGGTCGGACGCGGCTGTCTGTCCCGACGATGAACAGGTTCTGGCCGAGAGCGCCGGCGGCTGCCTCCAGCCCGAGGATCACGCCGGCGTAGTAGGGGCCCGAAAGGTGCGGGAACACCAGCCCAATCGCTCGATGACGCCGCGTCGCCAGGGCGCGGGCGGCACCGTTCGGCCGGTAGCCAACGGTGCGCATCGAGGCCCTGACTCGCGTCGCCGTTGACCCGGCGACGGCGGGGTCACCGCGATCGACTCGCGAGACAGTCGCGATCGACACGCCGGCATGGTCGGCGACGGTGTAGATGGTCGCTGGGCGCTTCCCCAAACAGCTCTCCCCTTATTGCGACGATGTAAGCCCTTACATGAACCTAGCACAGGCATCGCAAAATAGGGAAGCCCCTATATCAAGTGAGGCGATAGCTCAAGGCACACCTCTCGAACTTCCCTCTTGCGCATTTACTGGCAGCGAACATACACTGAGATCGAAATGGCAGGTGTGAGTTACGAGCACGTGTATAAGCGGTACCCCGGCAACACCGTAATCACCGATATGAGTGCGGAAATCAAGGACAAAGAGTTCGTCGTCCTGGTCGGCCCCTCAGGCTCCGGTAAGTCGACGGCGCTCCGGATGCTGGCCGGCCTCGAGGAGATCAGCGACGGCACCGTCAAGATCGGCGACCGGGTCGTCAATGATGTCGCGCCCAAGGACCGTGACATCGCCATGGTCTTCCAGTCCTACGCGCTCTACCCGCACATGACGGTCTACGACAACCTGTCGTTCGGGCTCAAGTTGCGCAAGACCCCCAAGAGTGAAATCGACAAGCGAGTCCGCGATGCGGCCCAGATCCTGGGCCTGGACCCGTTTCTCGACCGCAAACCGAAGGCGCTATCCGGCGGCCAGCGTCAGCGCGTGGCGCTGGGTCGGGCGATCGTCCGCCAACCCCAGGTCTTCCTCATGGACGAGCCGCTCTCGAACCTGGATGCCAAGCTCCGTGTGCAAACGCGCGTCCAGATCCTCAAGCTGCACCAGCGGCTCCAGACCACCTTTATCTATGTGACCCACGACCAGGTCGAGGCGATGACGATGGGCGATCGCATCGTCGTGTTGAACAACGGTATCGTCCAGCAGTTCGACACGCCCCAGACGCTCTACGAACATCCGGTCAACCTCTTCGTCGCCGGCTTCATCGGCAGCCCGGCCATGAACTTCTTGACCGTCAAAGTCGGCGGCGACGGCGAGGCCATGCTCACCGGCGAGGGCTTCCAGATTCCGGTCGAAGAGCGAGTCCTCTCCGAGGCGGGTGCATCCCGCGGCCAGGAGGTCATCATGGGTGTCCGGCCCGAGGACATCAAGGACGTTCGCTTTCCGGGCCGTGACGGGCTTCCCAAGATCAAGAGCAAGGTCGAAGTCGTCGAGAGTATGGGAAGCGAGATCTTTGTCTACCTGAACATTGGCGGCAAGACGCTGACCTCCCGAATGGACCCGCGCAGCGGCGACATCCAGCCCGGGCAGAACGTCGAGGTCGCCATTGATTCGCATCACCTGCACCTCTTCGACGTCAAGACCGAGAAGGCCCTGGTCAGCCGCGGGGCGCCGGCCGCCGCGGTACCCGCGATCGCCGAAGCTCAGACAGTCCGCTAAGCGTTGAATCTCGGTCTGCAGGACCGGGTTGCCGTCGTGACCGGTGGCAGCCGTGGGCTGGGCTATGCGATCGCCCAGAGCCTGCTGGCCGAGGGCTGCCGGGTTGCGATCTGCGCCAGGAATCAAGCGCCCCTGGATGCCGCCGCTCGGACGCTGGGTCACGATGTCTTCGCCCGTCCGGCCGACGTCGGCCGCGCCGGAGAGGTCGAAGCTTTCATCGAGGCGGCTGCTTCACGCCTCGGCGCCCTCGACATCCTGGTCCACAACGCAGGCGGCGGTGGCGGCGCTGGACTCGAGTCACCAGACGCGGAGTTCAGCCAAAGTCTGGAGGTGAATGCGCTGGCAGGGTTGCGAGCGGCGCGCGCGGCAGTGCCCTACATGCGCCGCCAAGGGCGTGGCCGGATCATTTTCATCGCCTCCGTTTGGGGCCGCGAGAGCGGTGGGCGAACCGGCTACAACATGGCCAAGGCCGCCGAGATCAGCCTGGCGAAGGCGCTGTCGCGCGAGTTGGCGAAAGACAACATCCTCGTCAACACCGTGGCGCCCGGTTCCCTGATGTTTGCTGGGGGTAGCTGGGAGCGGCGGCAGCAGGCGGACCCCGATGCCATCGCCGCCTACGTCAAGGCTGACATGCCCCTGGGGCGCTTCGGGACACCCGACGAGGTCGCTGCCGTCGTGACCTTCCTTGCCTCCGACCGCGCCAGCCTGGTGACCGGTGCCAGCTGGACCGTCGACGGCGGCATGTCGCGCAGCAATATTTAAAGGCCGGCGGAGGGGAAATCCGCCGGCCCCAGGAGACTCCCCCCTCCCCCGCTTGCGGGGGAGGGTCAAGGAGGGGGTCTATGCCTGACGAGGCTTCAGGATCCAGACCGCCGCGCCGATCACCAATCCGAGAACCAGCAACGTCATTGCGGTTCCCATCGGAGCGGTTGGGGCGTCGAGCGGCTGCGTCGCCGTCGCATTGCCATCGACGATCGCCATTGGCTTGGTGCCGAAGGCCGCGACCTTCACCACGCCCATGGCCGTGACGCTCATGTCGTAGGTCACCTTGCTGTCCGGCGCGTTCAGGCTCAAGTACGTTAGCCAGCTGTCGCTGCGCACCCAGCCCATGTTCTTGTCGGTCGACAGGTCGTGATACAGACTGTCGGTCATCTTTTCCTGGAACGCGAGCTTGAAACCTTCGGCCCCAGCAACCGTCGTCCCAACACCGGAGGCGCCGATCAGCGCCCGCCACTCACTCGTGTTGACCGGCTTGTCCGACAGGAGATACAGGTCCGCCTGTACTTGCTGGCCGGCCGCGAGGACTTCAAACGGGATCCAGGGATGCGGGATCTTCATCGTGATCAGGACCGGCGAGCCGTCCCCGAACAACAGCCGCTGCTGCTGCGCGCGCCCGGCGTTATACTTCGCGGCCATGAAGACAGGGCTGCCCTTCGCGTACTGAATCACATGGGCGCGGGTCTCCGCATCGACGGCGAAGCCGTTTTGGCTTGCCCAGTCCAGGACGGCCTGGCCACTGCCGCGCAGCACGGTAATGTCAAGCGCCTTGACCTGGACCTGCTGCAGGACCACCGCGGAGTCGGCCGATGCCGCCCTCACGGCGAATGCCAGCTGCGCGATCGCCGGCTGCGGATGGGTCTCGCGGAAGAGCCGCTGGAGCGTCCAGCCTCCCCCCTCTTCGACTTTTTCAGGAACGGCCGGTAATGGGACGATCCAGCCGAAGGTTGAGGCTTCGCCGTTGTAGCTGAAGCTGGTCATGTAGCGTTCGACGCCGTCATGCCACGCGACCAGGGTGGTCGCGCGGTCGAGCCGGATCGCGCCGTTGGGGGCGATCAGGCCGCCACAGGCGGCCGCCGGGAGCGCCTGCGTGAGAAAGAGCGCCAGGGTCGCCGCCGCCGCGGGAACGAGCTTATTGACCATTGGGAACCTCCTGTTCCGTCGTAGACGTCAGTACTCAGACGCCGACGACCCAGGAAAGTTCCAACTCCCCTCCCCCGCCGTGCGGGGGAGGGTCAGGGAGGGGCTTAGTGCGCGGCGGCCCCCGTTCGCTCGAACGCGTGGACCGGCTTCATGATCTGGACTTTGACCGGCGCGGCTTCCTTCGCAAACGCCTCCCCATCCGACGCCACCCCCACGACGAATCCGTAATGGTTGGGGACGGCCAGTTGCGGCCGGATCTTCTTCACGACCCCGGCCGCCTCGGACGGGCCCATGACGTAGGGGTCGCCGCCGACGCAGATCAGGGCGACGTCGGTCTTGATCTTCTCGATGTCGGGATTTGGATCACCGTCACCCGAGAACCAGTAGCGATGTCCGTCGAGGGTCAAGATGTATCCCACCCAGTTGTTGCTCTTCGGATGGGTTTGCAGCCGATGCTCCACCGTGCTGTAGGCGGGCACCGTCTCGAACTTGATTCCCGCGACTTCCAGGGATTCTCCGGGCTTGATCGCCTTGACCTTGCCCTCGAGATTATCGGCCACATCCCGTGGAGCCACGAACTGGGTCGTGCTCTTGCGAATCTTGGCGATGTCGGCGGGCTCGAAATGATCGGCGTGGGCGTGGGTGATGAAGACCACGTCCGCCGGTTCCTCCTTGTCTCTCAGGCCCCAGGGATCGATGTACAGGGTGATCCCTTCGCCCTTCCACTTGTAGGCGGACTGCTTGTACCAGGTGAACTTCTCGAGCATGGATGCCTCCTTAAAGGGGAGCTGCGGACGGCCTGCCGGAACTTTAGGTTACCGCGTCAGGCGCCGAAGACCTGGACCACCAGCTGGCGGTCGCGTGGCCGGTCGAGCTCGAGCAAGAAGATGCGCTGCCAGCGGCCGAGATCGAGCCGCCCTTCGGCGACCGGGATATTCTCGCTGGCGCCAATCAGCAAATGCTGGCAGTGAGCGTGGCCGTTGGCGCACTCGCCGGGGTCCATCTCGCCCGTGCGACGGCTCAGGTCGTTGTGCTGGTACATGCCGGCTGCGGCGGACAGCCGTTCGAGCATGGCGCCCATGTCCTGGAGCAACAGCGGCTCGTTCTCGTTGAGAACGACGGCCGCCGTCGTGTGCTTCGAGAAAACCGAGGTCCAGCCCTGCGTGACCTGTGACCGGCGCAGCACGCCGGCGACCTGGTCGGTCACGTCGATGAACTCCCGGGCCGCGGTCGTCCGGAAGCTGAGGGTCTCCGCCCAGAAGGTCAGGCCGCCCACCCGGCGCACGCGCGCGCCAGCGGGCTCCTCTGGATCATCGAGCAGGCGGAACGCAGGGTTTGTTCCGGTTGCCACAGCTCAGCTCCTTCTCGCGCGCCACACGTTTGCAGCGCGAACGCTCAACTCGAATGCTGCGCCCAGAACGTTACGCGAGCCGTTACAAACGGCGCCCCGCCGTTACCGCCTGGTCGCGCGGACCTTGTCGAAGCAGTCGCTGCAATACACGGGGCGGCCCATCGTCGGGGTGAAAGGAACCTGGGCAGGCTTGCCGCACTCGGCGCAGATCACTTCGTGGAGTTCCTTGGCGCGACCGGTGCCCCGAACGTTGCGATTGATCGACCGGCAGTCGGGACAGCGAGACGGCTCGTGCTGAAATCCTTTGGCGGCGTAGAACTGTTGCTCCCCAACGGTGAAAATGTAGTTGAGCCCGCAATCACGGCACGTCAAAGTCTTGTCGCTGAAGCTCACGGCGGATCTCCTTTCTTTTGTCTTTGGATCTCAGAGACTTCGCCGGAGTGATCCGCTTAGCCTTCGACCCATTTCCCCGGGCGCGATTATAGCAACGTTTGGCGATAACTAAAAGGGCCTTGCCGGATATCCTGCAAACGTGTGAGCAAACAGCTATACGTGGTCGAGGATGACCTGTTCTTTGCCCAACGCGTCCGGGCCGCCGCCGGCCGGTTGGACGTGCCCGTGGAGGGCCTCAGCCCAGCCGCCGCGCGGTCGCGGGCCTGGGAGCCGGCGGACGTGGTCGTCCTACAGGCCACCCTGCGGCCGGATCAGCAGTTAGACCTGGTCGGCGAACTGGCGGGGCGCCAGCCGGCGCCCGTGATCGTTGCCGTCACCGGCCACCTGGAGACGGCGCTGCGCCAGCGGCTCAAGGCCGCCGGTGCGCTGCTCGCTGCCCATTCCGCGATGGACCGCGTCCTCGCCCGGGCGCTCGGCCTCAGTGATGGTGGTGCTGATGCGCCGCGGGGCCATCGGCCGTAGTCGGTGGCTGTTCCATCATCCGCAGCATCTCGAGCCCGCCGGTCCGTAAGAAGCGCCAGCCCAGCCCCGCGAGGATCAACAGAAAGATCACGTTCAAGACGCTCGTGTAGTTAAGCGTCGGACCTGCCACCAGCGACGTCACCGGATGATGCGCGGGCACGAAGCCGAGCCCCTGGAAGAGCAGGCCGATCGCGAGGCCCGCGAGCGCCATCGCCGCATACGACACGACGAGGAGGTACAACGCCATTCGATCGCCGTAGTACTTTCGGTAGATGTCGAGGATGGGAATGATGAGCAGGTCGGCGAAGACAAACGCGATCACGCCACCAAAACTGATGCCGCCGTTCCATAGCACGGCCGCCAGCGGCACATTGCCGACTGAACAGACGAAGCTCAGCAGGGAGATCACCGGCCCGATCAACGGACCCCAGACCTGCGATAGCACGGGATGGCTGGTGAGGAAAAAGCTCTGCCAGAACGACGTCGGCACCCAGGCCGCCAGCGCGCCGGCAATCAGGAGCCCTATGCCGATATCGGTCCAGACCGAGGTCACGTCTCCCCAGAAGTTGTGACTGATCGCGGTCAGCCCACGGCCCGAGAACAGTCGCTTGAGAAACGGCCCTTCTGTGATCGACATGTCCATCTCAGCGTGCCCTTGCATCCGTCCCCGCCGACCTCGCTCCGCCTGTCGCCGGGCTTCCTCGACCATTGCGGGCTTGAGTGTCAAGCGAAAGAGCAGCGCAAGAATCACGATCATCAGGATGCCGCCCGCGAATTCGGCGCCGACAAACGACCAGCCGAGCAGAATCAGCAGGATCAATCCCAGCTCGAAGACCAGGTTCGTCGACGCGAACTCGAAGACAATGGCCGCCGGAAAGCTCGCCCCTTTACGGAATAAGGAGCGGGCGATCGCGACGGCGGCGTAGGAACAGGATGAGGAGGCGGCCCCGAAGAGGGTCGCCAGGGCGAGGCTGCGCGGTGAGTTCGAGCCCAGCGCTCGTTCCACCGTGCGGCGGGAGACCACGGTCTGGACGATCGCCGAAAGGAGGAAACCGAGGGCCAGCGGCCAGAACACCTCCCACAACATGTCGAAGGCCGTGCTAAGCGCCTGCGCGATAGCCTGGATCACCATCTCAGGGTACCGTTCATTTCCCTCCCCCTCTGGGGGAGGGCAGGGTGGGGGCCGTTAGCTTCGCAGTGCCCGGGACCAGCGCTCCTCGATGTGCTGGCTCCGATAGATCAGAAGGGCGCCGGCCCAGGTGACGATGAAGGCACCCACGATGAC
>Ga0209526_10001491_pt1 | contig 15717 bp, 14 predicted proteins | sample JacPinW_OM2H0_M1_FD_188566 | JGI IMG/M metagenome (GOLD analysis project Ga0209526, IMG submission 188566) | Forest soil microbial communities from Algoma, Ontario, Canada - Jack Pine, Ontario site 1_JW_OM2H0_M1 (SPAdes) (version 2) | ecosystem: Environmental > Terrestrial > Soil > Boreal... | reverse complement strand
ACGAACGAGTCCTGCACCACCTGGCCACAGACGACGACTCCCCCGCCGAAGACGAGCCCTCATAGCCTTCATCAGCCGTGAGCGATTCAGCCCCCCGCATCCCAGGTCTTTCGGTAGGGATCGCCCTGAAGAGCCAGGCAGATGCCCCCTTTAATACCAGTAAAGAATCTCCTCACCACAGCTGTTGACGGCGGTCTCAAAAGTCTCAGAACATGTCAATATGAGACGCTGCTTTGACGCATCTTTTGAGACTGTGCGAACTGGCACTACTTGAGGCGCAGCCTGTCTGGGTGAGGCCGTTGCAAATCATTACTCTTGATACTCCCGGCACCCGATTAATCGCACCTCGGCAGCGGCGTTCATCGCCAGCCGCAGCATCAGGCCACCACACCGAGGTCAAACCACCTGACGATCCCAAGGCACTTCGCGAAGCAATTCGCCGGGCAAGTCTCAGGAGAACGAGTACACGCCCAACGAGCACCTAGCGAGCATTCGCCTAGCGTGTCACGGGCGTCGATGGCGATGAGCCACAAACCCTGACGGCTTCCGATCCCACGCGACCGCTGCTGTAGCCGACTGGCTCAACACCCAAGTTTCGATGCCACACAGCAGTTAAAGGCTACGGTCATGGAATTAGGGGAGCCGAGGTTCGGGCCGGGCGTCATGCGCGCATCGTGAACTCACGACGTCCGCGCGGGTCCGCCCGAAACGCAGCCAGATGATCTGTCAGGCCGCTTCACCGGGATGGATATGGGCGTGAATCAATCAAAGTATACGGCTGCCACTCGCTCTTTAATTAGTTTGGGAACGTTGATATCGACAGAGAGGTCCCGCGCCTCTTGTTCCAACGTCTCTTGTACCAATCGCTAAACACGGCGCCCAAAACATCTTCTGGAATCGACGGGTAGAAGTCTTTGATGCCAAGCGAAATCCAGGCAATCGTGTCGGCCCGGACGCCTTGATCGTACTTCTCTAACTGTGCCCAATTCAACCGGTTGTCCGGCGCGTTAAGCAAGTCTGTCGCCAGCTCATCCAATCGTTTCTGATGACACATACCAGCCACATGCATTCCGCCGCCGACGCTCCAATGGCCCGCGCCGACTGCATCCCCGGCGAGAACAAGATTTTCTCCCGCATAGGCGCGATTCGACAGTCTTGCCTGAAGCGGAAATGTCGTGACCTTCTCCACTACGCCCGTATATCCCGCACCGCAGATATTTTGGTCGGTGTCCAGCATTGTTCTGGCTGCGATGTTCCGAAACTCTGTTTCTTCCGAGTCGGCTTTGGCATTTTTGTATGTCAACAGGCTAGCTTCCGCGTCGGCTTTCGACTTTTGATATGCTAACTTAGAATTTTCCGTTGCGGCTTCTTCAATTTCGCGCGCCAATGTTTCAATTTCCAAGCCGACTTTATTAATCTGCGACTCCAAATAGTCAATTTGCGCCGCGCACTCAGAGGAAACGTCGCCGATGATCCAGCACGTCGTTTTTTCTTCAGATTCCGATTCTTTGATGTCGGTGGATAAAAGGGCGGACAGCAATAATTCGACAGAAGGCTTGCTCTCATCTTTATCGGGTTTGGCATGCTGGTAATTAATGATCATGCCGTGGCGCTGCAGCTTCACCTCGCCGGAAACCTGTTTCCGGCTGCGACTCAGACTACGGGACTTTATCCCGACTTCCTCTCGGGTCGTACTATTAGCCCCCTCGCATACAACTATCAGATCGCAGGGCTTCTCTTGGCCATCCTCCACCAAAACAAATCTATCGAAATTATCGTCGACTCTCTTACAACAAGGCGCTGGCTTGTCAACGGCGTTTATACCAGGTTGTTTTTCGACCATTTTAAGAAGGAACTCTTCGAATTTTTTGGTGCGAACTATGCCTACGGCTGGAACGCTAAGAGATTCTTTGCAACACTCTTTTGACACAACGCAATTGCCTGGGCGTGGACGGTTTCTAAGCCTGTGCGCATATGCTCCATCAGGGTATCTCAAAGTCTTATCGGACAGGAACCTAGATCCATTGCTGATTGGGGATACCAGTTTGAAAAATTCCTTCGATATTTCCTCATCGATACTCGATAGATAATCAATAAAACTCTGTCTGCACGTCCATTGGATGTTCCTCGTGTAGGTTGTCCGTCTCTCATACAGAGTGACCGCGAAGCCTTTCTTGTTCAGTATCAGGCTGGCCATCAGACCCGAGATGGATCCACCGAATACTGCAGCAGTCGGCTTGGAACCGGACGATGTATTCATAGCCAATTCCTTACTGGAATGGGAGCGTTTGAGGACCTCCGACAACAGCGAAGGATACGCTTGCAAATCAGAAATCCCTCGGGATTGCCTGGTTGCGTCGATGACCAGTCGGACAACGACCTACGCCCGTAAGTCAGGTCCTGGACTGGGAACCCGTGGGTGTGAAGCTAGGTGGACATACCTATCCGTCAGTAGCCAGTTGCGCCCCCGCAGCCGAACCCGAGGCGGCCGTTCGGGGAGGTCGAGCCGGAGGGTGGGTTGAAACCCGAAGCCGCGGCCACCGTCGCGACCCAGATACTTTCGCTGCGACTTTCGAGAAACCCACAACGTTAGTTCTGAGGCTTTCAGGCAGGCTGGCACAGGACGAAGATCGCCGCCCGGATAACCGAGCCGCCGGTAGCGCGATAACAGATGCGCGTTCAAACACGGATGACAAGTGTCTAGCCGTCTTAGTCTCCCGGCATGGACCGCATTTGGCAGTGGGCGTGGGATCGGTATGGGGCGAGGTATTCGTGGGTGGTCTGGCTGGTCGCGTTTGCCAATTTGCTGCCGTCCTACCTGCTTCTGTCGTTTCTCGTTGTCGCTTACGAGAAGTCAAGTCGCTACGTTGAGGCCGCCATCGTCACTGGTGTCGCCGTGGTGGTGTTGGCGTTAGTGGTAATTCTTCCCGGTAGCCGACCGTTCCGCCTTGGGCAAGAGTGGACAAATTGCCGTCAGGTCGACCATGCAACGGCACTGGAAGAGACTTACAGGTGGACTCGCGCAGCGGGTGTTCGAGGTATGTGGTGTCGGTTTGGGGCTTACTGCTGTTGCCGGTTGTCGGTGTGATTGCCGGAGCGAGCGGGTCTCGGCTACTCCAATACGGCATCGTGGGCGTCACCTTAGGAATTCCCTTCAATGCATTCGGTATGCACTTCTTTGTGGAAGGAGCTGTGCGACCGGTCAGGGCCGCCCTCGTCGGGGATAGCGGTATCGGGGACTCTCTTCCACGTTCTCGTCCGACCTTTGCCGCCTGGGTGGGCATCTCGATGGTGGCCTCTGCGTTCACGTTCACCTGCGCCGGTGCGATGCTGGGGGTCGTACTGGACCCGGATGGTGAGGTGCCCGTGCTGGCGGTTGTGATCGCGGGCGCAATGACGCTCAGCTTCGGGGTGCCCCTCGCCCTCGGTACGATGCTCTCGCCAGGCTTGCGTCCGATTCGCGACCTTGCCGAGTCAACTGAACGGGTCGGGGCCGGCGACTACAGCCAACGGGTGCCCGTGGTTCAAGACGACGATCTCGGCGCGCTGGCGGCATCGTTCAACCGCATGCAGGCGGGTCTGGCTGAGCGGCAACGACTTCAAGCCGCATTCGGCACCTACGTCGACCCGACACTGGCAGCCCGGCTACCTGAGCAGGGTCACGATGTGTTCACCGGCGAACGCCGCGAGGTGACGGTGATGTTCGTCGACGTCCGCGACTTCACGCCGTTCGCCGAGGCGAACACCGCCGAGGACACCGTCGCCCGGCTCAACGACCTGTTCGCGATTGTCGTGCCTGCCGTCGTCGACGCCGGTGGACACGTCAACAAGTACCTCGGCGACGGCGCTCTGGCCGTCTTCGGCGCACCCAACGACCTCACCGATCATGCCGACGCCGCGCTGACCGCCGCAGTGGTGATTCATCGCTCGGTCGCCGAGCGGTTCGGCGGGGAGCTGCGGATCGGCATCGGCATCAACACCGGTGTGGTGATCGCCGGAACCATCGGCGGCGGCGGCAAGCTCGAGTTCACCCTCATCGGTGACACCGTCAACGTCGCGGCCCGTGTCGAGCAACTCACCAAAACCACCGGTGACGCGATTCTTCTCACCCACCAATCCGTCGACGCCCTAGTTTCTCAACCGACCGGACTCACCGCCCGCGGATCGCATGCCCTGAAAGGTAAGTGAGCCGCCGTACAGGTCTTCGCCATCGACCCAGGCATTCCTTCCGGTAGGTGACCCGCGCGGGTGAGCACACTCGCTGTCCGCCGCGACGTCGTGGTCGGCATAGCTGCCACACGCGCATGACTGCGGCGGACACACTCTGACCGCCGTATCACTCACCCTGTCCCACAAGATAATTCGTAGCTGCGATGTATCGGCGACGGTACAGGGAGGGGAGGAAGGGTGGTCGATTGCCGGTCAAGCGGCCGGTCCTCATCCGCTCACGTATTCACCTAACACACCCGAGCCATTCATTCAGTTGATTTAGCCGTACGGCAACCTCGGCATACGCACAACAGAAGCAGTCATCGCGTGCGGTGCCGACGGTGCGCGACCGCTACGCCGCAACGGCGTGCCCGAATCGGCAATGTGCCGATTACCGTGTAGCACAATGCACCCTTTAACTGGTAACGGTGCGTGTTCAAGAGGTGCGAGTTTCCTCCGTAGGGGAGCGGTTGCGGTTTGAGCTCTGCGCAGATCTGCCGGCGACAGATCATGGACAACAGCAGTTGTCCATGAATCCGCGGGTCGCTTGGCCGACAGCCAACAACGGGAGCGCCATCTCGCATCTGAGCCAACGTGACCCTCGGCCAGGGCAGGTCGCGGGCGCGCGCGGCGGTTGGACGTTCAGGCTTGCACACCAAGTAATCGTCGCTCGATCACATCGCCACCGTGGCTTACGCCGCCGCTGGCGTTGAATCCGTCGGCGACTCGCTTCGCACCTGCGGTCATCGACATTGCCTGCTGCACTTTCGATTTCAGTCTTGCGAGGGTGAGCTTCTTAGCGGCTAGGTGGGTTCCGCACCGTGAAACCTCAACTCGCCTGGCGACCTCGAACTGATCGCGCCCATGCGGCACGACACAGACCGGAACGCCGCGCGCGAGCGCCTTTTGCGTAGCTCCCATCCCGCCGTGAGTGATGGCACAGACGGCCCGATCCAGGACCAGTCCGTGCGGCACGAACTTCTGCACGGTGGCGTTGCGCGGCGCAACGATGCCATCGGGTACCCCGGATGGATAGGTGGCAACTACATGCACCGGCTGGTCGGCTAGCGCTGCCATCGCAGCGACGGGCAGTTGGCTGTCGGCCTGGCGGTCAGACGACGTCGTCACCAACACGATGGGCTGCCCGATCTCGCCCAGCCAGGGTGGCGCGGTGGCGGGCGGATCAAAGGCGCAGGGTCCGATCATCTCGACGGACTCGCCCCAGTCGGGGTGCGGATACTCAAACGGCTCACCAGTCGCGACAAGCATCAACGGTGCGCGCCTCAAGAGTTCGTCGCCACTGCGCACGGCCTTGGCGCCAGCGGACTCGCGAACAGGGTTCAACGGCCCCAGTATCGCCTTGTCTAGGGCGCCAGTCACCAATGGACGAAGCGCTTCGTCGCGCAGCCGGCCGAGCAGGCCGGGCCAGGGCCTCAGACCTGGACCGAACGGCGGCACGCCGCGGGATCGCAGGAATGGCGTGTACGGCCAGAACGACACCCAGGGCAGCGAAGCGGCGTCCGCGACCGCCGCCGCACCCCAACAGTTCGCGTCGACGACGAGCACGTCGGGCCGTACGGCGGCGATGGCACCGCGCACATCTTCGACCTCATACGCCGCCCGTTGTCCGAAGACCCCGAACGCCACCTTCAACGCAACACGACTATTCGGCGCCATCCAGTCAGTCATGACGGTGGCTTCGATCCTGGGATCGATAGCCGACGTCTCGAACCCGAGTTCGCGGCCTGTAGAGACGCCCTCGGCGAGGGTTTTCAATGCGATGTGGTGACCGCGCCGCTGCAGTTCGATCAGCAGCGCGGTGATCGGGTAGAGATTTCCTAGAGCTGGCGAGGTGTACGCCAGGATCGTGGCCATCAGTCAGGGTTCCGATGTCGGCGCCTGTCACGCATGAGCAGGAAGTTTATCGACAACAGCAAACATGCGACGGTGGTTGCGGCGTTTCGGTGCAGACCCAAACCGCCTGCTCGACCGCGTTGCCGATTGCCCGTCCACCCGCGCGTTTGGGCCTTACCCTTTACGAGCACCCATCTCGAACCACGGGAAGAATATATGACCGGGTCTGCGTGCCGCAGGTGTGGGACTGAGCCTCGCGTCGGCGCTCGGTTCTGCGACGCCTGCGGATCCCCGATCGTGGCGCTCGACACCCAGGCCGAGCACAAACAGGTGACGGTCCTGTTCGCCGACGTGGTGCGGTCGATGGATCTGGCTGCGGTCCTAGGTTCCGAGCGGCTACGCGAGGTCATGGGGGATGTCTTCAACGGATGCGGAGCCGTGATCCAACGCTACGGCGGCACGGTCCAGCAGTTCACCGGCGACGGCATCATGGCGCTGTTCGGTGCTCCGATCGCGTTGGAGGACCACGCTGTCCGTGCCTGTGTCGCGGCGCTCGAGATACAGAAGGAAGCAGCCAAACTCGCCGACGATGTTCAGCGCCTAGACGGTCGGGCGCTTTCCCTGCGGGTTGGATTGAATTCTGGTGACGTGGTTGTGGGCCAAATCGGGTCCACTCCAGGGAGTTACACAGCCTTCGGCGCGGATGTCGGGATGGCGCAGCGGATGGAATCGGTCGCACCGCCAGGCGGTGTCATGCTCAGCGAAGCCAGCGCACGGCTCGTCGAGCACGTGGCGCTGCTCGATCATCCAGCGATGGTGGCCATCAAGGGTGCAGCGGAGCCGGTGCCCGCGCGGCGTCTGCTGGCGATGGGCGCCAGGAGAGCGGTGGTCGCTCGCCGTGAGTCGGCACTGGTTGGGCGCGATCGTGAAATGGACGCGATCGCTGGGATCCTCACCGAAACGATCCATGGGCGGGGCTGTGTGGTCGGTGTCACCGGGCCTGCGGGGATCGGCAAGAGCCGCGTGTGCCGCGAGGTGGTGAAGATAGCGCAAAGCTCTGGTGTGGAGGTGTTTTCGACTTTCTGCGAGTCGCATGCTAGCGAGATTCCGTTCATGGCGGCGGCACGGCTATTGCGGGACTTCCTGCGGATAAGCGAACTCGACGACCAAGCTGCCCGGTCGGCACTACGGACCCAGCTCGCTGCGGTCGATCCCGAGGACGTCCTGTTGCTCGACGACTTTTTCGGTATCCGAGATCCCGCGGTTGCGAGTCCCAATGTCGCCGCAGACGCCCGGCGACGGCGCCTGGTCGCGCTTATGAACGCGGCCGCACTGGCACGCGAGGCGCCGGCCGCCTACATCATCGAGGATGCGCACTGGATCGACGAGGCCAGTGAGTCGATGCTCGCCGACTTCATGACCGTCGTTTCCAGGACCCGGTCGATGGTCGTGGTTACTTACCGTCCGGAGTACGACGGCGCTTTGTCGCGACCTCCGGGCTTCCGGGGTTTCATCCTTGCGCCACTCGATGATTCAGCGGCATCGGCCATGACGGCCGAGCTTATCGGTTCGCATCCCTCGGTCAGCGAGCTCGCGCCGCGGATCATCGAACGCTCAGCCGGAAATCCCTTCTATGTCCAGGAGATCGTGCGCGAATTCGCCGAACGAGGGGTGATCGTAGGCGAGCGTGGGGCATACCGTTGGCAGCGAGAGGTCGCCGACGTCAGCGTGCCTCCAACGCTGCAAGCGACAATCGGCGCACGCATCGATCGATTGACCGCCCTGGCCAAGCGGGCGCTGAACGCCGCCGCGGTCATCGGGTCCCGATTCACCACGGACCTGCTGACCGTCGTGCTGGGGGAAGCCGACGACTCGGGACAGACCGCCCTGGCCGAGCTGGTCCATTCGGAGCTCATAGACCAGGTGATGTTCACTCCGCGAGCCGAGTACGCCTTCCGCCATCCACTCGTCCAAACCGTGGCCTATGAATCACAGCTGAAGCCGGCGCGCGCACAACTTCACCGCCGCCTTGCGGCCGCGATCCAGCGGAGCAGCGGCGCGGTGACCGATGAAAGCGCGGCGTTGATCGCCTCTCACCTCGAGGCGGCGGGAGATCTTCGCGAAGCTTTCGGCTGGCATATGCGGGCCGGCACGTGGTTCACCAACCGTGACATCAACGCGGCCCGGACGAGCTGGCAACGGGCACGGCAGTTAGCCGACCAACTACCCGCCGATGAACCAAACAGCACCTCGATGCGAGTCGCCCCACGTGCGCTGCTATGCGGAAGCACCTGGAGAGCCGGAGGCAGCGTTGCCGATACCGGCTTCGATGAGCTGCGCGACCTGTGTACGGGCGCCGACACTCAGGTGCCGCTGGTGATGGCCATGGCAGGCCTGTTAATGGAGCTGGCTGTTCACGCCCGCGTTCGCGAGGCTTCGCAACGTGCATCGGAATACATCGGTCTCCTCGAATCGATCGGCGACCCAACACTGACCGTGGCAGCTCTCTACCCGGCCATTTACGTCAAGCACGAGGTCGGCGAGATGGCCCACGCCCTGCGGTTGGCGCAGCGGGTTATCGATCTCGCCGAGGGCGATCCCACCAAGGGCAATTTCCTCACCGGCTCACCTCTGGCGTTCGCGACTGCGATGCGCGCCTCCGCGAGATGCGCACTGGGGCAACGGCACTGGAAGGACGATTTCGACGAAGCGATCGCTGTTGCTCAGGTTGATCCGACCACATACGTGTCGACAGTTATGTTCAAGTACGTTTTAGGCATCCCCTTCGGAGCGCTGTTATCTGACGCGGCAGCCCTGGAGGACACTGCGCACGCCCTGCAGACCGCTCAACGCTGTAGTGAAGACTTCGCGCTGCATTCGGCGCAGCTCGCTCGAGGCATCGCTCTGATCTCCTCCGACGACGACGCTGACTGTGCGTCCGGCTTCGATCTGCTTGCAGAAGCCCGATCTGCCGCGCTCGAAGAGCGATTCATCCTGACACTGGTGCCGATCATCGACCTCCAGACCGCTGCCGACAAGGCCCGCACCGAAGATCTCGACGCAGCAATTGAGCTCTCACGGAACATCATCGCCGCGCAAACCGAATCAGGTGCACCGCTTTATCTCGGCGCGGCGACAAGCGTTCTCGTCGAATCGCTGCTTCGCCGAGGCCGTGGTACAGACCCCGACGAAGCGCAGGCCGCTATCGAATTGCTAGCCGCCGTCCCGACCGACCCGGGCTTTGTTCTCTACGAACTGCCGCTGCTGCGGATGCGGGCGTTGCTCGCGCGGGCACGTGGGGATGACCGCGGCTACCGGACCTGCGCCGATCGGTACTTCGCTACGGCGCAAGCCCTCGAGTTCGAAGGTCACCTCGCGACAGCCCATGCCATGAAATGACTACCCGCAAGTTGTCAAATCGATTCGCAAGATCGGTTGTTCCATTGAACTCGACTGTTACACACCGTAACTCGCAGTAGTTAACTGGTAACGGTGCGTGTTAGTGAGGTGCGAGTTGCTGCGCCGGGAGGTCATCGACCCGGCCACCGTCGAAATGGACTGGAAACATTGACCCGCGAGGGCGGACCGCAAGATCACTTGCCGGGTTCGGGGTCGAGCCAGTCGTCCACTGTCCGTGTGGGTACAGCGTCGTGGGTATTACAGCGTCGGCTTGAGCGACGGCACGGCCATCCCGGCCAACCCGCGCACCGTGGCCTTGAGCATGTCGAAAATATCGAAATAATCGCGCCACAACGTGATCTTGCCGTTGCGCACCTCGAACACACCACACACCCAGAAGTGCATGCGGAACGGCCCGAAGACCATCACATCGGTGCGCTCGGTCAACACCGAGGTGCCCTCGACGGCGATGCGGCGAATCTTGACCTCGAAGCCCGCGCCGGGCCGGTCGAACATGCGGCGCAGGAACTTCACCGTCCGGTCGCGCCCTTTGATGATCGGCGTGCCGACGTTGTGGTAGACGATGTTGTCGTCCATCGCAGAGGCGAAGGTGTCCCAATCCCTATCACGTAGCGCATAGAGGAACGCTTCCACGATGCGCGCAGGAGCTTCTACTCCGGTCTCTTCGGGGAGCTTGTCGGTCATCACCCGACCTTAGCTAGTCTCAACCCACGATCGGTTCGAGTCTGCCGAATAATTGCCATGCCCGTGTTTGGATTTGGTTTGCCGTGGGCCGCCTGCGGTGTAACGCCGAATGGTGCATCATGATCACCAGAAATACGTCCTGAGCTTCGTGGTTACATGCTACGGTTTGCCGCGGTAGCGCTGTCCCAGTCCTGGGCCGAAGCTTGCCACCGGGGGAGGTGGAGTGTGACCGAAGACGCCATCAGCATCGGCGGTGTCGACCTTGCCGATCCGGATACTTATGTCTCCGGTATGCCTTACGACGCGTTCCGCGAGCTGCGCCGACGTGCCCCTGTTGCCTGGCACCCGTACAAGGACGGACCCGGCTTCTTAGCGCTGACGGGCTACGACGAGATACAGGCCGTTTCGCGGGACAGCGCAACGTGGTCGTCGCAGGCAACGGGCGTGAGCTACGAAATCTCGCCCGCAGATGAAAGTTCCGTCGGGCTGTTGATGTTGCAGATGGACCCGCCGCGGCACACTGAGTTTCGCAAGTTGATCAACAAGGGCTTCACGCCGCGCCAGGTCGCACGGTTGAACGATCACATCGCCGACATGGCGCGGCAGATCGTCGACGACGTGATCGAACGAGGCGGATGTGACTTCGTCGACGAGGTCGCGGGCGCGCTGCCCTCCTATGTGATCGCCGAGATGCTCGGCATTCCACTCGAAGACGGTCGCCGACTCTACGAACTGTCCGAAATTCTCAATAGCGGCTACGTCGTCGGCGACAGCTCTATCGAGCAGGCAGTTACGCAGATGTTCCAGTACGGCACAGAGTTGGCGGCACGCAAACGCGCGGACCCCGGCGACGACATCGCCACCTCGCTCCTCCACGCCGAAGTTGACGGTCAGAGCCTGACCGACTTCGAGTTCAACTTGTTCTTCATGCTCCTGCTGAATGCCGGTGGAGATACGACCCGCAACTTGGTCGCGGCAGGCATTCTGGCCCTGATGCAGCACCCCGGCGAGCGGCAACGGCTTGCGGCAGACCCGTCGCTGATGCCGAGCGCGATCGAGGAGATGCTGCGTTACACCTCCCCGGTGACGGTGTTCGTGCGCACCGCAACCAAAGACACCGAATTGCGCGGCATACCCATCAAAGCGGGCGAGCGGGCGGCGATGTTCTACCCGTCGGCCAACCGCGATCAAAGCCGATTCGCCGATCCGGACCGCTTCGACATTAGCCGGGCCCCGAATCCTCATCTCGCCTTCGGCGGAGGCGGAACCCACTTCTGCCTCGGCGCGAACCTCGCGCGCGTGGAAGCCTCAAAGATCCTCCCAGAGGTGCTATCGCGGATGAATGGCCTCGAACTCGCCGGGCCGGTCGAACGGACGCGGTCAAACCTGATAAACGGCATCCACTCCATGCCCGTCCGGTTCACGCCTGCTCGACGTCTCGCTGCGCGGTCATAACACGGACAGACCCGACGCCGTGCAGTTTGGCGGCCAGTCAGAACAGTCGAGATCGTTTGTAGCATAACGCAACTCGCAGCAGTTAACTGGTAACGGTGCGTGTTCGACAGGTGCGAGTTGCTCTGCGGCAACGCTGCGAGGAGTGGCTCCGACTCCTCCCATCGTTGATCCTGACGCTGACCGACATGTTCGGGCGGGCGCGTCGTACCTTTCCGAAAATCGGATGTTGGCGTTTGTCCGCTGAGATACTCACCGGGTAGTGGTGCCGCGGGCACGCTAGTAGACAGGTCGACCGGGGGTCTCTAGTCATGTCCGACGCCAAGCAGGTCGTTGTGATCCATGGCGCATGGAGCCGTGGGGAGCAGTTGGCGCCGGCCAGCGCCGCATTTGAAGAGCGTGGCTACACGGCGCACACCCCGACGCTGCGCCATCACGAACTGCCCGTGCACGAGGGTGCGATGAGGATCGCATCATTGAGTCTTCGGGACTACACCGACGACCTGGTGGCGTACGTCAATTTGCTGGACTCCCCACCGCTTCTGGTAGGTCACTCGATGGGCGGGCTGCTGGCGCAGTTGGTTGCCGCGCGTACGCGCCACGCTGGTTTGGTGGCAGCATGTCCCGGCTCGGCGGCGGGCATCTTCGGCACGACCCCCACAAACTTGCGGATGTCCCTGCCGTGCTTCTCACGGTCACGCCCGTGGGCCAAGCCGGTGTACCCCCCGACGTTGGAGCGATTTCGACGGTGGGTCGCCAACACGCAGACCGAGGACATGGCGCGCGAGATATATGACGGCTTGGTCTGCGAATCCGGGCGAGCAATGTGCGAGATGGCCCTGGCGGTGGCGAAGCTTTCCAAGGCCACCGTTGTCGACTTCGCGGCGGTCACAACCCCTGTGCTAGTGGTGGGCGCCGAGTGCGACCGCATCGTCCCAGCCGGAGTTGTGCGCCAGACCGCAGCCCGATATCAGCACACCGCCTCTGTCGAGATTCCCGGTTCCGACCACATGGTGTTTTCGGGGGCTTCCCTGCCGGTCACCATGGGCCACATCGATGCCTGGATCGCTAGGAATTCGGTGTTCTCCGCCGCCTAGCTGGGCAACCTGGTCGTTAGAGCCGCGGTTGCGCTGAAAACGCGTATCGCCAATGGTCGTTAGCTATGGCTGCAACCACGTCGCAAAGACATGAAACATGTTGTGCTGCAGTGCAACTCGCAACAGTTACGTGGTAACGGTGCGTGTTTACGAGGTGCGAGTTCCGCCCAGGGGAGCGGTAGCGGCTGCGGTTTGGCGATCTGTCGCAGGCTCCCCAGCGAAATACCGGTAACCCGCCGTAGTCGAATCGGTCGTATACGTCCCGTCAGCCGATCGCGGACGGGCCATGTCCCCTACGAGCGTGTCTCGGCCAGCCGCCCGAAGTGCGCCGTCGTCGCCTCAAAAGTCTTCCGGACTGTTCTGCCCAGTATTCGTGCGGCGATCGAAGCCAGCGGGCCGGTAAAGGCGCTGCGCTGTGTGATCAAGGTGCCTGAGTCAGTGGGCTCGGTGAGGTGATCGATGGTCTCGGTCAATCCGGGCGCTCTCGCTACTCCCGTCCACAACATCGGCGGTTCGACTCGGGTGACGGTCAATCTTAGCGGGGGATGGCGCTTAACCCGCATCGTGATCGTCGCCCCCAGGGCGAACGGGCCGTCGATCTTGGCCATCACGATGACGTCACCTGGCCACTCGGCGGGGTTCGTCCATACCGCCCATACCTCCTCGGCGCTCGCCGAGGAATGGGACGACCCGCCGAACGGGCCTTTCGCCTCACCCATCGGTCACGCCGAACGCCACGTACTCGAACGCAGCTCTCATCCACAGACCTCCGATGGTTTAGCAGTTTGGTGCGGGCTGAGGCGAACGAATGATGTGGCTTTTCGTCGAATCGGGGGGTTGAGGCGCCGTGGCGGTTTCGACGGCGGTAAACGACGCGTCGATGATCGCAATGAGATCGCCATCGTCTGTCTGTGCCCAGGTTTCCAGCGCGGTCGCAAAAACGGCGACGGCGACCGCGGCATGCACGATGACATCCAAACTCTCTTGGGCATGGCCGCTGCGTCGCGCGAGGGACCGGGCGAACAGGTCGCGAGTGTCATCCATGGCGATCACCTGTCGGGCTCGCAGTTCGGGTGTAGCCATCACTAGCCGAACGCGGGTGAGGATCCTTTGGCGGTCTGTCGGCAGGACCGCTGCCATCCACGCCGACAGCGCGGCGCTGATGGCAGCCATTGGTGGCTCGTGCGGTGGTCGCGCAATGATGAGTTCCTCGATCATCGGGTCGTACTCTCGTGTTTCGACGACGTTTTCCTTGCGGGGGAAATATCGAAAGAAGGTCATGTGAGAAACGCCCGCGGCAGCGGCGATGTCTTCGACCGTTGTGTTGTCGTAGCCGTTGGCCGCGAACAGGCGTAACGCGTATTCCTGGATCGACCTGCGTGTGGCCGCTTTCTTACGGCTGCGCCAGTCGCCGCTGGTCACCGCGCCAACACCGCGTTCACGGCACTCGGATGCGCCGACGCGGCGTCGACCGTTCGGACGTCGATCTCGGCCACCCGCAGCGCCGACGACACCACCAAGCCGCTCGGACCCGCTCCGACCACAACCACACCCGCGGAATCTGACTGCATCAGCATGTTACTACACTAACATGTTATTAGACTAACCACCGCAGTATTGATCTCGCGCGAACAGAGGTGTCAGATGGCTCACGTCGGGAAGACAATCGTGCATCCGCTGAGTGGCGAGCGCCTGACCTTTCTTGAAACCGCCGCAACGACCGGCGGTGATCTCCTCAAGATCAGTATCGAGATGGCACCGGGCGGCGTCCTGGGGCGACCCCACGTCCACCCTCGGGCGGAGGAAGAATTTGAGGTCCTCAGCGGACGCATCCAACTCAAGAGTTCCGGTACGACTCGGGTAGCCGAGGCAGGCGAGCGCGTGATCGTTCCGTCCGGCGCTGATCACATTTGGGGCAACCCATTCGACGATCCGGCCACAATCACGGTCGCAGTCCGTCCGGCGCTCAAACTGGAGACATTCTTTGAGACCCTCTTTGGACTCGCCAGCGACGGGAAGTTGAACACCAATACGCAAATGCCAAGCTTTCTGCAAATGGTCTTGATATTGCACGAGTACCGCGACGACGTGACCCTGCCGGGCTTCGCAGGGATGGCCACCCGCGGATTGGGTGCCGTCTTAGCACCCGTTGCTCGCGCACGCGGATATCGAGGGCGCTATCCCCAATACAGCGACCCAGATTCTCCGTAGCCCAGAGGGAAAGTAGCCCTCGTTTTCTGTCTCGGATCATCGGGCCCGTTACCCGCCGCGTCGCCGGGGCGTGAGCCGCCGCCGGCGCAGTCATGGCGATGCACCAGTAGCCCCTGCGCCACAAGGTACTTCGTCACTGTGACGTATCGCCGGCGGTGCAGAGGAGAGGGAATACGGGTGGTCGATTTGCGGCCAGCGGGGCGCCCGTCAGGGGCATGCTCAAGATTTAACGTAACACCCGAACCATCATGACTCGCGCGGACTTCTCAATGATTCTGTTCCGTCCAGGTCAGCGGCTCACGCTGGCGTTGGTGGGATGAGAAATTCATCCAATCGTCAAGGGGTGCAAGCTCTTTCATCTAATGCAACTCGCATGCTTTAGCTGTCGATAGTCGATGATATGTAAGGCGACCGCGCATCTGGCATCACAAAATATTGACCGGCCCCCGCTTTAGAGAAGCGTTCACCCTCCGACATCGAAAGCACCGTCCTGCGGTAACTAACCCGCGCATATCAGACTGACCCGCGTCGACATACACGCCCGACAGGCTATGTCCCTCATCTGGGCAACGAAGCGGCGGCCGCGACGACGGTTGCGGCCGCCGCTTCACCCCGCCTGTAGACAACCAACTCCCCATATCAGCCGTGTTTGCCCGCCGTGCCGGCGGATCTAGTGGCACCGTTGGCGCCTGTTTTGCCGTTGGGAACGCCAGTTCCGCCGGGCCCGCCGATGCCCAGCAGGCCCGCTTTGCCGCCGTGCCCCCCGGCGCCACCTCTGACGTCGCCGAAC